>Ga0065721_10004353_pt1 | contig 30154 bp, 34 predicted proteins | sample Mesricmetagenome_FD_59108 | JGI IMG/M metagenome (GOLD analysis project Ga0065721, IMG submission 59108) | Mesophilic microbial community from rice straw/compost enrichment Sample: eDNA_1 v2 (version 2) | ecosystem: Engineered > Solid waste > Grass > Composting > Bioreactor | place: USA: Davis...
AGCGGGAGCCAGCCGGGCTTTAACGTGGGACAAGAGAAGGCCTTCCTCTTCGAGTGATCTAGACACCACTCAGAATGGAGGCCTTCTCCTCACTCCCGCGTCACCAACGATCCGACCGGGTACAGCTAGATCGCCGCGTCCTGGAGCCGCGACACCGACAGCCCGTCACCGTCGAGGTCGACCTTCACGGTGTCGCCGTCGCGCACGTCGCCGGAGAGCAGCGCGCGGGCGAGCTTGTCGTCGATCTCGTGCTGCATGAGCCGGCGCAGCGGCCGCGCCCCGTAGATCGGGTCGTAGCCGCGCTCCGCGAGCCAGGCCCGGGCATCCGGGGTGACCGCGAGCGACAGCCGCCGCTCCGCGAGCCGACGCTCGAGCCGGTCGATGTAGAGCGACACGATCTGCCCGAGGTCGTCGGTCGACAGCGGCGAGAACACGACGATGTCGTCGAGGCGGTTCACGAACTCGGGCTTGAACGCCTGGCGCACGAGGTCTTGCACCGCCTGTTCGCGCTGCTCCCAGGGGAGCTCCGAGTCGACGAGGATCTGCGACCCGAGGTTCGACGTGAGGATGAGGATCGTGTTCCGGAAGTCGACCGTGCGGCCCTGCCCGTCGGTGAGGCGCCCGTCGTCGAGCACCTGGAGCAGCACGTCGAACACCTCGGGATGCGCCTTCTCGACCTCGTCGAGCAGGATCACCGAGTAAGGACGGCGCCGCACCGCCTCGGTGAGCTGCCCGCCCTGCTCGTAGCCGACGTATCCGGGAGGGGCGCCGACGAGCCGCGACACCGAGAACTTCTCGCCGTACTCCGACATGTCGATGCGAACGAGCGCCTTCTCGTCGTCGAAGAGGTACGCGGCGAGCGCCTTCGCGAGCTCCGTCTTGCCGACGCCGGTCGGGCCGAGGAACAGGAACGAACCCGTCGGACGGTCGGGGTCGGAGATGCCCGCGCGGGTGCGGCGCACCGCCTCGGAGACGGAGCGGACCGCCTCCTTCTGCCCGATGAGGCGCTTGCCGAGCTCCGCCTCGAGGTGCAGCAGCTTCTCCGTCTCGCCCTGCTTGAGCTTGTCGACGGGGATGCCGGTCCACGCGGCGACGACGGCGGCGATGTCCTCGTCGGTCACCTGGTCGTTGACCATGCGGGGGCCGGTCTGCTCGGCCTCCTCGGCGGTCTTGAGTCGCTGCTCGATGCCNGGGATNGTCTCGTANTTGAGCTTCGACGCCTTCTGGTAGTCNCCCNCGCGCATCGCGNGGTCGAGCTCGATGCGNGCGTCGTTGAGNTGCGTCTTGAGGTCGCCGACGGAGTGCAGCGACGCCTTCTCGGCGAGCCANCGNGTCTGCAGNNNGCCGAGCTCGGACTCCTTCTCCGCCATGTCGGCGCGCAGCTTCTCGAGCCGCTCCTTCGACGCGGCGTCCTTCTCCTTCTTGAGCGCGAGCTCCTCGATCTTNANNCGGTCGACGGNGCGCTTGAGCTCGTCGATCTCGACCGGGTTCGAGTCGATCTCCATCTTGAGNCGNNNCGCCGCCTCGTCGATGAGGTCGATCGCCTTGTCCGGCAGTTGCCGGCTCGTGATGTAGCGGTTCGAGAGGGATGCCGCGGCCACGAGGGCGCTGTCGGCGATCGTCACCTTGTGGTGGGCCTCGTAGCGCTCCTTGAGTCCGCGCAGGATCGCGATCGTGTCCTCGACGCTGGGCTCGCCCACGTACACCTGCTGGAAGCGGCGCTCGAGGGCGGCATCCTTCTCGATGTACTCGCGGTACTCGTTGAGGGTCGTCGCGCCGATGAGGCGCAGCTCGCCGCGCGCGAGCATGGGCTTGAGCATGTTCGCCGCCGCGACGGAGCCGTCGCCGCCGCCCGCGCCCATGAGCGTGTGGAGCTCGTCGATGAAGGTGATGATCTGCCCGTCGGACTCGTCGATCTCCTTGAGGACGGCCTTGAGGCGCTCCTCGAACTCCCCTCGGTACTTCGCGCCGGCGACGAGCGCCGCGAGGTCGAGCGCGACGAGCTGCTTGTCCTTGAGCGAGTCGGCGACGTCACCCGCGACGATGCGCTGCGCGAGCCCCTCCACGACGGCGGTCTTGCCGACGCCGGGCTCGCCGATGAGCACGGGGTTGTTCTTGGTGCGCCGGGTCAGCACCTGGCTGATGCGACGGATTTCGGCATCCCGGCCGATGACCGGGTCGAGCTTGCCCGACTTCGCGATCTCGGTGAGGTTGATGCCGTACTGCTGGAGCGCGCTCTTCTGCTCGTCCTGCGACGAGGGAGCGCCCTGCATGTTCGCCATCGGGTGAGGGTTCTCCATCCGGGGTTGAGTCGTTGTGACTCAAGTTTAGCCCCGCTGTCGTAGTCGCCGCTAGGCGCTCCCGCTCGCCGCGGGCGAACAGCACGCGCTCAGGCCGCCCCCGCCTCCTCGGCGCGCCCGACTTCGAGCGGGACGCGGGGCTCGTCGAGGTGGGCGCCGCCGCGATAGCGCGCCCCGAAGTGCCGCTCCGGGAGCCGCGCGTTCCCCTCCCCGAAGAGCCGCTCGCGCAGCGTCGTCGGCTCGGAGCCGTACTCGTGCAGCCGGCCGCGGCGCCGGAGCTCCGGGACGACGAACTCGGCGAAGTCCTGCGCCGTGCCGTGCGAGTGGTACTGGCGGAGGTTGATCCCGTCGACCCCGTCCTCGTCGAGCCAGCGCTCGATCTCGTCGGCCACCGTCCTCGCGTCGCCGACGACGAAGAAGCGGTCCTGCCTCCCGTTGTTCACGAAGTCGAGCGCCGCGCCGATCGTCGTCGTCGCGGGCAGGAACGACGCGCGCGAGTGCTCGACCCCCGCCTGCGCGAGCGCCTCGCCGACGGTGAGGTCGCGCGGGTACGCGGTGAGGTCGATCGGGAGGCCCAGGTGGGCGAGGATGCCGTCGACGCTCGTGCTCTCCCGGAAGCGGCGCCACTTGTCCTCCGCCGCCTCCTGGGTGCGATCGACGATGACGCCGGCCATCGCGATGAACTTGACGTCGTCGGGCCGGCGGCCGTTCGCGACCGCCGCGGCGCGCATGCTGCGGGCGTTGCGCTGGAACTCCTCGACGGTGCGCCCGCCCGTGAACACGACCTCGGCGTGCCGGCCCGCGAACGCCGTCCCGGCGGGCGACCCCGTCGCCTGGAAGAGCACGGGCGTGCGCTGGGGCGACGGATGCACGATGTGGGGTCCGGCCACTCGGTGGCCCTCGCCGACGTGGTCGATGTAGCGCACCTTCGCGGGGTCGGTGTATACGCGGCGCTCGCGGTCCGCGACGACGGCGTCGTCATCCCACGACCCCTCCCACAGCTTGTAGAGCACGTCGAGGTACTCGTCGGCGAGCTCGTACCGGCGATCGTGCGGGATCTCCGCGTCGAGCCCGAAGTTGCGCGCCGCATTCGGCAGGTACGACGTCACGATGTTCCAGCCGAACCGGCCGCGCGTCAGGTGGTCGAGCGTCGACGCGCGCCGGGCGAACGCGAACGGCGGCTCGTACGTCGTCGAGAAGGTCGCCCCGAATCCGAGCCGTTTCGTGACCGCCGCCATCGCGGGGATGACGAGCAGCGGGTCGAGGTTGGGGCTCTGGACGCCCTCCCGGAGCGCCGTCTCCGGGCCGCCGCGGAACACGTCGTAGTGCCCGATGACGTCCGCGAGGAAGACGCCGTCGAATCCGCCGTCCTCGAGGATCTCGGCGAGCTCGGTCCAGTACCCGAGCTCGTCGAACCGGTGCCGGTTGTTGCCGGGCAGGGTCCACAGGCCGTGCGTGATGTGGCTCACGCACGCCATCTCGAACAGGTTGAGGAAGAGCTTCTTCTTCTCGGTCATCGGCTGCCTTTCGGGGTGAACTCGGGGATCGACGCGACCAGTTCGCGCGTGTACGGATGGCGGGGATGCCGCAGCACCTCCGTCGCCGCGCCCTCCTCGACGACCCGGCCGTCCTTCATGACGAGCACGCGGTCGCTCAGGTGCCCGATCACGCCGAGGTCGTGGGAGATGAAGAGGTAGGCGAGACCCTCGGTGCGCTGGAGGGCGACGAGGAGGTCGAGGATCTGCGCCTGGATCGTGACGTCGAGCGCCGACACCGCCTCGTCGAGGAGCAGCACCGTCGGCCGCGGCGCGAGGGCGCGGGCGATCGCGACGCGCTGCCGCTGGCCGCCGGAGAGGGTGAGCGGGAACCGCGCGACGACGTCGGCGGGCAGCCCCACGTGGTCGAGCAGCTCCGCGACGCGGGCCCGTCGCTCGGCGCCCGAGCCGCCCGGCGGGAGCGCGTCGTGGAGGATGCGGCCGACCGTCCACCGCGGATCGAACGTGCTGAGCGGGTCCTGCGAGACGACGCCGATGCGCGCCCGCGACGCCCGGCGACGGCGCTCGGGGATGCCACTCCACGGCCTACCGAGGAGCCGCACCTCGCCGCCGTCGAGCGAGGTGAGCGCGAGCGCGAGCCGCGCCGTGGTGCTCTTGCCCGAGCCCGACTCGCCGACGATCCCGAGCGTCTCCCCCGCGGCGAGGTCGAACGACACCCCGTCGACCGCGAGCGTCGACCGGCCGTCGGGAGTGCGGAACCGCTTCACGAGCTGCCGCGCCTCGAGCACGACGCCCTCCCCGCGCGGCGCCGGCGTCGCGCCGGGGAGCCCGGCCCCCGAGAGCGAAGACCCGCGGGTGGCCTCGCCGGGCACGGCCGCGATGAGCGCGCGGGTGTACTCGTGCTCGGGCTCGGTGAGCACGCGGGCGGCCGCGCCCTGCTCGACGACCTCACCCGCCCGCATGACGAGGATGTGGTCGGCGAGGCGCGCGACGACGGCGAGGTCGTGGCTGATGAGCACGACGGACGCGCCGCGCTCCGTCATCCGCTCGAGCTGGGCGAGCACCTGCGCCTGCACGGTCACGTCGAGCGCCGTCGTGGGCTCGTCGGCGATCACGATGTCGGGGTCGAGGGCGATCGCGGAGGCGATGAGCGCGCGCTGCCGCAGGCCCCCGGAGAGCTGGTCGGGCCGCTGGCGCTCCCGCAGCTCGGGGCGGGGCACGCCGACCCGGTCGAGCAACCGGCGTGCCCGCGCCGCGCGGCGCCGTCGATCGCCCCAGCGGTGCAGACGGAGCGCCTCCCGGATCTCCGCGCCGACGGGTCGCAGGGGGTCGAGCGACACCAGAGCGTCCTGGAGCACGAAGCCGACCTCGCGACCGCGCACGCGTCGCCACTGCCGGTCCGCGAAGCCGCGGACGTCGCGCCCGTGGAGCTCGAGCACGTCGGCCGTCACCTCCGCACCCCTCCCGGTGAGCCCGACGAGGGACCGCGCCGTGACGCTCTTGCCCGACCCCGACTCGCCGACGATCGCGACGACCTCGCCGGGCGCGAGGTCGAACGACACCCCGCGCACCACCTCGCGCCGCTCCGGCCCCGTGCCGAACGCGACCCGCAGCCCCTCGACGCGCAGCCGCGTCGGCGCACCGTCCCGGACGGCCACGGAGGAGTGTCCCCCGTGCCTCGGCGTGGTGTGGACGGTCGATGTCACCACGGTCATGCCGGGTGTCCCTTCTCGAGGCGGAGCTGGAGGTGGCGGCCGATGACGGTCGCCGAGAGGGCGAGCAGCACGATGACGAGTCCGGGCAGCACGAGCAGCCACGGCGCCACCTGCACGTAGGTGCGACCCGCGTCGAGCAGGGCGCCCCACTCGGGCGACGGCGGTGCGACCCCGAGTCCGAGGAACGACAGCCCCGACGCCCACACGATCGACTGGCCCACCGAGAGGGCGAACACGGCGACGAGGGGCCGAAGTGCGTTCGGGAGGATGTGCGCCCGCAGGATGCGGCCCGGCGCATGACTGAGCGCGACGGCCGCCTCCACGTAGCCCGAGCCGCGCGCCGCGAGGATCTGGCCGCGCACCATGCGGGCGTACCCGGGGGCGGTGCCGATCCCCACGGCGAAGACCTGCGTCCACGCCGACGGCCCGGCGATCGCGATGAGCAGGAGGGCGAGGAGGAGCGCCGGGAACGCGAACAGGATCTCGAGCAGCCGGTCGACGGCGACGCGCGCGGGTCGCGGCGAGAGCGCCGCGAGGGTGCCGAGCACGATCGCGAGGAGGAGGCTCACGGTCGCGGCGCCGACGCCGATGAGGAGCGACGGGCCGGCGCCGTGGGTGACCCGCGTGAGCAGGTCGCGCCCCGCCTCGTCGGTGCCGAGCGGATGCGCGGGCGACGGCGGGAGGAGCACCGACGCGTAGTCGCTCGCCGACGGGCCCGCGGGGGCGAGCACCCCGGGCGCGACGGCCGCGAGGGCGGCGAGCCCGGTGAAGCCGAGCGCGAGGTAGAGCGACCACGGGCGACGTGCGACGGCGAGGCGGGCCCGCGCGGCTCGGCGCTCGAGCAGGGCGGGGGCGGTCATGCCGTCGCTCCCTTCAGCCGCGGGTCCACGATCGTGTAGGCGACGTCGACGAGGAGGTTGGCGAGCACGTAGAACCCCGCCGTGAGCACGACGATCCCGACGACGACGGGGAGGTCGTGCGCGTTGACCGAGTCGACGAGCACGTCGCCGATCCCGGGCCTGCTGAAGATCGACTCCACGACGACGGCTCCCGAGAGCGTCGCGCCGAGCGCCCACCCGGTGAGGGTGATCGCCGGGAGCACGGCGTGGCGCAGAACGTGGCCGAGCCGCACCCCGAGGTCGCCCTGGCCACGGGTGCGGGCCGAGAGCACGAACGGCTGGTCGAGCACGCGCTCGTACTCGGTGCGCGTCGCCTGCGCGAGGAATCCGGCGAGCGGGATCGCGAGCGTGAACGCCGGCAGCACGAGTCCCGCGATCCCGGTGCCGCCGATGACGGGGAACCATCGCAGCCCGAGCGCGAACACGAGCAGCAGGATGATGCCGAGCCAGTACGGCGGCAGGGCGGCGGCGGTCACGTCGACGATCGAGCCGACGGCGGAGACGGTGCGCGAGCGACCCGCGGTGAGGGTGATCCACGCGACCATGAGCACCCACGCGAGCGCGATCGCGGAGAGCGACAGCGCGACGGTAGCGCCCAGCTGCTCGCCGATGATCTCCGTCACCGGGCGGAACTGCTGATAGGAGGTTCCGAAGTCGCCGCGCACGAGTCCCGTGAGGTAGTCGAGGAACTGGACGACGAGGGGGCGGTCGAGCCCGAACTCCTCGGTGATCGCGGCGAGCTCCTCGGGGGTGCGGGCCTCCACGTTGCCGGCGCGGATGTTGAGGATCGCGGTCGCCCGGTCGCCGGGCAGCGCGGTCTGGGCGAAGAAGGCCACGGTGACGGCGCCGAGCAGAACGGTGACGGCCGTGCCGAGGCGGCGGACGAGTCTCAGCGCGATCGCCCCCGCCGTCGGCCGGGCCGCGAGCTCACTCGGTGAGGTAGACGTCATGGAACGTCGGCCCTCCCTGTGCGTTCTCCTGGCGGAGGTCGTGCAGCCGCGGACCGACCGCGAGGGTGCTGAGCCGCGTGTAGAGCCCGATCGAGAGCGCACGGTCGGCGATGTACTCCTGCGCCTCACGGTAGAGCTCGTTCTGACGCCCGAGGTCGGGCTCCGAGTTGGCGGCGAGGATGATCGCGGCGAGCTGCTCGTCGTCGTAGAACGCCGAGTTGGAGTTGTTCGGCAGTTCCGGCGTCGACGGCCTCCAGTTGATGTAGAGGATGCCGGCCGTCACCGAGGTCCAGTAGCCGGCGGCGATGTCGCGCTCCTCGGGCGTGGTGTAGACGCCCGAGAACCACTCGGCGGGCGGGACGGGCACGAGCTCGACGTCGAAGCCGACGGCGCCGGCCTGCTCCTGCACGCCCTGGAGGATGACGGAGCCGTCGGCGTTGATGATCGTCCCCGCGCCGTACGGCAGCTTCACCTCGAGCCGCTCGCCGTCGCGCACCCGCACCCCGTCGGCGCCCTCGACCCATCCGGCGTCGTCGAGCAGCTCGCGCGCCCGCTCCGGGTCGTAGTCGTAGCGGTCCGCCGCCTCCTGGCTGTACCCGGGCGTCGACTGGCTCACCGCGCCGTTGCCCTCGTACGGGATGACGCCGCGGCCGACGGTCTCGACGATCGTGCGGCGGTCGAGGCTGTAGGCGAACGCCTGGCGCACGCGGACATCCGTGAACGGGCCGTCGACCGAGTCGAAGGACAGCTGCTGCGGACGACCCGGCGTCACGTACTTCGCGAGCTCGAAGCCCTGACCCTCGAGCGCCTCCCACTGGACCGCGGGGACGTCGTAGATCGCATCCACCTCGCCGCTCTGGAGCGCGGCGACGCGCGTCGTCGGGTCGGGCACGATGCGCCACTCGACCTTCTCGACGTAGGCGGGGCCCTCGTGGAGGGCGTTCGCAGGCCACGACGTGTAGCCGTCGTTGCGGGCGAGCACGATCCGCTCGCCGCGCCGCCACTCCTCGACGGTGAACGCACCCGATCCGATCGGCTGCGCGCAATTGTCCTCGGCGCTGCGCGTCTCGAGCGCGTGCTGCGACTGGATGCCGAAGTACCCCTGCGTGAGGTTGTCGGCGAGCCGCGGATACGGCGCGCTCAGGTGGATGCGCACGGTGAGGTCGTCGACGACCTCGGCCGAGTCGTAGTAGCCGAGGAGCCAGACGCGCGCGGTGGAGTTGCCGCCGCCGACCCAGTGGTCGAAGTTGTAGGCGACCGCCTCCGCGTCCACCGGGGTGCCGTCGGTGAAGAGCACGTCGGGCTTGAGCCGGAAGGTCCACGACAGCCCGTCCTCCGACTGCTCCCACGCCTCGGCGAGCCACGGGACGACGGTGCCGTCGTCGTCGAGCGCGACGAGCGAGTCGAGCACGTTGTAGGAGATGTACGACTGCTCGATCCAGCCGCCGAAGATGCACGCCGGCTCCTGCTGGTGGGCGTAGACGACCGTGCCGCCCTCGATGCGCTGCCCCCCGCTCGTCGCGGTGGCCGCGACGCACGAGGAGAGGGCGAGCGCGGCGAGCGTCGCGACGGCGACCGCGGGGAGGACGTGGCGGGGGACGGACATGACGGCGCTCCTGGCGTTCGGGCGATCCGGGCGGATCGACGAGTCGTCAGGCTAGGAAGGCGACGGCGGGCGTGGCAAACGGCCCGGACATGCCGGGTAAGACGGCGTCAGAAGGGCGTCACCGACTGTCGCGGGCCGTAACTTTCGGCGCGGTCAACGGTCGAACCACGGCGGCCGCCACACGACGACCGACGTCGACTTCTTCACGCGCGTCCCCGTCTTGAGAGGCACGACCTCGCCCGCCGGACCCGCCGCGAAGACGCGGCGGCCGGGACGGTTGAGCACCTCCTCGGCGAGCGCCGTCTCGAGCTCCCGCACGCGCGCGCGGAGCGCCACGACCTCGTTCTCCAGGTCGAGGATGCGACGGATGCCCTCGAGGTTGAGGCCCTCCGCGCTCAGCCGCGCGATCTCGCGGAGCTGGGCGACATCCCTCATCGAGTACCGGCGGGACTGCCCGGGCGTTCGCCGCGGCGACACGAGCCCGAGCTTGTCGTACTGGCGCAGGGTCTGCGGGTGCATCCCGCTGAGCTCCGCCGCGACGGCGATCGCGAACAGCGGCGTCTCGATGTCGACGTCGCGGTCCATGCTCACCTCCCGGCGCGGGCCCGGGCGAGCAGCTCGTCGCGGGGGTTCGCGGGGGTGTGCTTCGCGAACTCCTCGAGCGCCTCGACGGCCGCCGACGACAGGTTGTCCGGGACCGCGACGACGACCTCGGCGAGCAGATCGCCCGTGCCCTTCGCCGTCGTCACACCTTTGCCCTTGACCCGCAGCACGCGTCCGCTCGGGGTGCCCGCCGGGATTTTGAGGCGCACCGTCTGGCCGTCGAGCGTCGGCACCTCGATCGTCGCGCCGAGCGCCGCCTCCGCGAACGTCACCGGCACGTCGACGCGCAGGTTGATGCCGTCGCGCGAGAACACCGGATGCGGCCGCACGCTCACCGTGATGACGAGGTCGCCCGCCTCCCCTCCGTCGGGGCTCGGCTGACCCTTGCCCTTGAGCCGGATCTTCTGCCCGTCGTTCACGCCGGCCGGCACCTTCACCTTGACCTCGCGCCCATCCGCCATCCGGAGCGACACGGTGTCGCCCCGGATCGCGGTGAGGAAGTCGAGGGTCGTGTTGGCGGTGATGTCGCCGCCCGGTTCGTCGGCCCGTCCGAACCCGACCGAACCCGNCCGACGACGTCGCCGAAACGGCCGCCGCCGAACAGGTTGCCGAGGATGTCGTCGAAGTCGCTCGCCGACGCCTTCCCGCCGCGGCCGAAGCCGCGGAAGATGTCGTCGAAGCCCTGGCTGCCGGCGCCGCCCGCGGTGAAGCGGGCGCCCGACCCCATGGCGCGGATCTGGTCGTACTCCTGCCGCAGGGCGGCATCCGAGAGCACCGAGTACGCCTCGCTGATCTCCTTGAACCGCGCCTCGGCCTTCGCATCCCCGGGGTTCGAGTCGGGGTGGTACTGCCGCGCGAGCTTACGGTAGGTCTTCTTCAGGTCGGCGTCGGAGACGTCCTTCGACACCCCGAGGACCGAGTAGAAGTCCTTCTCGAACCAGTCCTGACTGGCCATGCGACCTCCGGGTTACTCGGGCGAGGAGACGGCGACCTTGGCGGCGCGGATGAGCCGCTCGCCCATCCGGTAGCCGGTCTCGATGACGTCGGCGACGGTGTCGTGCTCGACGTCCGCGCTCGGGATGCGCACGAGGGCCTCGTGGAGCTTCGGGTCGAACCGCTCGCCCTTCTCGCCGACCTTCTCGAGGCCGTAGCGCTCGAAGCCGGCGCGGAACTTCTGCGCCACGAGCGTGAGGGCGCCGCCCTCGACGAGGTCGCCGTGAGCCTCCGCGCGGTCGAGGTCGTCGAGCACGGGCAGCATCGAGCGGATCACCTCGGCGATGATCGCCTCCCGGTTCGCCTGGCGGTCGCGCTCGACGCGCGTGCGGAAGTTCTTCAGCTCCGCCTCGGCCCGGGCCGCGCGCTCGCGGTACTCGGCCACGAGGTCGCGCTCGGCCTCGGCGAGCAGCGCCATGTCCTCGTCGCTGAACTCCACGTCGGCATCCTGCGCCTCGGTGAGCTGGACGTCGTCGGCACCCGCGGGCTCCTCGACGAGCGCCTCGTCGGAGTCGGGGGCCGGGGTGGCGGCCTCCTCGGCCGCCTCCCCCTCCGCCTCGGGCGCCGCGTGCGCCTTCTGCTGCTTCGCCTTGTCCTTCGACCGGAACCCGTCGCCGACGGGCCCGGTCACGCGCTCGTCGCGGTCGCGCTCGCTCTTGCCCTTCTTCGGGGTCTCGTCGTCAGCCATGCCTACTTCTTCGGCTCCTCGTCGTCGACGATCTCGGCATCGACGATGTCCTCGTCGCTCGCCTCGGTCGCCGGCTCCTCGGTGGCACCGTCGGGCTCGGTGGTCGGGGCGTTGTAGATCGCCTCACCGAGCTTCGTCTGGCTCTCGTTGAGCTTGTCGAACGCCGACTTCACGGCGGCGTCGTCCTCGCCCTGGAGCGCGGTCTTGAGCGCGTCGACGTCGCCCTGCACCTCGGACTTCACGTCGTCGGGGAGCTTGTCCTCGTTCTCCTTGATGAGCTTCTCGATCGAGTACGCGAGGGTCTCGGCCTGGTTGCGGGTCTCCGCCGACTCGCGGCGCGCCTTGTCCTCGGCCGCGTGCTCCTCGGCCTCGCGCACCATCCGCTCGATGTCCTCCTTCGGCAGCGACGAGCCGCCGGTGATGGTCATCGACTGCTCCTTGCCGGTGCCCTTGTCCTTCGCCGGACACATGGACGATGCCGTTCGCGTCGATGTCGAAGGTGACCTCGATCTGCGGCACGCCGCGGGGCGCCGGCGCGATGCCGGTGAGCTCGAACGTTCCGAGCGGCTTGTTGTCGCGCGTGAACTCGCGCTCGCCCTGGAACACCTGGATGGCGACCGACGGCTGGTTGTCGTCGGCGGTCGTGAAGGTCTCGGAGCGCTTCGTCGGGATGGCGGTGTTGCGCTCGATGAGCTTCGTCATGATCCCGCCCTTGGTCTCGATGCCGAGGCTCAGGGGGGTCACGTCGATGAGCAGGACGTCCTTGCGCTCGCCCTTCAGCACGCCGGCCTGGAGGGCGGCGCCGACGGCGACCACCTCGTCCGGGTTGACGCCCTTGTTGGGCTCCTTGCCGCCGGTGAGCTTCTTGACGAGCTCCGTGACGGCGGGCATGCGGGTCGAGCCGCCGACGAGCACGACGTGGTCGATGTCAGTGAGCTTGACGCCCGCCTCCTTGATGACGTCCTCGAACGGCTTCTTCGTGCGGTCGAGNAGGTCGNNNGTCATCTGCTCGAACTGNGCGCGCGAGATGCGTCTCGTCGAGGTTGGCNGGGCCGTTCTCGGTGAGCGACAGGTAGGGCAGCTGGATGCTCGCCGACATCGACGAGGAGAGCTCCTTCTTCGCCTGCTCGGCGGCCTCCTTGAGTCGCTGGAGGGCGATCTTGTCCTTGCTGACGTCGACGCCCGTCGTCTCCTTGAACTTCTTGATGAGGTGCTCGACGACGCGCTGGTCCCAGTCGTCGCCGCCGAGGCGGTTGTCACCGGCGGTGGCGCGCACCTGGATGGTGGAGAAGCCGTCGTCGTCCTTGCCGACCTCGAGGAGGGAGACGTCGAACGTGCCGCCGCCGAGGTCGAAGACGAGGATGAGCTCGTCCTCCTTGCCCTTGTCGAGGCCGTAGGCGAGGGCCGCGGCGGTGGGCTCGTTGATGATACGGAGGACGTTGAGGCCGGCGATCTCGCCGGCGTCCTTCGTGGCCTGGCGCTCGGCGTCGTTGAAGTACGCGGGGACGGTGATCACGGCATCCGTGACGTCCTCGCCGAGGTACTGCTCGGCGTCGCGCTTGAGCTTCGCGAGGATGCGCGCCGAGATCTCCTGCGGCGTGTACTTCTTGTTGTCGATGTCCTTCTTCCAGTCGGTGCCCATGTGGCGCTTGACGGAGGCGATGGTGCGNTCGACGTTGGTGACGGCCTGGCGCTTCGCGGTCTCGCCGACCAGCACCTCGCTGTCCTTGGTGAAGGCCACGACCGACGGGGTCGTGCGGAAGCCTTCGGCGTTCGCGATGACGGTGGGCTCGCCACCTTCGAGCACGGCGACCACCGAGTTGGTGGTTCCGAGGTCGATTCCGACTGCGCGTGCCATGTGTCTGTGTGCTCCTTGGATAGAACGGATGCGCGGGCCGATCAGCCTTGAGTCGCGCGGTATCAAGTTTGAGGTTGTGGATAACTACCTGTCAAGTTCAACTTGAGTCACCCCGGCTCAATTCCCAGGTTCGGAGTCGACATCCGCCACACGATGTCCGAAGACCGAATGCACCCGGCGGTGGGGGTAGGTTTCGAAGACCGGGATCAGCGTCGATACCGGGTGTTCACCTCACGGAAGCAGCATGACCGACATGACCGACCCGAAGAACGGCGTGCCGACGCCGCCCCCGACCGCCAACACGCAGGCCATCGGGCCGCTCGCGAGCCTCCCGGACGAGGACCGCGTCGTACCGCGCAAGCAGGTGGTGTCGTGGGCGTTCTGGGACTGGGCGACGCAGCCGTTCAACTCCGTCATCCTGACCTTCGTCTTCGCGTCGCTCTACCTCGTCTCGGACAACTTCCTCGCTCCCGAGCTCGCCGCCCTCCCCGACGGCGAGCCCGCGAAGGAGCAGGGGCTCGCCGCCCTCACGAGCGGCTACGGCCTGGTCACGACGCTCGCCGGCATCCTCATCCTGCTGCTCGCCCCCGTACTCGGGCAGCGCGCCGACGCGACGGGCCGCAAGAAGCGCGCGCTCTTCATCGCCACCATGCTGCTCGCGCTCATCCAGTTCGGGCTGTTCTTCGTGCACGCCGAGCCCGCGTACTTCCTGGCTGGGCGCCGCCCTCATCGCGCTCGGCTCGGTCGTGAGCGAGATCGCCGGCGTCAACTACAACGCGATGCTGCATCAGGTCTCCACCCGACGCACGGTGGGTCGCGTGAGCGGCCTCGGCTGGGGTCTCGGCTACATCGGCGGCATCCTCGCCCTCGTCATCGTCGTCGTGCTCAACTTCGCCGAGTGGTTCGGGATGGACACCTCCGACGGACTCGCCTACCGGCTCATCGCCGTCGGCGCCGCGGTCTGGACGATCCTGTTCTCGATCCCGGTCTTCAAGAACGTGCCGGAGGCGCCGCCCGCCGCCGACCGCCCGAAGGTCAACTTCTTCGCGAGCTACGTCGTGCTCGTGAAAGACCTCGTGCACCTGTTCCGCACCGCCCGGCCGTCGTTCTGGTTCCTCTTCGCGAGCGCCATCTACCGCGACGGCCTCGCCGGGGTGTTCGCGTTCGGCGGCGTCCTCGCCGCCGTCGCCTTCGGGTTCAGCGCGAACGAGGTGATCGTCTTCGGCATCGTCGCGAACCTCGTCGCGGGCCTCTCGACGATCCTCGCCGGCCGCCTCGACGACCGCTTCGGCCCCAAAGCGGTCATCGTGTTCGCCCTCGTCGGACTCGTCCTCATGGCCGGCCTGATCTTCGCCTTCAGCGGCGTCGGACCGATCATCTTCTGGATCTGCGGCCTCATCCTCTGCGCGTTCGTCGGACCGGCGCAGGCGGCGAGCCGGTCGCTCCTCGCCCGGGTCACGCCCGTCGGGATGCAGGGCGAGATCTTCGGCCTCTACGCCACGACGGGCCGCGTCGCGAGCTTCATCTCGCCGGCGGCCTGGACCCTCTTCATCGCGATCTCCGGCTCGACGATCTTCGGCGTCCTCGGTATCGCCCTCGTGCTGCTCGCCGGGCTCATCGTGCTGCTGCTCGTGAAGCTGCCCGACCTGCGTGCCTCGGCGGCGCCCGAGGGGCTCCCCGGCGCACTCTCCTAGGAGCGCACCAGCATCCAGGCGATGAGCAGCATCGTGACGACGAACCCAGTCACGAAGTTGATCCAGAGGAAGCGCCGCCAGCCGCGGTTCGCGGTCGGCGCGGTCTCGTCGGTGATCGACCAGAACGGCAGCACCGTCGCGACGTACGGCAGCGCGAGCACCGCGGCGAGCGGGCCCGGCCACTCCGTCGCGAGCAGCAGGATGCCGGCGAGCAGGTAGAGCGTCGCCGAGAGTCGCACGGTGGGCCGTGCGCCGACGACCGTCGCGATCGACGCGATCCCGCCCTCACGATCGGCCACGACATCCTGCACCGCGCCGAAGGCGTGGGATGCGCAGCCCCAGAGGAAGAACGCGGCGAGGAGGGCGAGGAGCGCGGGGGTGACCTCGGCGCCCGCGAGCAGCAGGCCGTAGACCGCGGGCGACGTGAAGTGGGTGCTCGAGGTGAGCGAATCGAGCACGGGGCGCTCCTTGAAGCGCAGGCCCGCCGCGGAGTACGCGACGACGGCGAAGAGGCTCACGGCGAGCGCGATCCAGCTCGGCCACGAACCGATCGCGACGAGGTACACGACGAACGGCAGCGCGAGGATGCCGGAGAGCCACAGCACGGGACGGTGCCACCGCGGGTCGAGCAGGGCGCCCTCGACGCCGCCCTTGCGCGGGTTGCGGAGGTCCGACTGGTAGTCGAAGACGTCGTTGATCCCGTACATCGCGAAGTTGTACGGGATCAGGAAGAAGAGCGTGCCGATGACGAGGGTGAGGTCGACCTCCCGCGTCGTGAGGTAGTACGCGGCGGCGAAGGGGAAGGCGGTGTTGATCCAGCTCAGCGGCCGACTCGTGAGGAACAGGGCGCGAATCATCCGTCCTCCCGCCCCCTCCCAGCGCTACCGCGTTCGTCGAACGCTGCCCCGCTCGGGGGCGCGCTCGCCGAACGCGGTAGCGCTCGGGGGTGTGAGGAGGGACCACAGGGACGGGAGGAGCACGAGGGCGGCGATCGCGTACGCGAAGTCCTCGAGCGGGGCGACGCCGACCTTCGCGCCGGAGATCAGGTCCGGGTCGTAGCCGACGATGCCGGTGCCGACGAGGACGTTGTCGAAGACCGCGGTGAGGGCGAGCACGACGATCGCGGCGAGCCCGACCCCGCGCCAGGACGGCGAGCGACGGGCGAGCACCGCCACGAGGGCGGCGAGTGCGACGAACGCGAGGAAGAACGCGTTGAGGGTCCAGTAGGTCATGCGTCGCTCCGGGTCTCGACACGCCGGCTGCGCCGGCTACTCGACCACCGGAGGAACGCCCCGTAGGCGTTCATCGTGGTGTAGCAGAGGAGGGCGAGGAAGAAGAGCTCCTCGAGGGGGAGCTCGGGGGCGAGGAGCACGCCCGTGAGCAGCCCGGGGTTGCCGCGGAAGAAGATGCCGAGCGTGATGCCGGCGACGTCCCAGGCGAGGAAGAACGCGAAGCCCGCCGCGAGAACGACCGTCGCTCGCAGGGGCGCCACCGCGAAGAACAGCCGGAACCTCACGTCGAGCACGACCATCCCGGTGAGGGACACGAGCAACGCCGCGAGGTAGAGGAAGCTCATCCGACGGCCCGCCCCGCGAGGGTCGTCGTCATCCCGGTGAGCGGCTCCGGCAGCGGACCCGCCGTCGTGTCGCCGCGCAGCCGCTTCACGAGCACCTCCGCCGAGATCAGGCACATCGGCAGCCCGATGCCGGGGATCGTCGACGACCCGACGTAGTAGAGGTCGCGCACCTTCTTCGACACGTTGCCCGGGCGGAAGAACGCGCTCTGCCGCAGCACGTGCGCGGGGCCGAGTGCGGTGCCCTTCCACGCGTGGAGGTCGTTCTCGAAGTCGGCCGGCCCGATCGTGCGACGCAGCACGATCCGCTGCGCGAGGTCCGGGATGCCGGCCCACTCCGCCATCGTCGCGATGACGCGGTCGGCGAGCGCCTCCATCCGCTCGTCGCCGGCGCCGTCGACCCCGCCCGCCCCGAGCCCGGGGTCGGCGGGCAGCGGGACGAGCACGAACAGGTTCTCGGTCCCCTCTGGGGCGACCGACGGGTCGACGCCGCTCGGCTTGCACACGTAGAACGACGGGACGTCCGGGATGCGGGGCTCGCGCCCGAAGATCGCCTCGAAGTTCTCGGACCACGCCTCCGCGAAGAACAGGGTGTGGTGCTCGAGCTCCGGCAGGTCGCCCTCGACGCCGAGGAGCACGAGCAGCGCGCTCGGGCCGGCGACGGCCTTCTCCCAGTACGACTCCGGATAGCTGCGCAGGGCGGGATCGTCGAGCAGCTGCGTCTCGGTGTGATGCAGGTCGGCGGCGGACACGACGAGGTCGGCCTCGATCACCTCCCCGTCGGCGAGCTCCACGCCCGTCGCGCGGCCGTCGGCGACGACGATGCGGCGCACCTCCGCGCCCGACCTCAGTTCGGCCCCGGCCTCGCGGGCGAGTCCCTCGANGCTGGCGGATGATGCGCGTGAAGCCGCCGACCGGGTAGTAGCACGCCGTCGACGAGGTCGAGGTGGCTCATGAGGGAGTACATGCTCGGCGCGAGCGCCGGCGCCGAGCCGAGGAACACCGCGGGGTAGCCGAGCACCTGCCGCAGGCGCGCGTCGCGCACGGTGCGGTTCACGAGCCGGTCGAGGGGCTCGAGCAGCAGCCGTCCGAGGCGGCCGCCCTGCCGCAGCACCTCGCCGCGGAACACCGGTCCAAGCTTCGCGAACGTCGAGTAGAGGAAGCGCTCCTTCGCGAGCTCGTAGATCTCGCGCGCGCGGTCGAGGTACGCCGCGACGCGCGCCGCCGACCCCGGCTCGAGCCGCTCGAACGTGTCGAGGGTCTCCGCGGTGTCGGCGGCGACATCCACCGGCTGTTCGTGCCCTTGCGCGTACACGCGGTAGCCAGGGTCGAGCTGCACGAGATGCAGCTGCTCCGCGGCGGTGGTCCCGAGCAGCCGGTAGAAGTGGTCGAACACCTCCGGCATGAGGTACCACGACGGACCCGTGTCGAAGCGGAAGCCGTCGCGCTCCCACGACCCGGCGCGTCCGCCGAACTCGGAGTTGCGCTCGACCAGCACGACGTCGTGACCCTCGCGGGCGAGGAGCGCCGCGGACGCGAGGCCGCCGATCCCTCCCCCGACGATGACGACGCGGCTCACGCCCGGCCCCCGGTCGTTGCCGCGCCGAGGGCGATGCGCAGCTTCACCGGGTCGGGCACGCGCACGCGCGTGCGGACGAGTTCGGATGCCGGGGTGCGGCGGATGCGGCGCGACAGCTCCGCGAACAGCCGCTGCGCGAGCGTGACGGCTCGGCGCGAGTTCGCGGGCAGGAGCGGGAGGGTCGCCGCGGCGGCGGCGAGGTCGGCGTCGATGTCGTCGAGCAAGGTGTTCTTCTGATCCTCGGTGAGCCGGGACACGTCGATCCCGGGGAAGTAGCTGCGGCCGAGGGTCTCCGAGTCGGCCGCGAGGTCGCGCAGGAAGTTCACCTTCTGGAACGCGGCCCCGAGGGCGCGGGCCCCCCGCTCCAGGGTGGCGAGTTCCTCGGGGGTGCGCTCGACGCCACGCAGGAAGACGCGCAGACACATGAGTCCGACGACCTCCGCCGACCCGTAGACGTACGCCGCGAACGACTCGGGGTCGTGCACCGTCTCCCGCAGGTCGGCGCGCATCGACGCGAAGAACGGCGTCGTCAGCTCGACCCCGAAGCCGGCGGAGCGGGCGGTGCGGGCGAACGCGTGCACGACGAGGTCGGCGCTGTAGCCCTCCGCGAGCGCGCGTCGCGTCTCCGCCTCGTAGGCGTCGAGCAGGCGACCCGCGGCATCCCGGTCGAGCCCCGCCTCCTCGGCGCCGCCGTCGACGATCTCGTCGGCGACCCGCACGAGCGCGTAGATGTTCTCCACGTCCTGCCGCACGTCGGCGCCGAGGAGACGGGATGCCATCCCGAACGACGTGGAGTAGCGGCGGATGACGAGACTCGCCGTCGCGTGCGCGACGTCGTCGTAGAGGGAGAGCCGCGGACCGCCGTCGCCGCCGCGATCGCTCACTTCCACCCGTCCGAGGACGGCGTCGGCGACGGGGTGGAGCGTCTTCGCGCAGCGCGGCCGGGATGTGCGGTTCGACGAGGCGGGCGAGGGCGCGGTTGGCGTAGTACCGGGCGAGCCCCTCCGCGAAACCACGCGCCCCCGACTGCACGAGGTGGGCGCGGAGTCGCGCGGCGCCGGCCTCGTCGAGGTCGGGGCTCCCGAACAGCGGGGCGAGCTCCTCCCACCCGGGCGCCGACGCGGCGTAGGCGATCATGACGGTGCGCTTGCCCTCGCGGAGGTCGCCGATCGTCGTCTTCCCCGTCTCGGCCTCGGTGCCGAAGACGCCGAGCACGTCGTCGACGAGCTGGTACGCGATCCCGATCTCGCGGCCGAACTCGCCGAGCGTCGCGACGGTCTCCTCGGACGCCCCCGCGAGGATGCCGCCCGCCTGGAGCGGACCCTCGAACGAGTACACGGCCGTCTTGAGCCGCTCCATCGCGAGGATGTCGTCGACGTGCGGGTCGTCGGCGTGGAGGGTGAAGTCGATGTCGATGAGCTCGCCGGCGGCGCTCGCGAAGAGCGCGTCGTCCATGACCTCGAGCAGGCGGGCGCGCGTCGCCCCCGAGACGCCGGAGCGGTCGATGAGGCGGTAGGCGTTGAACAGTGCGAGGTCGCCCGCGATGACGGCGGCGCTGATCCCGTGGTGCTCGGCGGAGGCCTCCTCCTGCCCGGCGGCGAGGGCGCGGTTCTTGAAGACCCCCGACACGTTGGGGATGCCGCGCCGCACGAAGTCCCGGTCGATGACGTCGTCGTGCACGCAAAGGGAGGTGTGGAGGAGTTCGAACGCGGCACCGACGCAGGCCGCGGCCTCGCGGTCCGTGCCACCGAGCGCCTCGTAGGCGGCGAACACCATGCGGGGTCGGAACCGCTTGCCGCCGGTCGTCGCGGCCTCGATGGAGTCCCAGAGTGCGAGGTACGCAAGCCCTAAAGGCTCCGCGCGCTTGCGGGCTAGGCTGAACAATCGCGCCAGCACGGCGTCGACATGCGACTGTCGCTCCGCGGACACCGCCACGGTCGCATCCGTCTCCACCATGCCCGCAGACTAGCCTCCACATGACGCAACCCACCCCCGCTTCCGCCGAGCAGGTCGTTCTGCTATCGGAGGCCGGCGAGCCCGTCGGCGTCGCCGACAAGGCCGTCGTGCACGGGGAGGACACCCCTCTGCACCTCGCGTTCTCGTGCCACGTCTTCGACGTGCGCGGGCGGATGCTCGTCACCCGCCGGGCGATCACGAAGGTCGCCTTCCCCGGCGTGTGGACGAACGCGTTCTGCGGACATCCCGGACCCGGCGAGCACATCGAGGATGCGGTGCGCCGGCGGGGGCTGCGGGAGCTCGCGCTGCCGATCGGCGACCTCGACCTCGTGCTCCCCGACTTCCGGTACCGCGCGGTCGACTCGGCGGGGATCGTCGAGAACGAGGTGTGTCCCGTCTACCGCACGCTCGTGCGCGACGACCCGATGCCGCGACCCGACGAGGTCGACGACTGGGCGTGGGTGACGCCGAAGGACCTCGTGACCGCGGTCGCGGCGACGCCGTTCGCGTTCAGCCCGTGGCTCGTGCTGCAGCTCAACCAGTGGAAGCCGACGCCCCCGCCGCCCTCGGTGGTCCAGTAGGCGCTCCGCCGTCCCCGGTGGTCGAGTAGGCGCGCAGCGCCGTGTCGAGACCCCTACCCCCCGAGCGACCCCGCGTCGCTGACGAAGGTGTCGGTGCGGTGGAAGTTCTGCCACGACCGGCTCGCCGTCGGCCCGCGCTGCCCCTGGTACCGGTTGCCGTACGGCCCCGACCCGTAGGGGTTCTCCACCGGCGACGACGTGCGGATGAAGCACAGCTGCCCGATCTTCATCCCGGGCCACAGCTTGATCGGCAGGGTCGCGACGTTGCTCAGCTCGAGCGTCACGTGACCGGAGAAGCCGGGGTCGACGAAGCCGGCGGTCGAATGGGTGAGGAGTCCGAGGCGGCCGAGCGAGCTCTTGCCCTCGAGTCGCGCGGCGATGTCGTCGGGCAGGGTGACGAGCTCGAACGTCGACCCGAGCACGAACTCGCCGGGGTGGAGGATGAACGGCTCCCCCGGCTTCGTCTCGATGAGCCGCGTGAGTTCGGGCTGCTCCTCCGCGGGGTCGATGTAGGGGTACTTGTGGTTGTCGAACAGCCGGAAGAACCGGTCGAGTCGCACGTCGATGCTCGACGGCTGGATCATGTCGCGGTCGAGGGGGTCGAGCCCGATCCGTCCGGCGTCGAGCTCGAGTCGGATGTCGCGATCGCTGAGCAGCATGCGACTCAGGCTAGCGGGCGGTTCCGCACCCGGTGGCGCGCCCATGTACGCTGGAGGCGCGCCCGCGAGGGTGTCCGGGGCTGTAGTTCAATGGCAGAACTTCTGCTTCCCAAGCAGACAGCGCGGGTTCGATTCCCGTCAGCCCCTCCAGTTCGGGCGACTCAGGTGACCGGCCGGTAGGTCGACGCGACGGCACCCGACGCGAACTCCTGCCGGTCGACGAGCTCGAGCCGCAGCTGATCCCGCAGCCCCGCGAGCAGCGTCGGCCCGCGGCCGGCGACAACCGGGTGCACGACGAACACGTACTCGTCGATGAGCCCCAGTTCGGCGAGGGCCGTCGGGAGCGTGACCCCGCCGAGGGCGACGATCCCGTCCCCGTCCGCCTTGATGCGGCGCACGGCATCCGCGAGGTCGCCCCGCACGAGCTCGGCGTTCCAGTCGACGCTTTCGAGGGTGCTCGAGACGACGTGCTTCCGCGTCGCGTCGATCGCCGCGGCGAACGGGTGCTCCCACGGCTCCATCCAGTCGGGCCACACGCCGTCGTCGGGGCGCCGCCAGGCGGACTCCATCATCTGGTAGGTCACCCGACCGTAGAGGATGGCGTCGGCTCGCTCGATCTCGTTCGTCCAGAACGCCATCGACTCCTCGTCGGGTGGGAGGCCCGCCTCGTGGTGCACGCAGCCGTCGAGCGAGACGTTGATCCCGTAGCGGAGGGTCCTCATGCCGGGTCAGGCTACTCCCCGCGCCGCCTCACGGGCCGCCGCGACGAACGCCCGGATCAGCTCCGGATCCTTCACGCCGCGGGAAGCCTCGACCCCGCTCGACACGTCGACTCCCCACGGCCGCGACTCGGCGATCGCCGCCGCGACGTTGCCGGGGTTCAGTCCGCCGGCGAGCATCCACCGTCCCCGCGTCTCGACGCCGCTCGCGTCCCACCGGTGACCCGACCCGGCGACGGGCGCGTCGAGCAGGAGGGTCTCCTCGCCCCACGCGCCGACCTCGAGCGGCGTGCCGTCGGTCACCGACGCGGCCCGCCACACCCGCAGCCCCGCCGCGCCGACGGCCGCGACATCCGCCTCCCCGTAGCGACCGTGCAGTTGCACCACGTCGACGCCGATCCGCCGCGCGAGCTCCACGGACTCCGCGGCGGTCGCGTGACTCACGACGAGCACCGTGTCGGCGCGACCTTCCACCCTCGAGACGAGCTCGGCGGCCACGGCGGGGTCGACGTCGCGCGGACTGCCGGGACTCACGACGAATCCGACGGCGTCGGCACCGGAGTCGAGTGCGGCGGCGAGCGCCTCGGGGTCGCGGAGTCCGCAGATCTTCACGTACATCGTCTCGACAGTATCGAGGGCGCAGACTGGGGGGATGGACGCGCGAGAACCGCTTCGTGAAGCACTGGCTCGCGCCGCTCGTGCTCCTCGTGGTCGTCGCCGGCATCGCGGGCGTCATGATCTCGCTGCAGAACTCGTGGTGGGCCGACCCTCAGCGGGCACCGTCGGCGCAGCAGCGCGCCTCCGACGGCTCGACGCTCTTCACCCCCGGCGGCACCGAGTACGCCGCCGCGACGGGGATCGTCGTGATCCGCGTCGGCGACGGCTCGCTCCCCGCGTCCGAGCTGGGACTGGATGCCGACGGCGAGCGCCGCTTCGACCCGGAGACGCCGGTACAGCTGCGGATCCTCGCGCCCGAGGGTGCGCTCGTGCTCGACCTCATGGACGCCGTCACCGTCACGACCGAGAACGGCGTCGTCGCGCGGGTCACCGTCACCCCGTGGGGCGCGACGACCTTCCGCGACTTCACCACCCTTCTGCAGAGCCGCGCGGAGACGGTCGGCTGGAGCGCCGACGACATCAAGGCCCTCGAGGTCGACCTCGGCGCCGCCGCCCGGGAGCGCGAAGGCGACACCTACGCCGCCACCGTCGTTCCCGGCACGGCGCTCGGCGTCGCCGTCACCGCGGAGGTCACCGTCGACCTCGCGCAGTCCTACACGGGATACGCCATCCTCGTCGACGCCGTCCTCGGTTAGCGTGGACGGCATGGCAGTCTTCTCCCCCGAGGTCGTCGCGGCGGTGCTCCACCACATGAACGACGACCACATCGAGGACAACGTGCTCATCGTGAAGGCGTTCACGGGACGCGACGTGCGGGACGCGACGATGCACGACCTCGACGAGCACGGCGGCACCTGGAGCTACGTGTTCGAGGGCGAGGAGCAGCAGGTGCGCATCCCGTGGCCGTCGGCTCCACTCAGCGAACGCGCCCACATCCGTCGCGACGTCGTCGCCCTCTACGACGCCGCGTGCAGCAAGCTCGGCGTCGCGCCGCGGCCGCACTGACCGGACGCGAGCGATGCGCCCCCTCCTCCGCTCGCCGAACCGGACGGCCGCGCTCGTGCTCGGCGTCGCGTTCGCGGGCTACGGCGCGCTGTCGCTCGGCTTCGGCCGCCTCCCGGTCGGCATCCTCTTCGTCGGCACCGCCGCGGGACTCGTGCTCGCCGCGGCGCTCGGGATCGCGGCCGCCCGGCGCGCGAACGTCATCGCCGGGGTCGCCTGGATCGTGCTCGGCTATGCGGGGCTCTTCCTCATCGGATCCCCAGCGAACGTGCTCGGGATGATCGCGCAGGACGAGGTCGTGCTGTTCGCCGCGGCGACCGTGCACCTCGCCGTCGGGCTCGGCGCGCGACGCGACGTCGCCGCCCTCGCCTGATGTCCGTCGCCGACATGGATGCCGCCCCGCCTCCCACGACCGGCTCGCGCTGGACCGCGGTCGCCCGGTGTGCCGTCTCGCGCCCGCACTCGACCTCGCCGTCGCCGTGGGGGTCGCCGCAGGTCTCCGCCGTCCCCCGCGTGCGGAGCCCCGGCATCCGCTCGTCGGCATCGCCGCCGCGGCCGCCGTCGTCGCCGCCGTCACCGTCCCCGCGCTCATCGCGACGGAGGCCGCGGCACAGCTCCCCGCGACCCCTCCGCCCCCGCACGAGCAACCCATTCACTGAGACGCCCGGCTAGGAGGNTCCCGGCGCCGTATGCCACACTTAGGTGACCCTTACCTCACAGGAGCAACCCGTGTCCGTCGTCGCCGTCCCCTTCTCGCAGGCCCTCCGCGAGCGCACCTGGTCCGACCACGGCGAGAGCGAAGGCGCCGGGTTCATGCACGACCTCATGACCGGCAAGGGCACGCGCGACGACTACATCGCGCTCGTCGTGCAGCACTACTACGTGTACGACGCGCTCGAGTCGGCCGGCGCGCGGTTCGCGGACGACCCGGTCGCCAAGCCGTTCCTCAGCCCCCAGCTCACCCGGATGCCGGCGCTCGAGGCCGACCTCGAGTATCCTCCTCGGCGACGACTGGCGCGAGAAGATCGCGCCCCTCCCNGCGACGGAGCGCTACGTCGCGCGCATCCGCGAGATCGAGGCCGAGGGCTGGGCGGGCGGCTACATCGCCCACCACTACACGCGCTACCTCGGCGACCTGTCGGGCGGGCAGGCGATCGGTCGGCTCATGAAGCGCCACTTCGGCTTCGAGACGAACGGCGTGCTGTTCTACATCTTCGACCAGATCGCCGACCCGAAGGCGTTCAAGGAGACCTACCGCGAGCAGCTCGACGCCGCGGGGTGGGGCGAGGCGGAGCGCGACCGTGTCATCGACGAGGTGGTGCTCGCCTACCGCTTCAACACGGAGACGTTCCACGACCTGAGCGCCGCGAAGGCCGCCGCGTAGGTCGCGACACGCGCCTCCGGCGCTACTTGAGCACCGGGTCAGGCCTGGATGCCGGGGACGGTGGTCGCGCGCGACATGAACCGCTCGACGTTCTCGTCGACGATGATGTCGCTCGGACGCAGCGGTCGCGTGAGGTAGAGGCCCTCGAGGGTCGTGATCCGCGACAGCGCGACGTAGGTCTGCCCCGGGGCGAACGACCGCGGGCCGAGGTCGACGATCGCCTGGTCGTACGTCTTCCCCTGCGACTTGTGGATGGTGACCGCCCATGCGAGCCGCAGCGGGAACTGCGTGAACTCGGCCACGACATCCTTCCGCAGCTCCTTCGTCACCGGTGAGTACGTGTACTTGTAGCGCTCCCAGATCGCGGGCTGCACCTCCACGTCCTCGCCGTCGAGTTCGACGGTGACGACGCCGGAGCCCGATCTTCACGACCTCGCCGATCGACCCGTTGACCCAGCGACGGTCGGCGCCGGTGTCGTTGCGCAGGAACATGACCTGTGCGCCGATCTTGAGCTCGAGCCGCTCGTCGGCGGGGAACGCCCGCGACCCGAAATCGCCGTTCACCTCCGCGACCGCCGAGAGCGCGCGCCCCGGCAGCCGGCCGAGGCCGCGGGCGTTGATCGCCTGCACGGCGGCGTTCGTCGTCGCAAGCGTGATCGCCCCCTCCGTGGGGGCGGGCCGAGCTCCGACGGAGTTGAGCCGGTGCGCCATCTCCGCGGTGACCCGTCCGTGCCGCACGGCGGTGAGGAGCTGCTTGAACTCCAGCTCGTGCTGCCGGTGGATGGTGGTGAGCTCGTAGATGCGGAGGTCGGCCTCGTCCCACACCTTCGCGTCGAAGAACCACATCGAGCGGTACCGGTCGGCATAGTAGGCGCGCTCGTCGGCGTCGCCCGGAACGGGTGCGAGCTGATACGGGTCGCCGAAGAGCACGAGCTGGACGCCGCCGAACGCCTCGTGCGGCCGCTGCCGGGCCTGCCGCAGCGACCGGTCCATGGCATCCATGAGGTCGGCGCTCACCATCGACACCTCGTCGACGACGAGCGTGTCGATCGCGGAGAGCAGCTTCCGCAGCTCCGGCGGCTGCTCGAGCTCGTGGTCGGCGATGACGCCGATCGGCATCCGGAACAGCGAGTGGATGGTCTGCCCGCCGACGTTGAGCGCGGCGACGCCGGTCGGCGCGCAGATCGCGAGGGTGTGACTCGAGTGCCACGACAGGTACTCGAGCAGCGTCGACTTGCCCGTGCCCGCCCTGCCGGTGACGAAGATGTGGTCGCGGGTCGTCTCGATCGCCGCCACGACCGCCGCCTGTTCCGGCGACAGTTCGGGGAGACTCACCGGGCAACTCTAAGCGTTCCGCGGATGCGAGTATGCCAGGGTGCGACGCGTGGTGCTGGGACGGCTGGTCGTCGTGCTGCTCGCCCTCGCGGCGGCGGCCGGCACGTGGTTCGGGCTGTCGGCGACGACGTTCGGCGCGTCGTCGTTCGTGCGGGTGTACCTGGAGGCGGTCGGTCGCGGGGATGCCGCGGGCGCTCTCGCGATGCGCGGCGTGACGGTGCCGGAGGGCATCCGCACCGACTTCCTCACCGGCACAGCGCTCGACGGGCTCGCGGGGCTGCGCGAGGTGTCGGTCGAGGCGGGCGGCGACGGCGCGACGCTCGTGACCTACACCTGGGAGTCGCCGCTCGGCGACGGCGTCTCGACCTTCGCCGTGGAACGCGACGGCGCCACCCTCGGGGTCTTCCCGCGCTGGCGGTTCGCCGACTCCCCGGTCGCGACACTGCGACTCGCGGTCGAGCACGACGAACGCTTCCGGGTCGCCGGGCTGGACGCGCGCACGGGCGTCGCGGCCGCGGAGCCCGTCGACTACGCACTCCTCGTGCCCGGCGTCTACCGCGTCGACCACCGCTCGTACTACCTGCGCGCCGACGCGTTCGACGTCGTCGCCGACCGTCCGGGATCCACGTACGGGGCGACGCTCGACGTACAGCCGGGGGTGACGTTCACGATCGCCGCCAACGCGGAGGCGAAGGCGTTCCTCGACGCGTGCGCGACGCAGGAGGTGCTCTTCCCGACGGGCTGCCCGTTCGGGCATCCGATCGCCAACCGTGTCGCGTCGCCGCCGGACTGGTCCATCGCCGAATACCCGGAGCTGACGCTCGAGCCCGCCCTCGACTTCGGCGTGTGGCGCACCGCGGAGACGCCGTTCACCGCCCACCTTCGGCTCGACGTGCAGTCGCTCTTCGACGGGAGCCTGTCGGAGTTCGACGAGGACGTGCCCGCGAGCGCGACCTTCCGGTTCACGATCCTCGCCGACGACCGCACCCTGCGCGTCGAGTTCGTCGAGGCGGACGACTAGCCGAGCATCAGTCGCGCCGCTTCGCCCGCTCGGCGAGCATCCGGTTGTACGCCTCGAGCTCGGCGTCGCCGTCGCGCGCCGCCTTCCGGTCGCTGCGCTTCGCGTCGCGCGCGTCGCTGCGGCTCCACATGATGGCGACGAGGATGGCGAGAGCGACCGTCGGGATCTCGCCGACGCTCCACGCGATCCCTCCCGCGTTCTGCTGGTCGACGAGCGGTGGGTCGCCCCACGTGCGTCCCATCGCGCCGAACCAGTCGGCGAGCAGCAGCCCGGTGCCCGTCATGAGCGTGAGGCCGAAGAACGCGTGCATCGCCATCGTCGCGAGCAGGAGCAGCAGTCGCAGCGGATACGGCGGGCGGGTCGACACCGGGTCGACGCCGACGAGCGTCTGCGCGAACAGGTACCCGGAGAGCAGGAAGTGGATGACCATCCAGGTGTGGCCGACGTGGTCCTCCGTCGCCCAGCGGAACAGCGGCGTGTAGTAGAAGACCCACAGCGACGCGGCGAAGATGCCGCCCGACACGAGCGGATGCGTGAGCACCGTCGCATACCTGGAGTGCACGAACAGCAGCAGCCACTCCCGGGGCCCGCGGCTGCCGTCGTCGCGCTTGCGGATCGCGCGCATCCCGAGCGTGATCGGCGCACTCAGCACGAGCAGCACCGGCACCGTCATGCTCAGCAGCATGTGCGCCATCATGTGCGCGCTGAACAGGTACTGCTCGTAGACGTTGAGGGCGCCGTTCGTGATCCACAGCAGGATGAGCATCCCGACCACCCAGAGGATCGTGCGGTGCACGGGCCACCTGTCGCCGCGCCGGTGCAGGCGCCACACGCCGGCGAGGTAGAACAGGATGCCGAATCCGACAACGAGCGTCCACAGCAGGTCGAGGTTCCACGACGTCACCCAGCGTTCCGGCGTGAGCTCCGGCGGCAGCGGCTTCTCGGTGAGGATCTCCGCCGGGGTGAGTTCGACGCCGGGTGCGGGGGTGTCGGAGACGGGCTTCGCGGTGCGGGCGAGGGCCGCGGCGACGCCCGACGCGACACCCATGACGGCGAGTTCCGACACGACGAGCAGCCAGAACCAGCGGTCGGCGGCACCCGCGACGATCTTCGACACGAGCCACCGGCGTTGGAGCGCCCCGAAGACGCCGAGCACGCCGAGCGCGGCGACCTTCGCGATCACGAGGATGCCGTAGGGCGTCAGCAGGGCGGGCAACTCGCCGACGCGGATGGCGGCGCTCACGTAACCGGAGGCGGCGACGACGACGAAGGACACGAGGGCGACCGTGGAGTAGCGCGGGAGGATCGCCGCGAGGCGACCCTTCTCGAGCGCGGGGCGCACGAGCACGAGCGTGAGGAGTCCGCCGACCCAGATCGCGGCGAAGATCGTGTGCAGCCAGATCGCGGTGACCGCCTGGTCGTGGCTCGCGCTCGACGACGCGTGCCCGCCATCGGATGCCAGGGGGACGAGGCCGAGCCCCGCCGCGACGAGCACGAAGGCGAGGAGGGTGCGGTTGCGCACCGCGAAGCACAGCACCGTCAACAGCGCGCCGACGAGCACGACGATGAGCCACGCCCGTCCGATCGGAACGTCGGTGAGGAACGTCGCGAGCGCGCCGCCGTAGGCCTGGTCGAACGAGAGCCGGGTCTGGTAGATGCTCGAGAACGTCAGATACGCGGTGATGGCGCCCGCGACGGCCCACACGCCCGCGCCCGCGGCGGCGATGTCGAGTGCGCGCCCGTACTCAGGTCGCTCGGCGTCGAGCGCGAAGAGGGCCAGGAGCAGTGCGCCGAGCGTCGCGGCGATGCCGAGGTTGACGAGGAGCTTCGCGATCGGGAGGCCGACGAGCACGACGGGGTCGCCGCCGAGGGCGCCGGGCGTCGCCGCTCCGCCGACGTCGAGGGCGACGAGGACGGCCACGAACGCCGCCGCGAGGAGCGCGGCAGGACCGGCGATCCAGGCGAGTCGGGGCACCCTTCGAGCCTACGTGCCGAGGCAGTCCGCGTTTTGCGTCTCAGTACTCGTGCGGGATGCAGTACTGAGACGCAAAACGCGGGACTGTGGAGAGGATGCGGAAACGCCGAAGGGGCACCGACCACGCAGCCGGTGCCCCTTCGTGGGGGGTTACTTGACGGCGGCCTTGAGCTTGCTGCCCGCCGAGATCTTGACGCCCTTGCTGGCGGCGATCTGGATGGTCTCGCCGGTCGCGGGGTTGCGGCCCGTGCGCGCGGCGCGGTTGGTGGCCTCGACGCTCAGCCAGCCGGGGATCGCGACCTTCTTGCCGTCCTTGAGCGCGCCCGCGAGGACGTTGAACAGCGAGTCGATGACGCTCGAGACGGCAGCCTGGCCCTGGCCGGACTCCGCGGCGATGGCGGCGACGAGGTCCGCCTTGTTGATGTCAGCCATGATGTGTCCTCCTCGGACCGTTTGTGGTGTTTCGGTGGCGGCCAGGGGAAACGCCCCCGGAACCGCCTAGAAAGTAACAGCAAACGCCCGACATCCCCGGCATTTGCGCCGAGTGTGCGAAAACGGGGAAGGCCCCGGGTCCGCGGGGGATCCGGGGCCTTCCGAGGTCTCGACACGCGCCTGCGGCGCTACTCGACCACCGAGCGGGTGTTACCAGCTCGACTTGGTGATGCCGGGCAGCTCGCCACGGTGCGCCATGTCGCGGAAGCGGACACGCGAGATGCCGTAGCGCGAGAGGACACCGCGGGGACGGCCGTCGATCGAGTCGCGGTTGCGGAGGCGCACCGGCGACGCGTCGCGCGGGAGCTTCTGCAGGGCGACGCGGGCCGCCTCGCGGCTCTCGTCGGTGCCGTTCGGGTCGATGAGCGCCTTCTTCAGCTCGAGACGCTTCGCGGCGTACCGCTCCACGATCACGGCGCGCTGCTGGTTCTTCGCGATCTTGCTCTTCTTGGCCATGC
>Ga0065721_10049623_pt1 | contig 30148 bp, 30 predicted proteins | sample Mesricmetagenome_FD_59108 | JGI IMG/M metagenome (GOLD analysis project Ga0065721, IMG submission 59108) | Mesophilic microbial community from rice straw/compost enrichment Sample: eDNA_1 v2 (version 2) | ecosystem: Engineered > Solid waste > Grass > Composting > Bioreactor | place: USA: Davis...
AGGTCTACGGCCTGTCCGGCGCCGACCCGCTGGACAAGGTCATCGACGTCTACATCTGCAAGCTGCGCAAGAAGATCGCCGAGGCGACCGGCGGCGCCCGCTACATCGAGACCGTCTACGGCCGCGGCTACAAGTTCGAAGCCCCGCCCGAGCACGACGACGCCCCGCCGGCCCCTTTGCCCTTCGCGCCAGTCCGGTTCGCCAAGATGACGGCTGCGGAGTGCGTCATGGCCGCCGAATAGGCGGGCCGCCGTAAAGACAATTGCCGAGATTTGTGCCGACATCCGCGTTTGTCTAAAATTCGCGATTACTGTGAGGCAATCGGCCTCCTGTCGCGAACACGATGAAAGGAGACCGGAGGAGCGGATTTTTACTCCGGTTTAAACGAGGAGAGTCACAGTCCAAGTGCCGACTGCGCGCCCGTGACACCAAGCGGGAAGGCCCGCGCAGACCGGCCCCGGCGTCAGAAAGGCGCTCTGCATCTCGCGAATGGAGATACTCATGGCCTCGATTCTGACCAACGCTTCGGCGATGACCGCGCTGCAGACCCTGCGCCGCGTGACGGATGACCTGGGCACCACCCAGGACCGCATCTCGACCGGCCTGAAGGTCAACAACGCCAAGGACAACGCCGCCTACTGGTCGATCGCCACCACGATGCGCGCCGACGTCGCCGGCTTCAAGGCGGTGAAGGAGTCGCTGGAGCTGGGTTCTGGCACCACCAACACGGCGTCGGTCGCGTCCAAGAACATCGTCGAGAATCTGCAGACCCTGAAGGCCCGCGTCATCGCCGGCCAGACCAACGGCGTCGACAAGTCGCTCATCCAGAACGACATCGACCAGCTGGTGAAGCTGGTGAAGGGTGCCGCCGCCGACGCGTCGTTCAACGGCGACAACCTGCTGCGCATCACCTACTCGAACGACGGCACGGCCAAGGACACGAACGTCGACATCCTGGCCTCGCTGAGCCGCAACGCCGGCGCCGTGGACCCGAGCTACATCAGCTTCCAGCGCCAGGACATGCAGGTCTCCTCGATCATCGGCAAGGCGAAGATCGAGCAGCAGGTCGACTCGACCAACGACCTGAAGGCCAGCATCGGCATCGCGCTGGGCGCCCCGGGCGACACCTTCATCGACGGCCAGAACCTGGGCCTCGACAAGCTGACGCTGAACGTCACCAACGAGGCGGGCGTCAAGTCCGCCGTGTCGGTCGACCTGTCCGCCATTGCCTACACCACCGACAAGGCGACGACCCAGGGCCTGATCGAGACGGCGGTCAACGCCGCCCTGACCACCGCCGGCGCCGACTTCCAGGTGGCCTTCAACGGCGACAGCCTGGAATTCACCGACCAGGACGTCAACGGCGACGGCAACTTCACGGCCAAGGTCGACAGCCTGTGGGTCGGCTCGAAGGAAAGCGACGCGTTCGGCGGCTTGGCCGACCTGACGCAGATCGACGTCACCTCGAACGCCACCAAGTCGCTTGAGGTCATCAACTCGCTGCTGGACAAGGCCATCGGCAAGGCCGCGGTGATCGGCTCGATCGAGAACCGCGTGTCGGTGCAGAACGACTTCGTGTCGAAGCTGACCGACTCGATGAACAAGGGCATCGGCTCGCTGGTCGACGCCGACATGAACGAAGAGTCGAGCCGTCTGCAGGCCCTCCAGGTCCAGCAGCAGCTCGCCACCCAGGCGCTGTCCATCGCCAACCAGGGTCCGCAGAACATCCTTTCGCTGTTCCGCTAACCCTGTACCGGCCGGCGTCCACCCCCGCGGACGCCGGCCACCCTAAAGCGAATTTCCATTCGCTTTGGATTCACATGGCCTCATTCGCCGGCCGGGACCGCGGTCGCGGCCCAAAGCGGATGGACCGCTTTAAGCCCTTCCCGTCCGGACCCCGCTTGGCCTCCGCGCGCATTCCATAAGGTGCGACCATGAGCATCGCCGCCTATCAGCAGACGATCGCCGAGTGCGAAGACCCGCGCCGCATCGAATACATGGTGTTCCTGCGAATCACGCTCGATCTCGAAGCGCACCGCGAGGCCGGATGGCGGTCGGACGCGCTGAAGAACGCGCTGTGGCGCAACCTGGAACTCTGGAACACCCTGCGCGCCGACCTGCTGGAGGACGGAAACGCGCTGCCCGACGGCCTGCGCGCCGGTCTGGTCTCGCTGTCCTTCTCGGTCGCCCGGCAGACCCGCCAGGTGCTGCGCGGCGAAGCCGACGCCGGCATGCTGATCGACATCAACCGCTCGGTCATGCGTGGCCTGCAAGGCATCGCGACCGTGGAGCCCCGTGCGGGGATGGAGGCCGTCCATGGCGCTTAAGCTCCGCCTGAAGCCCTGCGAGCGGGTGGTCATCAACGGCTGCGTCGTGCAGAACGAAAACCGCCGCTACACGCTGACCGTCAGCAACTTCGCCCAGATCATCCGCGGCAGCGACATCATGCAGGAGGACGAGGCCGACACGCCGGTCCGCCGCGCCTATTTCGTGATCCAGAGCATGCTGCTGGACCCCCGCGCCGCGGAGGAATACGGCAGCGTCGTCGCCGGCATGATGGCGAAGCTCTACACCGCCTTCATCCATCCCGACATGCAGGACCGCATCATGCAGGCCATGCGGAACGTCAGCGAGCGGGATTACTACAAGGCGCTGGCCTGCCTGCGGCCGGTCATGGCCTACGAGGACAGCCTGCTGCATCCCGCCCACCCCGCGGGCGAGCAGGCCGGTGCGGCCCAAGTCCAAGCTAACGCCCAGGCCCACGCCGAAGCCCACCCCGGAGGATGACGACGCCATGGCCGCACCCATCCAAGGAATTTCGGGCGGCGTTTCCGGCGTGACCGGGGACCGGTCCGCGGCCAGCGCCGACCTGATCGCCGAGGCGCGCCAGCGTCAGGCTGACCGGCTGCGCGCCGCCCAGGCCGAATCCGCCAAGCCCACCGAGGTGGTGGAAGCCCCCAAGGACAGCGCCGAGGCCGACAACCGGACGCGTCCGGACACGATCCCGCCCTACCGCGTCAACCTCGACCCCGGCACCGGCCGCCTTTCCACCGAGGTGCTGGACACCGTGACGGGGGAGGTGATCCTCCGCATCCCACCGACCTATGTCGATCCGTCCGACCTGCGCGAGACCGCCGCGGACTCCGAATCTGCGGCTCGGCGCGATCCGGAGGTGAAGGCATGAGCACGCTCCAGGACTATCGGCTGGTCGCGCGCAACCAGGACCGCTTCGACACCATGATCCGGTCGCGCCCGGACGTGAAGCGCAACATCGAATACTTCCAGCAGAACATCGGCAAGATCACCAGCGCCGAGGAATTGCTGAAGGACGACAAGCTCTACCGCTTCGTCATGGAGGCCTTCGACCTCGAAAGCCAGATCTACGCGCGCGCCATGATCCGCAAGGTCCTGGACGAAGGCGTCACGGACGAGGGCGCGCTCGCCAACCGGATGAGCGACACCAAGTTCAAGGAGATGGCGACGGTCCTGGGCTTCAAGGAATCCGGCGGCGCCACGCTGAAAGAGCCGAAGATCGTCCAGGCCATCATCGACCGCTACGTCGACGTGAAGCTGGAGGTCTCCCAGGAAGAGAAGAACCCGGCCGTCCGTCTCGCCCTCTATTTCGAGCGCAAGGCGCCGCGCATCAACAACTGGTATCAGGTGCTGGCCGACCGCGCCTTGCAGAAGGTCGTCTTCACCGCGCTGGACCTTCCGGAGCAATCGGCGCTCGGCGACCTCGACCGGCTGGTGGACAAGCTGAAGAAGCGCTTCGACGTCGCGGATTTCCAGGATCCGGCCAAGGTGCAGAAGTTCCTGGACCGTTTCTCGGCCATGTACGATTTGCAGAACGGCGCCCCGTCGGTGTCGAGCAACCTGCCGTACATCGGCCTGATCAACACCCGAGGACGCGCGTCGATCATCTCCATCGATCCGTCCGTCACGATGTCGCTGCTGAACTTCCCGCGTTTCTGAGCGGCGATCCGGCGGCTCCCCAGGAGACGTTTCCCCAGGAGAAGAGGTGTGGAGGCGAGCCATCGGGCGAAGCCGCCGGACGCTTGGCCGCATGTGGTGGCCCTGCTGCCCGGCCCCGACGACAGGGATGAGGACGCGGCCCGCGACTCTCTGCACATCCTGCCGCTGTCGACCCTGCCGCTGGTTACGCCGGGACTGCGGCGGGCGCGCCTGATCAAGAACGTGCGCCTGCAAACCGCCGTGGAACTGTTCAACGACGCTCACACCGGCAGCGGGCAGGTGTCGCCGTCGCAACTGCGCATGCATTTCGGCGCCGGCACCCCGGACCTGGACCGCGACCTGACCATGCTGGGCCGCGTCTCGCAGGCCGCCAGCTTCGACGTCTATTCGCTGCGCATCGAGCTGCGCCGACTGAAGATCGGCGTGGACGAGCACGCCAGCTTGCGCCTGTCGGACCGGCGCAAGCAGCAGCTGACCAAATACATGCGCGTCTTCACCCGCCCACTGATCGAAAGCGTCTATGGCGTGGACGACGTGCAGGCGCAGAGCATGGACGACCTGATCCGCCTGTTCGCAGAACCCGACGTGGCGGAGGTGCGCCGCCGCCTGCTGCTGATGGCCGACCGGCTGGACATCGCCATGCCGGAAATCCCGGCCTTTCTGGAGGAATACGGCGACATCTTCCTGTCACTGGCCTATTTCAAGCAGTGCCTGGACGAGATCGTCCCCGACGTCCAGAATTTCCTGGCCTGGATGGACGTGCTGCGCTCCTCCAGCGAAATCCGCCGCGACATCCGCCACGCGCGGATGCTGGACGAGGTGGGGCGGGACCTGACGGAGATCGCGACCTCCATCACCGGGCGGTTCGAAAGCTTCGACAACCGCTCCAAGGATTTCTGGCGCAACATCAACGCCCACAGCTTCCGCGCCATCCGCGAGCTGATCACCGCCCATCACGTGACCATCGGCGGCGTGCTGTGCGGTCTGGCGGTGAAGATGAACCTGTGGAAGGCCCGCTTCTCCACCGGCGGCGGACCGATCCGCCGGTTGGAATTCATCCGCTCCGAAATCCTGCCGGGCCTGTCGCACATCCGGTCGCTGGAGCAATCGGCGCGGGGCGGGGGGCGGTGAGGTTACTTGCCCTCTCCCATCGGGGATGGGAGAGGGGATTCACGCAACGCGCGGGACCACCGTCAGAGCTTGATCGACCGCTTTCCTTCCGGCTGCGTGGCCTGCATCTCGTAGAGCTTGGCGAGCAACTGCGGCGCGGGGAGTTCCTTGGTGGCCGCCTTGGCCGTCGCGGCGGAGGTGTCCGCAGCAGGCGCGGCGGTTCCGGCGTTGCGGGCGAGTGCCGCGGCCACGATGTCCCTGGAGGGCAGGGCGTGGGCCTTTCCCGCGGCGGCGGGGGCATCCTTGTCCGTGCCGCCGACCAGCGAGGCGACGTGGCCCAGGGGATCGTCGCCGGTGAGGGATTCGAACGCCGCCATGGCGGCGCTGCCCAGCAGGCCCACCGGTCCGCCGAACAGCAATCCGCCTGCCAGCCGGGCGGGCAGGCTGATGTCGTCGCCGGTCACGTGGCGGTAGACGGACGAGACGCCCGGCAGGTGCTGCAACGGGTTCAGCGCATCGACGAGATCGCCGAAGCCCAGCCCTTCGTCCTTCGCGGCGGCCTTCGCTGTGGTCGGGGCCGTGGTCGGGGCGAGGGCCTTGGCCGCGAGTGGCGTGCTGTTGGTCATGGGGTGGCTCCGGTCTGGGCGAGGCTGCCGTCAAGAAGGCTGCGGTCAAGCCGATGAAAGGCGTCGAGGGACGGGGTGGCGTCGTCCTTGCCCTGGCGCAGGAAATCCTCCAGGGCCGGGTGCAGGGCGACGGCGGTGTCCACCTCCGGGTCGGTTCCCTGCTTGTAGGCGCCGATGCGCACCAGCTCCCGCATGTTGTCGTAGGTGGCGGCCAGCCGGCGGGCTTGGCCGAGCAGGCGGTTCTGGTCCGCCGTGTGGCAGCCCGGCAGCAGGCGCGAGACGCTGCGCAGCACGTTGACGGCGGGGTAGCGCCCCTGCTCTGCGATGCGGCGGTCGAGCACCACATGGCCGTCAAGGATGCCGCGCACCGCGTCGGCGATGGGTTCGTCGTGGTCGTCACCGTCCACCAGCACCGTGAAGATGCCTGTGATGTCACCCTGATTGCCCGAACTGGGATCCGCACGGCCCGGACCGGCGCGCTCCAGCAGTTTCGGCAGTTCGGCGAAGACGCTGGGCGGGTAGCTCTTGGCGGTCGGCGGCTCCCCGGCGGCGAGGCCGATCTCCCGCTGGGCCATGGCGAAGCGGGTCACGCTGTCGATCAGGCACAGAACGTGGAGCCCGCGGTCGCGCAGCTCCTCCGCCACGGTCATGCAGAGATAGGCGGCCTGCCGGCGCATCAGCGGCGGCTCGTCGGAGGTCGCGACGACGACGACGGAGCGGGCGAGACCGTCCGCGCCAAGGTCGTCCTGAATGAACTCCTGCACCTCGCGGCCACGCTCGCCGACCAGCCCGATGACGATGGCGTCGGCCCCGGCGTGGCGGGCGAACATGGACAGCAGCGTCGATTTGCCGACGCCGGACCCGGCGAAGACGCCCATGCGCTGGCCGCGGCAGATGGGGGTGAACACGTCGATGGCGCGCACGCCCGTGTCCATCTTGGCGCCCACCCGGCGCCGCGCGTAGGCCGGCGGCGGTGCCGCGCGCAGGGGGCGGGCGTGGTCGCCGTTGGTCAGGGGGCCGCGGCCGTCGATGGGCTCCCCCAGCGCGTTGACGACGCGTCCGAGCCAGCCGGGGCCGGGGCGCAGGGTGAAGGCGGTGTCGTCGGTGACCGCGGCGCAGCCCTCCGCCACCCCGTCCAGGTTGTCGAAGGCCATCAGCAGCGAACGGCCGTGGCGGAACCCGATTGTCTCGCACAGCAGGCGCCGGCCGCGCGTGGTCTCCGCCCAGCACTTGTCGCCCACCGCCAGCACGCGCTGCAACCCGTCCACCTCCAGCGTCATGCCGGCGGCGGTGCGGATTTCGCCGCGCCAGGACCGGGTCGGCAACCGCTCGATGTCGGCCAGAAGGTTCGAGAGGACGCGCATGCCCCGGGCATCTCCATCATGTCGGTACCGGTGGAGACTAGCGCGGGGAATTTAAATCCGGTTTTAAACAGCCGCGATCATCTTGGGCTTGTTTTGGCTGTCTTTGTTTTGGGTAAGGGCCGATCGAATGGATTTTAGCAATATTTCGGTGTTTCGGCTGGCCGGCGCGAAGCTCGATTACTTGGCGGAGCGGCAGAAGCTGATCGCCGCCAACGTGGTCAACGCCAACACGCCGGATTATCAGGCGAAGGACCTGAAGCCGTTCGAGGCCCTAATGAACGGCCCGCAGGCGGTCACCCCGGCGCGCACCTCGTCCATGCATCTGGTCGGCTTCAACCCCTCCGGCGCCATGCAGGAGGCGCGCAGGCCCGAGCGGTGGGAAACGACGCCCGACGGCAATTCCGTCTCGCTGGAGCAGGAGATGAACAAGGGCAGCGAGACGCGCGACGCCTTCGCCCTGACCACCGGCCTGTTCCAGCGCAACCTGCAAATCCTGCGCGCCGCCTGGCGCACCGGCGGCTGATCTTTGGGGAATAATCCATGCTGACCGATCCTTTGGCCGCGACGGTGCGCATCGCCAGCTCTGGCCTCCAGGCCCAGGGCACCCGTCTGCGCGTCATCGCCGAGAACATCGCCAACGCCGATTCCACCGCCATGACGGCGGGCGGCGACCCCTATCGCCGCAAGACGGTTTCCTTTGCCACCACCATGGACCGCGCCAGCGGGACGGAGGTCGTGAAGGTCAAGCAGATCGGCCGCGACCGCAGCGACTTCCAGCTGGTGTACGAGCCCTCGCACCCCGCTGCCGACGAGAAGGGCTATGTGAAGCGACCGAACGTCCAGCCGCTGATCGAGATGATGGACATGCGCGAGGCCAGCCGGTCCTTCGAGGCCAGCGTCAACGTGATCGAGCAGTCGCGCACGATGATGGGCCGCATGATCGACCTGCTGCGCGGTTGAGGAGAACAGCCATGATCGAACCCATCGGCCGCGCCGCTGCGGCTGCCGCCGCCTACGGCGCCAACCGTGCGCCCCTGACCCCGCCGACCCCCGCCGCCTCGCCGGCCGCGTCCGCCGCTCCCTTTGCCGGGGTGGAAGAGACGGCGGGATCGGCCGGGGCGACGGAGTCCAGCTTCGGCGCCTTCCTCGACCGTCAGGTGACGCAGGCCGTCGACACGCTGAAGGACGGCGAGCGCATGTCGCTGGCCGCCGTCGCCGGCAAGGCCGGCGCGCACGAGGTCGTGCGCTCCGTGCTCGCCGCCGAGATGACCGTGCAGACGGTGGTCTCCATCCGCGACCGCATGGTTCAGGCGTACCAGGACGTGATGCGGATGGCGATCTGAGGACCGTTCCATGAACGAAGCGGACGTGCTGGAGGTCATGCGCAGCGGCATCTGGACGATGCTGCTGGTCGCCGCTCCGCCGCTGGTCGTCGCGGTGGTGGTGGGCGTCGCGATCTCGCTGGTGCAGGCGCTGACCCAGGTGCAGGAGATGACGCTGACCTTCGTGCCGAAGATCGTCGCCATCCTGGTGACCACCGTGCTGGCGCTGCCCTTCATGTACAGCACCCTGACCACCTACGCCGAGCGCTTGGGCAGCCTGATCGTCTCCGTCCGATGAGCGCGGGGATCCGCCTTTCCGGAATCGGCGCGCTGACGCTGCTGCTGGCGGGAAGCGCCGTGGCGGGGGAGGCGCGGCCGTCCGCGCAGATCGGCACTTGGTCCACCGCGCTCTACGTGCCGCAGCACCGGCCGCCGCGCACCCTGCCGCCGGAGGCCGCCTGCATCGACGCCATCCTGGAGGCGGAGCGGGAGGCCGGGGTCGGTGACCACATGCTGCTCGCCATGGGATTCACGGAGGCCGGGCGCATGACCGCCGACCGGCTGTTCACCGTGTGGCCCTGGACCGTCAACACCGAGGGCGTGTCGCGCTATTTCCCGACGCGGGAGGACGCCATCGCCTTCGTGCGCGAGGCGCAGGCGCGCGGCGTGCGTTCCATCGACGTCGGCTGCCTTCAGGTGAACCTGAAATGGCACCCCGATGCCTTCCCCGACCTCGTCACTGCCTTCGATCCGCGCGCCAACGTGCGCTACGCGGCGCGCTTCCTCGGCGAGTTGCGCCGCGCCCACGGCACGCTGGACGACGCCATCGCGCGCTATCACTCCGCCCAGTCGGAGCGGGGGGCCGCCTACCGCCAGCGGGTGACCGGCAATCTGCGCTGGGTGGCGCACGCCATCGACTACCTGACGGCGCTGGCCGCCGGCCCGCGGCAGTCCCCGGTGGAGACGAGCGTCGTGCAGGCCTGGGGCAAGGCCGAGCTTGGCCGCTTGTCCTTCCTGTCCAGCCTTTATGCAAACGCCCGCGAGAAGCCGCTGCTGCCGCCGGCCGCGCAGGATTAGGGCGGACGTAAAACCCGGTTTTACCGCGCCGCGCTAGAACGGTTCGCAAGACGTCCCAAAGCCCCTCTCCCTTGAGGGGAGAGGGGTTGGGGTGAGGGGGCGCCGGCGTATGCCGGCCGGAAATATTTTTCCCGCCTTCCGGCGGTAACGACCCCTCATCCCAACCCGTCTCCCCCAAGGGGAGAAGGGCTTTCTGATCCGACTTCGCCGCCTTTGGAGGCCCCGCCGCCATGAGTTTTACCGGTACCTTCCGGACCCGGATGACCAGCCTCGGCGACGCGGGCATGGCGAACCGCGACGTGCTGTTCGCGCTGGCCATCGTGCTGGTGCTGGCCGTGCTGTTCCTGCCGGTGCCGACGTGGTTCCTCGACCTCGGGCTGGCGCTGTCGCTGGCGGTCAGCGTGCTGATCCTGATGGTGTCGCTGTGGATCAGCAAGCCGCTGGACTTCTCGTCCTTCCCCACAGTGCTGCTGGTCGTCACCGTGCTGCGGCTGGCGCTGAACATCGCGTCCACCCGCCTGATCCTCAGCCACGGGCACACCGGCCCGGCGGCCGCCGGCCATGTGATCGAAGGCTTCAGCCAGTTCATCATGGGCGGCAACTTCGTGATCGGCGTGGTGATCTTCGCCATCCTGATCGTCATCAACTTCGTGGTCATCACCAAGGGCGCCACCCGCATCGCGGAGGTCGGGGCGCGCTTCACGCTGGACGCCATTCCCGGCAAGCAGATGGCCATCGACGCCGACCTGTCGGCCGGCATGATCGACGACGTGGAGGCCCGCCGCCGCCGCAAGGAGCTGGAGGACGAAAGCACCTTCTTCGGCGCTATGGACGGTGCGTCCAAGTTCGTGCGCGGCGACGCGGTGGCCGGGCTGGTCATCACCGGCATCAACGTGCTGGGCGGCATGGCCATCGGCATCGCGCAGCAGCACATGTCGTTCGAGAACGCCGCATCGGTCTACACCATCCTGACCGTGGGCGACGGGTTGGCGACACAGATCCCGGCGCTGGTCGTGTCGTTGGCCGCCGGCCTCCTGGTGACCAAGGGCGGCAACGTCGGTTCCGCCGACCAGGCGGTCATCGCGCAGCTCGGCGGCTATCCCAAGGCGCTGATGGTGGCGGGCGGGCTGCTGGGCGTGCTGGCGCTGACGCCGGGGCTGCCGCTCGGCCCCTTCCTGCTGCTGGGCACCGGCTTCGGCGTCGCGGGCTGGTACGCGATGCGCGACCGCACCCGCCGGGCCGCCTTGGCGAAGCTGGAGGAAGGCAAGAAGACGGCCGCCGCCCCGGCCGAGGAGTCGGTGGAGGACATGCTGAAGGTGGACGAGGTGAAGGTCGAGGTCGGCAACCACCTCGTCCCGCTGATCCTGAACAAGAACGGCCCGCTGACCGGCAAGGTGAAGACGCTGCGCAAGCGCTTCGCCAAGGAGTTCGGCTTCATCCTGCCGTCGGTCCGCATCAAAGACTCCAGCTTCCTGCCGCCCAAGGGCTACGTCATCAGCATCATGGGCGTGGAGGTGGCGAACGGCGAGGTGCGGCCGAAGCAGCTGCTCGCCATCGACCCCACGGGCGGGGCCGCCCCCGACATGCCCGGCGAGGCGACGCGGGAGCCGACCTTCGGCCTTCAGGCGCGCTGGATCGACCCGTCGCGGCACGAGGAGGCCATCGCCAAGGGCTACACCGTGGTGGACCCGGAAAGCGTCATCACCACCCACCTGACGGAGGTCATCAAGGACCACCTGCCGACCCTGCTGACCTTCGCGGCCATGCAGAAGCTGCTGGACGGGCTGGGGCGCGAGTACCAGAAGCTGATCTCCGACATGGTGCCGTCGCGCATCACGCTGGTGGTCGTGCAGCGCGTGCTCCAGGCGCTGCTGGCGGAGCGCGTGTCGATCCGCAACCTGCCGGCCATCGTCGAGGCGATCGCCGAAGCGGTGAACTGGACGCGCAACATCTCCCTGGTGACGGAGCATGTGCGCGCGCGGCTCGGTCAGCAGATCTGCCAGGCGCTGACCGCGTCGGACGGCTTCGTGCCGGTGATCGTGCTGACCCCGCGGTGGGAGCAGGCGCTGATGGAGAGCATCGTGACGGAGGGGGAGGACCGCCGATTCGCCATGCCGCCGACCCAGGTGCAGGAGTTCCTGACCGCGCTGCGCATCACCATCCAGAAGCACGCCACGCCGCAGGTCTGGCCGGCGCTGCTGGTGGGGGCGGAGGTGCGGCCCTTCGTCCGCTCTCTGCTGGAACGGGTCAGCCCCATGACCCCGGTCATCAGCCACGCGGAACTGCACCGCAAGGTGGCCGTCAAGACCGTCGATCAGGTTTGAAAAGGGGAGGACGCGCCGGCCATGGACCTTCTCGCCCAAACGCTCAGCCTGGAGGTCTACCGCGCCTTCCTGGTCTTCGCGCGGGTCGCCGCGGCGCTCAGCCTGCTGCCGGGATTCGGGGAGATGGCGGTGCCGCCGCGCGTACGGCTGTGCATCGCCATCCCGGTGGCGCTGGCGCTGACCCCGACCGTGCCCGGCCTGCCGGACCGGCTGCCCGCCGACGCCGCGGTGATGCTGGAGCAGCTGTTCGCGGAGACGGTGGTCGGCGCCTTCCTCGGCTTCGGCGCCAAGCTGTTCATGGCCGCCCTTCAGGTCGCCGGCAGCATCGCCGCCCAGGCGGTGGGGCTGAACAACCCCTTCGCCATGGAAGCGACGGGGTTCGAGGGCGGGTCGATCCTGTCCGGCACGCTGGCGATCGCCGGCATGGCGGCGCTGTTCGCCACCGACCTGCATTACCTGATGATCGACGCGCTGGTCCGTTCCTACGGCAACTGGCCGGCGGCGACTCTGCCGGACGCGGGCATGATGGCCGGGCGCTACGCCCAACTGGTCGGCGTCACCTTCCGCCTGGGGGTGGAGATGGCGGCACCCTTCCTGGTGTTCGGCATGATCGCCAACCTTGCGCTGGCGCTGGTCAACCGCGTGATGCCGGCGATGCCCGTCTATTTCGTCGCCACCCCGGCGATGATGGGCGGCGGGCTGGTGATCTTTCTGGTGACGGCCGGCGCCATGGTGACCGCCATGCTGGCCGCGCTGGGCGGCTGGCTGGGCGGGCGTTGAGGGGGCGCCGGTGGCGGACGGACCGGACGACGAGCAGAAAACAGAAGAACCGACCGAGAAACGCCTGCGCGAGGCGATGGAGCGGGGCGACGTTCCGCGGGCGCGCGACGTCGGCCTGCTCGCCACCATGGCGGCGGCCTGGCTGATCGCCGCGGCGGCGGCGCCCCACGCGGCGTCGGGCATGGCGGAGGTGCTGCTGCCGCTGATCGAGAATCCGGACGACATCCGGCTCGACGGCAGCCCCTTCGACGTGCTGAACAGCATGCGCTGGCTGATCGGCGGCGTCGCCGTCGCCCTGCTGCCGGTGTTCGGCTTCCTGGTCGCCGGGGCGGTCGCCTCGGCGCTGGGGCAGGGGCCGCTGGTGACGGCGGCGGAGCGCATCCGGCCGAAGCTGTCGAACCTGTCGCCGGTCAGCGGCTGGCGCCGCATCTTCTCGCGCCACGCGCTGGTCGAATTCGTGAAAAGCCTCGTGAAGCTGGCGGCCATTGCCTGCGCCGTCTGGTTCGCCGTGGCGCCCTACATCGGTTGGACGGAGGGGATCGTGGGCATGGACGTTGCGGCGCTGCCCAACCTGCTGCGGGATTTGACCCTGCGGCTGCTGCTGGCCGTCCTGCTGGCGACGGTGGTGATGGCCGCCGTGGACGTGCTGTGGAACCGCCTGGAATGGCGCAAGCGCCTGCGCATGAGCTTTCAGGAGCTGAAGGACGAGTTCAAGCAGACGGAGGGCGACCCGCACCTGAAGGCGCGCTTGCGGGACATCCGCCGCGAGCGGTCCAAGCGCCGCATGATGGCGAACGTGCCGCGCGCCACGGTGGTGATCGCCAACCCCACCCACTTCGCCGTGGCGCTGGAATACGACCGCGGCCGCATGCCGGCCCCGGTCTGCCTTGCCAAGGGCGCCGACCTCGTGGCGCTGCGCATCCGCGCGGTGGCCGAGGAGAACGGCGTACCGGTGGTGGAGAACCCGCCGCTCGCCCGCGCTCTTTACGCCTCGGCCGAGCTGGACGCGGTCATCCCGCTCCAGCATTACCAGGCGGTGGCGGAGGTCATGATGTACGTGCTGCGCCTGAAGGGCGGGGCATCCCAGCAGAAAGCGTGAGGCGGATCCGGCTGAGGCGGATTCTTTGGATTTCGGCTTAATGTCTTTTCAACGGATTCAGAGGTAGACGAACGGTCAGATCCCCCAAGCGCGCACCACGGCGATGAGTGACTCCGACGACCTGTTCGAGATGTACCGCTCCGACCGCGGCGCCGCGTCGGCCCTGAAGGGCGATGCGCTGGCGAATGCGCTGGCGGACAACGTGCGGCGCACCTTCACCGTGATGGAGCGGCTGATCGCGGAGGTCGTGCAGGCGCTGTCCCAGGCGCGCTACGCGATCCGGCTGGCGCCGTCGGTGGTCGACCGCGGCAGCTACGTCCAGCTGGACCGCGCGTCGGAGAGCTTCCGCGACTATCTGCGCCTGTGGAGCCACCAGCGCGCCGAGAGCGGCAGCGGCGGCATGCATTGGGAAACGAAGATTCTCGTGACCGACAGCCGGCGGCAGTCGGCGGAGATCGGGCTGGGCGTCGCCATCGAATGGCCGTCGCAGGCCCCAAGCGCCGACCATGCCGCCAATCACGCTTTCGTCGAGTTCTGGACGACGGGGCAGGGCATGCCGCTGCCAACCGAGGGCCGCGCCTTCCAGCGCGCGCTCGTCTCCTCGATTCTCCGCCTGGAGGAAAGCGGGGTTCTTACTCCGGCGGCCAAGCGGTAGGGGGCGTGAGGCTCGCCCCCCGCGAAGAACTTTTCTTCTCCCATCTGGGGAGAAGGTTAGGATGAGGGGGCGGCCGTAAGGCCGGACAAGCTCTGCAATGAGGCTGCGTTTCCGCCCTGCGGGCGCCCCCTCACCCTGACTGGGTCGCTCGCAAGTCTCGCGCCCCCTCTCCGCCTTTGATCGCCTGCGGCGCTCAACCGGCCTTCGGCCGTCGGCTCCGAGCCCCGGAGGGGAGAGGGGAAATGACTCGCCGCAGGTTACGCTACAGCGCCCAGGCGGCGCGGAAGCCTTCGAAGATGGCCTCTTCCGCCGTGCGCGGCGCCAGACCGTCGCCGACGATGTGCAGGTCGCCCGCGAAGTCCGCCAGCGCCTCGCCCAGCTCCATCACCGGGGCGTGGCCGTGGCACAGAACCAGCGTGTCGATGCCCTCCACGGTCATCGGCTCGCCGCTGGTCGTGTGCTGGAGGTAGACCGTGTCGCCGTCGCAGCCGTAGAGACGCGCGAAGGGCGTGATCGTCACGCCGAGGCGGTGCAGCCGGCCGACGGAATGGTCGCGGACGTAGAGCGGCAGCACCTCGCCCGCCGTGGTGCCGTTGACGGCCAGACGCACGGAACTGCCGGCGCGCGCCAGCGCCTCCGCCACGCCGATGCCGATCCAGTCGCAGCGCCAGTCGCTGACCAGGACGGAGGCGCCGACCGTGACCTCCCCCCTGATGACCTGCCAGGAGTCGACGACCTGCATCCGGCCGTCCTGCTCGATGTTGGGGCGGAAGGGGATGGCGCCGGTGGCGACGATCACGGCGTCGGGGGCCTCGGCCTCGACCAGTGCCTTGTCGACCCGCACGCCCTTGCGCACCTCCACCTGCGCCAGCTCCAACTCGCGCTGGAGGTTGGTGACGAGGCCGCCGAACTCCGCCCGGCCGGGCAGAAGCTGGGCCAGCAGGGCCTGCCCGCCGAGCCGGCCGCTCGCCTCGTAGAGCGTGACGCGGTGCCCGCGCGCGGCGGCCACGGCGGCGGCTTTCATGCCCGCGGGGCCGCCGCCGACGACCATCACCCGCTTCGGCCGCTCCGCCGGCTTGGGCGTGCCGTAGCGCAGCTCGCGCCCCGTCACCGGGTGCTGGATGCAGGAGATGGGATAGCCGCGGTGGAAGTGGCCGATGCAGGCCTGGTTGCAGGCGATGCAGGCGCGGATGTCGTCGGGCCGGCCCTCCCGCGCCTTGGCCGGCATCTCCGGATCGGCGATCAGCGCGCGGGTCATGCCGCACAGGTCGGCCTGGCCGGAGGCGATGACCGCCTCCGCGTCCTGCGGCTGGTTGATGCGCCCGGTGACGAAGACGGGCATGCCGACCCGCGCCTTCACGGTTGCCGCGAAGGGCGCCATGTAGGCGTTCTCGATGGTCATGGGCGGCACGATGTGGATGGCCCCGCCGAGCGAGGCGGAGGTGCCGGCGATGACGTGGACATAGTCCAGCGCGCCGTCCAGCGCGGCGATGGCGTCCAGCGCCTCCGCCGCCGTCAGGCCTTCCTCGTCCATCTCGCCGCCGGAGATGCGCAGGCCGACCACGAAGCCCGGATCGGTCTTGGCCCGGATGTCGGCGATCACGTCGCGCAGGAAGCGCAGCCGGTTCTCCGCGCTGCCGCCATACTCGTCCTCGCGCCGGTTGACGCGTGGGTTGAGGAACTGGGAGGGCAGGTAGCCGTGGCTCGCCACGATCTCCACCCCGTCCAGCCCGGCCGTGCGCATGCGGCGGGCGGCGTCGCCGTAGCCGGCCACGATCTCCGCGATCATCGCCCGGCCGAGCGGGCGCGGCATCACGTGGAAGCGCTCGTTCGGCGCCAGGGACGGCGCGTAGGCGGCGGCGAGCAGCCCGCCTTCGGATTCCATGATCTCGCGGCCGGGATGGAACAGCTGGGCGAACAGGACGGTGCCGTGCCGGTGAACGGCCTCCGCCACCCGCCGGTAGCCGTCGATGGAGCGGTCCTCCGTCGCCATCAGCATGTGGGTGGTGTAGCGCGCCGTCTCGTGCACGCCCGACACCTGGAGCACGATCAGCCCGGCGCCCCCGCGCGCCCGCGCCTCGTGATAGGCGACCAGCGCGTCGTTCACCGTGCCGTCGGTCGGCAGCACCGTGTCGTGACCGGTGGACATGATCCGGTTGCGCAGCGTCGCGCCGCGGATCGTCAACGGCGTGAAGAGGTGGGGAAAGCCCCTGGCGTCCATGGAAGAAGGCTCCTGGCCGGAAGATGCGGGTAGGGACGGGGCGGCGTCCGCTTGCCGCCCCGCCGGTTCGAGGGGGTGCGTTACTTGGCCGCCCAGCGGTTGAAGCGCTCGGTCAGCCGGTCGACGTTTTCCAGCCAGAAGGCGGAGTTGATGTTGACCGAGGCGGCCAGGATGTCCGGCGCGGTCGGCAGGTCGCCCAGGCGCGCCTTGTCCACCATGGTCAGCGACCGTTTGTTGGTCGGGCCGTAGGCGATGTACTGCGGCAGCTTCGCCTGGTTTTCCGCCTTGCCGGCGAAGTCCAGGAACTTGTAGGCGGCGTCCAGGTTCGGCGTTCCCTTCAGGACCGCCCAGTGGTCGATGGTGAAGATGGCGCCGTTCCAGGCGATGCCGAAGTTCTTCTTCTCGTCCCGGTTCGCGGCGTCGATGCGGCCGTTGTAGACCTCGGTCATCACCACCTCGCCGGAGGCCAGGAGCTGCGGCGGCTGCGCCCCCGCCTTCCACCAGACGAGGTCGTTGCGGATGCTGTCGAGCTTGCGGAAAGCGCGCTGAACGCCCTCCTCGGTGGCCAGCACCTTGTAGACGTCCTGCGGCGGCACGCCGTCGCCCATCAGGGCGATTTCCAGCGTGGTCTTCGGGCCCAGGCGCAGCGCCCGCTTGCCGGGGTATTTCTTCGTGTCGAAGAAATCGACCCAGCCCTTGGGCGGGTCCTTCAGCTTGTCCTTGTCGTAGGCCAGCACGTAGCTGACCGCGATGGCGCCGACGCCGCAGTCGTGGACGGCTTCCGGCAGGTAGGCGTCGCGCCCGCCGATCTTCGCGTAGTCGAGTTCGACGAACAGCCCTTCCTCGCAGCCGAGCGGCAGCTCCTCGGCCTCCACCTGCACGATGTCCCAGGTGGAGGCGCCGCCCTGCACCTTGGCGCGCAGCACGCCGATGCCGCCGTCCCAGGATTCGTCGTTCATCGGGATGCCGACGGTCTTCCTGAACGGCTCGAAATAAACCTTCTTCTGCGCCTCCTGATAGGCGCCGCCCCAGGACACGACGGTCAGGTCGCGGGCCTGCGCCGGGGCGGTCGTCAGCGCAGCACCGCCCAGGGCGGCCAGCGCGCACAGCATGGTCTTCAGCGTTTCCATTCCCTAGTCCCTCTTTTTTTGTATTTCATGAGACGGTACCGGCCCCGTTTGGACGAGCCCCGGGGTGCGGGCGACGCGGTTCGCGTTGTCCGGTTGGCGTTCCTTTCCGTGTGTTGTGGCGGCCGCAGCCCGCCCGGCGTTAGAAGCTGGCCCGTTTTAAAAGCTGGGTGGCGTGATGGCCCAGACGACGACGGTCTCCACGTCGCCGGGGTTGCGGTAGCGGTGCGGCGTGCTGCTGGGGAAGGCGAAACTGTCCCCGGCCTGGAGCAGGAAATGCCGGTCGCCCACCCACAACTCGAATTGGCCGGAGATGACGATTCCGCCTTCCTCGCCGGAATGGGTGTAGGGCTCGCCGCCGCTGCTGGCGCCGGGGGCGAAGCGGCTGAGGATCATCTCAAGCTGCCCGGCGAGGTTGGGCGACAGCAGATAGTCGCGGATGTCGTCGTCATAGCCCAGCGGGCGCCGGTTGGCCGCGCGCACGACCAGGTCGCGCTCGTCCTCCCGCCCCTCGTCGCCGGCCGGAAAGAACCAGCTGACGCTGACGCCGAGCGCGCGGCTGATGTCGTGCAGGCTTTTGACCGAAGGGGCGGACAGGTTCCGCTCCACCTGGCTCAGATAGCCGATGGACAGGCCCGTCTGGGCCGCGAGGTCGGTCAGCGTCATGCCCCGCGCCTTGCGGAGCTGGCGGACCTCGGCCCCGACCCGCTTGCCGATGTCCGGCGGCGCGTCGCTGGCGGCGGTGTCCCCGGTTGGCGATTCGGTGGGCGATTGCTGTGGACGCGGTGGCTTCATGGCCGTCCTCCCCATGGGAAGCATCGGCCAGGGTCGTGAAATTTTCAACATGAATTTTCACTGAGGTGAAATGAGGGTGAAAATCTCAGATCGTCCATTTCACCCGGCACCGGGGAGGGTACCCCCCATGCACTGCCCGCGCGGGCGCAGGACTCCGGCGGTTGTGCACGTCCAAGACGCCGTCAACTCTGCACAGTGAGGAGGAGCGCGGCATGGAAGGAAACGCCCTGCGGTATGTGGCCCGCCTTCGCGATGACGGCAAAACCTGGTGCGTCGTCGACCGCAGGATCGGGGGCTACGCGGTCCCCACATCGCTGCGTCTCGACGATCTTCCGGAGGACATGGCGAAGCTGTTCGCCGATAAACTGAACCGAAAGACGCCGGACGGGCGGCTGGGCCGCTGAGCGCCGGACCGGCGCAAGGCCTTTCCCGTTCCTGTGGGGAAAGGCCTTGCGCGGGTTCATCAGGCGGCGTTGACCTCGGCAACGAAGCGCCGGACCTCTTCCTTCAGGCGTTCCGACTGGTTGGACACGCTCTCCGCACCGGCGGCGACCTGGAGCATCTGGTCGCTGGTGGCCGACACCGTCGTGGACAGCGATTCCACGCTGCTGGTGACGCGGCGGGAGTTGTCGGCGGCGGCGCGGGCGCTGGCGAAGATCTGGTGGGTCGCCGCTTCCTGCTGCTGAACGGCCGCGGCCACGTCGCCGTTGAGGGTGCTGAGGTTCTTGATCAGCGCGGCGATGCCCTCGATGGCGCCGATGGCGTTGCCGGTGGCCACGCGGATCGCCCCGACCTGGGCCTGGATGTCCTCGGTTGCCTTGGCGGTCTGGTTGGCGAGGCTTTTCACCTCCTGCGCCACGACGGCGAAGCCCTTGCCGGCTTCGCCCGCGCGGGCGGCCTCGATGGTCGCGTTCAGCGCCAGCAGGTTGGTCTGCGCGGCGATGGAGTTGATCAGTTCCACGACCGCGCCGATCTGCTCCGCCGCCGACACGAGGCCGGAGACGATGCCGGTGGTGTTGGCGGTTTCCGTCACCGCCCGCGCGGCGGTCTGGGCTGCGCTGTCCACCTGACGGCTGATGGCGGAGATGGAGCCGCGCAGCTCCTCGCTGGCCTGGGCAGCGGTTTCCACGCTGTCCGACGCACCCTGCGCCGCGCCGGCGGCGGACTGGGCCTGCTCGGTCGACTGGGCGGCGTCGCCGGACAGCGCGGCGGAGCGCTCGTGCAGCGACGTGGCGGCGCTGCTCAGCGTCGCCACCACCTCGTCCATGGCGCGGGCGAACTGGGTCGCGCGGGCCGAGAGATGCTCGCGCTGCTGGTCGCGGGCGGCGCGCTCCTCGTCCAGGCGCAGGGCGGTGTCGCGCGCCCCGGCCAGCGTCGTCGCCAGACCGGCCACCGTGCGCGCGATGTCGCCGATCTCGTCCGGCCGGCCGGTGTGCTCGACCGTGACGGACAGGTCGCCGCCGCCGATGCGGCCCAGCACGTCGCGGATCGACACCAGGGGGCGGGACAGGCCGCGCGCCACCCACAGGCCGATGCCGACGGCGACGGTCAGCAGCAGCAGGGTGAACATCAGCTCGCGCACCGCGCGGGCGCTGAATTCGGCGTCCACGTCGTCGGTGTAGACGCCCGTGCCGATCATCCACTGCCAGGGCTGGTAGCCGGTGGCGTAGGCGATCTTCGGCGTCGGCTCCGCGTCGTCGGTGCGCTTGTGGCGGAAGGCGACGAAGCCGCCGCCGGCCTTGGCGGCCTCGGTCATCTGGACGTTGAACGGCACGCCGTCCGGGTCCTTCAGGTTCAGCAGGTTCTTGCCCTCGACCTGCGGCCGCAGGCCGTGCACCAGACTGACCCCGTCGTAGTCGTAGACGAAGAAATACTCGCCGTTGCCATAGCGCATGGCGCGCACGGCGTTGCGGGCCAGTTCCTGGGCCTGCGCGCGCGGCAGCTTGCCCTGCTTCTCCTGTTCACCGTACAGCGCGATCACGGAGCTGGCGGCCTGCACCATCTCCTTCACCTTGGCCTTGCGCTGTTCGATCAGGTTGTCGCGCAAGCCCGTCAGCTGGATGGCGGCGCCGGATACGGCGCTGAGCAGCGCGACACCGAACACCAGCAGCATGAGACGCATACCAATCTTGAGCTTCATCGCTCGTCACTCCATCCTCATCGTCACGCGCTAAAGAGGCGCGGGTGTTCAGGGTCAGCCGGGTACGACGCGGTCGCACCGCCAGGGATACGGTTCGTTTGGGGAGGCCTCGCTCCGCCGTTCGAACGCCACGATCTCGCAATTCTCCAGTTCGACGGCCGGCTGCCCGGCCAGCCGGTGCAGCAGGACGCGCCCGATGCCCTTGCTGCCGACCAGCAGCGGGCGCTGGTCCAGCAGGCCGGACAGGTCCGCCACGCCGGCCAGGACGCGGGCGGCGAACTCCTCCTCGGCCTCGCCGCCGGGCGGGGGGAGCCCCTCGGCGAACCAGGGCCGGGTCATCGCGATCGGCAGCCCGTTCCATTCGCCGAGCGCCCGCTCGCGCAGCCAGGTTTGCTCGACGAGCAGCACGCCCAGAGCCTCGGCGAACAGGGCGCCGGTCACGGCGGTGCGGCGAAGCGGCCCGGCGATTACCAGCCCGCAGGGGCGGCCGGACCGGCGAAAGCGCTCCGCCGCCGCCCGCGCGTCGGCGATGCCGCGGTCGGTCAGCGGCGCGTCGCGGTCGCCGCCGCATCGCACGCCGCGCAGGTTGTCCAGCGTCTGGCCGTGCCGGACGAAGTGGAAGCCGTGGAGGGTTGGAGCCATGGCCGCCGCCGTCAGCGGAACAGGATGCGGGCGGCGCCGGGCGTCCACCCGATGGTGCTGTCCCGCGGGAAGTCGGCGGGCGCGTCCAGCCAGTTCCGCAGCGCCTCGATGTGCAGCGGGTCGCTGAGCGTCGGCGTGTGCCCGACCAGCGGGATGTGCAGAACGCCGACGCGCGGGTTGGCGAGCATCCGCGCGATGGTCGTGTCGAGCAGCGCGTCGCTCATCATCCCGTGCACCAGCAGGACCGGGCAGGCGATGCGGCCCCAGTCGTCCCACTGGTCGTGGTCGTGCGCCGCGCCGTCGCGGTAGTTCTGGAGCGCGCGGATGTCGTGGCGGTAGATGCGGCCGCCGTTTTCCTCCGACCAGCGGGTCTGGTGGAAGCTGTTGTGCAGCAGCACCGTGTCGTCCACCGGTCCGTCGTTCTTCTGGGCGGCCCCCGTGCGGTGGAACAGCTGCGCCGGCCGGCGGAAGACGTAGTGGCGGGCCACCGCCTCGGCCCGGCGGCGGCGGCGCTCCATCGGGATGAAGGGGCCGATGTCGTTGAGGATCAGCCGCTCCACGAGGTCCGGCGCCTCGCTCGCCACGCGCATCGCGACGCAGCCGCCGAGCGACGAGCCGACCAGCGTCACGCGGCCCAGCCGCTTGTGGCGGATCAGCGCCATCACCTGGGCGACGTTGCTTTCGAAGCTGTAGTCGGACTGCTCGGCCAGCCAGCCGCTGCGCCCGCGCCCGGCCCAGTCCAGGCACAGAACGTGGTAATGGCGCGACAGCGCGCGGGCGAGATAGTCGAAGCGGCGCGCCGCGTTGGCGATGCCGCCCAGGCAGATCAGCGCCGGATTCTGCGGGTCGCCCCATTCCGTGTAGGCGAGGCGGATGGTGTAGTCGGCGCGCAGCCGCTCCACCGTGCCGCTTTGCAGCGTCGCCGGGTGCGTGTAGTCGAAATGGCGCAGCGTGTGGCCGGCGCCGATCAGCGGCTCGATGGTCCGCACGATCTTCTCGTAGTCCTTCCAGGTGATCTGGTCGGCCGACGAGATGCCCAGCGCGTCCAGCGCGGCGGTCAGCGCGTCCATCGGATCGTCGCCCTGCGCGTCAGTGCGCTGCGGGGCGAAATGCATCGGCACCTCGGAAAGGAGCGGCTCGGCAAGCAACTGGTCTGGCATCGGCGTCATCGCTTCCTTTGTTGGTCGACGGCGGGGATGTCGGCGGGGATGTGACGAGTCGGACGTGGCTGAGGTCGCAGCGGAAATCATGGAACGCCTTTCCCGGCCGGGGTGAGGGCCGGATCGGTGGCGGGATCGTCGGACGTGGCGGGGGCGGGGGACAGGGTGGGAAACCGCAGGAAACCGGCGCAGAAGGCCGCGCCGCAGACCGTGCCGAGGACGCCCAGCGCCCCCAGCGCCGCCGTCGGTCCGAAGCGGTCGGCGAGCGCTGCCGCCAGCAGCGGCCCCAGGACGGAGCCGCCGCGTTCAAGCAGGCGGTAGACGGCGAAGACGCTGGTGGAGCCGATGCGGGCGCATTCCGCGCGGCAGACCTCCGGCACCAGGGCGAGTTGGGTGGCGTTGTTCAGCGCGTGGGCGATGCCCAGCGCCGCGACTCCCGCCAGCACGCCGGCCACGCCGGGGTCCAGCAGGACGGACAGCGTGCCGATGCCGCCGACCAGCCCGCCGAGGCCGGCGAACAGCGCGTGCCGGCCGGTGCGGTCGGCGGCGCGCGACACCCAGGGGCCGAGCATCACGATGATCAGGCCGTAGCTCATCATGATGCGGCCGATGGCGGGCGGCGTCTCGCCCAGCGCGTGCAGGTGGACGGGCACGAGGTAGAAGAGATAGCCGGTCAGCATCAGCTTGGTCGGCACGGAGGAGAACAGCAGCAGCGCCGCGAAGCGCGGGTTGGCCAGCACCACGGCGTAGTCGCGCAGCGTCACCGGTGCCCGCTCCGCGCGTTCCGGCGGTTCGTTCGGCAGCAGGATCGCGGCGGCCAGGGCGGCGGCGAGCGCCAGCGCCGCCGACACCACGAAGGTGCCGCGGTAGCCGATCTGCCCGGCCAGGATGCCGCCCATGGAGGCGCCGCACAGGCCGGCGACGATCACCGCGGCGACGAAGGTCGCCATGCCGCGCGCCCGGTCCTGCCGCCGGGTGTGGCGGGCGATGAAGCCCTGCGCGCCGATGAACATGACCGCGTAGCCCAGCGCGCAGGCGCTGCGCCACAGCAGCAGTTCCACCAGCGTCCCGGCTACCGCCGTGCCGACGAAGCCGGCCACCGCCGGCAGCGTGCCGAGCACGACCGTCCGCCGGCTGCCGAACCGGTCGGCCCAGGCGCCCGCGAACGGAGTGAAGACCGCGACCAGCAGCATGAACAGCCCGATGGGCAGGCCCATGAGCAGCGTTTCGGACAGGCCGGCGACGGGGGCGTCGAGGTCGCGCACGAACAGCGGCAGGAAGGAGCGCGACAGCTCCTCCGCCATCATGAATAGGAAAAGGGCGATGCGGATGCCGGCGAGGCTGGTGGCGGTCGGTGCTTCCGTCCGCTTTGGCGGAGTGGGGATGAGGAGCAGCAGGACTTCGTAGACCGCCAGCAGCGACACGATCAGGACGACGGCGGCCCCGTAGGCGAGGTCGGGTCCCGCCGCCGTCCCCGCCATATCGCGGACGATGACGACCGCCCCGATGGAGACGGTCCCGGCCACGGCGGCCACCAGCCCCAGGGCGCGCAACGGCGTTTGTGCGGCGGAGCGGACCAGAGATGGAGCGACCCAGGCGGCCAACCCCGCAGCGGCCACCACCAGCGCGGCCAGCCCGGCCAGCGGACTCCGCAGCGCGGTGGCGTCATATTGATTAAAAGTTGCGGCAAACGATGCGTAATCGAGATAGGTGACCAGAATTGTCCCGATCGTCATCCCAATCGCGAGCACAAAGCAGGGTCGAAATGTCGAGTCGAAACGCATGGATTGGCTCTTATCGTGCATTCGCTACAGTCATCGAGCGAATACCGTTGCATCATAACTCCAAAAAATTCGTAAACCTTTTGCGCGCATGCAAAAAAGAATCAGGTCGTGACTTGCATATTCGCGTATGCGGCAAAGTAGAATGGGCCGATTACTACAATTTTTTCTAAATTGTATATCGCCGATTGGTCATGGACGATGGGCGCGCTCAACGCGCGCACAATGCGTGCGCGCGGTCAGGCCGCCGTTCGGCGGCTGCGGGCCTCAATGGGCAGGAAAATCTATGCGGGTGGGGCTGGCGCCGCCGTCACTCCAGCGGCTTCAACTCGCCCAGCAGGGTCGGGATCAGCTCCGACACGGTGGGGTGGATGTGCATGGCGCGCTGGAGCGTGGGGTAGGGCGCCTTCGCGTACATCATGTCCAGCACGGCGTGGATCGCCTCGTCGCCGCCGGGGCCGAGGATGGCGGCGCCCAGGATCTCCTGGCTGTCGGCGTCGACGACGATCTTCATAAATCCCTGCGCCTCCCCCTTCTCCACCGCGCGGCCCACGCGCGTCATCGGGCGCATGCCGACCAGCGCGCGGCGGCCGGATTTGCGCACCGCATCGTCGGTCATCCCGGCACGGCCGAGCGGCGGGTCGATGTAGAGGCCATAAGCCTGGATGCGGTCGTTGACGCTGCGGGATTCGCCGTCCAGCAGGTTGGCGGCCACGATCTCGAATTCGTTGTAGGAGGTGTGGGTGAAGGCTCCGCGGCCGTTGCAGTCGCCCATCGCCCAGATGCCGGGCACGTTGGTGCGCAGCTGGTCGTCCACCGTGATGTAGCCGCGCTCGTCCGTCTCCACCCCCGCCTTGTCGAGGCCGAGGTCGTCCGTGTTCGGCCGCCGCCCGACCGCGAGCAGCACGTGGGAGCCGATCACCTCCGGCTCGCCCGCCGTGCAGTTCACGCCGACGGCGACGCCATCCTTGTTCGGGGCGAAGCGGATGCATTCGGCGGACAGGCGGACGGTCACGCCTTCCTTCTCCAGGATCTCCTTCACCGTGTCGGACACGTCGGCGTCCTCGCGCCCGATCAGCCGCGGTCCCTTCTCGACGACGGTGACCTCGCTGCCGAAGCGCCGGTACATCTGGGCGAACTCCAGCCCGATGTAGCTGCCGCCGACCACCACCAGATGGCGCGGCAGCGTGTCGAGGTCGAGAATGGTGCTGTTGGTGAGGAAAGGAACCTCCCGCACGCCCGGCATGTCGGGTACGGCGGCCCGGCCGCCGACGTTGATGAAAATGCGCGGGGCGGTCAGCCGCTCGTCGCCGACGCGGAGCGTGTCCGCGGATTCGAACCGCGCGTGGTCGTGGTAGACGGTGCAGCGCTCCATGCCGCGCAGCCACGTCTCCACATTCTTGCGCGACCGTCCGGAGACAGCGTCCATGCGCGCCTTCACCCGCGCCATGTCCACGCGCACGGGGCCGTCCAGCACCACGCCATACTCCGCCGCCCGGCGCGCCAGCTGCGCCACGTAGGCGCTGGCGACCAGCGTCTTGGTCGGGATGCAGCCGGTGTTGACGCAGGTGCCGCCGAACAGGTTCCGCTCCACCAGCGCGACCGACTGGCCGGCCTTGGTCAGGCGTTCCGCCAGGGGCGGGCCGGCCTGGCCCGCACCGATGATGATGGCATCGAAACGCGTGGTCATGCGATGGCCCTCCTTGGTCGATGGATGGTTGGGGGCGATGGACGGGAATGCAACGGACAAGGCCGGGGATGGTAACGGGCGCACGGAGGGCCGCTCAACCACGCATCGGATCCTGTTCCGGCGTGGTGCCACGTCCTGAAGGAGGGCGCTACAGCGTGAACAGCGCGTCGCGCACGGCGATCAGGTGCGCGCGGATGGCGTCCCGCGCCGCCGCGGGGTCGCGGGCCTTCAGCGCGGCGACGATGGCGCGGTGCTGCCGCTCGTAGGCGGCGCGGCGTTCCGGCGTCAGGCTGCGCTGCTTCAGCAGGGTCCATTCCGCGTTGTCGCGGATGCGGTTCAGCACGGCGTAGAAGGCGTCCAGCAGCTCGTTCCGGCAGGCGGCGATGATCGCGCGGTGCAGGGCGCCGTCCCAATGTTCGAACTCCGGGACGGAGCGCGCGGCCTCGGATTCCGTCAGGCAGCGCTCCATCTCCGTGAAGTCGGCCAGCGTGGCGCGGGCGACGGCGAGGTCGGCGATGGCCGGCTCCAGCAGGATGCGCGCCTCCATCACCTCCGCCGGGCTGGCGTTCATGAAGGCGGCGGGCAGCGGCAGGGCGGTGCCGTCGAAGCCCGCATGCCCGTTCATCTCCACCAGGAAGGTGCCGCGGCCCACGCCGCGGGCGATCTTGCCCTCCGCCTCCAGCATGTCGAGCGCGCGGCGCACGGTGTTGCGCGCAAGGCCGAGGGATTCCGCCAGCCGCCGTTCCGTCGGCAACTGCTCGCCGGCGCGCCACAGGCCGCTGGCGATGGCGCGTTGCAGGTGGTCGTAGGCGATCTGCGCCCGGCCGAGCGTGTCGGGCATCTTCAGGTCGGAGACGGACTGCGGCTTGGACATAGGGCCGGTCCCCTGGTCGCGCGGGCGGTGCGGCACCGGAGGAGTCGCACCAATGAGGAACCATAAGGTCCGCAGGGCCGCTGAGCCAATACTCTATATCGGCATACCAATTATCAGCCTTACGGATTATTGACGTACTGAACGTCAATGGGTCACGATGAACCAGTGGTGAGGCAATTTTATACCGATAAGGTTCACCACAGAACCAAGCGCAGAACGATGGTCCCCCTTTCAAAAAAAAGACCCCTTTTGAAAAAGGACTGGGCATGAAGCTGGCGACAATCCGCAGGGAGGAAGGCGCTCAGGTGGCGCTGGTAGACGCGGAGCGGGGGAGGGTATGGCCGATCGAGCCGCCGGCCTGGGCGCCGACGCCGTTCGAGATGGTCGATGTCATTCGCGGCTGGCGCGATCTGCGCGATGGCCTGCGGCCCCAGGGTGACGGCATTCCCCTGTCCCAGGTGAAACTGCTGGCCCCCATTCCGCGCCCCCAGCGCAACCTGATGTGCGTTGGGAAGAACTATTACGACCACGCGCATGAGTTCACGCGGTCCGGCTTCGACAGCAGCGCGTCGTCGGCCAAGGACGCCATCCCCGAACACCCGATCATCTTCACCAAGGTGCCGGAGACGGTGATCGGCCCCGGTGCGGCGATCCGCTACCCGCACGGCGTCAGCGACCAGATCGATTACGAGGTGGAGCTGGTCGTGGTGATCGGCCGCGCCGGGCGCGACATCCCCAAGGCGCAGGCCATGGACCATGTCTTCGGCTACACCATCGCCAACGACGTGACCGCCCGCGACATCCAGGCCCGGCACAAGCAGTGGTTCCTGGGCAAGTCGCTGGACACCTTCTGCCCGCTCGGCCCCTGGATCGTCACGGCGGACGAGGTCGACCTGTCCGACACGCCCGTGCGCACCTGGGTGAACGGGGAGCTTCGGCAGGACTCCAACACCCGCGACCTGATCTTCGACGTGCCGACGCTGATCGAAACGATGTCGCGCGGCATCACCCTTCAGCCCGGCGACCTGATCCTGACCGGCACGCCGGCCGGAGTGGGGCTGGGCTTCACGCCGCCGAAGTTCCTGAAGCCGGGGGACCGGGTGAAGCTGGAGATCGGCGGCATCGGCGTGTTGGAAAACACGCTGGAAGGCTGAACGCCATGGCGACCGTGACCGTGGACCGCATGGCGGTGGAGGTGGACGGGCAGGGCGACCCGGTGCTGATGATCCACGGCCTGGGCGGGACCTCGAACACCTTCACGCCGCAGGTGATGGGGCTGGGCGGCCGGTACCGCTTCGTCCGGCCGGACCTGCCGGGCTCCGGCCGGTCGAAGACGCCGGAGGGGCCGTTGTCCATCGGCCTGTTCGTGGCGTCCATGGTGAAGGCCTGCGCGGTGCTGGGGATCGAGCGGGCGCATGTGGTCGGCCATTCGCTGGGCACCATCGTGGCGCAGCACCTGGCCGTGGAGCATCCGGGGCTCGTGCGCTCGCTGACGCTGTTCGGGCCGCTGATGGCGCCGGCCGACGCCGGGCGGCAGGGCTTGCGCGACCGCGCCGCCAAGGCACGGGACGAGGGCATGGCCCCCATCGCCGACGCCATCGTGCAGGGGGCGCTGTCCTCCGACACGCGGGCGAGCCAGCCGGCGGTCGCGGCTTTCGTGCGGGAGTCGCTGATGCGCCAGTGCGCGGAGGGCTACGCCAGGACCTGCGAGGCGTTGGCCGGCGCGCAGGCCGCCGATCCGTCGCGCGTCCGCGTGCGCACGGTGCTGGTGGCGGGGGACGAGGACGCGGTGGCCCCGGCCTCCATCGCGCGGACGATTTCGGACCGCATGAACGGTGCCGCACCCCTGCGGGTGCTGAGCCGCTGCGGCCACTGGCAGACGCTGGAGCGCGCCGCCGACTGCACGGCGATCCTGAGGGAGGCGCTTCAGGGACGATAGGCAAGCCGCTCCCCGACAACAGCCGCGACAGACGGCACGGGGGCGCTTTCAGGGAGGAAGCGATGGCCAACATCCTGGTCACGAACGTGCGCATTCTCGACGGCACGGGCGAATACCCCTACACGGGCGAAGTGCTGATCCAGGGCAACCGCATCCGGCGCGTGGCGCGCGGTTTGCGCAGCCTGCCGACGGTGGGCGCCACCGTGATCGACGGCGCCGGCGCCACGCTGATGCCCGGCATGACCGAGGCGCACACCCACTTTTCCTGGAACGACCAGCCCGACCTGGAATCCATCCAGCGCATGCCGCCGGAGGAGCACACGCTGTGGGCCGCCCGCGTGGCGAAGACCTACATCGACGCCGGCTTCACCTCCTGCGTCGGCGCGGCGGCGGCTAAGCCGCGGCTGGACGTGGTGATCCGAAACGCCATCAACAGCGGCCTGATCCCAGGGCCCCGCTACCTCGCCAACGGGCAGGAGATCGCGACGACGGGCGGGCTCGGCGACACCTCGCCCCCGCACATCCCGGCGCCGGAACTCAGCTTCGGCTGGGTGGTGACGGGGCCGGAGGACATGCGGCGCGCCGTGCGCATGTTCATCAAGTACGGCGTCGACCTGCTGAAGCTGAACATCTCCGGCGAGGAGATCGCGGGCGTGGCCGCCGAGGAAACGCCGATGTGCGACGACGAGGTCGCCATGGCGGTGTCCGAGGCGCACCGCCGCGGCAAGCGGGTGTGCGCCCACGCGCGCTCCGCCGAATCCGTGAAGATGTGCGTCCGGCACGGGGTGGACATCATCTATCACGCGTCCTTCGCCGACGAGGAGGCGCTGGACATGCTGGAGGCCGCCAGGGACCGGCATTTCGTCGCTCCGGCGCTGGCTTGGCTGATCCGCACGGGGCGCGACGCCGCGGAGTGGGGCATCAACCCGAACAGCCCGCTGGCCATCAAGTACCAGCGCGAGACGGAAATCGCCTGCGAGACCATGCGCAAGATGCTGAAGCGCGGCATCCGCGTGCTGCCCGGCGGCGACTACGGCTTCGCCTGGATCCCGCACGGGACGAACGCAAAGGACCTGGAATACTTCGTCGAGCACTGCGGCTTCTCGCCCATGGAGGCCATCGTCTCCACGACGAAATGGGGCGGCGAGATCATGGGCCGCGGCGGCGAGCTGGGGCAGATCAAGGAGGGCTACCTCGCCGACCTGATCCTGGTGGACGGCGACCCGGTGTCGAACATCCGCATCCTCCAGGATCGCACCCGCCTGCTGTTCGTCATGAAGGACGGCGAGTTCCACAAGGCCCCGGACATGGCCCCGCAGCGCAGCCGGTTCGGCGTCGGGGTGGTGGCGTGATGATCCCTCTCCCATCCCGTATTAAAACCCTCTCCCCCCCGGGGAGAGGGGAGGGTGAGGGGGAAACTTCGCCTCTCCCGCAGTGCGCCGGGAGTCGT
>Ga0065721_10049622_pt1 | contig 30146 bp, 32 predicted proteins | sample Mesricmetagenome_FD_59108 | JGI IMG/M metagenome (GOLD analysis project Ga0065721, IMG submission 59108) | Mesophilic microbial community from rice straw/compost enrichment Sample: eDNA_1 v2 (version 2) | ecosystem: Engineered > Solid waste > Grass > Composting > Bioreactor | place: USA: Davis...
GCGAGGCTTGCCTGACCATGGGGCGCAGCCGCGAATGCGGGCTGCTCGTCGTCGGCGTGCCTGCTCCGGCCGCCGCGGAGCTTGCGTCAACAGCCGATTGGCCGCTGGCATCGCCGATATCCTCTTCGCCTTCACCCGCGAATTGGGAACCGGCTCTACGAGTCTCGTCGCCAGCACCGCTACCCCCTTCACCTTGGGAACCGGCTCTACGAGACTCGCATCCAGCGTCCTTATCTTCTTCGCCTTCACCCGCGAATTGGGAACCGGCTCTACGAGCCTCGTCGCCAGCACCGCTTCCACCTTTGCCTTGCGAATCGACTCTACGAGACTCGTATCCAACGTCCTTATCCCCTTCGCCTTCGCCCGCGCTTGCGAATCCCGGATCGCGAGTCTCGCTGTTCCCGTCGCCTTCATCTTTGCTTTCGCCCGCGGAATCCCAAACGGCGCCGACTCCTTTGCCTTCGCTCGCAGACTTACGGCTTCCCCCTCGAGTCCCGGCACCCGCGCGGATATCCGAACCGCCGATCCCAAGCGCACGGCAGCTTTCCGAGCAATGGGGATTAAGCCCGGCCCAGAGCGACGCGGCTAGCGAGGCGCTCCGTTTTCTTGCCGAGCCTTTGCCTCGTGACGCCAGCAACGACCGAATTTCCCGGAACTCTTCAAGCTCCCCGAACGCCTTCCTTCTCTGGGCGGTCACCGGAGCCGGCAAGACGGAAATGATCTTTCCGTTGCTCGATCGCATCCTCGGCGGCGGAGGCCGTGCACTTGTCGCGACTCCCCGGCGAGACGTCGTATTGGAGCTGGCTCCCAGGCTGGCCAAAGCGTTTCCGAACGCGGAGAGGGCCGTGCTGTACGGAGGGAGCCGGGACCGCTGGGAGAACGCGGCTTTGACGCTGGCGACGACGCATCAGCTGCTCCGGTTTCAAGGAGCGTTCGATCTCGTGCTCGTGGACGAGTTGGACGCCTTTCCTTACCATAACGACCCGATGCTGCATTTCGCCGCGGACAAATGCCGCAAGCCTTGCGGCAAAACCGTCTATTTGAGCGCCACGCCTCCCCCGGATATGCAACGGGCTGTATCGCGAGGCCGTATGCCGTGCGCCAGAGTGCCTGTCCGCTACCATCAATATCCGCTTCCTGTGCCGAAGCGTCTAGCCGTTCCGTCCGTCCGGAAAGCGATCAGAAAGGGAACGTTGCCGGACAAGCTTCTCCGCTCGTTGAACGGGACTCTGTCCCGAGGCGCTCAGGCGTTCCTTTTCGTCCCTTACATCAAACAGGTCGAGCCTGTCGTTACGCTGTTGCGAAGCAAAGCCAGCCGGCTCGGCATCCCGGCCGACGCGATCTCCGGCACGTCCTCCAAGGACGAAGGCCGGGGAGAGCGGGTGACGGCTTTCCGCGACCGGACCATTCGGCTGCTGGTCACGACGACGATTCTCGAACGCGGAGTGACGGTGCCGAAGAGCGACGTCGTGATCTGGGACGCCGACAATCCGATGTTCGACTCCGCCTCTCTCGTGCAGATGGCGGGAAGAGCCGGACGTTCCGGGGACGATCCGTTCGGTAACGTCTATTTCGGGGCTCCGTCATGGACATCCGCCCAGAGGCAAGCGATCCGGCAAATTCGGGCGATGAACGCGCTGGCCAAGCGGAAGGGTTACTTGAAAAGCGGAGTGAAGTAGTCAACCGTCCGCAATACAATAACATGCCATCCTTATAGGCTAACGAATATAAAGAATGTCCTTTTGACCTTTAGAAATTTAACTTTACAACCTTGGATCTTTAGCTCTTTTGAACTTTTCCCCCCATTCCCTCGTCCGATTGGAGAGAACGAAAGATGCGTTTGAACGCGATATCCTGGTTTTCCTCGAGCAAGAGGATTTGTCCCTTATGCGGCCGCGACGCGGGAAGGAACGCGATCGGCGCGCCGATTCCGATTCGCCATTCCGGCCCTCGCCAGGCGCTGGCGGTCTTGTGCGGCTTATGCAGGCTCGGAATCCCTTGGATTACGTTCGCCGCGTGCAAAATATGCGGAAGAGCCCAGTCGTGCGAGGACTGCATCCGAAGATCCGATAGAGCGTTCGCGCTCAGCCGCTGCGCCGTCCGCTATACCGACATGATGAGAGATTGGCTCGCCTTGTACAAGTACCGGGGCAACGAGGGGGTAGAGACCGTTTTGTCGGCGATGCTCGCGTTCGGATACGAGCGCTTATCCGAAGCTTCGGGACAGAAATTTCAAGCGGTCACTTCGGTGCCTCTCGCGCCGGAAAGACTTCTTGAAAGAGGCTTTAATCAGGCGGAGAGATTAGCCCGGCGGGTCGCCGATTGGTACGGGATCCCTTACGTCCCCTTATTAAAGAGACTTCGCCATACCGAAAAACAAAGCTTGAAGTCCCGAAGGGGCCGGGTCGTGGATATGAGAGGAAATTTCGACGTCTCATCTTCCATATCCGTTGTTTCCGGCAACATTCTGCTCGTGGATGACGTCTATACGACGGGCAGCACCCTGAACGAATGCGCGCGCGTGCTGCGGATGGCCTCCGACGAAGGGAAGCCGGTCGGCGTATACGGGCTGCTGTGGGCGCGTTCCTAGCAGATCCTGCCGAAAAACCCGGACAATCGCGCTTTTCGACGCCGTTCGCGATGTGCTATGATAGGATGGCGTTAAGCAACCCTAATCCTGGAAAACAATGGACTGCCCGTTTGGACTATAACTGCTTTTAATGAAATCTCTTAGAATATTCATCATAATAGAACTGCCTATAAGGAGGAGCCATGGAACGCCGAACCAAATTAAACGAAATCGACATCGTGCGCGGCATCGCGATCATCGGCGTGCTGATGGTCCATTCGACGTCGTTCGCGACCGTCGACATGAAAGAGGCGACTCTTTACGGCGTCTATAATTTCCTGAACATCTTTTTCAAGATCGGGACGACGTCTTTTATTATGCTCAGCAGCTTCGTCCTTTTCTATAATTACTATCCGCAGCCGCTGACGCTTCAGCGCTTCAAGAAATTTTACCGCAATCGGCTCATGTATATCCTCGTGCCCTATTTGATTTTCTCGGCCGTCTATTTCTTGCTGAGATGGTATCAGAACGGGTACGCATGGGATCTGGTGCAGATGTGGCCGAGCTTCTGGGACAAGGTGTCCAAAGGGCAAGCTTACACGCATTTGTATTTTGTGTTCATCAGCATTCAGTTATACCTGCTGTTCCCGATTTTGCTGTTTCTCATGAAAAAGTTCAAATGGCTGGCCGCTTCGGCGGTGCTGGTCGGAGTCGCGCTTCAGTGGGCTTTTTTCCTCTATAACCGCGAATACTGGCAGGTCGCGAACCGCGGCAGCTGGTCGCCGACTTACTTCGGGCAATATTTTCTCGGAGCGTGGCTCGGCATTTATTTCGACCGCGTCAAGAGCTGGCTGATCATCACCAAAGAAAACGTCACGAAAAGCAAAGTCGCGGTTTGGATCGCTTTGTGGGCGGCGTGGCTCGCTTCCGGGATCGCGTACGTCTACATTTTCTACAATGCCCGATTGCACGGCACGAGATACCATAATGCGCTGTACGACGGACTTTGGGATATCTACACGATGCTGACGCCGCTCGTGCTGATTCAGATCGCGTTCCTGATCGGGGGCCAAATGAAGACGTCGTTCTGGGTCGGAAGGCTCCGCCACCTAGGTATCGTTTCGTTCGGGGTGTATCTGGTCCATCCGCTCATTCTGCTCGTCTATCGCATGTATAAGCCGGCGAGCGGAGGTACGATGGTGTACCATGCCTGGTATGCGGGAGGGTTCCTGCTGGCGCTTCTGATTTCCTGGGTCGCCGTGACGGCGCTCAGCCGACTGACCGGCTGGTCGTGGCTGCTGTTCGGCAGCGTCCCGAATCAATTGAAAGCCGCGGATAAGGAAGATGCGCCTGCCCGCGTTCCGTCCTCTTCTACCCCATCCGCTTCCGCGTAAGCGGGGAGCTTTCTATGGCGGCCACTTGAAATAATTAGTAGAGTTCGGGTAAACTAAAGTCGAGATATGTCGGAACCGGGAGGGACGATATCGTGGACTTGACCTACTGCCCGAGATGCGGGAAGCTGTTCAACAGAAACTTCCGCGACGTGTGCAACAACTGCCACCAAGAGCTCGAGAAGGACTACGAGAGATGCGTCGAGCATCTTCGAAAAAATAAAGGCTTGGACATCCAGCAGTTATCCGAAGACATGGACGTCAGCATCAAGCAAATCACGCGTTGGATCCGCGAAGGACGCATTTCGCTGATGGATGCTCCGAACATGTCCTACCCGTGCGAATCGTGCGGCATTCTCATCCGGGACGGCCATCTTTGCGATTCCTGCAGGAAACGGTTGAACCGAGATGTAAGAAACGCGATGTCGAGCGGGCCGCTGCACCGCAATCCGGATGACGATAAACACCCGGGCACTTACCAGATCGGCGACCGGCTGCGCGAGAAATAAGCCGTACTCTAAACATTTCATAAGCATTGACCGATAATAGGGTTAGATATTATCGGTCTTTTTTATTTGCAGAGGTGATCGTCGTGAAAATAAATGATACCCAGCGTATCGGTGCATATCGCACTTATCAACAGCAAACGGATATTCGCGCCAACCAAACCCAAGGCAAACGCCGCAAGGACGAAGTGCAATTTTCGGCGGAGGCCATGGAATTGCTCAACTCGAGGCAGCCCGTCTCGGATCCGGACAGAACCAAGCGCATCGAACAATTGAAGAACGAAGTGGCGACCGGCAACTATTACGTGGAAGATAAGCTCATTATCGAGAAGCTTCTTCCCTTTTTTAAATAAGATCGGAGGTTGAAGCGTGACTTTTCAGCGCCTTTTGGATTCATTGCAGCTGATGAATTCTTCGTACGCCAAGCTGACCGAGCTCGGTCGGCAGAAGAAGGAGCAGCTCATCGCCAATCAAGTCAACGAGCTGACCCAGACGCTATCGCAGGAATCCAAAGCGATAAAGTCCTTAACTTCCGCGGATCAGGCCAGGCTGCAGGCGCTGGCCGATTTTCAGAAGGAAGCGGGATTAAAGGAAGATCCCGGCATGCGCTTCGAGTCGGTGATCCAGCACTGCGCGAGCTTGTCGATGAAGCAAGCGCTGCAGAAGGAGATCGCCGAGATGAATTCCCGGGTCGAGGAGCTGAAGGAGCTGAACGCCGCCAACCAGTTGCTCGTGCATCAGGCGCTGGACTTCGTGAACCTTTCTCTTGATTTGCTGGTGGGAAGCCCCGAAGACGAAGTCGTGTATCAGAGGCCGGCGCAAGCCATGCACCCGTCCAAACGCAATCCTTATTTCGATACTCGGGCTTAAGCCTTCAACCCGATCCCTATTTGAGTCACAACGAAAGGATTGAAAATCATGAGATCTACCTTTCACGGTTTGGAAACGAGCAAGCGCGCTTTGCTCACGCAGACGACGGCGCTGACGACGCTCGGCCACAATATCGCTAACGCGTCTACGGAAGGTTACACGAGACAAAGAGTGAACCTCTCGGCTACCCGTCCTCTTGAACCGATCGCCATGAGCAGGAGCGTAAGCCCGGGACAGATCGGTACCGGGGTTCAGTACGATTCCATTACCCGCGTGCGCGAGAGCTTCCTCGATCTGCAATATCGGAGAGAAAACCAGACGCTCGCTTCTTGGGAAGTCAGAAGCAGCACGATCAGCTCCATCGAAGGCATTCTCAACGAACCTTCCGAGACGGGCTTAAGCTCGGTGATGAACAAGTTCTGGGATTCGTGGGAAGTGCTGAATCGCGACCCTACGTTGTTAAGCGCGAGAATCGACGTGCTCGGTTCCGCGGTGAATTTTACGGATACGCTGCAGCATATGGGCCAATCGCTAGTGAACGTGAACGCGGACCTCGATAACAATATCGCCTCTAAAGTGACCGAGATCAACGTCATTACGCAGGAAATTGCCCAAATGAACGGCTACATTAGACGCACCGAAGCTTTGGGCGACAACGCGAACGATTACAGGGACCAACGCGATCTTCTGATCGATAAGCTCTCCTCTCTAGTAGACGTCCAGGTCACGGATATGCCGAACGGCGACGTGACGATCGTGTCCGCGGGAGTGGAGGTCGTGAACGGAGATGCCTTCACGGAATTTACCGTTGCGAACGCGGGAGCCGCCACGGCGGGCAAGCTTCATGGATACGTTCAATCCAAGGACGAAGTTACGATCATCACCAATCAGTTGAACGCCATGGTCAATACGCTCGTACAGGGACAGATCACGGTTACCCTTCCGAACGGCTATGTCACGAACGCCAGCTTAGTGGCTAACAATGCCGTGACGTTGGAAGACGGAACGGTTATTCCGGCCGGCACGCCGATCGCCGCGGGATCGAGGATCGCCTCTGCCGTCGAGGTGACCGTCAACGGCTTTAACGGCTTGCATGCTCTGGGGTACAGTCAATCCGATCCGGCCACATCGGGCATTCCGTTTTTCGTAACCGCGGATGGTTCTAATACGTTCGATATTATGAACATCAGGGTCAATCCGGCCATTCAGAACGACACCAATCTGATCGCCGCGTCCGGCAAGTACGAAGTGACGGCCGGGGGCAACAGAACGATCAAGGGCAATAGCGATATTGCCCATGCGATCGCCAACCTGCGCGATGCGATTTTCACCTACCCGGCTAATCTGACGAATCTCAATTCGGGGACGACGGACGACTATTTCCGCGCCGTCACCAGCGACTTGGGAACGAGAGCATCCAATGCGGAACGTTCGATGAATAACCAGCAACAGCTCGTTGACTCCGTGAATATTCGACGCCAATCGGTGAGCGGGGTTTCTCTCGACGAGGAAATGGCCGACATGATCAAGTTCCAGCATTCCTATAACGCCGCGGCGAGAAATATGACGGTCGTGGACGAAATGCTGGATCGGATCATCAACCAGATGGGGATCGTAGGTAGATAAGGAGGCGCGGCGGCATGAGGATCACGAGCATGATGAAGACGACGCAATTGCTCGGCAATCTGCGGAATATGAATACGAGTATTCAGGATTGGCAGAATAAATTGGCGACCGGTCAGCGGATTCACCGGCCCGGGGACGATCCGGTCGGAGTCAGCTATCAGATGAGGTACGACACGGAGCTGAGCCGCAGCGAAGAATACTTGGAGAATACAAGAACCGGAAACGGGATTCTCAGCACAATGGATTCTTTGATGCAACAGGCAAACGACGTCTTGAAACGGGCGAAAGTGATTACCCAGCAAGCCTCGACCGGTACGATACCCGAAGACGCTCGGGCGACGATCGCGGCCGAGATGAAGCAGCTTAGGGAGCAATTGGTGCTCATCGGGAACAGCAGCTATAGCGGCAGATATTTATTTAACGGTCAGAAAACCGACCAAGCCCCCTATACGTCCGCTAACGCGGCTAATGATACGACGGATACGGGAGTATTTTTTCTGAATGTCAGTCCATCCGTATCCGTCCCGGTGAGCATTACCGGCGAACAAATTTTCGGTACCGCAGGAGATGCGGACAACACGTTTCAGATCTTGGACGATACGATCGCGCACCTGGAGGCCAATGATCAAGATCTGATTCTGGCCGATATGGGTCGTTTCGATATCGCGGCGGATCGCATCGCTAAGGCGTGGGCGGAGATCGGGGCGAGAACGAACCGATTCGTGCTGGTGGAAAACCGGATCTTGGATCAGCAGGTTTCTTTGAAAGAGTTAAGAGGCAAAGTAGCGGATGTAGATATGCCTGATGCGATCATGCAATTGAAAATCAAAGAGAACGTGCTGCAAGCGGCATTGTCGACCGGAGCGAGAATCAGTCAGATCTCCCTGATTGATTTCTTGAGATGATCATGAGGCCATTCCTTTCTTCTGGAGGAGGCTAAAGATGAGCAGCACTATTAAATCGGGACCTCCGCTAGGAATCCCAAAGCCGAATCCGGTACGTACGATTACTCCTTCCGCGAAAGTAGATGCCAGACATATCGCAGCCAAATTGGAGATTCGCAACCGATCCGCGGAGATGGAGACGGATTGGCGACAAGTCTGGGACGAGTTCGGTTTACTTAGAACCTCAACGTTTCAACGCGAAATCGAACGGAAGATTGCCTCGGAGTTTGCCCAAGATTTGACTGAAAATGCAAGGCAAGGAGATGAAGCGGGAGATCTTAGAATTCCTTCGTCGCCTAATCTTTTCGGAAGACACGCCTACGAAGACTACATGCGAAGAAGCCGAGTGAACGTGGAGATCGACATCGCTCCGAAGTCGAGAGTGAAGTTCGATATCCGTGTCCATCCGCCTGAAATCGATGTACAAACCCGACCGATAGCCGGAACGAAATGAATGATCGGAAATCCGGAAAGGAGAACAGAGGCGTGAGTCAACAAGAGATTTACATAAATAGCGAGCGATACGGCGAACTCGTTCTATCCGAAAACCAGATCTTCCGTTTCGACAAGGGGATCGTCGGCCTTCAGGAAATCGATGCTTACGGCCTAATCGCTTTGGAGGATACACCTTTTTTTATTCTGCATGCCCTGAGGGAACAGCTTAGTTTTATTTTGATCCCCGCCGAAAAAGCGGTTCGGGACTATGGTTTTACGATCGATAGCGAAACCATAGAAACATTGAGGATTGAGAAAGTGGAGGACGTCGTTACCTTTTTGATCGTGAACATTATCGACGACGAATTATACGTAAATTTGAAAGCGCCGATCTTAATCGCTCCCGAACAGCTAACCGGCTGCCAATTCGTCATTCATCAGATCGACTATCCGATCCGGCACCCGCTGGCTGGTAAGGAGGAAGTCATCTGATGCTGGTGCTCAAGCGGAAAGTCGGAGAGAAGATTATGTTGGGAGATTCAATCGAACTGCAAGTACTTGCCGTCGAAGGCGACAATGTCAAGTTGGGATTCGTAGCTCCACGTCACATCCAGATCTTGCGCAAGGAGCTCTACGAAGGTTTGGTATCCGAGAATCTTCAAGCGGGACAGCCCGATACGGCGCAAAACGCGCAAGTCATCGGATTGCTTAAAGGCTTCAAAGAGCAAGGATCTGATAAGTGACGGGGAGTGTTGAAAATGAGCGGTATTAGCGGAGTAAACGGAATTCAAAAAGTCGAAGTAGCTAAGTTCGAGCCTAGCGTCGAGCAGAGAAACTTCACGAAAGGCGGGCCGAGCGAACCGTCATCGAAGGACAAAAAAACGCTCTTTGATATTAATGGCTTGAAAGAGGAAGAAAAGAAGAAACTGGATGAAGAGCTTAAGAAAATGAATGATTCCCTTGTGTCGGCAGGCAAGGTGCTAAAGTTCAAGTATAACGAAGAGGCGAATGCGACTTACGTCGAAGTGATCGATGCAGAATCGCAGAAAGTTCTCGCCAGTTTGCCTCCGGAATTTTTAATTGATTTATCGATCAAAATGAAAGAATTAATCGGCATGTTTATCGATAAAAAGCTATAAGAATTCAATCGCGGAGAGGTGACTCATTAATGAGCGGAATCAGCCTTAACGGACTTGCATCCGGTTTGGATACTGCTTCAATGATCGAAGCATTAATGAAAATCGAAAGAATCCCGTATAACAAGCTAAGCGAGAAGAAAACGAATTTGTCCGACGAACAAGGAATCATCAGGAGTCTAAACACCAAGTTAGTGACGCTGAGAAGCGCAGTGACGGAGCTAATGTATACTTCGGCGTTTAACCTTACCTCGGCGAAAACAAGCGACGACACGGTATTCAGCGTATCTTCCACGGATCAAGCGACTACGGGGAGCTATAACGTCACCGTTACTCAGTTGGCGAAAAAACATGTAGTCGGCTCTAAAGAGTTTGACGTGACGAGCGGGGTTAAGGATGCCGCGTTAACGGGCACGTTCAAGCTTTATGGCAAAGGCAGCGCGGACCCCGTCGAAATCACTCTTAGCGGTGCGGACAACAAAGAAATTTTAAGTAACCTAAAGAACTCGATAAACAATGCGAAGAAAGGTGTTACGGCTAGTATTATCGAGACGGCTCCCGGCAAGCAGACTTTGGTGTTGACCTCCGATAATTTCGGAGAAGAAGGCGACATTAGAATCGGAGCTCCTGCAGGCGAGTCGGATAAACACGTTTATTTCGGCAGTGATACGGCTTCCCTTGTATTGTTGAGGGATCTCGGAATCAAAAATCCCGGAGTCAACACCCTAAATACAAAACAGGCTGCGCAAAATGCGAAGGCAAATATTAACGGCATAGATGTGATATCTTCCAGCAATGAACTGAAAGACGTTATGCCAGGTATCACGATTAGTCTATTAAAGGAAAATGCCTCCAGCACGGTTACGGTTTCCAAAGATACGGACAAGATCGCTGAAAAGATTCAAGCGTTCGTAGACGCGTATAATGACGTAGTCAAATTGATTCGTTCCAGTTCAGGGAAAGAAGCAAAGTTGCAAGGAGATTCAACGCTTCGCACGCTTCAGTCCGAACTAAGCGACATGATAAACGGAGCGGTTAAAGGAGGGGGCTCCTACAAGTTTTTGTTCGATATTGGGCTTGAGATCGATAAGGGGATTACTAGCGGAGCGTCGATGAACGGGCAGTTAAGCTTTAATAAAAGCAAGTTCGTCGAAGCTTTTAACAAGGATCCCGATTCCGTATATAAGCTGTTCGCATCGGAGGAAGGAGATAATTATAGAGAAAAAGGGATATCTACGAGACTATTTAGCAGTTTGATGAATTGGACCAGAACCGGAACAGGATTACTAGCATATAAAATTTCGGGTTACGATGCCGATATTAAAGCTGTCACTCAGCAAATGACGGATATGGATATGCGCCTTCAAATGAAACAGAAGCAATTGCAAAGCCAATTTTCTGCCATGGAATCGGCATTAGGTTCGCTTCAAAACCAGCAGTCATGGTTAAGCAGCCAAATCAACGCTCTGTCGTACTGATCCGTAGTTTAGCTGCAAGTAACAAGGAGATGGAAAATGAGTGAGCGTACAGTATAATCCTGGTTATCAAGCCTATCAGAAGAACAAATATGAAACAGCCTCTCCTCATCGCCTTATTTTAATGCTATACGACGGAGCGATAACCAACATTAACAGAGCAAAGCATGCACTGGATTCGAACAATCGTGCGGATGCTCATCGATTTATTCTGAAATCGCAGGAAATCGTCTTGGAGCTTATGGCCTGCCTCAACATCGAGATTGGCGACGAGATTGCGAGGAATTTACGGGAGCTCTATTTTTACTCCGTTAACCAACTCATAAAAGCGAATATTCGTAAAAATAAGGAAGAGCTGCTTGAGGTGGAGTCCATTCTTCGCGATCTTCGCGATACTTGGGATCGAATCGGAAAAGAGGTTGGCAATGGCGGAGCTTGATCGCGCTGAGAAAATACGGAAATGGAAGTCAGGCTATGAAAAATTGCTTGAAATCAGCCAAGATCAGCTCGTTCTAGTCAAGAAAGCCGAGATTGACGAACAAACATGGGTCAAGCTTCGGCAACTGGCAGAAGAACGAGAATCGATTCAGACGCAGATCGAATCTGCGCAAGCGGAAGTTGAAGATCTGATCGGGACTGAAGAGTTGAAAGCCGTTTTTCGAGACGAAATTCAGAGTCTTGCCGAATCGGCAAGAGTACTGACCTTCGAATCTGCGTACAAGATCGAGACGATGATGATTTCCACCGGTTCCGAGCTGCAGACGGCGAAAACCCACCGCATAATGTTTGACGCGTATAGCGGAATTCATTCGGATTCCCAGATCGCTTATTATTTCGACGAAAGAAAATAAGAAGATTTTGCCTGTAAATTTCGATTCGACTATAAAGTTTGGATTCGAAAAATCCGATATATGGTGTAGATCGCAAGGACGCGATTAATATTGATTATCATGGAGGATGATTTAAGATGTCGATGTTCATCAACACGAACGTAAGTGCAATCAACGCTCATCGCAACCTGGGTTTCAACAACACGCAAATGGGCAAAACGATGGAGAAGCTGTCTTCCGGCTTCCGCATCAACCGCGCTGCTGACGATGCCGCTGGTCTTGCGATCTCCGAGAAAATGCGTTACCAAATCGGCGGTTACAACCAGGCGATCGCCAATGCGCAAGACGGCATCTCCTTGATTCAGACGGCTGAAGGCGCGCTGACGGAAGTTCACTCCATGCTGCAACGTTTGAACGTTCTGGCTAACCAAGCTTCCAACGGTACGCTTGCGACTGCAGACCGTGAAAAGATCCAACTCGAAGTCGATGCGCTGGTTAGCGAAATCGATAACATCGCAACGACGCTTAAGTTCAATGGCATCAGCTTGTTGGACGGCGACACGAGCGCAGTAACGTTCCAAGTCGGCTTTGAAAAAGATACGACGATCACCGTTTCGTTGGGTAGCGGAACGAAAGCATCCTCGCTTGGAGTTGACGCTCTGGACGTAGAAACGGCTTCCGGCGCTCAATCCGCAATCGCGGCTATCCAATCCGCGATCAGCTTGGTTTCCCAGCGTCGTGCAGAACTCGGTGCCGTACAAAACCGTCTCGAGCACACGATCAACAACGTTGGCGTAAACGCAGAGAACTTGTCCGCTTCCGAATCCCGTATCCGCAATGCGGATATGGCCAAAGAAATGACGGACTTCACGCGTCGTCAAATCATGGTACAAGCAGGAACGGCAATGTTGGCTCAAGCCAATGCCGTACCGCAAAACGTACTGCGTTTGCTGGGCTAATACGGATGAATTTGGAAAACCCTCCGACTCCAAAGTCGGGGGGTTTTCTATTTATAAATGACGGCAGGATGCCGATATTAAAGAAAGAACAATAGATAAGGTGTTGAAGCGTATGCGTATTCGTTCAGCAATAGAGGTGCTTGAGTGGAATAGTGACGGGAAGGAAACGCTTTCTGACATGATCCAACAAATGATCGCAAATCTATACGAGCAAGGGCAGATTTTCCAAGGATTGCGTATAGGCGATCGGGTGGTTCGAGATGGCTTTGAGGAGTTCGTTAAGCAGCAGGCAGATGTGAGTCCTCAAACTGAAGTCGTGATCGAATCCGTAGATGAAACGTTATTAATGAACGATATTTACTCGGATATGACCGGATATTTGCCTAAGTTGATCAAAGCTCTGGATTCTATTTCCGAACTGTTATACGGACAGATGTCGAATGAAGACTGGACGTATTTTTCTCAACTGATAGAGGGCATTCACTGGTTTATGTCGGCGGCGCACGGACTGCGACATCATATCGAACGATTAAGGCCGACTTCGCCGTTGCTTGGTGCTCTGACGAGATTCGAATCCGAGGCCGAAGAGCGAGTCGCCGAGCTTAATGAAGCCTTGTCGCAGAAGGATTATACCGCTGCCGGCGACCAACTGAAATACGAGTGGTCGGAATTGTTGCTGGCGCTTCAGGAATCGTTCGGCGATGGAGGGGCGCTATGAAAGTTTCCGTAGCGGATAATTTATATTTTTTGAGGGAGCATTATCCGGATATTTATCGACTTGTTCGCAATCGTAAGTTCAACGCCGAGAAATACGTTCCATTAGAATCCCGCAACGGTCAACCCAATATCGGGATTTTGGAGGAGGACGGATCCGTACGTCTTCTGTACAGCAAGTACAACCCGGAAATCGAATGCCATAGATGGGCAGACTCGCAAAAGAATACAATCGATAGTTCCGAGGATATATTGGTGCTTGGCATTGGATTGGGATATCATGCGAGCGCGCTCTTGGCCGGGCATCCGGACAAGAGGATCTTTCTCTATGAGCCGGACGTTGAATTGTTTATTGCGGCACTTGAGCTAGTGGACATTCGTCCTTTGCTAAGAAACAAGCAAATCGGCATGATGGCGATTGGCGATGACGATACAGTCAGAAGCGAACTCTTGCTACAAATCTATAAATTTAAAAAAGGGAAATTGGCGATCGTAGCCACACCGCAAGTCGCCAGAAGCGACATCGGGCAACTGGAGAGATGGGAGAAGCTCACTCCTGAATTGAAGCGCACGTACACCAGCAACGTCGCTACCGTTCAGCATCACAAAACAAGCTGGATCAAAAATGCGATGGTTAACCTCGTGCGCAATCTAAAGACACCCACCTTCTACTCCCTTAAGGCAGCTTTCCAAGGCGCCCCGGCGATTGTGGCAGGCTCTGGGCCTTCCCTGGAAATCGAAGCGGAACGAATGCGCGAGCTGCAAGACCGAGTGTTGATTATCGCAGCGGGAACAGCAACCGCAGGGTTGCTGCATCTGGGTATTCGGCCGCATTTGATCGTCACTCTGGATCCGGACGACATCAATCGCAAGGCATTCGAGAATCTGGACGTGAGAGACTGTCCGCTGATCTATATGACGACAGTTCATCATGGAGTAATTCAAGAAGACGCCCCTTATCTGATGCACGGCTATCTGAATTCGGACGTCATTTCGCGATATTTGATGGAGATGCAAAAGGAGCATGGCGTCGTCGCATCGACACCGACTGTTACAGGAACGGCTATACAGGTGGCCGCGATACTTGGCTGTACCGACGTGACGTTTATCGGCCAGGATTTTTCTTATCCGCATGATAAGATGTACAGCTCGGGAGTCGAGCATTTCAGCGCCGAGGCACGCAAGAAGGGCGTTGACGAAGCGAATCTGGAAACGCCTAACGTGAACGGCGGGATGAACCGGACGAATTCGTCGATGCTGAATTTGAAATCCGGCGTAGAGGGCATACTGAAAGCTCTTCCGAGCATCTCCTTTTATAATGCGTCTCCAATCGGAGCCGTAATCGAACAAACGGAACCGAGAAGCCTTGATCAATTGTTAGAAATTCATCGCGATCGGCGATTCACGCAGGATGATTTTAAAACAGCGATGAGACAACACTCCAAGCTGTACCCTCCTGAAACACGCTTGCAGATAATTCAGCGGGCCAAGCGCATGAACGGTGCGTTGGATGATTTATCCGATCATATGCAGCAGTTAAGGCGGGATATTGAGCAGACGAAGGGAACGACTCAGGATTGGTTAGATCGGTTCGAGCGAACTTGGAAGGAAATCGTGGAGAGCGATATTTTTAAACGCATATTTTCTTATTATCTTATGGCGGAGAAAAACCATGCCGAAAGATATTGGGGAGAAATGCTGGAGACAAAAAATTTAGAGCAGAAGAAAGAACGGCTGCTTTTTAGCGCAAGGCCATTAATACTGGGGATCAACAATTTGCTTCCCCTCATTCGGGAAGAACTGAATGAAATGCTGGTAAAGCTCGAAACCGCATAACTAAACTCTCATGTCAGGGCAGGTAGGTTGGAATGAGCGGAAAAGGAAAAATACTGGTTACGGGGGCGGACGGGTTTATCGGTTCGCATCTCGTCGAAGATTTGGTGAAGTCCGGTTACGATGTTCGTGCATTTGTACTTTATAACTCATTCAACTCCTGGGGCTGGCTTGATACATGCAGCGAAGATGTGAAAGGGAAGTTTGAAGTATTTTCCGGAGATATTCGGGATCCGTACGGCGTGAAATCGGCAATGAAAGGATGCGATGCGGTGCTGCATTTGGCAGCTCTCATCGCCATCCCTTACTCGTATCATTCTCCTGACACTTACGTGGATACGAATATTAAAGGAACGCTTAATATATTGCAAGCGGCAAGAGAACTGGACATCCGTAAAGTCGTCCATACTTCCACCAGCGAGGTCTATGGAACGGCTCGTTACGTTCCAATCGACGAAGAGCACCCCCTTCAAGGCCAGTCTCCCTATTCCGCCAGCAAAATCGGCGCGGACCAAATGGCGTTGTCGTTCTACCGATCGTTCGGAACTCCCGTCGGGATTATACGCCCCTTCAATACCTATGGGCCAAGACAATCGGCCAGGGCCGTCATCCCAACTATTATTACTCAAGCGGCGGCGGGAGAAAGACGGATAAAGTTGGGCGCGGTCCATCCGACCCGAGACTTTAATTACGTGAAGGATACGGTTAACGGATTTATCCGGATGCTGGAATCCCAAGCCTGCATTGGAGAAGTCGTAAATATTGGGAGCAACTACGAAGTGTCTATCGGTCAAACGGCGCAATGGATCGGGGAGCTCATGAATTTGGAGATCGAGTGGGTAACGGATGAGGTCCGGTTGCGTCCCGAGAAAAGCGAAGTAGAACGGCTATGGGCGTCGAATGAAAAAGCGCGCCGATTAATCGGTTGGGAACCGGCGTATGGCGGAACCGAAGGGTTTCGCAGAGGCTTGTCGGAGACGATCGCTTGGTTTACGGAACAAGATAATCTTCGACAATATAAAGCGGGGATCTATAATGTATAAGAAATAGAGGTGGCCTCGTGACAGATGAACGACTCTCGCAGCGGATTGTAGCCGTTTTGCAAAAAACATTTCCGAAGCGATCGGGAGCTGTGGCGTTGCACGAGCCTGATTTTTCCGGGAACGAATGGAATTATGTCAAAGAATGCATCGATACGGGATGGGTTTCGTCCGCCGGAAAATATGTGGACAAGTTCGAAAAGGAGCTAGCCGAATTTACGGGCGCTCCCTATGCCGTTGCGGTCGTAAACGGAACGGCGGCGTTGCATATCAGCTTGTTGCTGGCAGGGGTCCAGGCCGGCCATGAGGTGATGATTCCCTCCCTGACTTTTGTGGCTACGGCGAATGCGGTATCGTATTGCGGCGCCGTTCCTCATTTTGCGGAAGTATCGCCCGAGACGCTTGGACTGGACGCGAAGCTTCTGGATGCCTATTTACGAGACATAACGACCGTTAACGCGAACGGAGATACGATCAATAAGAAAACTAACCGAGTGATTTCGGCTATCGTTCCCATGCATACGTTCGGACACCCGGCAGATTTGGATGCCTTGGCGGAAGTATGCGAGCGTTATAAATTAACGCTGATCGAGGACGCTGCCGAATCGCTCGGCTCTTACTATAAAAATCGACACACGGGAACCTATGGATTGTTTGGAGCTTTTAGCTTTAACGGGAACAAGATCATCACAACGGGCGGCGGGGGAGCCATCGTCACGGCTGATCGGGAATTGGCCCTCCAAGCCAAGCACTTGACGACGACGGCTAAAGCCGCGCATCGTTGGGCGTTCTGGCACGACCAAATCGGCTACAATTACCGAATGCCTAACTTGAATGCGGCATTGGGGTGCGCGCAATTGGAACGTTTAAGCGGCATGATCTCGGAGAAGCGAAAGTTGGCCGAGGCTTACCGTGAACGGTTTCGGGAGGTGGATGAGGTTCGCATTCAAACCGAACCTGCTCACTCCGCAAGCAATTATTGGTTAAACGCTTTAATTCTGAAGCGACCGGACTCCGACGAACGGGATCGGATCCTGGGAGCCGCGCATGAAGCCGGCTTTTTGCTCCGCCCCATATGGACTCCAATGCATAAATTGCCCATGTATCGTTCGTCTCCAAGCATGCCTTTGCCTCTAACGGAAATGTTGGAAAAATCGGTCGTCAATTTACCTAGCGGCTCAGATTTAATGGGGGAGTTATCCGAATGGGGAACAGAACGATTTGCGTAGTGACCGGTTCACGTGCGGAATACGGACTGCTCTCGCCTTTATTGCAGGAATTTGAGAAGGATAGGGATATCAAGCTTCAGCTTGTCGTCACGGGGATGCACCTGTCCCCGGAATTCGGTCTCACCGTAGAAGCGATAGAGAGAGACGGTTATCCGATTGAGGATAAAATCGAAATGCAGCTTTCAAGCGATACTCCATCCGCCATTACGAAGTCAATGGGGGTGGGTCTGATCGGTTTCGCGGATGCTTTTCGCCGCTTGACGCCAGACCTTGTCGTGATTCTGGGGGATCGCTATGAAATGCTGGTCGTGGCGCAGGCCGCAATGCTGGCAACGATTCCGATCGCCCACGTTCACGGCGGGGAGAGTACTCAAGGAGCCATAGACGAGGCGATCCGGCATGCGATTACAAAGATGTCTCATATTCATTTTACTGCCTCCGAAGCCTATCGCCGCCGGGTCATTCAGCTTGGAGAGCACCCGGGGCGGGTCTATAACCTTGGTGCGATTGGTTTGGATAATATTGCTAAACTAAAGTTGTTAAACCAAGAAGAACTGGAAGACTCCCTTCAATTTCGATTAGGGCGGGTCAACTTTTTGGTCACTTATCATCCGACGACGTTAGGAACGCAATCATCGAGAGAGTTGACTGAACAACTGCTTCAGGCCTTAGACGAGTTTCCGGATGCGCGAATACTGTTCACGATGCCTAATTCAGACGCGGACGGTAAAATCATGGCGAGATTGGTAGACGAGTACGTAGCCGCCCGATCGGAGCGTACCGCCTTGTTTGCGAGCCTTGGCCAGTTGCGGTATCTAAGTGCTTTAAGTCTTGCGGATGTCGTCATCGGGAATTCCTCCAGCGGCATTATTGAAGCGCCGGCATTAGGAACTCCCACGGTTAACATTGGAAACCGTCAATCGGGCAGAGTCAAAGGACCGACGGTGATCGACTGCGATACGGATCGTGCTTCGGTCGTAACGGCAATACGCCGAGCCCTGGCTTCGGATTTTCGTGCAGAAACGATAGGGAAAGCGTCTTTGTACGGAACCGGAAACGTGGCTCCAAGAATGAAAGAAATATTAAAGAACGTGCAACTGAATGGGATTCTTCATAAGGTTTTTTACGATCTGGAGGTTCGGGAATGAAAGATGCGGTTTACGTCATTGCCGAGGCGGGAGTCAACCATAACGGTTCGTTGGAGTTGGCCAAAAGTTTAGTCGAGAACGCCGCCAAGTCCGGAGCCGACGCGGTCAAGTTTCAAACGTTCAAATCGGAGCGGCTTGTTAGCGCGAAAGCCGGCAAAGCGGATTATCAGAAAAGGTTGACTTCGCGGGACGAATCGCAATTAGACATGCTGCAAAAATTAGAGCTGTCCGAGGAAGCACATGAGCAGTTGGTTCAACATTGCAGGTATTGGAACATCGATTTCTTGTCGACTCCCTTTGACGAAGAAAGCTTGATCTTCTTATCCGATAGGCTGCAATTAAATCGGTTGAAATTTTCTTCCGGAGATCTATCCAATCTCCCCTTCCTCTTAAAAGCAGCATATACGGGCAAAGAGATGATCGTATCGACGGGGATGGCTACGCTGGGCGAAATAGAAGATTGTTTATCGGTTATTGCCTTTGGATTGACAAGGGCGGGCGAAGCCCCTTCTATGAATGCTTTTCGCCTAGCATACGCTTCGGAGGAGGGCCAGGCTGCGTTAAGGAATAAAGTCTCCTTGCTTCATTGTACGACGGAATACCCGACGCCCTACGAGGATGTCAATTTGAACGGTATGCAAACGCTCGCGCAAGCTTTCGGGCTGAGAACGGGATATTCCGATCACACTCTTGGCGGAGAGGTTTCGGTGGCTGCCGTAGCTCTTGGAGCCAAGATCATCGAAAAGCATTTTACGCTCGATAAAAACATGGAAGGCCCGGATCATCAAGCCTCTCTAGAGCCTAAAGAACTGACGGCGATGGTATCCCAGATCCGGCACATCGAGTTGGCAATGGGATCGCAAGTGAAGTATCCGGCAAGGTCGGAGATCAAGAACATGATTCCTGCTCGCAAAAGCATCGTGGCGGCTCGAAACATACAGGCAGGAGAACCCTTCCACGAAACTAATCTGACGATCAAGAGACCGGGCAACGGATTATCCCCGGCGATGTATTGGGAACTGCTGGGGAAGAAGGCGAATCGGTCTTACGTAAAGGACGAATGCATCCAATGGTGAACAACGAGCTTCCTGTCGCTCTGATTGGGGCCGGAGGACACGCGGCGGTATGTTTGGAGCTGCTGAGGAGACAAAAAGCTTGTTTGCTCGGATACGTTTCTCCGGTTCCGTCGGAAGATCTGCACCCCCAATTGGCTTACTTGGGGAGTGACGATATACTTGAAGCCTATAAGCCGGAAGAGGTCAACCTTGTAATGGGAATCGGATTTGTCGTCGGTTCCGATTTGCGGGAGAGACTATATCGGCAGTATCGGAAAAGGGGATTCCGTTTTAAAACATTAATTCACGAATCGGCGGTTGTGGCGCTTGATGCGGAGTTGAAGGAAGGAGCGCAAGTGATGGCCGGAGCGGTCGTACAAGCCCGTGCCGTTATCGGGGAGAACGTTCTCGTGAATACTAGAGCATCCGTGGATCACGATACAATCGTGGAGTCGCATGCCGCTATCATGCCCGGGGCTACGATTTGCGGAGGTGTCAAGATCGGAGAAGGATGCTTTATTGGCGCGGGAGCGACGGTTGTCCAACAAGTTTTTCTCGGCAATCGATCCGTGCTTGGAGCAGGGGCCCTAGCGCTCAAAAATCTACCTGAGGGTTCGTATGCATATGGCGCTCCCGCAAAGGAGGGAAGGCATGAAAGCCATACATGAGTTGTTTCTCTCTCCCGATGCCTCTATTTTGACCGCGCTTCGAATTATTGACCAAGGCGCCGTACAGATCGCTTTGATCGTCGACTCTGAAAGAAAGCTCATGGGCACGGTTACGGACGGAGATATTCGCAGAGCCTTATTGAGGGGAGTTTCGCTTGAAGCCCCGGTATCGGAGATTATGAACCGACAGCCAAGGACGGCTAAGCATGATATGGACAAAGAAGCGATTCTGTCCGTAATGCAGTATTTGAACCTGCGACAATTCCCGGTCCTGGATGCCGAGGGACGAGTGGTGAGATTGGAACTGCTTGACGATTTGCTTTATCATCGTAAGTTCGATAATTGGATCGTTTTGATGGCTGGCGGGTTAGGTAGCCGTTTGGGGGAACTAACGAAGGATACTCCCAAGCCGTTATTGAAAGTAGGAACTAAACCAATATTAGAGGTCATCTTGGAAAATTTCATTTCGCATGGCTTCCATCGTTTCTATATTTCCGTGAACTACAAGGCGGAGATGATAAGAGATTATTTCGGTGACGGTTCCCGCTGGGGAGTTGAAATTCGTTATTTGCATGAGCAAAAGCGGCTGGGGACCGCCGGCGCGCTTAGTTTGCTGCCGGACAATCCCGATTTGCCTGTATTGGTTATGAATGGGGATCTATTAACGAAGGTGAATTTTCGGCAATTGATCGACTTCCACAACGAGACGAATGCAAAAGCGACGATGTGCGTTCGCGAATTCGAGCTTCAGGTTCCTTATGGCGTTGTTCAAATCGCCAATCATCGGTTGCGGGCAATCGAGGAGAAACCGGTGCAAAGATTTTTTGTTAATGGTGGAATCTATGTTTTGAGTCCGGATATGTTGCGATTCATCCCTGAAGACTCATTTTATGATATGCCGGCTCTATTTGATGAGATTATTGCTCGTGGGGAAAACGCCTCTGTTTTTCCAATTCGAGAATATTGGATTGACATCGGTCGTACGGATGATTTCGAACGTGCAAACGTCGAAGTTTATAATGAGGGATTTTTATAGGCAATGCTTGAGAAGAAGATCCACCGAGATGACACCGCTTACAAAAAAACCATTGACACCAATCTTTACCTGATGTTATATTCGGGGTGTGGGCTAGGCATAAATGCTTACGTCTAACGTCATTTGAATATGAAGGGAATGTTTAACACATGCAAGGTAAAGTAAAATGGTTTAATGCGGAAAAGGGTTACGGTTTCATTGAAACGGAGCAAGGCGGCGACGTGTTCGTTCACTTCTCGGCAATTCAAATGGACGGTTACAAAGCGCTGGATGAAGGCCAAGCGGTGGAGTTCGACATCGTTCAAGGCGCAAGAGGTCCGCAAGCGGCTAACGTTACCAAACTGTAATCTTAACGGCGAATGAGCCTAACTCACATACAAGATTGTGGAAATGCATGAGCCCCTGGAGAAATCCAGGGTTTTTTCTGTTACGGCAGGTCGAAATACAGAATGAACGTATTCATATTTTATCCGTTAACGCCGATAAAGTGATATTATTTGCTTTGTCATTTATTTATACAATTGAACATCGCGGAATTTAATGAGGTGAGCGGATGAAGGCGCTTGTAATCGGATATGGGTCAATTGGCCAGCGACATTCAAGAATATTGGCTTCCTTGGGAATCGAAACGGCCGTTCTCAGCAGAAGATCCGTTGATTTTCCAACTTCATATCAAGATCTATCTGAAGCCATTCGTAGATTTTCTCCTCAGTACATTGTGATAGCGAGCAAGACTGGTGAGCATTTAAACGACATGCGTCGATTAATCGAACTAGGTTGGAAGGGTACGGTATTGGTGGAAAAGCCACTTTTTCACGAAAGCCTTGAAATCCCCGTTGAAGAAAGCGGAATCGAAATTTATGTTGCATATAATCTCCGTTTTCATCCCGGATTACTTAAGCTCAAAACGATTATAGATAGGGAAAGGCCAATCTCGGTAAGAATGTATACGGGTCAATACTTGCCTGATTGGCGCCCGCACAGGGACTACCGTAAAAGCTATTCTTCAAAAAAAGAAGAGGGAGGGGGTGTCTTAAGGGATCTTAGTCATGAATTGGACTACATCACTTGGCTGTTGGGCAAGTGGTCGAGACTTACCGCTGTTGGAGGGAAGTTTAGCTCGCTTGAAATTTCGGGAGACGATTGCTGGGGAGTACTATTAGAGACGGAGAAATGTCCTCTTGTGAGTTTGCAAATCAATTATCTAGACAGACCGGGAAAACGGGAAATTGATATCCTTACGGATCAAAACACCTACCGGTTGGATGTTTCAAATCATCGCTTAACTTGCAATGGGGTCCCGGAAACTTTCGAAATAGACCGCGATTACTCCTATATAAAGCAGCATGAAGATATTTTGAAACTCGGTAAAAAGACGGTGTGCAGCTTCTCGGAAGGGATCCAGGTTTTACGAATGATTGATGCCATCGAGAAGTCAAATAAAGAGGGAGCGTGGATATGGAATGAACGAAACGGCTAGATTGTGTACGATCTGCGCTCGCGGCGGATCCAAGGGCGTAAAGAATAAAAATTTGAGATCTATGGTAGGGAAACCCTTAATCGCGCATACGATTGAACAAGCTGTTGAATCGGGGATATTCGAATGTATTGCGATAAGCAGCGATTCTGACGAGATTTTGGAAGCGGCGCATCGGTATGGAGCCGATATCTTGGTGAAACGTCCGCCCGAAATGGCCACCGATACGGCTGCAAAACTACCGGCAATACAACATTGCGTTAGAGAAGCAGAGCGTCTATTGAACAAAGCTTTCGTAACCATTGTTGACATGGATGCGACATCCCCACTTAGAAATGCAGAGGATATATGGAATGCGGTAGCTCTATTAGAGGGATCGAATGCTTTGAGTGTGATCACCGGGATGAAGTCTCGTAGATCGCCGTATTTTAACCTTGTCGAATTAAACGACACGGGTTATGTGGGCTTGTCAAAAACACTTTCGATACCGATTGTGCGAAGACAGGATGCGCCGAAATGTTACGATATGAACGCATCCATTTACGTATGGCGGCGGGAGGCCTTACTGAACGGCAATCATATTTTTTCTGAGCGAACAATGCTATATGAAATGCCTGAAGAGAGATCTATTGATATAGACAGCGAATTGGATTGGAAGTTCGTGGAGTGGTTAATGCAGAACAGAACGGAGTCGAACATTCATGAATGATTCTATTGCTCAATCCCTTCGTCTAGATGGAAAAACGGCAATCGTTACGGGGGCCTTGGGGATAATCGGGAAAAAGATCTGCTACGGTTTAGCTGAAATGGGCGCTCAGGTTGCGGTTGTCGATCTGGATCGAACGAAAGCTGAATTATTCTCCATTGAACTGGCAAATCAATATCATGTGAAAACGGTCGGAATCGCATGTAATGTCGCCGATCCCGTTCAAGTGGAAAAGATGGTCAAAACAGCAGTCGACTCGCTGGGACAAGTGAATATCTTGCATAATAATGCCGCAGGGAAGTCATCGGATTTGGATGCATTCTTCGCACCCTTTGAAGAGTATACGTTGGAGCAGTGGCGCGAAATAATGTCAGTCAACTTGGACGGTGTTTTTCTTGTTGCAAAAGAAGTTGGCAAACAAATGATCAAACAAGGCATAGGGGGCTCCATTATCCAGACGGCCTCCATTTACGGAATAATGGGTCCCGATCATCGAATTTACGAAGGTTCGGAATACAATGGAAAGCCAATTTCGTCCCCGGCTGTATACTCTGCGTCCAAAGGTGGAGTAGTAGCGTTAACGAAGTATCTTTCAACTTACTGGGCCTCGCACGGAATAAGGGTGAATACAGTGACTCCGGGCGGAGTGGAAAGCGGACAGAACGAAGAGTTTCAAAGGCGATATTCTTCTAGAATTCCGCTAGGCAGAATGGCATCGGCCCAGGATATGGTGGGGGCAGTCCTCTATTTGGCATCGGATGCTTCCCGCTATGTGACCGGTCATAATTTGATCGTCGACGGTGGACTTCATGCCTGGTGACTAGGCTTAACGGTCCTTTCTCTGATAAGATTTGCAATTTCGCACGTGCGACGGGCAATTCGGGATTAATTTTCCCCTTTTTTGTTCCGATATAGTTAAGATATAGGGAACCGTAGAGGTGAAGTTGAATTGGCTCAGAATATTAAGGATTTTATGAGTTCGTATCAAGCTTTTTATAAAGAAGCGCAAACAGCGCTTCAAGAAAATAACATCGAACAAGCTCTTCAATCCATCGAACAATGCGGAGCATTGGTTAAGGATGCGGATTATTATTGTTTGAAGGCGACCTACTTCTTTCAATTGGGAGACTTGGAACGAACTTATCAGACGCTAGCGGAGGGAGTCGGTTTATTTCCCTATCACTTCGGCCTCCTCATAAATATGGGCCTTTTTTTTGACAATTCGAACGAACCGCTTAAGGGGCTTGAATATTATGCTCTTGCCATGAGAGTGGGGGGGACCGAGGAAAACCGAATTGGGTTGAAACATTTTAATGAACTTAAGTCTCGTCTGGAGAAGGATTCGCGTATCCCTGTTGCCCGCTTGTTAAAAGAAGTCCAAAGATGCAATCGGATACTCAAAGAAAATAACGGGACGCTCTTCCCAATGGACCAGAACGGTGAAAGCATGATACGTAAGGTTATTGACGTCAGCGGCGAGCAAATCTTGGTTAATATGTATGAGAATCCGATCGTCACGAATGTTGACGCCTCGTCGCGCCTTTATTTTGGGGCTGAGCTTTATAAAGGCGGGGTCGTATCCGGAGAAAAAATAATCGAAGTGGAAGGACCATCCGTTATTCCATATTCGCCAATTGAACGCAATTCAAATGTATCGTTCAGTATAAACGGTAACACTTATTCATTCTTGCCTAACGATCTGGCTATCAATCAATATCATCTTATCAGAATTAATGAATCCGGAAAGTTGAAAATAATGACGGATTGCCCCGTCTTTGTCGGGAATTCTATTCCGCTAAAGGACGAGCCGAAGAAAACTAGACTCGTGCTTAAAATATTTATAGACGGTCTTTCCGGCAAGTTTATACAGGAGAACGGCATGGAGAATATCATGCCTAATTGTTATCGTTATTTTCAACAAGGCTTTCATGCCACTCAATGCTTTGCGACAAGCGAATGGACCCTTCCCAGCAAGGCGACCATTAACACCGGAAAATATCCGATGCATCACAAGCTGTTGCATCCGAAAATCAGATATTCATTAGAGAAATCCCATAAATTCCTTCCCGAATACTTGAAAGAAGAGGGTTACTTTACGTCCTACATCTGTTCGAATTGGAGAACCAACCCCTTATACGGATATTCTAAAGGCTTTGATCGGGTTGTTTATCATAATGCAATGGGTGGAATGGACTGCAGGAAAGTGGTGATGCAGGCCGTCGAGCATCTGGAGGCTTTTTCCGAGAAAAACCATTACATGGCGATCACTCTGATGGATCTGCACAATGTACCGGATGGAATTGATAACCATCTTATTTCTCAAGTCCACACCGATATTTCGCAACGAATGAAAGCCAGGAATAAAGGCGTAACATCCGTGCAAACCAAATATGATGAAAATAAGATTTCCAAGTACAGGGAAGAGATTAAAAGAGTCGATGCACTATTAGGTGTTTTATTTGACTTTATTCATAGAAAGTACACCCAAGAAGAAGTTCTGGTTGTTTTGCATTCCGATCACGGCCAATCCTTTCTCGAGAAAGAGGGAATGCTCGTTCATGACAGCCGTCGCATTGTTCCATTGATGATCAAAGGAAATGGCGTTCCGAATGTAATAACGGATGAATTGATTGAAACGGTCGACATCTTGCCGGCAATTTTAAAACTATGCGATATTCCATTGCCCGACGGTATTGACGGGAGAGTTCCTGCGGCTTTAGGCGGGGCGAAAGAAAGGGACTATGCGATCACGCACCTTATCCACCCAAACCAAACTTACAAAGCGGTTGTAACGGATAAGAGGCATGATTTCCACCTGGAGACTCATGAAGGGGTGAACAATGAACTGCTGGTTCCAATAGGCGCCTTTAGAACATCGCTAATTGATAGAGAAACCGGATTGGATGTATCCGAGTCTTTTCCTGAGAAAACGAGCGCTTGCGAGGAAATCGTACTTCATCAAATTAAAAGCATCGCGAAGTGGAATGCGTGATGCGAGGAGAGAAGAACGTGGAGATCATGGAAAAGGCAGCCCATCTGAAAGAAGATATGGATAGCACCGATTATTGGAATAGCTTTTACAGGGAAGTCGATATCATTGATGAATCTTCCTTTTGCGGTTTCGTTCACGGGATGATCGCCCCCGATTCTATCGTATTGGATATCGGCTGCGGATCGGGCAGGGATTCATTTGCGTTTGCGCGTAAGGGATATCAGGTCATCGGATTGGATCGGTCCGTGGAAGCGATCAAGAAAAACAGCTCGATTATTTCTGATGAACATACGACAGGGATGAAGCTTACATTTTCCAACGTCGATATTAACGACGAGGATAAATTGGATAACTTGATTGGAAAGGTTGTAGACAGAGGGATTCATAACATGCAGCCCGTTGTCGCATATATGAGGTTCTTGTTGCATTCCATCAATGAGGATTCCGAACGGATTTTATTAAAAACGCTGTCGAAGCGTCTTAGAGCCGGGGATTGCATCGCTGCGGAATTTAGGACAATCGAAGATGAACATAGGAACAAAATATACGGCAATCATTACAGGAGATTTGTTGATTCGGACAAGCTTCTGCAGCTCATGGAAGGGTGTTACGGATTTGAACTGAAGTTTTTTGCAAAGGGAGTTGGACTTTCTATCTACAATGATGAAGATCCGTTTCTAGCGAGAATTATTGCAACCAAAGTTTAACCCCTTTGCATGCATACCTACCCGGATATTTTGGGGGAGGTATGCTCATCGGCAGAGTTTTCGAAAAATTCAAAATTATTAACGGAATGTTTTGAAACGCCCATCTCGAATATGGTATGATGAAGGTAAGCAAAGGAGGAGTTGCCCCATGAAATACAACATTCGAGGTCAGCGCATGGAAGTCACCGATGCTTTGAAAGAGTACGTCGAGAAGAAGCTGAGCCGTTTGGAACGTTATTTTGAAGCACCTCCCCAATCCGATGTCCATGTTACCCTGAGCGTCACGAAAGGCCACCAAGCCGTCGAGGTGACGATCCCCCTTCCGGGAGCGCTGTTGCGAGCCGAAGAGAAGAGGGACGACATGTACGCGTCGATCGACTTCGTAGTGGACAAACTCGAAAGGCAAATTCGCAAGCACAAGACGAAGATCAACCGCAAATTTCGCGAGCCGGGATCCGCCAGAGCCCTCTTCAAAGAAGATTCCGGCAACGGCAACGGCGTGACGACGCTGGCGCGCGACGAAGACGAGGACATGGAGCTCGTGAGAACGAAGCGCTTCAACCTGAAGCCGATGGACATCGACGAAGCGATCCTCCAGATGAATCTAGTCGGACATAACTTCTACGTGTTCGCCAATACCGACACGAAGGAAGTGAACGTCGTCTACCGCAGGAACGACGGCAAATACGGGCTCATCGAAGCCCAATAAACCAAAGAACATAAAAAAACGACAGCCTCGGCGATTTTGCCGGGGCTTTTTTAGTTTTCGCGCGATTATTTTCCGCACCCCCATAATGATCCCGACGCACAAACGCTCGCCGCCTGCTCGCCATATGATGTGAGGACGGACTGCTCGAATCGAGGGAATAGCATAAAGCCTGCTTGAACGGGATGAACGCGGGCGAGACATGACTTCCATTTCCAGCCGCTCTTCCTTGCCCCGTCCTCCCCGAACTGATAAAATGTAAAGATATAGTTAGACCCGCGAGAGAGAGGGGTACAATTCGAATGATGGGACTTGTCAAAAAGATATTCGGAGACGCCAATGAACGTGAGGTGAAGCGGCTTCTTAAGACCGTGGACCAGATCAACGGGCTCGAATCGTCGGTTTCCCAGCTGAGCGGCGAACAGCTTCGCGCGAAGACGGACGAATTCCGCGGACGCCTCGCCAAAGGCGAGTCCTTGGACGATCTTCTGCCGGAGGCGTTCGCCGTCGTCCGGGAAGCGTCCAAGCGCGTGCTGAACATGCGTCACTTCGACGTTCAGTTGATCGGCGGCATGGTGCTGCATCACGGCAAGATCGCCGAGATGAGAACCGGCGAAGGGAAGACGCTCGTCGGCACGTTGGCGGTCTACTTGAACGCGCTCGAAGGGAAAGGCGTGCACGTCGTTACGGTCAACGACTATCTGGCGCAACGGGACAGCGCGCTCATGGGCCAGATCTATACTTTCCTGGGCATGACGGTCGGCTGCAACCTTCATGGGCTTTCCCACGAGCAAAAACAAGAAGCCTACGCCTGCGACATCACCTACGGAACGAACAACGAATACGGTTTCGACTATCTTCGCGACAACATGGTCCTGTATAAGGAACAAATGGTCCAGCGTCCGCTGCACTACGCCATCATCGACGAAGTGGACTCCATCCTCGTCGACGAGGCGCGCACGCCGCTCATCATCTCCGGCCAAGCGCAGAAGTCCACCGAGCTGTATTACGCGGCGGACCGTTTGGTGAGCCGGCTTGCCGAGACGGAGGACTTCACCGTCGACATCAAGCTGCGCACGATCGCGCTGACCGAGACGGGCGTGACGAAAGTCGAGAAAGCCTTCAACATCGACAACCTGTATTCTCACGAGCATGTGACGCTTAACCACCACGTCAACCAAGCGCTTCGCGCTCGTTACATTATGAAACGCGACGTCGACTACGTCGTCCAAGAGGACGAAGTCGTCATCGTCGACGAATTCACCGGACGTCTGATGGCCGGCCGCCGTTACAGCGAAGGCCTGCATCAAGCGATCGAAGCGAAGGAGCAGCTCACCGTACAGAACGAGAGCATGACGCTCGCGACGATCACGTTCCAGAACTACTTCCGGATGTACGCCAAGCTGGCCGGCATGACCGGTACGGCGAAGACGGAGGAAGAAGAGTTCAAGCGGATCTACGGCCTCGAGGTCATACAGGTCCCGACGAACCGGCCGATGATCCGGAAAGACATCCCGGACGTCGTCTATAAATCGGAGAACGGCAAGTATAAGGCGGTCGTCGAAGAGATTCTGAAGCGCCATGAGACCGGACAACCCGTGCTCGTCGGCACCGTCTCGATCGAGAATTCCGAGCGCATCTCCGACTTGCTGAAGAAGAAGGGCGTCAAGCACCAGGTGCTCAACGCCAAGCATCACGCCGAAGAGGCCGGCATCATCGCCAACGCGGGCCAGCCGGGCACCGTGACGATCGCGACGAACATGGCCGGACGCGGTACGGACATTCTGCTGGGCGAAGGCGTCGCCGATCTCGGCGGCCTGCACATCATCGGCACGGAGCGGCACGAGTCCCGCCGAATCGACAATCAGCTGCGCGGACGCGCGGGCCGTCAAGGCGACCCGGGCTCGTCGCAATTTTATCTCTCGATGGAAGACGAATTGATGAGAAGGTTCGGCGCCGACAACATCATGGGCATGATGGAGCGCCTCGGCTTCGACGAGGATTCGCCGATCGAGAGCAAGCTGATCACGCGCGCGATCGAGTCCGCCCAGAAGCGGGTCGAGGGCAACAACTTCGACGCCCGCCGCATCGTCC
>Ga0065721_10005907_pt1 | contig 30143 bp, 33 predicted proteins | sample Mesricmetagenome_FD_59108 | JGI IMG/M metagenome (GOLD analysis project Ga0065721, IMG submission 59108) | Mesophilic microbial community from rice straw/compost enrichment Sample: eDNA_1 v2 (version 2) | ecosystem: Engineered > Solid waste > Grass > Composting > Bioreactor | place: USA: Davis...
ACCATGAGGTCCGTGACAGTTCGGCCTATTTCAGCAGATCAGGCCGCCGCGCTCGGGTCAATTCGAGCGACTGCTCGTGCCGCCATTTGGCGATTTTGCCGTGGTCGCCCGATGTCAGCACGGCGGGAATNTCCATGCCCTCGAAGGTCTGGGGGCGGGTGTAATGGGGATATTCGAGCAGGCCGTTCTCGAAGCTTTCCTCATCGCGGCTATCGAGNGCGCCGAGGACGCCCGGGATCAGCCGGACGACGGCCTCCAGCAGCACCATGGCCGCCACTTCCCCGCCGGCCAGCACATAGTCGCCGATGGAAATCTCCTCCAGATTGCGCGCCTCGATCACCCGCTGGTCCACGCCCTCGAACCGGCCGCAGACGATGACGGCGCCCGGGCCGAGGGCCAGCTCGTGGGCCCGCGCCTGCGTAAGCGGCCTGCCCCGTGGCGACATCAGGATGCGCGGGCGCGGGTCTGTCTCGGGCGCGACCGTATCGATGGCGCGCGCCAGGATATCGGGCTTGAGCACCATGCCGGCGCCGCCCCCCGAAGGCGTGTCGTCGACGGTGCGATGCCGGTCGGTGGCAAAGTCGCGCAACTGCGTCGCGCGCAGGGTCCACAGGCCATCGCTCATACCCCGTCCGAGCACGGAAGCCCCCAAAGGGCCGGGAAACAGTTCGGGAAAGAGCGTGATGATATCGGCCGCAAACATTAGTCAGGCTCTTCCTCGCCCGGATCGGCGTCGAGAGGCGGGACAATGACGAGATAGCCTTCGGCGATGCTTACGGTTGGCACCACCGCCCTGGTGAAGGGATAAAGGAATGTATCGCCCGAGCGCGGGTCGCGCACTTCCAGGATATCGCCCGCACCGTGGTCGTAGATGGCGCTGACCGCGCCGATGGAAACACCGCTATCGAGCCGTGCGTCCAGCCCGATGAGGTCGGCATGATAAAAATCATCCTCATCCTCGATTTCGGGCAGCTGGCTGCGCTCGATATAGAGCTCGACCCCGTTGAGCCGCTCGGCGGCGGTGCGGTCGTTCACGTCCCGCAGGCGGGCAATCAGCACGGTCTTGTTCAGGCGCGCGCTCTCTATGGTGACAACCAGGCCGGGCCGGTTGGTCATCAGCGGTCCATAGCTGGCAATGGCCTGCGGGTCCTGGGTGTGAGAGGTGATGCGCACCTCGCCCTTGATGCCATGCGCGGCGCCGATCCGGCCAAGGAGAATGCGTGGGGTTTTTTCCGTCATTGCCTGCTCGAAAAGTTCAGGCGGCTCCATTAGCAGCGCCGCCGCATTGCGCAAGTCCCGTCAGTTTATCGGCACCAGCTCGATGACGTCATGGGTGGACTCGAAAAGCGGCGAAGGCAATTCGAGCCTGTAGCGACGGATCTGGTCGTCCGGCACGCGATAGATGCAGCCGACCTGGTTGCGCTCGTCATCCTTGCCATAGGCCATCGGCTTTTCGTCGCCATAGTGCAGCGCGCCGCGATAGAAAACCGCGCCCCCGGTGGCGTGCAGCGTGCCCGAAAAGCGCTGCGAACCGCTCAGCTTGTCGATGCGGGTGCCCTGTCCCGAGACGCGGCAGGAAAAGTAGCCATAGGCGGTAAGCGGCAGGATGCCGCCCAGCTTGATGGTGCGGCAGCGATATTCCCCGTCAGGCAGGCTGACCGGAGCAGTGTCAGGGCGGCCGAACAGTGCAGAAACCATGCCCCGGTCGGAAGCCGAGTCTGCCACCAGCGCCTCGCCCAGGCCCTGGGCACGTGAGTGCAGGAAGCCGTCCATGCGCTCGGCATCGGCCTGGCTGACCGTGACACCAGCTGGAATGTCGCAGGCCAGTACGGCAAGCGGCTGCAGCGCGACAAGCGCAGCCACCAGCATGCGCGGCGCGCGAGAACGGAACTTGGACATATGGCGCCTCCCCGGGTTCAAGACCAAGGAACCTTGCACGCCGCAGGTGCTTTCTCAAGAACGACACAAGGAGGCGACACATGCCGAAAATTCTGACCGGACGTGAGGACATCCGCCAATGGGCCGAGGCGCGCGGGGGCAATCCCATGCTCATGGACGTGCCCGAAGGGTCGCAGAACCGCACGATCCTGCAATTGACCTTCGGTCAGCATGCGCTCAATGCCGATGGCAATGAGGGGCCTGACCGGATCGGCGGCTTCCGGCTGGTGAGCTGGGATGAATGGTTCGCGGCCCTTGAGGAAGGAAATCTCGCTGTGCGCGTTTCGGATGATCCGGCCGGCGGCAACGAGGCTGAATTTGAATTCATCGATCGCGGCTGAGCACCGGCCGAGTCCTCAACGCAGATCGCTCAGCGGCGTGTCGGGTGCCAGGCCATAATACCAAGGCACCCAGTGCACGGCATTGTCGTGGCAGGCGCCGAAATTGACGCCGTTGAAATCGTCCCGGCTGCAGATGGCAAACCAGTCCACAGGCTGGGCGCTCGCTTGGAGCTGGCAATTGCTCACTTCCATCCCGCCGGTTTCAACAAGTGCGAATTCCATCGTCTCACCCCAGATGGAGAGACTGGAGCGCGGGAGTGGAAGCAGCCATTCCACATCCGTGACGGTCCGGGATGGCCGATCCATGGACCACTCCTGGAAGTTGGTACAGGCTTGGATCAGCTGCAGATCGTCAAGGCGATGCTGCTCCCGGTGGCCCGCCAGCTCGATAGTCCAGCGGCCAACATCTTCGACAGTGTTCACCAGAACCATCTCGTCGGGTCCGGTGCGCAGGAGCTGCTCGAGCAGCGACATGGCATACATTGGTCGATAGTCGAAAATCGACTTGTAGGCGGCAAAACCCATGAGGTCGGCCACCAGCTGCATGTTGCGGGTCGCAACCACGCTGATGTCGACGCCGCTGAACGATGCCTGCGGGCTGATGGTGAGGATGGGTGCCTGGAAGCCAAGGCGTCCGCCGACGGTCAGGATGCGGCGCGGACCATCCATCTCGCCGCCAAGGAAACGGCCCGCCATGAAGACGAAAGCACAGCTGGCATAGCATTCGGCATCAGCCAGGATGCGGGTGGCGATGCCATGCTGATGCATCAGCCGGGCCATGGCCTGCCCTTCCTGATAGCTGCCGCCCGGGCTGTCGAGGCACAGCGCCATGTCGCCGCTATTGTTCGGCTCGCCGCTTTCGATCGGGCGCGTCAAGCCTGCCGCCTCCGCAATGGCCGCCAACTGGCGCGCATCACCGGCCGCGATTTCCCCTGAGAGCTCAATGGCGCAGTCCGGCCTTTTGGATTCCACGATGGACGCAGCCGCAGGAGTGCCCATGGGCCCCAGCGTCGTTACCACCATTGCGGCCAGTCCCATCACTGCTGCCCTGAGCATGATAAATCCCCTTCTGATTCGTCAGGGAGTGTGGCGGTCGGGCGGACCGGACGAAAGCCCCTTCGCGTACGGGACCGCCTAGCCGTCTCCCTCCGCCTCGGCTGCTGCCTCGATGGCTTCCATGTCCTCGTCGGAAAAGCCGAAATGGTGCCCCAGTTCATGGATCAGCACATGGGTGACAATCTCGCCCAGCGTGTTCTCGTCATGCTCGGCCCAGTAGTCGAGTATGGCACGACGATAGAGGTAGACCGTATTGGGCAATTGCCCGGTCTGTGGAACCGCACCGTCTTCGGTCAGGCCAATGCCGGTGAACAGCCCCATCAGCTCGAAGGGGCTTTCCATGCCAAATCCCTCGAGCACATCATCTTCGGCAAATTCGGCCACCGAACAGGTCACATCGGCCGCCAAAGACGCAAAAGGCTCCGGCAGATCGCGCAGGGCCGCGCTCGCCAGAGCCTCGATATCGTCAAGGGTCGGGGCATGGCACCCCGACCAGTCAGTGCCTTTTAGTGCCACTCGCGGATGTCGACGAAGTGTCCGGCAATGGCAGCGGCAGCGGCCATGGCAGGCGACACGAGGTGGGTGCGGCCCTTGAAGCCCTGGCGGCCTTCGAAATTGCGGTTCGAGGTCGAGGCGCAGCGCTCGCCCGGGGCCAGCTTGTCCGGGTTCATGGCCAGACACATCGAGCAGCCCGGCTCACGCCATTCGAAGCCGGCATTCTTGAAGATGACGTCGAGGCCCTCGGCTTCTGCCTGTGCCTTCACCAGACCCGACCCCGGCACGACCATGGCTGAGACATGCGCGGCCACCTTCCTGTCGCCGATCACGGCGGCTGCGGCACGCAGGTCCTCGATGCGGCCATTGGTGCACGAACCGATGAACACCCGATCGAGCTTGATGTCGGTGATTTTGGTGCCCGGCGTCAGGCCCATATAGTCGAGCGCACGCCACTTGGAAGCGCGCTTGGTTTCGTCCTGAATGTCATCGGGGTTGGGCACCACGCCCTGAACGGAGATGACGTCCTCGGGCGAGGAGCCCCAGGAGACGATCGGCGGCAGATTGGCAGCATCGAGCACCACGACCTTGTCGTAATGCGCGCCCTCGTCGGTATAGAGCGTCTTCCAGTATTCGAGCGCCATGTCCCAGGCCTGTCCCTTGGGGGCGCGCGGCCGGTCCTTGACATAGGCGAAGGTCTTTTCGTCCGGTGCAATCAGGCCGGCGCGGGCGCCGCCCTCGATGGTCATGTTGCACACCGTCATGCGGCCTTCCATCGAGAGCGAACGGATGGCTTCGCCGGCAAATTCGATCACGTGGCCATTGCCACCGGCCGTGCCGATCTCGCCGATAATGGCAAGGATGATGTCCTTGGCGGTAACGCCGGGGGGCAGCTGGCCATCGACACGCACCAGCATGTTCTTGGCCTTCTGCTGGATCAGCGTCTGGGTGGCCAGGACGTGTTCCACTTCCGAGGTACCAATGCCATGGGCCAGCGCGCCGAAGGCGCCATGGGTCGAGGTATGGCTGTCACCGCACACAATGGTCATGCCCGGCAGGGTGAAGCCCTGTTCGGGGCCCACGATATGCACGATACCCTGGCGATGGTCGAACGGATCGTAATATTCGATGCCGAAATCGCGGGTGTTTTCGGCCAGCGCGGCGATCTGGATGGCGCTTTCCGGGTCCGGATTGGGCAGCGACCGGTCGGTGGTGGGCACGTTGTGATCGACCACGGCCAGTGTGCGCTCGGGATGGCGGACCTTGCGGCCGTTCATGCGCAGGCCCTCGAAGGCCTGCGGGCTGGTCACTTCATGCACCAGGTGACGGTCGATATAGATCAGGCTCGTGCCGTCCTCGTTGTTCTGGACCAGATGGTCGTCCCAGATCTTGTCGTAGAGCGTGCGGGCCTTGGTCATATCCGTGGGTTCCGGGGCAGAAATGAAAATGTGAAGTGGTTCTAAGCCAGAGCCGGGGCAGGGGTCAAGCAGAACCGTACTCATGGGTACGCCCTTGCGCTGCTGCATTTAACCGTCTCATAACCGGGCGATGGCAAGGTCGGCATAACGCGCTGCCGCGCCTCCTGGCTATCGGAGATCAAACCTGCAAACGCTCTGGCGGCTGGTCGCTCCGCTATTCGGCCTCTTGGGCGCCAGGCTTGCCGGCGCCGGCTTCGGCTTTCTCAGCCAGCTCATGCTGGCCCGGGCCTTTCCGCCCTATCAGGTGGGCGTGGCCTTCCTTGCCATCAGCATCACCACCTTTGTCAGCCTGCTGATTACCGGTGGCTATCATACGATCGGGCTGACCTATCTGGCGCGCTTCCAGGCCTTTGCCCGGCCCGGGCTGATCGCGGCCTTTCTCCAGGCGGCGCGGCGCGACATGACCATGCTGGCTGCCGTCGCAGTGCTGCTGGCAAGCCTGTTCTGGCTGCTGCCAGCCGATCCGGGCGTCGTGGCCGCCACCTTCTGGGGCACGCTGGCGGCCGTGCCACTGGCCGCCATCCGCCTCAACAACAGCGCTGCCAATGCGCAAAAGCGCTTCGCCCTCTCCTATGCGCCCGATTTCGTGTTTCGCCCCGGCCTGCTGCTGGTGGTGATCGGCCTGCTCTGGGTCACCGGAACAACCGGGTCGGCCATGCCGGTGCTCTGGGCGCTGCCGGTAATCTCGCTTGGGGTGGCTCTGGTCCAGGCGCTGCTGCTCGGGCCCGACAACGCCTGGCGCCGCACGCCCCCTGCCCGCACCGACATGCGGCCCTATTACCGCTCGCGTGCCCTCTCGATGCTGGCCGTAACCCTGGTGGCCGGCGCGACCGCCGACATCGTGGTGATGATCGGCGGCTTCTTCCTTGCCCCCGAGGACGTCGCCATTCTCGGCGTTGCCATCCGCATCGCCGCGCTGGTGGGATTTTTCGCCCTGGCCTCGCAGCAATTCGTGCTGCGTGACCTCGTGACCGTGCAGGCCCAGGGCAGCGCCGCCGATATCGACCGCCTGCTGGCACGCACCAATCTCTCCAGTGCCGCCGTCATGGCCGGCGCGCTGGTCGTCGTGATGCTGACCGGTCCATGGATACTGGGACTGTTCGGACCGCACTATGCCGACGCCTATGGGCCGCTGCTGGTCTTTCTCCTCGCCCAGACCACNCGCGTGCTTGGTGGCATGAATGCGCAGCTCCTGGCCCTGGGCGGGCACCAGTTGCGCAGCGCTGCACTCTGCCTGCTGGCGCTGGCTGTNCTGGTCCTTGGCTCGGTCCTGCTGGCCCCATTGTTGGGGATCATGGGGATCGCACTGGCGACGGTGGGAGCAGAGCTGTTCTGGGCCATCGGGCTCGGCATGCTGGCCCAGCGGCTTGAACCAAGGCGCGGAGATTTTCTAGCATCATTTAAAATCAAGCGTTAAGAGACGCGGGCGTAGACTTGGTGCCGGCTCGGGCTTCGGGTCGGCACTATCAGTCGCAGCGTCACGTGACCCAGCTTGTTCCCCCCGTTCCCGGCGCAGTAATCCTCGGCGGCCACTACGGCAGCCTCGCCGCCATACGCAGTCTTGGACGCAAGGGCGTTCCNGTCGCCTTTCTGGGCGATCCGCTGAGCGTGGCGGCCGTGTCGCGNTATGTTACCCATTTTGTCGTCTGGCGCGGCGCGGCGGAGCCTGACCCTCTTTCAAGGCTGCTCGATATCGGCCGCCGCCTCGGCCTGTCCCAGTGGGTGCTGATGCCATCGGCGGATTTCGAGACGCAGCTGATTGCCAGCAATGCTGCAGCTCTTGCCGCTTTCTTCCGCGTGGCGGCGCAGGATTGGTCCACCCTGTCACAACTGCACGACAAGCGCCTGCTCTCACCGCTGGCCCGAAGCATCGGCGTCGGCTTTCCCAGCGTCTATCCATCCGACGGGGACATGCGCGACGCCGTCCTGCCGGTGGTGATCAAGCCCGGCATCACCCGGCGCGACAATGCCCTGACCCGGGCCAAGGCCTGGCGCGCCGATCGCCTCGATCAGCTCAAGACCATGCAGGCCGAAGCGCACCGGCTGATGGGCGAGGATGGCTTTGTCATCCAGCAGCTGATCCCCGGAGACGGGGATGTTCAATATTCCTATGCCGGTCTTTGGGATAACGGGCGGGAGTTGCGGGGCATGACCGCCCTGCGTCTGCGGCAGTTTCCACTCCATTTCGGCACCAGCCCCTTTGTCGTGAGCACAGCGCTGCCGCGCGCGGCAACAGAGGCCGGACGCCTTCTGGCTGCGGTGAACTACACCGGATTGATCGAAATCGAGTTCAAGCACGACCGGCGCGATGACCAGCTCAAGCTGCTCGATGCCAATACACGCATATGGGCTTGGATCGGGCTGGGCGAGGCCGTGGGGATCGACTTTCCCTATCTGGCGGCCCTGCTGGCCTGCGGCGCCGAGCTGCCGCAAGCAGGCCCGGTCCACTACGGGCCCGCATGGCGCCGCAGCGTGCCCAACCTGCTTTCGTCGCTGCAGAGCCTTTTGCGCAATGGCCATGCCGGGCTNGAGGCCCGCCGGTCCNTCTTCGGACCNGCCCATTCGGCNGTGCGGGCCGCCGATGACCGGCGACCNGCGGCGCTGGAAGTGCCCCTTCAGGCTGCCAGGAAGATCAAGGGCCTGTTTGCCCGCTAGTGGCGGAAATGGCGCATGCCGGTCATCACCATGGCGATGCCGGCCGCATCGGCCGCGGCGATCACCTCGTCATCGCGCACCGAGCCGCCCGGCTGGATGACAGCTGTGGCGCCGGCGGCAACCAGAGCCTCAAGCCCGTCGGCGAAGGGGAAGAAGGCATCCGAAGCCACGACCGACCCTTCGGTCAGCGCACCTTCGAGCCCCGCCGCCTGGGCCGCATCGATAGACTTGCGGTGAGCCACACGGGCGGAATCCACCCGGCTCATCTGCCCCGCGCCGATACCGGCTGTCGCACCATCCTTGACGTAGATGATGGCGTTGGACTTGACATGCTTGGCAACCTTGGCCGCCAGCTTGAGGTCGATCAGCTCCTGCGCAGTCGGCTGGCGCTTGGTGACGACCTTGAGCTCGCAATCATCGACATTGCGGTTGTCGCGGCCCTGTACCAGCAGGCCACCGGCGACCGACTTGACCATCAGCCCTTCGGCCTTGGGATCGGCAACACCGCCGGTGAGCAGCAGGCGCAGGTTCTTCTTGGCGGCGATGATGTCCTGGGCTTCCTTTGTCGCCGAGGGTGCAACGATCACTTCGGTGAACACCTTGACGATCTCGGTCGCCGTCTCGGCGTCGATCTCGCGATTGGTCGCGACGATGCCGCCAAAAGCCGAGACCGGGTCGGTACGCAGGGCCTTGAGATAGGCGGTCTTGAGGTCGTCCGCCACCGCCACGCCGCAGGGATTGGCATGCTTGATGATGGCAACCGCCGCAGTCTCGGCCGGATCGAACTCTGAAACCAGCTCGAAGGCGGCGTCGGTGTCGTTGATGTTGTTGTAGGAGAGCGTTTTGCCCTGGACCTGGGTTGCCGTCGCAACGCCGGGCCGGTTTTCGCCCGTCTTGTAGAAGGCAGCCCACTGATGCGGGTTTTCGCCATAGCGCATGACTTCGCTCAGCTGGCCGGCAAAGCTGCGATAGGTCACGTCCTCAAAGCCGATTTCCCTGGCGAACCAGCTCGAGATCGCGCTGTCATAGGCGGCGGTGCGCGCATAGGCCTTGGCCGCCAGACGCTGCCGCATCTCGAAGGGGATGCCACCGTTACGGATGGCCTCGAGAATGGCCGGGTAGTCGGCCGGGTCGACCACGACCGTCACATAGGCATGGTTCTTGGCAGCCGAACGGACCATGGCCGGACCGCCGATGTCGATATTCTCGATGATCTCGTCATAGGAGGCTCCGGAGGCCACGGTCTTCTCGAACGGGTAGAGATTGNCCGCAACCAGATCGATGGGGCCGATCTCGTGTTCGTCCATNGANGCCTTGTGCGCNNGNTTATCGCGCACCGAGAGCAGGCCGCCATGCACCTTGGGATGCAGCGTCTTGACCCGGCCATCCATCATCTCGGGAAAGCCGGTCAGATCGGAAATGTCGCGCACCGGCAGGCCCGCCTCGCTGATCAGCTTGTGCGTGCCGCCGGTCGACACCAGCTCCACGCCCGCCTCGGACAGCCCTCGCGCAAACTCGGCCATGCCCGATTTGTCGAAAACCGAAAGCAGTGCCCGCCCGACCGTTACCGTCTTGCCCATGGGAATGTCGTCTCGCCATCAATGGAGGAATTTCGCGCGCTCGCTAGCACGAGACGCGCCAAAGGCCAATGGTTTTGCGCGCCTGGTGGCCGCCTACTGCTCGAGCGTGAAGATCCACGCGACCTCGGTATCGCGCTCCACCGCTGTTTCGAGCACGAGTTGCCGCGTGCGATGCAAGCCCAGATAGGCGGATTGGCGCACACTGTCGTCTTCCCGGAACTCGGCACCTTCCCACAGGAAGCTCCAGACCGCGCCATTGGGCAGGACGAGCCGGGCAATACCCTCGCCGCTGGTGCGGCGCACCTTGATGCCCGGCGCCAGATGAAAACGCAGTGCCAAGAGGCCCTGGGGCTCGCCGGTCGCCACGATACGATCCTGCCCGACCAGGGTCGTGCCGCCCGAAAGCAGGGTCAGCCGCCGCTCGATCTCCGCGCCGAACCGGCCCGTATAGCCATTGCTGGTCATGACCAGCATATGTTCGGCGGTGTCGAGTTCCATCGGCTTGCCCTGCCCGCGCCGCTGCGGCCGTTCGGCGGCGCCCTGCGCGTCGATCGTGGGCGAGGAATGTGCCAGGGCCTGTCGGAAAAGATCGCGGCTATCGGGCAGGTCCGAGGGGGCAGGCCCGCACGAGCCCACGATCAGCTCGCTCCCATGGGCAAATTCGAAGGCGAGCGCGCCATCATGGATTTCCCCGTCAAAGCCCGGCGGGGGCCGCAGGCCACTATCGGCAACGACCACCGAATCGCCATCGCGCACAATGCCATAGCCCCCCAGCAGCCGTGACCGGCGCGATGCAGCGGGGCCGTTGGCCTGTACTGCCACCAGCACGTCATGGGGCACCTGGCCGCAACCATTGAAATAGACCGGCTCGCCGCTCGAAAGCGTCAGCGCGTCCAGCGCTTCATGCATCCGGTCGATGCGATTGGCCAGTTCCNCCGTCGTGGCGCTGCCATGCCGGCCAACGGCGCGCCNCAGGCTCGAAAGTTCCACCAGCAGGGCCANTTGCAGGCGCGGGCTGCGCGAAAGATGCATTCCGTCGCTGTCGAGCTGCTGGCCAAGAAGCGTATCGAGCCGGGCCACNTGGGTTTCGATATCGGGCACGTCCCCCACATTGCACAACTCCGCGCCCAACAGGCCAATGGCGGCGAACAGCGCCTCGACCGCGTCCGCGGCCAGCGCCCCGCGCACCCGCAGGCTCTGCACCTGGGTGCCGAGGCTCCGCTGGATGGTGCGCGTCTGGTCCGGTGTTGCCCCGTCAAGCACCAGGGTCAGGTGCCGCAGCCAGTTGAGCACGCGCTGGGCCGTCAGGGTCAGGGTCCAACTGTCGGCCTCGAACTGGCCCTCGCGGCCGATCCAGTCCAGCACCAGCGTGCGCGCGAAGAGCTTTTCGCCCGGATCGCGACAATCCCGGAAATGCCGCAGCCAGGAGAAACTGTGCAGATTGTTCCACCAGTCGGCGTGGTCGACATCGATGGAAAAGGGCGAAGCGCCGCCTGTCTCGATGAGCTTGGAAGCCAGCAGATAGCGGCCCGACATCATTTCGCGCACCGCCTCGCGGTCGGCGGGGCGGAAATCCGGGAGGTCGCCGAAAAAGGCGTGGTCGGCCTGGCCGCGCCAGGTCCAGCGCACCAGCGGCAGGGTCACGATCTGATCGGCCAGCCCCAGCGCAAGCTGGCGCCCGGTCTTGACCAACCGTCCGCTCAAGTCCTGCTCTCCCTCTGCGCGGGGCCGACGACCGTCATGTCGTCCTGAAATCCAAACACCACCACATCCTTGCCGGCGTCCATTGCGACGCCGCTGTTGCGCCCTTTAGCCTGTTCGGCGGAATCGCGCCACGAAGAACCCGTCCATCCCCGAATTTCCTCTGCCCGGGCTCATGGCCGGATGGGTGCGCACCAGGCCTTGCGCGGTCACTGCATCCTCCAGGCCGGCCAGTTCGTGCCGGCCGATGGGCATGAGGGCAAGGCCCGGCAGCGCCTCGAGTGCCCAGGCGGCCTGTTCTTCGCCTTCGGCCGCTTCCAGCGAGCAGACGCAATAGATCAGGATGCCGCCCGGCACGAGGCAGCGATAGGCATTGGCCAGCAGGGCCCGCTGCAGGCGGACGCGACCGGCAATGTCCTGCCCTGTCCGGCTCCAGAGCACTTCGGGATGGCGCCGGAACGTACCGGTTGCCGAGCAGGGCGCATCCAGCAGCACGCCGTCAAAGGGTGTCGCAGGATCGTAGGTGGCCGCATCGGCCTGCACCACCTTGGGCGCATAGCCGAGCCGGGCCATATTCGCCCTGAGCCGGTCGAGGCGCCCCGCATCGGTGTCGAGTGCGGTGACCTTGTAGCCAGCCTTGCTCAGTTGAGCCGTCTTGCCCCCCGGAGCAGCACAAAGATCGAGCACGTTACTGCCAGGGTTGAGGCCGAACAGGCGCGCCGGAATGGCGGAAGCCGCATCCTGCACCCACCAGCGACCCCCGTCATAGCCCGGCAGGGCCTCCACCGGCCGGTCACGGGTTTCGAGCCGCACGCTGTCGGCCAGCAAAGGCTCGGCCCCCAGTGCTGCGACGAGATCGGCATCGTCATCGCGCAGGGTCAGGTCCAGCGGCGCGCCATCAACCAGCGCCTCGGCGAACCGGGCGACGGCCGCCTCGCCATAGGCATCGGTCCAGCTCTGGCGGAACCGGGCCGGCAGCAGCGCCGCGTTGTCCATCAAGCCATAGCGGGCCGAATTGGCCTGCGCCCGGCGCAGCACGGCATTCATCAGGCCCGAAAGGTGCCGCGCCTTGTTGTCGCGCTTGATCGCCTCCACCGCCAGGAACAGCGCGCTATGGGCACCAAGATCGGGCAGGAATACCAGTTGCGCCAGAGACAGCCGTAGCACTGCCTCGAACGTGCCCGAGCGGGGCGGCAGGCCCTTCTCCAGCAGATCCGCCAGGATGACATCGATCTGCCCATGGCGTCGCAGCGCGGTGGTGATCAGCCGGTTGGCGAGCGCGCGGTCGCGCCCGTCGGCCAGATCAGCCGCCGTCAGGGGAGCAAAATGTTCGCCGCCCAGCACGGACTTGAGCCGTTGGGCGGCGATAAGGCGGAGCTTCAGGCCCGCCGGTTCGGTGCGTTGCGCCAATTCGTCAACTCATGCTTGGCGCGAAGCCGTCGCGCCGGTCATCCCCATGGCCCGCGGACGTTGCCGCCATTGGGGTCACGTCCTGCAGTCGGTACTCGCCAGCCACCACCGCTGTTGTGACCGCTCGAAGCGGGACGTGGGCGGGGCTGGGGCCTGCGACCCTTATCGTCCACGCTCATTTCGGCTGCAAGCCTCTGCAGCGCCGCAATGCGGTTGCCGGTGTCCGGGTGCGTGGAAAACAGGTTGTCCATGCGCTGCCCGCTCAGCGGATTGACGATGTACATATGGGCCATGGCCGGATTGCGCTCGGCCGCCACATTGACCTGTCGTCCGGCCAGGGTGGCGATCTTGTTCAGCGCCGAAGCCAGCGCTAGCGGATCCCCCGCAATCAGGGCGCCGTCCTTGTCGGCCTCGTATTCACGGGTGCGACTGACGGCCATCTGCACGACCATGGCTGCAACCGGAGCGAGAAATACCATCAGCAGCGCGCCAATGCCGCCCAGCGGATTGTCGCGATTGTTGCCACCGCCGAAGAAAAGGCCGAACTGGGCCAGCGCCGAGATGGCGCCGGCCAGAGTGGCCGTGATCGTCATGGTGAGCGTATCGCGGTTCCTGATGTGCGCCAGTTCGTGGGCCACGACGCCGGCAACCTCGCGGGTATTGAGCTGGCGCAGAAGCCCCGAAGACACCGCCACCGCCGCGTTATTGGGGTCACGGCCGGTAGCAAAGGCATTGGGCTGGTCGGTTTCGATCACGTAGACCGCCGGCGTCGGGATGCCGGCGCGCTTGGAGAGCACGTCGACCATGTCGTAAAGCTCGGGCGCGCGCGAGCGCTCCACCGGCACGGCGTTCTGCATGCGCAGCACCATCTTGTCCGAGTTCCACCAGGCGAACAGGTTGGTCGCCGCGGCGAAGGCCAGCGCCATCATCATGCCGCCGGTGCCCCCGATGAAATAGCCCACCGCCATGAACAGCGCCGTCATCCCGGCCAGCAGGACAAAGGTTCGGAACATATTGAACATAGCGGAACCCCTTGGGTTGGATATCACGAGGAACTATGTTGTGTGTGCAGCGGTTCCGCGCAAGCGGCAGACTGAACTGAATGGATCGGCCCATGTCTGACCAGACAAATCCGGAAGAATCGGCGGATATGCCCACACCCCGCACTCTGTCCCCGCAAGCCCGGCGTGCGCTGGCCGAGGCGGAAGCGCGTCGGGCCGCCATAGATGCCGCCACCGCCCTTGCGCCGAAGGAAAAAGGCGGCCGCGGCGGGCTTGAGCCGGTGCGCTACGGGGATTGGGAGATCAAGGGGCTGACCAGCGACTTCTGACACCGGTGGACGCCGTGCCTCAAAGGATCAGCCGGGCAGGAAGTCGGTTATGTTGTAGCCGGCGGCTGAAACGGCGAAGGTCGTCGCAACGGTGATGATCGAGGCAAGCAGGCCATATTCGATCAGGGTGATCAGGCGCTGCTGGCGCAGATGGGTCAGGATGCGACGCAACATGGATGGACTTTCATACGCAAGACTGGCCGTTACCATGCGTCAAACTTCATGAACACAATCTGAACGGCTCAGCTGCCGAGCGCCTCCAGCGCGGGAACGAGTTCGTCTTCAATGGCCTGAAGGGTAAGCGGGCCGACATGCTTGTAGACGATGACGCCGTTTGCATCGACAAGGAAGGTCTCGGGCACCCCATAGACGCCCCAGTCGATCGACACGCGCCGGTCCCGGTCGGCACCCACCGCGTCATATGGATTGCCCAGTTCGCTGAGGAACGCCACGGCATTTTCCGGTGCATCGGAATGATTGATGCCGTACATCCGCACGCCGGTCTGCGCCTTGAGGGTCTCGAGCAGCGGATGCTCGTCGCGGCACGGCAGGCACCAGGAGGCAAAGACATTGACCAGCGTCGGCTGGCCCGTAAGGGCTGCCGCGTCGAAGCCCGGCACATCCAGCCCTTCGACCGGCGGCAGGCTGAACTGGGGGACCGGCTTGTCGATGAGCACCGAGCGCACGAGGCTCGAATCGCGATCGATGGACAGCGCGAAGATCGAGACCAGCGCCACCAGCAGGATCAGCGGCAGGGCAAAAAGGGCATAGCGCATCAGCCGCGCTTGTCCCCAAGCTCGGCGAGCCGCTTCCTGGTGCGCCGGCTTTCGACAACCACCCAGCCGACCAGGGCAATCATGCCAAGGAAGACCCCGATATAGGCGGCCGCGATGAACTGGGCATGCTCTCCAAGATCGATCATGCGCTTTCTCCCCGGACTGCCTTGCGCTCGAGCGTGGCCACGCGCCGGCGGCGCACCTCGGTATGCATCGCCACCAGCTGCAGGGTGATGCTGAGGAAGGTGAAGGCAAAGAACATGATGAACAGTGGCGTCAGGATCGAGCCGGGCATGGTCGGACCATCGGCGCGGAAGACGCTGGCGGGCTGGTGCAGCGTGCTCCACCAGTCCACCGAGAACTTGATAATGGGCACGTTCACGGCGCCCACCAGGGTGAAGATGGCAACCACGCGCGCGGCGCGCAGCTGGTCATCGAAGGCGCGCCAGAGGGCGATAATCCCCAGATAGATGAAGAGCATGATGAGCGTGGAGGTCATGCGACCATCCCACTCCCAGAACGTGCCCCAGGTGGGCCGGCCCCACATCGAGCCGGTAAACAGCGCCATGGCGGTATAGACAGCGCCCAGCGGCGCGGCAGCCTTCATGGCCACATCGGCCAACGGGTGGCGCCAGACCAGCGTGCCAAGCGCAGAAACCGTCATCGCGCCATAGACGAACTGGCTGAGCCAGGCCGAGGGCACGTGCACATACATGATGCGCACGGTATCGCCCATCTGGTAGTCGGCGGGAGAATTGAAAAAGGCGAACCACAGGCCCAGCGCCATCAGCGCAGCGGTCAATATGGTCAGCGGCAGGATCAGCGGGGTGGTCCAGCTCACGAACTGGCCGGGATGGGCCAGCCGGTTCCACCAGCGCATTTTTGGGGCATCATCAAGGGTCATGGCGGCGCTCTACTCTTCTCCCCAGTCTATCGCAAGGGCAGCGGCAAAGGGAGCCAGCGCCACGGCCATGAGACTGAGTGCCGCAAGCAGCAGCATTGCGGCCTGCGCCTGGTCCGGTCCGCCCATGGGCGCGATGGCCCCGACGCCGAAGATCAGCACCGGAACGCAGAGCGGGGCAATGAGGATGGGCGCGAGGAGGCCTCCGCGGCGGATCGCCACGGTAACCGCGGCCCCGAAGGTGCCGAAGGCGGCCAGTGCCGGCGTTCCAAGCAGCAGTGAAACCATGGTGCGCCAGAAGGCTTCCGCGTCCATGGCAAGAATGAGCGCCAGGAAGGGCGAGGCGACGATCAGCGGGAGGGCGCTGGTCAGCCAGTAGACGATCACTTTTGCGGCAATGATCGCCGCCATGGGCAGATCGGCAAGCCGGTAGAGGGCCAGCGTGCCGTCTTCGCGGTCGGGGCGCAGCAGCCGATCCAGGCCAAGCAGCATGGCCAGGAAGGCCGCGATCCAGACAATGCCGGGGGCAATGCGGGCCAGCAGCGCCTGATCCGGGCCCACCGCAAAGGGCGTGATGGCTCCCACAATGACAAAGAAGAGCAACAGGGTCATCATCTCACCGCCGCCGGTCAGCGCCAGCCGCAGGTCTCGCCGGACAATGCCTAGGAAACCGCTCATGCGCCGCCTCCGAGGGTGAGGGTGACGAGACCCTTGAGCGCAAGGTCGTCATGGGTGGCGATCACGGCGAGACCCCCGGCATCGAGATGCTCGGCCAGCAAGGTCACCACGAGGCCCTGGCCTTCCGCATCCAGCGCCGCCAGTGGTTCGTCCAGCAGCCAGACCGGCCGTTGCGACACCAGCAGGCGCGCCAGCGCCAGTCGCCGCTGCTGCCCGGCCGAAAGGTAGCCCGCATCGAGGCCGGCAATGGCACCCAGCCCCAGCCGGTCCAGCGCCGAAGTCGGGCTGAGCCCCGTGCGACCATTGATAGCGGCCCAGAAATCGAGGGTCTGCAGCACGGACAGCCGCGGGCGCACGGCATTGCGGTGGCCGCAATGATGGAAGGCCGGTCCATCCTCGGGATCGTATCCGGCAAGGGCGATGCTGCCCTGGAGTGGCGGCAGCAGACCGGCAAGGGTCAAAAGGAGCGTCGACTTGCCCACCCCATTGGCGCCGCGTAGCGCGAGGGCCGTGCCACCCGGTACGCTGAAGGTCAGCCCCGACGCAAGCACGACATCGCCATGGCCGCAGGCCAGGCCGCTAACTTCCAAAGTGATGGCCCGGTGGACCTGCCCATGTGTCATGACCCCATCTCGTATTGGACCGGTGGTGGAACTGGCAAGGGCCCGGGTGATTGACTATAAAGGCAAGAGCTTAGAGTCATTCCAGAAAACGCGGCATTTCTCGAGGCCGAGGCCCCGCAGTGCCGGCGTTGCACCAGCAAGAAGGGCGGAGCATCGTGACCCAGATAGACAGCTTCAAGTCGAAGTCCACGCTGACGGTCGGCGGCAAGACCTATACCTACTATTCCATCGCCGAGGCGGAAAAGAACGGTCTTGCAGGTGTGTCCCGCCTGCCCGGTTCGATGAAGGTCGTGCTGGAAAACCTGCTGCGCTTTGAGGACAACCGCACGGTCACCAAGGCCGACATCGAGGCCGTCGCCCAGTGGCTGGTCACCCGCACGTCCGACCACGAAATCTCCTATCGTCCCGCCCGTGTGCTGATGCAGGACTTTACCGGCGTGCCGGCCGTGGTCGACCTCGCCGCCATGCGCGACGCCACTGCCAAGCTGGGCGCCGACCCGCAAAAGATCAATCCGCTGGTGCCGGTCGACCTCGTCATCGACCACTCGGTCATGGTCGACAATTTCGGCACTCCGCTGGCCTTCAACCAGAATGTCGAGCTCGAATACGAGCGCAATGGCGAACGCTACGAGTTCCTGCGCTGGGGCCAGTCGGCCTTTGACAATTTCCGCGTCGTGCCCCCGGGCACGGGCATCTGCCACCAGGTGAACCTCGAATATCTTGCCCAGACGGTCTGGACCAGGGAGGAGAACGGCGAGACCGTGGCCTATCCCGATACGCTGGTGGGCACCGACTCGCACACCACCATGGTCAATGGCCTGGCCGTGTTGGGCTGGGGCGTGGGCGGCATCGAGGCCGAGGCCGCCATGCTGGGCCAGCCGATCACCATGCTGATCCCGGAAGTCGTGGGCTTCAAGCTCACCGGCAAGATCAACGAAGGCATCACCGCCACGGACCTCGTGCTCACCGTCACCGAAATGCTGCGCAAGAAGGGTGTGGTCGGCAAGTTCGTGGAGTTCTTTGGTCCCGGCCTCGACTATCTCAGCCTCGAGGATCAGGCGACCATTGCCAATATGGCGCCCGAATATGGCGCCACCTGCGGTTATTTCCCGGTGGATGCCGATACGCTGAAATACCTTGCCACCACCGGCCGCGACCCCGAGCGCGTGGCTTTGGTTGAAGCCTATTCCAAGGCCCAGGGCATGTTCCGCACGACGGACACGCCCGACCCGGTCTTCACCTCGACCGTTGAGCTCGACCTCTCGACGGTTGTTCCCTCGCTCTCCGGCCCCAAGCGCCCGCAGGACCGCGTGGCGCTGACCGATGTGTCGCGCAGCTTTGCCCAGGCGCTGCCCGAGCTCTCGGGTGGCCGCATCGAGCGCACCCGTCTGCCGGCCGACAAGCAGGAAAGCCGTTTTGTCGATGAAGGCGCCACGGGGGTCGACGACATTCCCGAGGAGGCCGCCCATCCGGTCAAGGGCGAGCAGTTCGCGCTCACCGACGGCTCGGTTGTGATTGCCGCCATCACCTCCTGCACCAATACTTCCAACCCTTCGGTTCTGGTTGCCGCCGGCCTCGTCGCCCGCAAGGCGCGCGCCCTCGGCCTCAACTCCAAGCCCTGGGTCAAGACCTCGCTGGCGCCCGGCTCGCAGGTGGTGACCGACTATCTTACCGCCTCGGGACTGCAGGAAGACCTTGACGCCATCGGCTTCAATCTCGTGGGTTATGGCTGCACGACCTGCATCGGCAATTCCGGTCCCCTGCCCCAGGCAATTTCCGACTGCATCAACGAGAACAAACTCGTTGCGGCCTCGGTCCTGTCGGGCAACCGCAACTTCGAGGGCCGCGTGAACCCCGATGTGCGCGCCAACTATCTGGCCTCGCCGCCGCTCGTCGTGGCCTATGCGCTGCTGGGCACACTCAATGTCGACATTGCCACCCAGCCCATCGGCACGGGCAGGGATGGCAAGCCGGTTTATCTCAAGGATATCTGGCCGACCAACCACGAGATCGCCGAGATCGTGCGCCGCCATGTCAATGCCGACATGTTCCGCTCGCGCTATTCGGATGTGTTCAAGGGCGACAAGCACTGGCAGTCGATTGCCGTCGAAGGCAGCGAGACCTATGGCTGGAATTCGAGCTCGACCTATGTGCAGAACCCGCCCTATTTCGAGGATCTGACCATGGAGCCCAAGCCGGTCAGCGACGTGGTGTCGGCCCGGGTGCTGGCCCTGTTCCTCGACAGCATCACCACCGATCACATTTCCCCGGCCGGCTCGTTCAAGTCCACCACCCCGGCCGGCAAGTACCTTATGGACCGCCAGGTGGCGCCCAAGGATTTCAACTCCTACGGCGCCCGCCGCGGCAACCACGAGGTGATGATGCGCGGCACCTTCGCCAATATCCGCATCAAGAACATGATGCTCGATGGCGTCGAGGGCGGCTTCACCAGGGGCCCCGATGGCACCCAGATGCCCATCTACGATGCAGCCATGGCCTATCAGGCCCAGGGCACGCCGCTGGTCATCTTCGCGGGCAAGGAATATGGCACCGGCTCCTCGCGTGACTGGGCGGCCAAGGGCACCAACCTGCTCGGTGTCAAGGCTGTCATCGCCCAGAGCTTCGAACGCATCCATCGCTCGAACCTTGTGGGCATGGGCGTCATTCCGCTGCAGTTCCGGGAAGGCGAAAGCTGGCAGACGCTCGGCCTTGATGGCAGCGAGACCGTCGACATTCTCGGAGTTGAAAACCTCGAACCGCGCGCCACCGTCGCGGTGAAGATCACCCGGGCCAATGGCGAGGTTCTCACTGTCGAAACGCTCTGCCGCATCGATACCGCCAACGAACTGGACTACTTCCGTCACGGCGGCATCCTGCACTATGTGCTGCGCAGCCTGGTGGCTGCGTAAGCAGCGCTTACATTGAACTTGCGATCCCATGGCGGCCTGCAATGGCCGCCATCTATCTTGAAGTCCCCCCAGTCGCGACATGATCCGACCCGTGTCACCCGGTTTTGACTAGGCAAGCGCACGGGCTGCGGCTTACAACATCGGCCATGTTTGCTCGTCCTGCCCCTCTCGTGCTTGCCGGCCTGTCGCTGTTCCTGCCCCTTCCGGGCACGGTTCAGGCCGATTCCCTGCGCTCGAGCCCCAAGGTCGTGGTGGAGCTGTTTACCAGCCAGGGCTGCGCCTCCTGCCCCCCAGCGGACGCGTTGCTGACGAGCCTTGCCGAGCGCGAGGACGTCGTTGCCCTCGCCTATCACGTGGACTATTGGGACTATATCGGCTGGGAAGATACCTTCGGCGACCCCGATTACTCCGACCGCCAGCGCGGCTACGCCAAGAGCTGGGGCTCCTCGCGCATCTTTACCCCGCAAATGGTGGTCAATGGCGCCGAGGGCGTGGTCGGCTCGAAGCGCGANGATGTCCACGATGCCATCGCCTCGGCACAGCTGCCCCTGCCCGTAACACTGTCGGTCGAGGGTGACATGCTGCGCCTTTCCGTGCCGGCCGACGCGACGCTTGCCGACGCCACGATCTGGCTGATCCGCTATGTCGAGCGCGCCGATGTGGCCATCGGGAAGGGCGAGAACGCCGGCAAGTCCATGGTCTATACCCAGGTGGTGACGGACCGGCAGGTTGTGGGCATGTGGGAGGCCGCTGTCGGCGCCGAGGTGAAGCTGCCGGTGGCCCAGTTGGCCGCAGACACCAATGCGGGCCTTGCCATTCTGGTGCAGCAGGACCGCAATGGCCTGCCCGGACCCATCCTGGGGGCCGCCGCCTACAGCTTCTGACGAAAAACGCCCGCTCCGGGGACGGAAGCGGGCGTATGACTTTGGAGTCAACTCATAGAGGGGCGGCTGGCAACCGGGCCTACTGGTTTGGGGGCTCTTCGGCCTGGCTGCCAGCCAATGGAGGCAATGGTTGGAGATTGGCCGGCCAATGGGGCAGGGCAAAGGACAAATCATGGCCGAAATGGGGTATTTCCACCGCGCTTGCAAAGGCTGGCGAATGGGCCGATCATGACCTTGAGATGACAGGGCGTTGAGGCGCGTGCAGGGTCCCCCGGACAATAGTCGAACCAATCTGGCGCTGGTGCATGTGGGCGACCCGCCCAGCCAGCCCAATCGGCCCGTGCAGCCCATCGTTGCCTTCGACCGCCGGGAACTGATGCAGATTCTCTCGGTCTATGGCCGCAAGGTCGGCGCAGGCGAATGGCGCGACTACGCCATGGATTTTCTCAAGGATCGGGCGCTCTTTTCCATCTATGCCCGGGTTTCGGAGCGCCCGCTCTACGTCGTCGAGAAAAACCCCAGGCTGCGCAATCGCCAGGGCCAGTATATGGTCACCAACCAGCAGGGCATGATTTTGAAGCGCGGTCATGACCTGGCACAGGTGCTGCGTGTTCTCGATCCCGATCTCGTGGTGGTGGGGTGAGCCTGCGCATTCGCCCCGCAACGCTTGAGGACGTCCCGGCGATGAGCCGCGTCCTCACCGCCTCAATCACCGACCTCTGCGCCGCAGATCATGGCAACGATCCGCAAGAGATCGCTCACTGGACCGCCAACAAGACGCCGGATGGCGTCGCCCGGATGATGGCGCAACCCGGCTTTACCCTCTTTGTTGCCGAGCTGGACGGTGCTGTGGCGGCGGTGGGCGCGACAACCGATCAGGGCGAGATCGCTCTCAATTATGTCGATCCGTCTGCCCGGTTCCAGGGGGTGAGCAAGGCGCTACTGGCACATATGGAGGCGGAGCTGCGCTCGCAGGGTTTTGCCGAGGGACGGCTCAAGGCCACGAAGACCGCGCGGCCATTCTACCTGGCGCAGGGCTGGACCGGTAGCGGCACCGCCCAGGGCGGTGGGTTCATCGACTGCTTCGTCATGCACAAGGCGCTGTGTCACCGCTAGACGCCCCGCTCAAAGCGCCTTTTGCAGATGCACGATGTCGTGCCAGCGATCGAACTTGTAGCCGACCTGGCTGTAATAGCCGACTTTGCTGAAGCCGAACTTTTCGTGGATGGCGATGGAATTGGCGGTGTCGGCCGTGATTACGGCCAGCATCTGCTTGAAGCCGAATGCCTTTGACTGGACCAGCAGCTCGGTGAGCAGCAACCGGCCCAGGCCCTTTCCCCTCTCGGCCGGGTCGAGATAGATCGAATCTTCGCAGGTAAAGCGATAGGCCGCGCGGGGCCGGTAGAAACTCGCATAGGCGTATCCCACCGTCTTGCCCGCGCGTTCGGCCACGATCAGCGGATGCCCGAGCTTGAGGAGCCCGGCATATTTCTCGGCTATCGCCGCCTCGCCGGGCGCTTCGGTATCGAAGGTTATGGCGGTGTTTTCGACATAATGCCGATAGATCGCGGTGATGGCCGGAATGTCGGACCAGGAAAAGGGGCGCAGCAGCGTTTCGGACATGGCGGGTTACAAATGAAAGAGACCGCAGCTTTTGTAAGCTGCGGTCCCGTTTTTCGTCCAACCAAATTCCTTGATCAGATTATCAAGGAATATCGTGTCCGCTACTCGCGATTGCCGAACAGGCGGAGCAGCATCAGGAACAGGTTGATGAAGTCCATATAGAGGCTGAGTGCACCCATGATGGCATTCTTGGCCATCACGTCGGCACCATAGCTCGCCGAATAGCTTTCCTTGATCTTCTGGGTGTCATAGGCGGTCAGGCCGACAAAGATCAGCACGCCGATGGCCGAGATCGCGAAGTCCAGCGGGCCGGACTGCAGGAAGATATTGACCAGCGAGGCGATGATGAGGCCGATCAGGCCCATGATCAGGAAGTTCCCGATACCGGTCAGGTCACGCTTGGTAGTGTAGCCGTAAAGGCTCATCGCGCCGAAGGTTGCGGCGGTGATGAAGAACACCTTGGCAATCGAACCTCCGGTATAGACGAGGAAGATCGAGGAGAGCGACAGGCCCATCACGGCCGCAAACGCCCAGAATATGCCCTGTGCAGCCGGTACGGAGAGCTTGTTGATACCGAAGCTGAGCACCAGGACGAAGGCCAGCGGAGCCAGCATCACCACGAAGGACAGCGGGCTGCCGTAGAGCGCCGCGCCCACAGCGGTGACAAAGTTGCCATTCGCATCGATCAGCGCACCGTTGGGTGCAGCAAATCGATAGGCGAAGAAGGCCACGAGGCCGGTCACGACCAGGCCGAGACCCATATAATTGTAGACGCGCAGCATATAGCTGCGAAGGCCCTCGTCGATGGCCAAGGCCGAGCCGGCCCGCGCATCGAGGGTCTGACGGTCATATTGAGCCATTTTCAGGTTCCCTTTCCCAAATTCATAGGCGGCCTTGTCACCGCAGGGGGCAATTGGCGTTGCCACTTGGCGCTGAATATGGGGACGGCATGCCGTATTGACAAGGATAATCGAACGCCTGCGACACCGCAGCGGGCGCTATAAAGCGATTGTGTTTCAATGAGCAGGCCTGATTTGTGCCCACCGGCCCTTAGCGCGCGCCTGACAACTGGCATTCGGCCGCAGGCAATGCGACAACAGGGAATGGAGCGCCCGCTCTGATTCCTTTGCGCCATTGGCGCTTTGCTGCCAGGGAGGCTGACCATGCCCCGGCTCTTTACCGGCCTTGAAGTGCCCGCCGATGTGGGCTTTGCGCTTTCCCTCAAGCGGGGTGGCCTTGCCGGCGCCCGCTGGATCGACCCCGAAAACTACCACATCACCCTGCGCTTTATCGGCGATGTCGATGGCAAGACCGCCGACGAGGTGGCCGATAGCCTCGACCGGCTATCCAATTCGCTGCAATTTCCAGTGCGCCTCAACCATTTGGGCAGTTTNGGCGGCGACAAGCCGCGCGCNCTCTATGCCGGGGCCGAGCCCTCCGAGGCGCTCAACCGGCTGCAGGCGGCCCATGANCGCATGNTGCAAAAGGCGGGCCTCCCGCCCGAGGGNAGGAAATTCGTGCCCCATGTGACCCTGGCGCGGCTGCGCGGCACGTCGGCCGGGGAGCTGGCACGCTTCATGGCCGAGGCGGCGCGCTTTGAGCCGCTGACCTTTGTGCCCACCCGTTTTGTGCTGTTCTCCAGCCGCGATTCGGTGGGCGGCGGACCTTACCTGGTCGAGCAGAGCTACCCGCTGGCGGCGTGATCGACACGCATTTGTTAGCAGGGCGTTAACCCTTTGCGCTGCACAGCACCCGCCCCGCCCCCAGGGGTGCCGCATTCCCGCCGCCTTTGCCTTTCATTTGAATCGAAAGCCTCCCGGCAATGCGGGAACCGGGGACTTTTGACACCTTGGTAACCATGTTCGGGGCACACTGGACGGGCACCACGCCCACGAACGGCAGCAAGACAAGAGGAAGAATTGGCAATGACGACGAAAACCGGTGGCCTTGCACTCGGGCTTGCGGTGGCGACGGTCATGGCTCTGGCCCCGGTTGCACAGGCGCAGCAGGCCACCGAGCTGGGCACGTTCAACGCATGGTCCGCCTATACGGCGACCGACCAGAGCGGGCAGCTTTGCTTCATCATCGGTGAGCCGATCAAGAGCGAGCCCACTGGCGTCAATCGCGATCCCGTCAAGTTCCTGATCGTCCACCGCAAGGGCATGGGTTCCAAGAACGAGGTTCAGACCCAGATCGGCTATCCCTACAACACCACCGACGCCAAGGCGTCGGTAGCCGTGGATGGCAAGAACTACGTCATGGCCGCCCGTGGCTCGACCGCCTGGCTGGCCTCAAGTAGCGACGAGCCTGGCTTCGTGGCCGCCTTCAAGGCCGGCAACCAGATGGTGGTGCGCGGCACCAGCCAGCGCGGAACCAATACGGTGGATACCTATTCTCTTTCCGGCGCCACCGCCGCGATGAACGCCATCGACGCCGCCTGCCAGTAAGGGCTTGCCCCGCGACTGGTAAAATCGGTAACTGGGCTACGGCATGACCGTGCCCAGTTCCGCCAGAGCCCGAGACTACATGATCCGCATTTCCACCCTGCCGACCGCCCTTTTCCTGCTGCTGGCCGCCCTGGGCCCGGCCCAGGCGCAATCGGCGCGCGTGCTGGGCGATTTCCGCGACTGGTCGAGCTATGCGGCTGACGATGGCAGCGGTACGATCTGCTTTGCCACCACCAAGCCCAAGTCCACTCAGCCCACGCCGCCAGGCATGGGAGAGGCCTATCTCTACATCACCAATCGCCCCGCCGAGGACGTGATCAACGAATTCAACGTGGTTTCGGGCTACACTTTCCAGACCGGCTCGATGGCCGTTGCCAGCGTCGGCGGAAAGGATTTCCCGCTCTTTACCCAGAATGACGCCGCCTGGCTCGATGACAGCGCACAGGCCGCCAACCTCGCCGCTGCCCTGCGGGCCGGCTCGACGGTGACCATTACCGGCACATCGGCTGCGGGCACCGAGATCGTGCAGACCTTCTCGCTTTCGGGCGCCACCGCCGCCCAGCAGGCCATTGGCGCGGAGTGCTGAACCGGGCTCAGGCCCCCTTCATCCGGTGACGCAGCGGCTCGAGGGCATGCATGTAGCGCCCCAGATCCTGCTCGATGCGTTGCGCCGCGCGCGCCGCCAGATCGGGATATTGCCGTGCCAGCTTGAGGAAGGCCGAACGCGGCACGAACAGCAATTCGCAATCGGTTACGGCCGTGAAGGTCACCGGACGCGGCTTGTCGAGGATCAGCGCCGTGGGCGAGATGACACTGCCCGGTTCGCTCAGCGCATAGGGTTTGCCCGCCTCCACCCCTTCGTGCCTGGCCCGGACCGTCCCGTCCATCAGCACATAGGCACCCATGGGCAGGTCACCAGCCTTGTAGATCACGGCGTCGGCGGGAAAATGCTTGCGGTCGCCGGCAAAGCCGAGCATGCGCAATTGCTCGTCGTCGCAGATGTCGAAGAAATCGGCCCGGGCCAGAACCCCGACCGCATCGTCCATTCTCATCAGCCCCAGACCCGATCGACCCAAATGGCATTGGCCGCCGGTCACATGCCGGCGGCTTCTGCCAAGCTATAAGTCAGTTCGGCCCGACATTGAATACAATTGTCCCGCTGTCCCCGGCTCGTGGCGCCTCAAGGCACCAGACGATAGCCGCCGTCTTCGGTGACCAGCAGGCGCGCGTTGGACGGATCGCGCTCGATCTTCTGGCGCAGCCGGTAGATATGGGTTTCCAGCGTATGGGTGGTGACCCGGTTGTTGTAGCCCCAGACTTCCTTGAGCAGCACATCGCGGGTGATGGTCTTGGGACCCTGACGATAGAGGAATTTCAGGATCGAAGTTTCCTTGTCGGTCAGGCGGACCTTGGTGCCGTCATTGGTTTCGAGCACTTTCGCGGCCGGCTGGAAGCTGTATTGCCCGATGGTAAAGACTGCATCCTCGCTCTGGTCGCGCTGGCGTAACGCCGCATTGATGCGGGCAAGAAGCACCGGATAGCGGAACGGCTTGGTCAGATAGTCATTGGCCCCGGCCTCGAGACCCTTGATCTCGTCGGCATCGGTGTCATGGCCGGTCAGCATCAGGCACCGGGCTCTTGTAGCCTTCCTGCCGCATCAGCTTGACGGCCTCGCGGCCATCCATGTCGGGCAGGCCGACATCGAGAATGGTCAGCTCGATATTGTGCTGCCGCACGGCCTTGAGCGCATCATTGGCCGTGCCGGCCTGGAGAATGTCGAAATCAGGCTCGCCCTGAAGCTGTTCGACCAGGGTCTGGCGCAGGTCCACGTCGTCGTCCACGACCAGGATGCGTCGCTTGTTCATTGTTTTCTCCGGTCTTTTCCGAAATCGACCGACCAAGGCCACACTATTGCGACCCGTTTTTGATCAGCCAATCACAACGGCGTTATTCAACCGCCAGCAACGCACGAATCTGGAAAAGGGTTGCAGCCAGGGCGTTTGGTGCCTGTCCGTCAGCGCTGGCCGAACAGTGCCGTACCCACTCGTACATGGGTCGCGCCCATGGCAATGGCCGTTTCGAAATCGCCGCTCATGCCCATCGAAAGACTGCCGACCCCGGCCTGCCGGCCCAGTTCCGCCAAGAGGGCAAAATAGGGGCCCGCCGGCTGCCCCTCGGGCGGGATGCACATCAGGCCCTCGATGATCAGCCCGTGTTCGGCCCGGCAGCGCTGGACAAAACTCACGGCCTCGGCCACCGGCACCCCGGCCTTTTGCGGTTCGGCACCAATATTGACCTGCACGAAGCACGGCAGCTGCCGCCCGGCGCGCGCCATCTCCTGCGCCAGCACCCCGGCCAGCTTGTCGCGGTCCACGGTCTCGATGACATCGAAAAGGGCGACCGCCTCGCGCGCCTTGTTGGTCTGCAGCGGCCCGATGAGATGGAGCTGCACATCCGGATAGCGATCCCTGAGGGTCGGCCATTTCTCCTTGGCCTCCTGCACCCGGTTTTCGCCAAAGACGCGCTGTCCTGCCTCGAGATATGGCCCGATGACATCGGCTCCGAAGGTTTTCGACACCGCCACCAGCTGCACCCGCTCGGGCGGCGGCCCGAAGCGGCGGCGAGCCCGTTCGATGCGACTGGTGATGTAGTCGAGCGCCGTTTGCGCGCCCGAAAGCGTCTCGGCCATATCGAGGCCCCGTTTCTGTTGACCTGACAAGGGATTTCTGGTGATGGTCGGGTAGCCAAAAACCCCCTGAAACGCAAGCTGCGCCGCCTCGGCCGGTCAGTCTGCGACACCCTTGCAAGGACGACAATCAAGTGAGCGGCGAACGCTACAATCCGCGCGAAAGCGAACCGAAATGGCAAAAGGTCTGGGACGAGCGGAAAAGCTTCGTGACGTCCAATGACGATCCGCGCGATCCCTACTACGTCCTCGAGATGTTCCCCTACCCCTCGGGCCGCATCCATATGGGCCATGTGCGCAACTATGCCATGGGCGACGTGGTGGCGCGCTATCACCGCGCCCGCGGCAAGAATGTGCTGCATCCCATGGGTTGGGATGCCTTCGGCCTGCCGGCCGAAAATGCCGCCATCGAGCGCAAGACCCATCCGGGCACCTGGACCTATTCCAATATCGAGGCGATGAAGAAGCAGCTCAAGTCGATGGGCCTGTCCATCGACTGGAGCCGCGAGATCGCCACCTGCTCGCCTGACTATTACAAGCACCAGCAGGCCATGTTCCTCGACATGCTCGAAGCCGGTCTCGTCACCCGCAAGAGCTCCAAGGTCAACTGGGACCCGGTCGACATGACGGTGCTGGCCAACGAGCAGGTGATCGACGGCAAGGGCTGGCGCTCGGGCGCCGTAGTTGAGCAGCGCGAGCTGACCCAGTGGTTCTTCAAGATTTCCGACTATGCCGAGGATCTGCTGGAGGCCCTGGACGGCCTCGATGGCTGGCCCGAAAAGGTGCGCATCATGCAGCGCAACTGGATCGGCAAGTCCGAGGGTCTGCGACTGCTGTTCGAGCTGGTGCCCAGCGAAAAGACCGATGCAACCAGCATCGAGGTTTTCACCACCCGTCCGGACACCATTTTCGGCGCCTCCTTCATCGGTCTGTCGCCCGATCATCCGCTGACCAGCGCCCTGGCGGCCGGCAATCCTGACCTCGCGGCCTTCGTGGCCGAGTGCCACCGCCACGGCACCGCGACCGAAACCCTGGAAAAGGCCGAAAAGCAGGGCTTTGACACCGGGCTTCGCGTGAAACACCCGGTGATCGAGGGTGAGACTCTGCCCGTCTACGTGGCCAATTTCATTTTGATGGATTACGGCACCGGCGCTATCTTCGGCTGCCCGGCCCACGACCAGCGCGACCTCGATCTGGCCCGCAAATACGGCCTTTCGGTCAAGCCCGTCGTGCTGCCGCCCGACGCCGACCCGGCAACGTTCGAAATTGCCGATGAAGCCTATGTTGACGCTGGCAACATCTACAATTCCGATTTCCTCAATGGCCTCGGCATCGACGAGGCCAAGAAGAAAATTGCCGAATTTTTCGGAGCGCGCACAATCGACGGCAAGCCGCAGGGCAAGGTCGAAACCAATTATCGCCTGCGCGACTGGGGCATTTCGCGCCAGCGCTATTGGGGTTGCCCGATCCCGGTGATCCACTGCGAGGTCTGCGGCACCGTGCCTGTGCCCAAAAAGGACCTCCCGGTGGTGCTGCCTGAGGATGTCACCTTCGACAAGCCGGGCAATGCGCTCGACCATCACCCGACCTGGAAACACGTCAATTGCCCGCAATGCGGCGCCGCGGCCCGCCGCGAGACCGACACCATGGACACCTTCGTGGACTCGTCCTGGTACTTTGCGCGCTTCACCGCTCCGGACGCCGATACGCCGACCATTCCGGCCGTCGCCAATCGCTGGCTGCCGGTGGACCAGTATATCGGCGGCATCGAGCACGCCATTCTGCATCTGCTCTACTCGCGCTTCTTCACCCGCGCCATGAGGGCCACGGGCCATGTGGGGCTCGATGAACCCTTCAAGGGCATGTTCACGCAAGGCATGGTGACTCACGAGACCTACAAGAGCGAAAAGGGTGAATGGGTACCGCCCACTGAAGTCCTGTTCGAGACTTCGGGTGAGACCCGCACGGCCAGGCACATCCAGACCGGCGCTCCGATTGCCATCGGCTCGGTCGAAAAAATGAGCAAGTCCAAAAAGAACGTAGTCGATCCAGACCAGATCGTGGCCACCTACGGCGCGGATACGGCCCGCTGGTTCATGCTCTCGGACTCGCCCCCGGAACGCGATGTGCAGTGGACTGAAGCAGGCGTGGAAGGCGCGAGCCGTTTCCAGCAGCGCGTTTGGCGCCTGGTCAATGATGCGGTCGAGATTTCGAAACAATCTTCCGGCACTGTTTCGCCAGACGATGCTGATGCCAAGGCGCTGCGCAAGATCGTCCACCGCACCGTGGCCGGTGTGTCGCAGGACATCGAAGGGCTGGGCTTCAACCGGGCCGTGGCGCGCATTTACGAATTGACCAACGCCCTGGCCAAAGCCCGCGACGGCGGGCAGGCCTCGGCGGCTGTGGCGGCGGCGCTTCGCGAGGGCGTCGAGACGCTGGTGCAGCTGATCAATCCGATGATGCCGCATCTTGCCGAATCCTGCTGGGAAGTGCTTGGAAAACAAGGACTTGTGGCTGACGCGCTATGGCCCGAAGTGGACCCGACGCTGCTCGTCGACGATGAAGTGACCCTGCCGGTTCAGATCAACGGCAAGCGCCGCGGTGAAATCACCGTACCCAAGGGCATGGCGGC
>Ga0065721_10049624_pt1 | contig 30133 bp, 26 predicted proteins | sample Mesricmetagenome_FD_59108 | JGI IMG/M metagenome (GOLD analysis project Ga0065721, IMG submission 59108) | Mesophilic microbial community from rice straw/compost enrichment Sample: eDNA_1 v2 (version 2) | ecosystem: Engineered > Solid waste > Grass > Composting > Bioreactor | place: USA: Davis...
ACCCATGAAAATCGGCTTTTTCGCCGCGCCCTGTTTCCCGTACAGCCCGATGCCGTCGTGGTTGCTGGCCAGATGGATGATTTCCTCTTCTTTGTCTTCCGGGACGATTCCGGTCAGACGCAAAGTCGCATGCGTGCCCGTCTGATGCAAAAATGTCAGGCTGTCCAGCCGGATCGGTCCATATGACCAGACGACTTGCAAATCGTGATAGGTCATGACGCCATCTGTTGCCTGCATTTGCTATGCTCCCTCCTTTCTCTCCGATTCCCAAACGACTATGTTTAACAGATGCATGTTTTTGTAACTTCATTTTTAAATCGACATATATGTTAAAATATTCCATGATACTAAAGTCCCTCTTTTCCGGGTCTCATCCTTTGCTTTTCCACCTTTTCTACCAGGGAGGGAGGAGGGATTTGCTCAGGGTGTAGCAAGAGATATCGCATATATAATGAAACAGGACATTCCCTCCAGCAGCTCTTGGAAGAATGTCCTGTTTTTATGCGCATTTATGCAGCTTCGGCCGCCTTGGTTTTTCGCTTCTGCTGAAAATACACTTTCGCTTGCTTGTTGTTGAGCAGCACCAATAAAATAACCAAATAGACGATGGCAACCAAAAACGTTCCTTTACTTACATCCAGCAACATGATCAAAATGATGCACCCGATTGACGTTTTCAACATTCGCAGTTTGATAAAAAGCGCGAGCAGAGACGTGAAAAATAACGGAAACATCAACATGCCTTTTAACCTGCCCAATACATAGCTTTGCTCCAGCATGTCCTGTGGCATATCGACCATTCGAAAGACGATTTTGCTCGCCCAATGGCTGAGGTTCATCGGATCGGCCAGTTCCACGATTACGTACAGGCTTACCAGGACAAAAATTTGCAAGAGCATAAATCCCTGGATGATTTTAATCGAGAGTGGTGCTTTCATCAATCAATTCCCTTTCTTTGGATATTTTTACACACTCTATAAAAATCGACAAATATAGAAACCACATTCATAGGACATTAGACCTTAAAAGTGCACTCGTTCCGGTTCTTTTTTCTCAAAATGAAAAGCCAAAAACGGCAACCCGTCTCCCGAGTTGCCGCTTTCCTTCCTATTTATTGCCAGAGCGAATTTATTGCCGGAGCGAATTTATTGCCCTACCGACACGCCGACTTGCTCAGGCTCCTTTTTTTTCGGTGCTTTTGCTTTTTGTTCGCTCTTCTTTTGGTTCATTTCGAATGCGGCCAAGATCGCTTCCTGGCGCTTCATTCCGGATTTCTCCAGCTCTTCCATCGTCGAGACGATTTGCTTGTAGTCCTTTGGAATTACTTTGACGAACTTGGCGACGGTTTGCTGCCATTGATCCAAGAGTGCTTTTGCCAGCGGACTTCCTGTGAAAGCAACGTGATTTTCCAGCAGTTTTTTGACAGCGGCAATCTCGTTCTGGTCGTCCAGCTTTTCCAAAAGAACCATTTCCTGATTGCAAGTTGCCGCAAAAGCCGCTTTGTCTTCTGCCAGCACGTAGGCGGTTCCGCCCGACATGCCCGCCGCAAAGTTTTTGCCGACCTGACCGAGCACCACGACACGTCCTCCGGTCATATACTCGCAGCCATGGTCGCCGACACCTTCGACAACGGCGGTGACACCACTGTTTCTCACGCAGAAGCGCTCGCCTGCCAGGCCGTTGATGTACGCTTCGCCAGAGGTCGCGCCGTAGAAGGCGACGTTTCCGATGATCATGTTGCGCTCAGGGGCAAAAAGGCTCTTTTTCGCTGGCGCGACGACGATTTTTCCGCCAGACAGCCCTTTGCCGACGTAGTCGTTCGCATCGCCTTCCAGCTGCAACGTAATGCCGCGCGGAACGAATGCGCCGAAGCTTTGACCAGCCGAACCGTAGAAGTCCAGGCGAATCGTATCTTCCGGCAAGCCGTGCAGGCCGTATCTTCTCGTCACTTCGCTGCCAAGGATCGTCCCGACGACGCGGTTTGTGTTGCTGATCGGCAGCCTTGCCTGGATGTGTTTTTGTTTTTCCAGCGCTGGCTTGCACAATGCGAGCAAGCTTTGGCGATCCAGCGTCTCCTCCAGCTTGTGATCTTGGTTGCGCTGATGGTATCTGCCGACCTCGGCGGAGACGGCTGGCTGGAACAAAAGTGCGGACAGGTCGATATGTTTCGCTTTCCAGTGCGCTTTCGTTCTTTCGCTTACGGTGAGAATCTGGCTTTGGCCGATCATCGCCTCGATGGAGCGGAAACCGAGCTGGGCCATGATTTCGCGCACTTCGCGAGCGACGAGGCGCATGAAGTTGACGGCGTGCTGCGGATCGCCCTTGAAACGTTTGCGCAGCTCGGGGTTTTGCGTGGCAACCCCGACCGGGCACGTATCCAGATGGCAAACACGGGCCATGACGCAACCGATGGAGACGAGCGGAGCCGTCGCGAAACCGAACTCTTCCGCTCCGAGCAAGGCAGCGATGACGACGTCGCGGCCGGTCATGAGCTTGCCGTCTGTCTCCAGCACGACGCGATCTCGCAGCTGGTTGAGCAACAGCGTCTGATGCGTTTCCGCCAAGCCCAGCTCCCACGGCAAGCCAGCGTGCTTGATGCTCGATTTCGGCGAGGCACCCGTCCCTCCGTCGTGACCGCTGATGACAATGACGTCTGCCAAGCCTTTTGCCACCCCGGCGGCAATCGTTCCGACGCCTGCCTTGGACACGAGCTTCACGCTGATGCGAGCGCGCGGATTGGCGTTTTTCAAGTCGAAAATCAGTTGCGCAAGATCCTCAATCGAGTAAATGTCGTGGTGAGGCGGCGGCGAAATCAGTCCGACACCTGGCGTCGAGCCGCGCACTTCGGCAATCCACGGGTACACCTTGCTGCCTGGAAGCTGTCCGCCTTCCCCTGGCTTCGCTCCTTGCGCCATTTTGATCTGGATTTCGGAAGCATTGACCAAATAGTGGCTGGATACGCCAAATCGTCCGGAAGCGACCTGCTTGATGGCGCTGCGGCGCAAGTCTCCGTTTTCATCCGTCGTGTAACGGGTCGGGTCTTCTCCCCCTTCACCGCTGTTGCTTTTCGCTCCCAGACGGTTCATGGCAATCGCCAGCGTCTCGTGCGCTTCCTTGCTCAGCGAGCCATAGGACATCGCGCCCGTTTTGAAGCGGTGGACAATCGAGTCTACCGATTCGACTTCATTCAACGGAATCGGCTTGCGATCCGATTGGAAATCGAGCAGGTGGCGCAAAGCGGAAAACGGCTGCTCCCCCGCCATTTCGGCGTAAATTTTGTACTGCTCGTAGCTGCCTTCGCGGCATGCTTTTTGCAAAGCGTGCACGGTTTTCGGATTGAACAGATGATACTCGCCGTCGCGCCGGAATTGGAAGTCGCTGCCTGCGTCGAGCTTTTCTTCGGAATGTTCTGGCGAAAAGGCTTGCGCGTGGCGGAGCAGCGTCTCCTGGGCGATCACATCGAGCGAGATGCCCGAGATTTGCGAAGGCGTGCGGGTAAAGTAACGGTCGATGACAGCGGAATGAATGCCGACCGCTTCAAAAATTTGCGCGCCGCGATAGCTTTGGATCGTGGAAATGCCCATTTTCGACATGACCTTGACGACGCCTTCGATCGCCGTTTGCAAGTAAGCCTCAATCGCTTCCTCGACCGTCACTTCTTTCAGCTTGCCAGCAGTGATCAGGTCGAGCACGGAGGCAATCGCAACGTACGGGTTGACAGCATCCGCGCCGTAGCCGATCAGCATGGCGAATTGATGCACGTCGCGCGGTTCGCCCGATTCGACGATCAGGCTGGCTTTCGTGCGGGTTCCCTGGCGTACCAGATGGTGATGCAAGCCGCTTGCAGCAAGCAAAGCCGGAATCGCCGCCCAGTCGGCGTTCAAGCCGCGGTCAGACAAGATCAACAAGGTGTATCCAGCTGCAATCGCCTCATCCGCTTCGGCAAACAAGCCTTCCAGCGCTTCCTCCAGCGCGCGATCTCCGCCGTCTGCCTTGAAAAGAATCGGCAACGTCTTCGCCTTGAACTCTTGGTACGGATTGGCGCGAAGCTGTGCCAGCTGCTGATTGGACAAAAGCGGATTGGTCAAACGGATTCTGCGGCAATTGGCTGCGGTCGGTGCCAACAGATTGCCTTCCGCCCCGAGAACCGTATGGGTCGATGTGACACAAGCCTCGCGCAGCGAATCGATTGGCGGATTCGTAACTTGCGCGAACGATTGTTTAAAGTAATGATACAGCAGCTGCGGACGGTCTGACAGCACAGCGAGCGGCGTGTCGACGCCCATCGAGCCGATCGGGTCTTTTTGTTCTGCGACCATCGGCGCCAACATTTTGTCCAGCTCTTCCTGCGTGTAGCCAAATGCCTTTTGGCGCGCCAGCAGTTCTTGACCTGCCAGATCGTCGGGAGTGCCTGCTGCCGGCAGTTGTTCCAACGGCTGCAATTGCGTTTTTACCCAGTCGCGGTACGGCTGTTCGCTGGCGATTTGCCGCTTGATCTCTTCATCCGAGACGATGCGGCCTTCCTCCAGATCGACGAGCAGCATGCGGCCAGGGCTGAGGCGTCCTTTTTGCACGATTTTTTCTTCCGGTACTTCGAGTACGCCTACTTCCGACGAGAAAATGATCGTGTCATCTGTCGTTACGTAGTATCTCGCCGGGCGCAAGCCGTTCCGGTCGAGGATCGCCCCGATTTGTCTGCCATCGGTAAAGGAAATGGCGGTCGGGCCATCCCACGGTTCCATCAAGCAGCTGTGGTATTCGTAAAAAGCTTTTTTATGTTCATCCATCTGCTCATCCTGATCCCACGGTTCGGGAATCATCATCATCGCGACGTGCGGCAACGATCTGCCAGCCAGCGAGAAAAATTCCACGCAGTTGTCGAGGATAGCCGAGTCGCTTCCTTGCATATCAATGACGGGAACCACTTTTTCCAGATCGCGTCCAAACAGAGCCGACTCGAACATTTTTTCGCGGGCCATCATCCAGTTCACATTGCCCTGCAACGTGTTGATTTCCCCGTTGTGGATCAGATAGCGGTTCGGGTGCGCTCTCTCCCACGTCGGAAAGGTGTTCGTGCTGAATCGCGAGTGCACCACGGAAAAAGTAGAAGTGTACGAATCTTCTTGCAAATCAAGGTAAAATGCGTCAAGCTGTCCTGGAGTCAACAGTCCTTTGTAGACGATGGTGCGGGAAGACATGGACGCTGCGTAGAAGCCTTCGCCTGCCGCTTGCTCCATCTGCTTGCGAATGACGTACAGCTTCCGTTCAAACGCCATCTGGTCAGCTAAATCAGCACTCGCTCCGATAAACACCTGACGGACAAAAGGCTGGCTGGCTGCGGCCGTTTTGCCGATCTTCGTCCCATCGACGGGCACCGTGCGGAAGCCAAGCAGCTTTTGACCTTCTGCCGCAATAATGGCGGCCAGCTTCTCTTCATATTGCGCGCGCAGCTGTTCATCCATCGGCATAAACAGCATGCCCACACCGTACTTGCCTTGCGCCGGAAGCTGGAAGCCCAACTCCTTACAGGCTTTTTTGAAAAAGGCGTGCGGAATTTGCGTCAAAATTCCGGCCCCATCGCCTGTTTCCGGATCGCTGCCTTGCCCGCCGCGATGCTCCAGCTGGCAAAGAATTTTCAAGCCGTTTTGCACCATCTCATGTGTGGCTTTTGCTTTCAGGTTGGCAATAAAACCGATTCCACAAGCGTCGTGCTCGAACATCGGATCGTATAAACCTTGCTTCGCAGGCATTCCATTTCTCGTCATTTGTCTCCACTCCCTTGCTCTCTCTGTTAACTCAATTTTAGATTGAGTGAACCGATACAAACAATATATAATTTACTCAATATTAATCTCAAAACGAGATTGATCGGGAATGGGGGGTCTTCATGGAGCTTCGACAGATTCAATACTTCATTGAAGTAGCCAAACGCGAGCATTTCACCGAAGCCTCGCACAACCTGCACGTGGCCCAATCTGCGCTAAGCCGGCAGATCGCCAATCTGGAGGAAGAGCTTGGCGTCTCCCTGTTTATCCGCGAAGGCCGCAACGTCAAGCTGACAGCCGTAGGCAGAATCTTTTTGCAACACATGGAAATGGCTGTGAGCGAAATCGAAAAAGCCAAGCAAAAAATTGACGAATTTCTCGATCCGGAGCGCGGGACGATCCGCGTCGGGTTTACGAGCAGTCTGGCTGCCAATCCGCTGCCAACGGTCATTTCCGGCTTTCGCGCAAGGTACCCGGATATCGGCTTTCAGTTGAAGCAAGGCTCTTATCAGGGGCTGATCGACTCCGTCATCAACGGCGAGATCGACCTGGCTTTTCTCGGCCCGGTTCCGACCCAGGAAAAAAACGTGCGCAGCCATATTTTTTTCGCCGAAAACATCGTCGCGCTGCTGCCCGCGAGACATCCGCTCGCCAAACAGCCGAATTTGCGACTGAATCAGCTTCAGGAAGATACGTTCGTCCTGTTCCCGCCCGGTTTTATTTTGCGAAATATCGCGGTCAACGCCTGTTCGCAAATGGGCTTCGCTCCCAAAGTCGCCTTCGAAGGGGAGGATATTGACGCGATCAAGGGACTCGTCGCTGCAGGGCTTGGCGTCACGCTTTTGCCTGAGCTGACCTTGACGGATAACGTGCCGCGCGAGACTGTCAAAATTCCGATCAGCGAGCCGCTCGTCCAGCGTACGGTCGGCATCATCATCCCGAACAACCGGGAGCTGCCCCCTTCGGAAAAGCTGTTTTACCACTTTTTAAAGGAATTTTTCGATGTGCTGAGCAAGTACAGCTGACCCACGTAATGAGACAGGCAAAAAAACAACCCTGATGACGACTTGCTCTCATCAGGGCTTTCATATGTGCGGGATGGGGGATAATCGCAGCTTCGCGCTATTTGGTGTTGGCTGGGAGTAAGACTCCTTGGCACGCTATTTGGTGCCGGATACGAAGCACTCGCTCCCTAACACGCTATGTTGGTTGCTCAGCTTGCCTGCGTCAGCCCACCCTCGCCTCGCCCAGCCGCAGCCAGTAGCTTTTGACGTGTGTTTCCCCGTTGAAAAAGTCTTTCTCGACTGCACGAGCGAATCCGAGTCGCTCGTACAGCTTGACGGCCGCCGCCATCATGTCTGTCGTGTGCAGGTGCAAGGTCGCCGCTCCCAGGTCGCGGGAGCGCCGGACGACTTCCTCGATCAGCCGTTCGGCGATTCTGTTTCCTCTCGCTTTTGGCGATACGGCCAGAAAACGGATGATCGGCGTATGAATTTCCAGCTCAGGCCGATTGTAGGCCGACTGCGCCGAAGCGAACAACTGGACGCTGCCGACGATTTCATCGCCCCAGTCTGCAACAAGAAAAGCAATCGTCTGGCGTCCTTGCGCGGATTCTTCGATCTCCTGCTTGTAGCGCGTCCATCGCTCTACCGACAGCAGCTGCTCGTACTGCGTGTACGCTTCGAGCAAATGCTGTTTGATCTGCTCCTGATCCTCGCCTCGTGCATCGCGGATGCGAATGGCTTTTGCTCGCTGATTTTCCTTCATGGTCGACTTGCTCCCTTCTCCCGGACCAGTTAAAAAGCGGGAACGACAGCGACACCGTATTTGTCTTCGATGAACTTTTTGACCTCAGGTGAAGTAAGAACGGCATCCAGCTTTTTGATCTCGTCCCGGTTTTCGTCGCCTTTGCGAACCGTAATCACGTTGGCGTATGGCGAGTTCGCCCCTTCCCGGAACAGAGCGCTCTTCGGATCGATTTTCGCTTCCAGCACGACGTTTGTATTGATCACCGCGCCAGCGAGGTCGGGCAAAACTCGCGGCAATGTGGACGCTTCCGCTTCGATGAACTCCAGTTTTTTCGGATTCTCCGCGATATCCTTTGGCGTCGCCTGATAGGTTGTCAGACCGTCTTTCAGCTTGATCCAGCCTTGTTCCTGCAACAAGATCAACGCGCGGTATTCGTTGGACGGGTTGTTCGGAATGCCGATCTTCGCCCCTTCCTGAATCTCGTCCTTGGATTTGAGCTTGTCAGAGTAAAATCCGATCGGTTCTACGTGAACTTTTGTCGTCACCGCAAAGTCATAGCCTTTTTCGGTTTTGATCGAATCCAAATACGGGACGTGCTGGAAAAAGTTCGCGTCAATCTGCTTGTCTTGCAAAGCCGGATTCAGCTGTCCCTCGTCATCGAGAACGACGACTTCCAAATTCACGCCCTGCTCTTTCAGCTTTGGCTTCACGAACTCCAAAATTTCCGCGTGCGGGACAGGGGCTGCGCCAACCTTCAAGGTGACTTCTTTGGCTGGTTCTGCCGCCTGCCCGGAGCCGGACTGGGCTGGTGCTGCGGGAGCCGAACTGGACGACTGGCTGCCCGATGCGCCGGAACCGGAACCTGAGCCGCACCCTGCTGCTACCATGCTGAATGCGACAAGTACACTAAAAATGACCCCAAGACCTTTTTTTCTCATACGTTCCACTCCTCTAGTGATGAATCTCTGATTTTTTTCGCTCACGCTGGCTTTATTCGAATTTGTACCGCTTCTTGTTGATCGATTTGACGAGCAAATCGCCCGACCATTGAATGATTTGCACGAGCAAAATAATGAGCAGGACCGTGGCGATCAGCACATCCTCGCGAAAGCGCTGATAGCCGAAACGGATCGCCAGGCTGCCAAGCCCGCCTGCCCCAATCGCCCCTGCTACGGCCGTAAACTCGGTGATCCCGATAATTCCGATCGTAATTCCGCGCACGAGGGCTGGCATCGCCTCGGGAATCAGCACGCGAAAAATGATCGTGAACGGAGTAGCCCCGACCGCCTTGGCGGCCTCAATCTTCCCGGCGCTCACTTCTTTCAACGCGCTTTCGATAATTCGTCCGAGAAAAGGAGCGGCACCGATCGACAAGGAGACAATCGCCGCCGTTGGCCCAAGCGTCGTACCGACGATCAGGCGCGACAAAGGCAACAGCAGGACGATCAAAATGATCAATGGAAGAGAGCGGACACCGTTAATTACGGTACTGATGACCTTGTTCAGCTTCGGCGCTTCGAGAATGCCTCCTTTGTCGGTAACAACCAGCGTGACCCCAAGCACGACGCCCATCGCGAGCGCAAACAAAGACGACCAAAAAACCATGTAAAGCGTCTCCAATAGCCCTTCCCAGAGCAAGTCAATCAGATCGTTGTTCATATGCCTGCCCCGACTCCTTCCATTACGCTCCGCTTCTCCCGGTAATGATCGATAATATGGACGAAGCGCTTCGCCGTGTCGCTATCCGGGTTGAGGAAAAATTTCTCCACCGTCCCGGTTTCGACGATCTGGCCATTTTCAATTACCGCCATGTTGTTGCACACATGCTGGAGTACGTCCAGCTCGTGGGTAATGAGCACGATCGTCAGCTTGAGCTGGCGGTTGATCTCGCGCAAAAGCTCCAGGATGGAATAAGTCGTCTGCGGATCGAGAGCGGATGTCGCTTCGTCGCTGAGCAACAGATCAGGCTGGTTGACGAGCGCGCGGGCGATGCCGACGCGCTGCTTTTGCCCGCCGCTCAACTGAAACGGATAGACGTTCTCCTTATCGCCAAGCTGCACCAGGTCGAGAATTTCTCGGACCCGGGCGCGGATGAACGGCTTCGGATGCCCCGCCACCTCCAGCGGAAAAGCGACATTTTGAAAAACGGTGCGCGCGTCAAGCAGGTTGAATTGCTGAAAAATCATGCCGATTTTTTGCCGCGCCTGCCGCAGCTCCTTTTCCGGCAAATCGGTAATCACTTTTCCCCCGATCTCGATGGTGCCCGAATCCGGCTCTTCCAGCCGATTCAAGCAACGGATCAAGGTCGATTTGCCCGCCCCGGAAAAGCCGATGATTCCGAAGATGTCGCCCTTGGGGATGAACAGATCGATGTTTTGCAAAACGGGAATGACGCCTTTGGCGGTTTTGTATGATTTGCTCAAGTTGCTAATGTGGATCATCTGCTACTCTCACCCGCCTTTCAGAGCACGCCAGGCCAGCTCGGCAAAATAGTTCGCGCTGATCGCAATCGCCCGTTCATCTACGGTAAATCCGGGATGATGCCATTCGTTTGTCCCGGATGTTCCGACGAAAACGAACACGCCGGGAATTTTTTGCTGATAATAGGCGAAATCTTCCCCTGCGGCGGACGGCTCAGGCGTGACGACTTGCAAGCCGAGCTTCTCCGCTGTTTCGGCGGCCAGTTTGGTCAAAGGGCCGTCGTTTTGCACGGAAGGCGGGCCTTTGAACCAGCGCAGGCTCACTTTCGCCCCGTATGCCGCAGCGACTCCCTCGATGATCGCCCGAATGCGCCCCGGGATTTTCTGCCGGACTTCCTCCTGAAACGTGCGGACTGTGCCGCCGAGAGCGACCTTATCCGGGATCACGTTCCAGGTCGTCCCTCCGTGGATCGTCGTCACGCTGACGACCGCATTTTCCAGCGGGCTGACGTTGCGGCTGACAATCGTTTGCAGCGCGGTCACGATCTGCGATGCGGCGACAATCGGATCGATTCCGGCGTGAGGAATTGCCGCATGCGTACCAAGCCCTTCCACCTCGATATCGAAGCCATCGACACTCGCCATCAACGCTCCCGGCTTGATCCCGACGCTCCCGACTTCCAGATCAGGCTTGTTGTGCAGCCCGAAAATCGCCGTCACGCCGTCCAAAGCGCCCTTTTCTATCAAAAGCGCCGCTCCCGTACCTTTTTCTTCTGCCGGCTGAAACAGCAGACGCACCGTTCCGGGCAACTTTTCCTCCTGCTGCTTTAGCAAAAAAGCAGCGCCCAGGATGACGGCGGTGTGAAAGTCGTGCCCGCAAGCGTGCATGTTTCCGACGATGGTCGAGGCATAGGGCAGCCCCGTCTCCTCCTGAATCGGCAACGCGTCGATGTCGGCGCGCAAGGCGATCACAGGGCCAGCGTTTTTGCCCCCGATTTCCGCCACGACACCTGTTGCCAGCGGCAGCTCGATCAGGCGAATCCCCGCTTCTGTCAGCCACTCCCGAATCGAACGGGTCGTTTCAAATTCTTCGTAGGCCACTTCCGGGTATTGATGCAACTGTCTGCGAATCGCGATCAGCTTCTGCTCCCAATCGGTTCGTGTCAGCTCCTGCGTTTCTGTGCTCATCCTGAACCTCTCCTTTCTTCTGTCACCTGACCTGCTGCTACGTTCAGGACTCGACTTCGCTTAATGCCCGGCTGCGCACGGCCAAGCGGTTGTACGGTTTTTCCAGCCCGAGATGCTCCCGCAGCGTATCGCCCTCGTAATCGTGGCGATACAAGCCTCTTTCCTGCAACAGCGGGATGACTTTGTCCACGAAAGCTTCCAAACCTTGCGGCAAAACTGGAGCGATGAACATGAAGCCGTCTGCCGCCCCTTGGGTAAACCACTTTTCCAGCACGTCGGCAATTTGTTCCGGCGTGCCGATCAGCTCGCGATTGGGGCCGCCTTCGAGCAGGGCGTACAGCTCGCGCAAAGTCGGATTTTTTTGGCGGATCAAATCTGTCATCCACTCAAAATGACTTTGAATCCCGTTGTCTTGCGGGAACTCCACTTCTTTTGCCGGGGTGTCCAGCGAGTATTTGCTGAAATCGACCTTGCCCAAGTAGCCGGACAAAAAGCGCAGCCCTTGCTCCGGCAAAAGCAAGTCGTGCAGACGGCGATGGATCGCTTCCGCTTCTTCCTTCGTATCCGCGACGATCGGCGAAATGCCTTGCAAAATATGCAGCTGGTCAGGCGTGCGACCGTAATCGGCCAGCTTGCTTTTCAAGCTGCGGTAAAATGCTTTGGCGCGTTCAAAATCTTTGACATGCGAGAAGACCACTTCGGCGGTACGCGCTGCCAGCCTTTGTCCTGGCTCAGACGCGCCTGCCTGCACGATAACGGGTTGCCCCTGTCTCGATCGGCCGATATTCAGCGGCCCCTGGACCGAATAGTACGTTCCTTTGTAATGGAGTCGATGCAGCTTATTCGGGTCGAAAAAGACGCCCGTTTCCTTGTCCTGGACAAAAGCGTCGTCTTCCCAGGAATCCCACAAGCCTTGAACGACATCGATGAACTCCTCAGCCCACTCGTAACGGTGATCGTGCTCCAGGTGGTTATTGCGGCTGAAATTGCGTCCCGTTTCCCCGGTAGCGTCTCCGGTCGTCACCATGTTCCAGCCCGCGCGGCCGTTGCTGATGTGGTCGACGGAGGCGAACAGGCGCGCGAGATTGTACGGTTCGTAATACGTGGTCGACGCTGTGGCGACCAAGCCGATTTTACTGGTCGCGCCAGCGAGGGCAGCGAGCAATGTCGTCGGCTCGAAACGGTTCAAAATATTCGGGTGCGAGTCTTCGTTCACCGCCAGGCTATCCGCGATGAATGCGATGTCGAACTTGCCCCGCTCGGCTGTCTGCGCCAAATATTTGTAGTATTCAATGTCAATGCTGGCATTTTTTCGCGCTTCCGGCAGACGCCAGGAGGCGACGTGAATCCCGGTCCCTACCAGATAGGCGGACAAGTGAATCTGTCTTTTTTGCGGCATGGCACTGCTCCCCTTCCTCCTGAAATAAAATTTGCTGCCTTGCTGTTCAAACGGCTTTACGGCTTGCTTTTAAACGCGTCTTTGAAGTTTTTCAGCTCCTCGACCGTCACTTGTGTCGGAATGTAGTTTCCTTTATAAGTCTGGGTGATAAAATCCGATACTTCTTTCGATTGGTACACGGCGACCAGCTTTTTCAACTCTTCGCGGTTCTCGTTTTGCTTGGTGGTCGCGATCACGTTAATGTACGGCTTGGCGGTTTTGCTTTCGTGAAAAATGGAGTCTTTGAGCAAAAAGCCCGCTTCGACCGCCGTCCCGTTGTTGATGATCGAAGCGGCCACGTCTTTCATGACGCGCGGCGTAGTCGCCGGATCGACCGGAACGATTTCCAGCTTTTTCGGATTTTCTTTGATTTTGTCTTGGCCGCCGAAGCCGTCAAAGTTGTCAACGACTTTGATCAAGCCCGCTTCCTGGAGTAAAAGCAGCGAGCGGCCCCAGTTGGAATCGTCGTTCGGCAGGGCGATTTTTGCCCCGTCCGGAATTTCTTCGATTTTTTTGTACTTGTCGGAGTAAATGCCCAGCGGCGCGATGATCGTCGAGCCGACGGGAACGATTTCCGAGTTGTTTTTCGTATTGAACTGATCGAGAAAAGCGACGTGCTGGAAAGCGTTGGCGTCGATCTCGCCTTCCAACAGCACCGTATTCGGGTTGACGTTGGCATTGAATTGCACCAGTTCGATGGCAAGCCCCTGTTTGGCAGCCTGCTCCTTCACGAACTCCCACGTCCGCGATTCCGAGCCGCGAATCCCGATTTTCAAGCTTTTTTGGTCTGCTGCGCTTCCGCACCCTGCGGCGACAATCGTCACGAGGGTCAGCAGTATGGAAATGGCGAGCTTTTTCATCGTTGGTTTCTCTCCTGTCTTTTGCGAGGTTTCGATTAATTTCGGCGGATTTTCCGGGCGAACACGTTGCCCAATGATTGAATGCCCTGGACGAGCACGACCAAAATGATGACCGTTGCCACAATCGTGATCGTGCTGAAGCGTTGGTACCCGTATGTAATCGCCAGGTCGCCAATTCCTCCGCCGCCAACCGCTCCGGCCATCGCTGTTGCACCAATCAGTCCGATCGTTGCAGTCGTAATGCTGAGGATCAAAGACCCGAGTGTCTCGGGAATGAGGAAGCGGAAAATGATTTGCAGCGGAGTCGCTCCCATCGCCTCGGCTGCTTCAATAATGCCGGGGTTGATTTCCAGCAGCGAGTTTTCCACCAGTCGGGCGATGTACGGCCCCGTGTAGATCACGAGCGGAACAATCGCCGCAGTCGTCCCGATGGACGTTCCCACCACCAGACGTGTGAACGGAATAATCGCCACCAGCAAAATAATGAACGGCACAGAACGCAGCACGTTGATCACCGGATTCAAGGCCGAGAAGATCGCCGAATTTTCCAAAATGTGCCCTTTTCTGGTGACGACGAGCAAAATGCCGAGCGGCAAACCGATCACGGTCGCAAACACCAGTGACACACTTACCATGTAGACCGTTTCATACAGCGCCTGAAAAACTTGCTCAGAACTGACTTCCATCACGAAACAATCTCCTTCACCGTCACATTTTGTTGCTGAATGTAGTGATACGCGCGGGCTATGTCCGCCTCGTTGCCAGCAAGCTCCACGATCAGATTGCCAAAAGGCACGCCCGCAAGCTCTGTGATGCTGCCAAACAGTACATTCACGTCGCTGTTGAAGCGTTTCGCCACCTGGGAGAGCATCGGCTGTCCCGTACTTTCGCCGATGAAGTGAATCTTGATAATTTTCGACTTGCCCCGTTTGGCTGCGAGCAGCTTGTGCACGCTTGGCGGAATATCATCGCGCACGACTGATTTGACAAAATTGCGTGCCACTTCCGTCTGCGGATTGGCAAAAACATCGAGGACGCTGCCTTGCTCGACAACCGCCCCATGCTCCATGACGGCCACGCGATTGCAAATCTCCTTGATGACGTTCATTTCATGCGTGATCATCAAGATCGTGATGTTGTACTCTTTGTTCACGCGCTGCAACAGTTGCAAGATCGATTCGGTCGTCTGCGGGTCGAGTGCGGATGTCGCCTCGTCGCTCAACAAAATCGACGGGTTGGTCGCAAGGGCACGGGCGATCCCGACACGCTGCTTCTGGCCGCCGGAGAGCTGGTTCGGGTAACTGCCCGCTTTGTCCGTCAAACCGACGAAAGACAGCAGCTCGTCGACTCGCTCGCGAATCTGTTTTTTCGGCGTGTCGCCGAGCACCAGCGGCATCGCTACATTGTCAAACACGGTTTTGGTCTCCAGCAGATTGAATTGCTGAAAAATCATGCCGATGTTTTTCTTGACGCTTCTCAGCTCTTTGACCGAAAGCTTGCTCAAGTCTTTTCCGTCGACAATGACGGAGCCAGCTGTGGGACGCTCCAGCAAATTGACGGTGCGCAGCAAGGTGCTTTTTCCTGCCCCGCTAAAGCCGATGACGCCAAAAATGTCGCCTTTTTCCACCGTGAGCGTGACGTCTTTCAACGCTTCGACGGTTTTGCCGCCGCTTTCAAACGTTTTGCTTACTTGCTGAAAAGCGATCATGCCCTCTTTCGCCTCGCTCGGGCTGCCAGCCGGCGACTGCTCCTTCCAAACCGCCGCTCCGATTCCCATCCAATCTCCTCCTAGCCAAGCTGACTTTTTCTTTGGAAACACGTCGGGACTTTTTCCTGAAAAGGAATGTGACCGCAAGCGGTCTGTCGCCTTATCGATCCGGTTATGGGAAGTTGCTTCCGCTGCCTTTTGTCTTTTGTGCGGTTGTTCGGGCCGGGAAGCAACTAACGAACTAACGATCCAGGAGTGACTCCAGCCGATCCAGCTGGTTGTAGAGCAAGGCTTCATATTTCCCCTCGCCGCCAATCTCCACCAGCGGAATCAAGCGCGTGCCGTACTTGACTTCCAAAACGTCGCGCAACACGTCTTTTCCTGCTACATTGATCCATTCGTACGGCTGGTTGTTCGTTTCCAAAATAGCTTTCACATTTTCACAATAGGAGCAACCTTCTCGCCCCCACACGACGACTTTTTTCTCCTGTCCATCAGACACTTCCATTCCCTCCCTATCTTCTCGCTGCTTTTTCTCTCCGTCTCCGGTAAACAAAAAGACTTCCTGCTGTATGATGCCAAGCAGGAAGCCTCTCCAGTGGTCTGGTCGATGACTTTTTAAATTCTTATCGGATTACTAGGGATATTATCATTCCCAATCTGTTTCGTCAACGGATTTTTTCTGCGTAAATTCAACGTACGGTCTGCAGGCATTTTTCACGATTGCATTGACAGCGGCATACGTTATCGTTAAAATCCGAGTAAACAACTAAGGAAATAAGCTGACTGGACCACCAGAAGCCCCTTCGCGATTTTTACTTGCAAGGGGCTTTTTGTGTTTGCTTGACCTTAGAATCGCATCGTTAGGGGAGAGAAACCGTGGCACTTACTTTGAGCATTCTCGATCAAAGTCCGATTCAAGAAGGAGAAACAGCAACAGAAGCCCTCCAGCACACGATTGAACTGGTGCAAAAGGCGGAAGCGTGGGGCTACCATCGGTTCTGGGTGGCGGAGCATCACGACCTCGATCATGTCGTCGGCTCATCGCCAGAGGTGCTGATCGCTCATCTGTTGGCCAAAACAAGCCGCATCCGCATCGGCTCAGGCGGCGTCATGCTCCAGCATTACAGTCCTTATAAAGTAGCGGAAAATTTTCACGTCCTCGCTTCTCTCGCTCCGGGGCGGATCGATCTCGGGATCGGCCGCGCGCCGGGTGGACTGCCGCTCTCGACCAAGGCGTTGCAGCAGCCGGGAACATCCGGCTCCTCTCTCGAAGAAAAGTTGGCGGAGCTTGAGCTGTTCCTGCACGACGAGCTTCATCCGGCACACCCGCTGTACGGCTTGAAGGCAGTGCCGATTCCGGATGAGCCAGTCGGGATCTACTTGCTGGGCACGAGCGTAGCCAGCGCACAGCTTGCCGCAGAGCGCGGAGTCCCGTATGTGTTCGCGCTGTTTATCAACCAGGACGAGACGGTTTGCCAAGCCGCCTTTGCCGCGTACCGCCAGCAGTTTCGACCAGGCAAACGGGCCACTCCGCTTGCGATCCTGGCTGTTTCCGTCATTGTCGCGCCAAGCGAGGCAGAAGCCGCCCAGCTTTCCGCCGATACGAAAGTGGCCAAAATTCATCTGAAAAGCGGGAAAATCGTCACGGTCACGAGTTTGAAAAAGGCGGAAGAGTATGGGCAGCAATCCGACGAGGACTACACGATTGAAGTAAAGGAAGCGAATGTCATTGCCGGCACAAAAGAGTCGGTGCGCGAAAAGCTGTTGGCCATCGCTTCCAAGCATCAGGTAGAGGAATTGATCATCCATACCCCGATCAAGCCATTCCAGAAGCGCTTGCTGTCTTACGAACTGTTGCAGGAAGCCTTTCTCGAATTAACGGTCAAGTAATAGGAATACGCCTTGCCTTGCCTTATCTCCATCGATGAAAAAGCTCCTTCTGATGCCTTTGGCGCGAGAAGGAGCTTTTTTTGCCATGAAAAAAGCCTGCGGGGCTGAATGAAATGCTCCCGCAGACTCGTGTCTTGATTAGCTCTTTTCCATCGGCAGATGCTTTGTGCTTTACGAATGGACGTCTGCTGCATCCGGCTTTTTGCCTTGTTCCAGCGCATAGCGATTGGCGGGAACAGAAATCCCGAGATGACCGCGCAGCGTGTCCGCCTCATATTCGGTGCGGAACAAGCCTCGCTCTTGCAAAATCGGGACGACCAGCTCGACGAAATCGTCCAAGGCACGCGGGACATTCGCCTGAACAATGAATCCGTCTGCCGCTTTTTGCAAAAACCAATGCTCAATCAGATTGGCAATATGCTCGGGAGTGCCGATGAACTCGCCTTCCGGTGTCGCCGTGTAGAGCGCGGTTTGGCGCAGCGTCCAGTTTTCTTCCCTCGCCTTTTGCTTAATTTTGTCTGTCGTGCTGCGGAAGCTGTTGCTGCCTACCTCGCCCAGCTCTGGAAACGGTTCGTCCAGCGGATATTGGGAGAAATCATGGTGGTCAAAAAATCGGCCCAAATAATACAGCGCCTGCTCAATGCCGATCAGACTGGCAAGCTCCGCATGCTTGCGCCTGGCTTCCTCTGGCGTTTTGCCGATGATCGGGTTGATCCCGGGGAAAATCAGGATGTCGTCTTCGCTTCGGCCATAGGCTGCCGCCCGCTCTTTTACTTCCCGATAAAAACGCCGGGCGTCCTCAAGCGTTTCCTGCCCGGTAAAGACGGCGTCCTCAGACTTGGCTGCCAGCTCTTTGCCGCTTTCTGAGGAGCCTGCCTGAAAAATAACGGGTTGCCCTTGACTGGACCTGGCGATATTGAGCGGGCCTTGCACAGCAAAAAACTCCCCTTGATGATCCAGGCGATGCATTTTCGCCGGATCGAAAAAGACGCCTGTTTGTTTGTCCCGCACGAAGGCGTCGTCCTCCCACGAATCCCACAGTCCTTTTGCCACCGTCAAGTACTCCTCGGCGATCCGGTAGCGCAAGGCGTGGTCCGGGTGCGGTTTGTTGCCGTAATTTTTCGCTGACCCTTCCAAGGGAGAAGTGACTACGTTCCAGCCTGCGCGGCCGCCGCTGATCAGATCGAGCGAGGCGAATTGCCGGGCTACCGTAAACGGCTCGCTGTAGGAAGTCGACACCGTGCCCACCAATCCGATCTTTCCCGTGACCCCGGCCAAAGCCGACAAAATCGAAATCGGCTCAAAGCGGTTCAAAAAATGCGGCAGCGATTTTTCGTTAATATACAAGCCATCCGCGACGAAGACGAGATCAAACTTCCCCGCCTCTGCCTTTTGCGCTTGTTGGCTGTAAAAAGCGAAGCTGACACTCGCATCCGCCTGCACATCCGGGTGCCTCCATGCTCCCATATGGCCGCCGATCCCGTGGATCATGGCTCCGAGCTTTAGCTGTCTTTTTTGTCCCATCGTCTCTCCTCCTCAATCCTACACCGTCGGCATTGGTGTTACCCGCTTTTTTTGGACGCAAAAAGGCCCCTGTAGCGAACAGGAGCCTTTGGTTGACCAATCGGCGGTAACAGATTTTCTCCGTTTAGATTATTACTATTATTCCGATGTGTCAATGAGGTTTTGGAAATCCAGACAAGACAAGAGCCTTTTATTCACTTGGCGCTCCGGAAACGTCAGCCAGCCGCCCTTTTGTCGCTTGGAGCAAACCAGCCACATCCAGCTCAATCTGCATGCCGATCTGTCCGCCGCTGACGATGATCCGCCCCATCTGTTCGGCGCTGCTGTCGACGATCGTCGTGAACAGTTTTTTCATCCCCACGGGCGAACAGCCGCCGCGCACGTACCCGGTTACAGCGGTAATGTCCTTCACCGGGATCATTTCGATTTTTTTCTCGCCAACCGCTTTTGCCGCCTTTTTCAAGTCCAGCTCGGCTTCCACGGGAATGACGAATACGTAGTAAGCACGGCTCGTCCCTTGGGAAACTAATGTTTTGTAGACGACACCCGCTTCCCTGCCGATTTTTTGCGCCACGGAAATTCCGTCAATTTTTCCGTCGTCCGTCTGGTAGGTCAGCATGGCATATTCGATCTTTTCTTTCTCCAAGATTCGCATCGCATTCGTTTTTCCTTGCTTGGCCACGGCTCGTTCCACTCCATTTCCAGTCCAGTTGAATTAAAACAAGTGTACCGAATATAGGCGAAAAGCAAAAGCCAAAAACGAAAACGCCACTGCCTAGGCAATAGCGTTTTCGCTGGTTCACGTCGAGAGCGGACGCGATTCGGTCAGGAGATTACTGGCCCATCGCCTGCATGATGTCTTCGATCCCCTGGATTTTGGCAAGCGCCATCGGGCCAGGCAAAGACGGGTCTTTCAGCTCGTACACATGATTGTTTTTCACCGCGTTCAGGCTGTTCCACACTTTGTTGTCTTTCAGAGCGGCTTTGACCCCTCCGGCGATCGGCGTTTGCCAGTTGTTGATCACAAACAGATGATTCGGGTTCAAAGCAGCCAGACTTTCAATGGAAAGCTGTCCTTGCGCCTGGTTGCCATCCACGCGTTTCAGACCGAGGCCGACGTAAAACGGGTCAAACCGTCCGTCGTTCCATGTCGTGAACGTATCTTTTTCATTGTACATCACAAACATGACCGACTCCTGACTGCGAAACGCCAGCTTCTCCTTGTATTCCGCCGATTTGCGGTCGAAATCCGCCAAGACGCTCTTCGCCTTGTCTTCCTTGCCGATGACCTGTGCGATTTGTTCCAATGTCTCGCGCCAATCGCCAGCCTGGGGAAGGATGACGGTCGGTGCGATCCGCGACAAGCTTTCGTATTGATCTGTCATGTCATTCGCCGCGATAATTACGTCCGGCGTCATCGCCAGCAGCTTTTCCAGATCGACCTCCATGCCGAGATCCGCGATGTCTTTGTTTTCCAACCGCTTGCTCAGGACGGGAAAATTGCGCTGGATCGTCGCCACGCCTTGTGCGGCGATCGGATACTCGTCCAAAACCGCGAGATAATCCACGAAGGCAATGTACGGCGTGGCGATTTTCAACGGCTTTTGCGGAATGACCGTTTCGCCAGCCAAATGCTTGATTGTTTTCGGATAGGCGACTGCGGTTGCGGTGTTATCCTGCGTGGTCGCGGCCGCAGTAGTGGCTGTCTGGTTGCTTTGCTCCCCTAGCGTTGCTTTCTCGCTGCTTCCGTTGCTGCTGCATCCTGTCACGAGCAAAGCCGCGAGGAACACGAGTTTGAACCAAAATGAGGCATTTTTTGCCATGCGCTTGTCTCTCTCCTTTTTGTGTCGATCCTTCATCTGGCAGGAAATACACACGATAATATGTGAATGAATATCATTATCACTAAAAGGTAAGATACTAAACATCGCCAGTCCGTTCCACCACCAGACGGACTACTTTGCTGGTTGTACGGATATCCTTTTCACAAAAAAACCGAGACGAGCCTCGCTGCACGAAAAAAAACCGCCCGACGCCCACATGTTAGGCATCGAACGGCTTCTCATCCCTATCCTTTTTACTGCTTCGCCCAAGCGGCTGTCTGTCTGACAAAAGCTCCCGGATTCACTCCGTACTTCTCCCGAAACGCTTCGGCGAAGTAGCTCGTGTTCGAGTAACCGACAGCGCTTGCCGTCTCGGTGACGTTCATGTCGCCCGACTGGAGCAGCTGCCACGCCTTCTCCAGCCGTTTTTCGCGCAAAAAGCCGAACACTGTGTTGTTGTACATAGCCTTGAAGCCGACCTTCAGCTTGTAATCGTTCAAGCCGATCATGCGGGACAAGGCAAGCAGCGACGGCGGCTCTGCCATGTTTTCCACGACAATGTCTCTCGCCAGCCGGATTTTTTCCCGATCGCTTTTGGAGAGACTGTCCGCCTCCGGGTTTGATTCCGTCAAAAAAGAACGAAAAGCCATCGAGAAAAGCTCCAAAGCCCCGCATTGCAGCTCCAGATTCCTCGTTCGCGGCTGCAACGCTCCCTGAATCAAGCGCTCGGCGACAACCGTAGCCGCCGGCGAGATTTTTTCTTGCCAAATCCGAAAAGGCGACTGCCCGAGAACTTGCGAGAACTCTACGTCCGTCCCCCCTTCCGCGTCGGCCATGAACTCGCGGAAGGTCGTCACCGGAATCCCGATGCCCAGCATGTAAAACGGATCGTCCCGCCTGTATTCGAAAGCCGCCTCAAACTGCCCCATGAATTGCAGCGAGCACGTTCCGGTCGTAAACTCATGCTGTCTGCCCTTGATATGCAGGGCACGAGCGCCTTGCATGCAAAAATTCAGCTCCACCATCGGGGCTGTCGTTTGCACCGAAAGCTGCTGCTCGCGATAAAAGGCGTGCTTCGCGACCACAAGCTCGATATCGTTGCGCGGGATCACCCGGCGGATATAGCCTTCTCCGTCGCTTGCGGGCACAGTGGCTGGATCCTGCTCGTTTCCGTGAGGCGCTTGTACGCCGAGCCGCTCTACATAAGACTGAAAGTTGTCATGGAAGTTTGCCGCACTCATTTTGCATGCACCTCAAGCCCAAATTCATCCAGTTCGATGATAATTATTCTCATTATTATACTGGATGAAGCTGTTTTTGGCTACCGATCAAGTGCATGGGAACGGGTGGGTGCTCGCAAGACAACCGCCCACAAAAAAGAGATTACGCCTGGGGATCGGGCAAAATTTTTGCCTGCGATTTGTCGCGCAGCAAAAGCTCAACGCCCTTGTCCACGATATCGCCAAGCGCGATTTTTGCCTGCCCATGTTCATCGCCACACAAACACAAAAAGAAAAACCTTGATCTCTCAAGGTTTTTCATCGGATGCATGCAGCAATTACTCTGTACTTCATTTCTTTAATCGATACGGAACTGTAGCGATTTTTACATCTTGGCGGGCGAACAAATACGCTCGGATCAATAAACTCGTCTGGTTATGCAACAAATTATGCCACCAGCGCTTCGTAATAAACTGCGGAATCATGACAGTCACATGATCCGTCTCTGCCTTTTTCCACTCCACCGTGTCAATAAACTTAAACAGAGGCCTAATAATACTGCGATAATGCGAACGCAAGATAATCAAGCGCACTCCGGGATTCCACAGCGCCCACTTCTCCTCCATTTTTTTCATGTCTTCATCGCTGAACCCGACGTAGACAGCGACAATGTCGTCTGACAGGGACTGAGCATAACTAATCGTATTTTTAACCACCTGCGAAATCCCGGCCACCGGAATCACGATGACGCTCCCTTTTGGATCGGGTTTTTCTGTTTGGATATCAAGTCGCAACTCATCTGCCAGCTCTCGATAATGCTGGTTAATTTTCCGGAAGATGAAAATAACGATAGGAAGGAATACAAAAATCGACCATACTTGCGACAGTTTCGTCATCAAAAAGATCAGGCAAATCGTCAACGTCGTTAGCATTCCCAACGTATTAATGAGAAAAGGCGTCAGCCACCCTGGCGGCTTTTTCGAAATCCAGCGTTTCATCATACCTGCCTGTGACAAAGTAAACGGGATAAAGACCCCTAGCGCATACAAAGGAATGAGGTTTTCCGTTTCTCCTTCAAAAGCAATCACCAAAATGGCGGAAAGGATCGCCAAAAAGATGATCCCGTTTGAAAACCCAAGACGATCTCCCCGGACCATGAACATATTTGGCATAAATCTGTCTTTGGCTAACATAAAGGCGAGTAACGGAAAGGCCGCAAAAGCCGTATTGGCGGCCAGAAATAAAATAAGCGCAGTGACCGTTTGAATCGAGTAATACATGATTCCACGTCCAAAAACCGCCGAAGCGATTTGAGATACCACCGTTTCCGCTCGTCTTGGCGAAATCCCGTACAAATACGCCAGCAAGCTAATGCCCATGAACATGACGCCAAGGATCAGTCCCATCAGCAAAAGTGTAGCCGCGGCATTTTTCGGTGCTGGCTCCTTGAAGTTAGGAATGGCATTTGACACGGCTTCTACTCCTGTTAATGCCGAACAGCCTGAGCTAAATGCCCTCAAAAGCAAAAATAACGTGATACCCGGAACAACGGCCCCGTATTCAGGGGGATGCGCTTGGACATTTCCCGCGATCCATTGATACCCGCCGCCAATAATTAACGCAAGAATAGCGACGACAAACAAATAGACCGGATACATTAAAACCGTTGCGGATTCTGTTATTCCGCGTAAATTTAGTACCGTTACGATGGTAATCATGAACAGGGCAATCAGCACACGATGGTCATGCAGCACGGGAAATGCCGAAGTAATCGCGTCTGTGGAAGCAGACGTACTAACCGCAACCGTTAAAATGTAGTCCACAAGCAATGAGCCGCCCGCAACCAGGCCAGAAGTGGTTCCCAAATTGTCCTTTGCGACAATGTATGCCCCGCCGCCTGTTGTGTAAGCAAAGATGGTTTGGCGGTAAGACAAAATGAGTATGGTCAAAAGACCGATCACCGCAATCGATATCGGGATAGAGTACCACATTGCTGCCGCACCCAACGTAATCAACACGATGAGAATCTGTTCGGTCCCGTAAGCGACAGAAGACAGGGCATCAGACGAAAGAACAGCCAAAGCTTTGACTTTATTTAACTTTTCTGCGGCAAGCTCGCTTGATTTCATGGGTCTACCGAGTAAAAATCGCTTAAATTCCGATATCATGCGTGTTCCCCTATCCAGCGTTTTCTTGGTAGTTTTCCCATTGTTACGATTAAAATTAGTTTGTTTTGTTGTTGGTGTTATCTTGCTGTCGCCTATTGGAAGCTCCCTCCGCTCGCTGCTTCCAGATTCTTTTCCAAACCCAAACGGAAGGCCCCTCGTCGCCTCCTCCTTCTAGATCTTCACCGTGGCACGAGACTCAGTCTGCTGGCCAAGTAAAACAGGCGCCAGAACACGCCTCATGTAACAGTGCGAACCTGGCAACATTCCTTTTTTTGATATCAGCTGCTTGATTTCCGTTTCGATCTTGCTGATAGCCGCCAGGATACCGGTAATCTATTTTGGTAGGTCTTTATCTTCATCCTTGTTTCTCCCCGCCTTCTCCCCCTTTGTGGCAACAAAAGCCCAGGTCAGATCGGGACGCGCTGTCAGTCTTGTTGGCAAAAGAAAAAGGAGCCGCAATTGCAGCTCCCTACTACTGTTCTGTTAAGGACTCACCTGGATTATTTGCTGTACAGAAAAGCACTTCCGATGTCAGTGGAATTATCATTTGTTTTGATCTGAACTGAAATACTGTCCCCAACTTCAAGCGGTTGTGTCAATAACCCGAGTTGGAAAGTGATTTCACCGTTAGCGTCAGTGACTGGCAACATCACGTTTGTCGTGGTTGCGGTGAATGGCATGCCAGATGGAGAACCGCTAATGAACATCCCGTACGCTTCTGGAGTATTGATATCGCTTTGAGTCAAAGTGATATCAAATGTAAACTGATAGCCCTGAATCGGATTGCCGTTTTGATCGTTTGCTGTAACTGTAATCGTCCGTGGAACAGAATCCTCTCCAAACGAAGAGTCAATGACAGCTGTTGAATTAGCTGCACTAATTACTGCTGGTCCGCTATTCTCGTCTTATGCCTTCTCTATCTGTCGGTTTTATAACGAGCCTTCACCGTGCAGGCGGCTTTCGTCGCACACGGCGATCAGTCAACGGATGATAAGTTAGAGCTTAACAACGGGCATAAAAATCTTAGCATCATTCAGGTGCTTTTTGCTAGTGTTTATTTTCTGAAATGACAAGTTTTTTGATGAACAGGGAGTCGTAACAGCAGCCCCCATGAAAAAAGCCCTCTCCCTTTTGGAAAAGGCCTGCTGTGCGATTCTCTACTATTTTCTTAATCCAGCTAGACCAGCAGGCGAAATCTTCCCCAGCGCCTTGCTTGTCAACCTGATTCCTGCTGTCGTAAGCATTCTAACCACTGTCTCCCTCGCTACTGTTCATCCGGACAGACCCGTCATGATCAGCAGACAAGTGAGCAGATGAAAGTCGCTTGTTACTGTTTACAAAAAGTCATGCGGTGTCCCAATGTGTACTCTGGTTAAACTCAGTTGTTGCAGTAGCAGCCTGTGCTGTTGTCAGATCCCTTCGATGTCGATACACGTCATATTGTTGGAATACCCACAAATCAGTGGGCTATTTAATCAAACAAACGCGCCTTTAGGTAGTACTTCCTCGCTTTCCGCCTATTCTCTCCTAATGGTTTATTACCCCTCTTTTTGATAAACCTCAACCGTGTAATAGTTCTACATAGTGGCGGCAAAAAAATTTAAACGACATTGTAACTAATTACCATCATCTTCGTCCTTATAGATGGAAACAGTTTCCGTATTAGAATCGGAGGTAATTCATTTTGCACAAAAAACTTTTTGCATCTGGAAGCTTAATAGTTGTTCTGCCTCTCTTGTTTGCACTTTTAATTCCTGCAAGTTTTTTCCTTGGGCCATCACCAGCCCAGAGAAATGAATTTGACTGGAACTTACAAGCCGGTTCTGCCAATGGAATTGTAGCCAAAACCCCAATTGATGTAGCGAGTAATTTGTATTATAATGGCAGGCCATTACGGGATGCACTGGTAAAAGTAACTTACTTTGACAATAACCAAAATGCAAGCATTGTTATGCAACCTTATGAGGATGGATATGAAGGGACAATTTACTTCCAACAAGGGATGTAAAAATACATAATAAATACAGGAAAAAAATACAACTACGATGACTGCTTTCCGCTATATTCTACAGGTCAGCTACTTAGTATCTTGGGGTTACTTTCTTTTACGCTGTTCTCTCACGGTGAAGGGTGGTCAATGTTAATGAGAGGTGAATTAATCACCAAAACGGATGAGTTTCTTGCTGATGCCCTCTTTGAAATATTGAAGAATCACTTCGTCTTGTAGATTACAATACCTTTATGTAAATTCTAAATTTACCAGTCAACTTTTGTTTTCTGTCATTGGTCAAGTAACTTTTCCGATAATTCATTTAAACAAGAAAACTTTTAGGAGAGTAAACATGATGGAAATCAAACATTACATTACTACAAACAAGCCATACGAACCTAAAATGATATCAAAGTAGCAATTGACTTTTTAAATCGCGGCAATCGAACAACCGAAACATGGATTTATTCGTCTTTCCAAAAATGTTTTATACTAAACAATTTTATCAAGAAGCCCTCCCTCCTATAATGGAAGGAGGGCATTTACTATTCTTTAATGATCACTTGGTAGCACATAGGCGCTCGCTATAGAGCTGACACTTGCAGATAAGACTTTTCAAGAGAGATTGAAACAATACATAATCGGCGAAATTTCCGAGTTCGTTCATTTGTCGGACTACATGAAAATCAATCTGGTATGCAATAGCCGGCAGGAATTGGGGTTATTACATAGTAGAGGGTATATCCATTGCCATCCCAATTGCACAACTCATTTGCTCCGTATAATGCAGTAAGCACTGCAGCTACAGCAGCCGGAAGCTTAAGATAGGAAGCTAGTGCTGCACCTCCGATTCCTGCTGCCAACGCTTTTCCTATCTTTGTGGCTTTACTTGCACTTACGTAGTATTCGAGATAAAACGCCATAGGCTGTATGTTCTTGGTTGACTGCTTAGAACTGCAAGCTTTACTAGAATTTGTGTTTATGATATCTGCTTTTGTATCTAAAATATTCTTGCCTACGATCATATTCCCTTTTTTAATTTCGTTATTTGCGAAGCTAATCATCTTTTCAAATTCTTCAAATGCTTCTTGGCTGACCCCAGCTTCTTTGGAGTTGCTGTACCCATTTACAACTATACCGTCCTTGACAAAGGTCTTTTCTTCCAAATCCGATTTTGCAATTTCAAGCAGTAGATCAAGATCACGGTCATCAATTTGTTCTGCTGCATGAACATTGGGTACCGCTACCTGAGAGTATCCACTCAATAGAAAAGCTGTAGTCAATGCAACTGCTAGTAACGATTTAGTTATTTGATTTTTTTTCACTCGTCTTTCCTCCACCGCTATAGTCCAGATAAGTCATCCAAGCAACAACCGCAACTGTGATAACTACAGAAACCTTTTTACTTATTCCCATGCTAACGTCAAGATCAAAAAAACTAAGTGCCAACAGCCCAAGAAGTATAACCAAGAGAATTTTTTTGATAATATCACCTCAAATCAGCGTTCTCTTAATCATAATAATGGTAATAAAATGAAAATGATGCAAAAAAATGTCGACACGAAATATAAAAATTTGTAAAATCATAAACGCTTAGTAAGAATAAACAGGAGTTAGCTCGAATCCTTTACTCTAGCCCATTCATTAACCATTTACAAAGGGCTATCCTCTAATATGTTTATAAGGTCCAAAAATGGCTTGGTCATAAGAAATATCAAACAATCGCAGATATCTATGCGCACGTTACAACAAACTTTGCCAGGAAGCTACCTTGAAATTGGGCAAACTCAACCCGTGAATGAGCGACGACCAATACATTTCATCAACAATCCGTCAACAACTCCGCTTTTCTGAACTTAACTCACCCACACAAAAAGAAAAAACCTTGATCCCTCAAGGTTTTCACGCATTACCTCTATGGAGCGGGTGATGGGAATCGAACCCACGCTACTAGCTTGGGAAGCTAGAGTTCTACCATTGAACTACACCCGCAAGTTCACTTTTCTCCATCAAGCCACACATCCTGCAGCAACAAGCGCAACAATGAGAAAAGTTACTCACTTCAAATATTTAACAATAATAAGTATACCGCCTCCCCATCCTTTTGTCCACCCCTGCCCCGCTCACGAATGCGGGCGGTTGGAAATCAATGCGCCTGCGATTAAAAACACCACCAGAAAGGCTCCCGCCATCCGCAGAGTGTAAATTAAGGAAGGACAACATCGCCAATGTCTGCGACCAAAAAAGGGGCGAAATATTGGATGCACGCCCATGAAGAAACGAGAAAAACGAGCGAACCAGAAAACGAAATTTTCACAAACCGCAATATTTCCGTCGAGCGATCATCCACCCTTGTCATATAGGCATAAAACGCATAGAGTGGCAGCACCAAAGCTAATCCCGTCGCCGCCCAGGAAAGATAGCCGAACACAAACCTCGCGATCAGATACGATATGACTAAAAAGATAACACCAAGAACAGCTCCCACAATGTACTCCCACTTATTCATACAGCCCTCTCTTCCCTTGCCAGCAACTCAAAAGTAAACGATTACTATTGTACCAAATATCCCCATACTCAGGCGAATTTTTTGAAGTTCATGTGGAATCCCTATGGTTCTTGTGGTTTTCCGAGGTTCTTGTGACGTTTTTGGAGCATTCTTTTGAGCATTTATTACGCCTTGCATTACGCACTTAAAACGCTGACCGCCGCCACAAGCAAACAAAAAACTCTCGGAATAAACATTCCAAGAGTCGTCTTTCAGATATGGTGCCGGTGAAGGGACTTGAACCCCCACGGTTTCCCTCACGATTTTGAGTCGCGCGCGTCTGCCATTCCGCCACACCGGCATGTAGAAAACTGTATTTACATACTAGCACATTTCTGCTAGAAAATCAATGGTGGGGAGAGACGGATTCGAACCGCCGAACCCGGAGGGAGCAGATTTACAGTCTGCCGTGTTTAGCCACTTCACTATCTCCCCAGCTGAATAACGTGCGCCTCTTCCTTACCGCTTGCGCTTGTCCGAGACGACGTTATTTACTCTATCATGGACCACAAGTTTCGTCAATAGGTTTTTCTCATTTTCTTACGGGCTTACGACATGCTTTAAAATATCTTGTGCCCATTGTTGAAAAACAGCAAGCGCCTGCTCCACCTCCCCAAACGAAAGTTGCTCCTCACAGGAGTAGTCCGGAAAGTCCAGGATGCGGTTTTTGCGAATCATGACGTGGTCTGCCTCGCATTTGATCTCCAAAAAATAAGGCACAGACTCATCTACACCAAAGCGATTTTCCAAAAATTCATAGGTGCGCACCCACTCTAAAATCCGCACTTCGGAAGGCTCCAGACGCAAAACTTGCTCCAGGGACATGATCGTTTCGTTTCCGTAATAATGCATCCAATCTCAGCCTCTCTGCATGAAAATAGGCGGAGCCGCGACTCCGCCCTGTATGTTGTTCGCGTTTGTTAAATCGAGGAGAGCAGCTCTCTCAGTTCTTTGACAATGACTTGCTGGTAGCCCGTGCCTTCTCCGTACTGTTTGAGCATTTCTGCGCGAGCGACCTTGATGTTTTCTTCGTAGTCAGGGGCGTTGCGATCTGGGTTTTGCTGTTTGAACGCTGTCATGATTGCCTGTACGTGGCTAGGTCTCGGGCCCCATTTTGCCAGCACGTGTCCGCCTGTATCTGCGAAAATGACGACTGGAATGGCGCGACCGCCCATCGTGAGAAACTCATCCATCAGGTCGAGGTGGTCTTCCATGACCAAAATTTCAACAGGCATCTCTGTTTCTTTTAAAGCGTGGAGAACGACCGGCAAGTTTCTGACCACATCTCCGCACCATTCTGCTGCCAAAATCAAACATCTGAGATCATCCCGATGCTGCAACGAGGCAAAAAAGGCCTGGTCCTGTTCATCTGCCCAAGCAAACGCCTCTGACCAGTTTTGGAACGTATCCTGATTTTTGGTCATGCCTTCGATGAAAGCTTGCGGTTTCAACCCTGTGCGAAACTTGTGTGCGACATTTGCAGCCATTTGCTCTCCTCCAGTATATGTATGGACTTGTTCTTGTATCTTTTCCACGGCGGTTGCGAAAAGTCCTCTTCGCCTTACTCGGATGGGTCAGGTTCTTGCTTGTTTGTTTCCTGTTCCTGCTTGGCCAGTTCCATCATTTTTTGCAAAAGAATGTGTTGCGGCATGTGCATCAGCCGCTCCAGGGGAACGTTCAGGGCTTCTGCAAGCTTAACGGCGGTGTCCGGTGAGATTTGCAAGGGACGCATGAAAACAGCTCCTTTCTGTGCCAAATACGCTTTCTCCAGTATAATACATGGCGTCCTGTGCCGCCAGAGAGAGGCTTGCGCCCGAAAAGCACAAAGAGATAACCCCG
>Ga0065721_10049625_pt1 | contig 30127 bp, 25 predicted proteins | sample Mesricmetagenome_FD_59108 | JGI IMG/M metagenome (GOLD analysis project Ga0065721, IMG submission 59108) | Mesophilic microbial community from rice straw/compost enrichment Sample: eDNA_1 v2 (version 2) | ecosystem: Engineered > Solid waste > Grass > Composting > Bioreactor | place: USA: Davis...
ACGGTGATCATGCCCGCCTCGCTGGACGCATAGGTTTCGTGGATCACCGGGCCGAGCCAGTCCAGCATCGCGCGCTTGACCTCGGGCGCGCATGGCGAGCCGGTCGAGGCGACGAAGCGCAGCGACGACAGGTCGTAGCGGCGGCGTACCTCATCCGGCAGCTTCAGCAGCCGCACATACATGATCGGTACCAGGTAGACGACATCGATGCGATGCCGCTCGATCAGTGCCAGCACCTCCTCGGCATCGAAGCGCGGTGTCAGCACCAGGCGCTCGGCAATCTGCAGCGCGTTCTGGATGAACACGCCGGGCGCGCTGTGATACAGCGGCGCCGACATCAGCGCGCGGCAGCCCGGCACGATGCCGATCGACTGTGCGACCACGGAGCGCATCGCCGCCTGCTGCGCGTCGAGCCGGTCGAGCGGCACGGCCTCGCGCAGCACGCCCTTGGGCCGGCCGGTGGTGCCGGAGGTGTAGGCCATGTGACCGCGCGGGGCCACGCGCGGGCCGTCATAGGCGCGCTGGGCCGCGAGCCAGGGCTCGTATGCCAGGACTTCGAGCGCCGGCGGCGCGGCGTCTTCGCCGACCGCCAGCACCGGCATGCCCGCCGGCACCGCGGCCTGCACCGCCGGCAGCAGGTTGGCATGGGCGATCAGCACCTTGGCGCCGCTGTCCTCGAGCAGGTAGCGCACCTCGTCCGCGGTGAAGTGCCAGTTGATCGGGCAGTAGTAGCAGCCGGCGGTACGGCAGGCGTGGACGATGTCGGCGAACGGCGCGTCGTTGCGCAGCAGCACCGCGATCACGTCGCCCTCCGCCACGCCGAGCGCGCGCAGCCCGCCGGCCAGCCGGCTGCCGCGCGACAGCAGTTCGTCGCCGCTGCGATGTAGATCCTGGAACCAGAGGTCCGCCGCCATTCGAGTGCTCCTGTGCGCAAGGCGCGCGTGCGGGCACGGGCGCCGTCATATTGAGCGGTCACTGTAACGGCGGGCACCGCCATCGACAATTGCCTGGCCGCGCAGCACAATGTTGAGCCCAGCGCGACAATCCCCCAGGCAATCCCCGATGGACGCACCATGGACCTGAACCTGATCCAGGCCTTCGTCGATATCGTCGACGCGGGCAATCTGGCCGAAGCCGGCCGCCGGCGCGGCGTCACGCGCTCGCAGGTCAGCCGGCAGCTGCGCGAGCTGGAGGTCCAGGCGGGCGCGCAATTGATGCGCCGGACCACGCGCCGGCTGGAGCTGACCGAGCCCGGCCACGCGCTGTACCGCCACGGGCTGGCGATCCTGCGCGAGGTCGCGTCGGCGCAGGCGGAGATCGACAGCCTGGGCAAGACGCTGCGCGGCCATGTACGGCTCAGCGTGCCGACCGGCCTGGGCGACACCTTCGTCGCGCCGCTGCTGCTGGCCTTCGCCGAGCGCCATCCCGGCATCACGCTGCGCGTCTTCTTCAACAATCGCGTCAACGACCTGATCGCCGCCGAGATCGACGTGGCGCTGAAGGTCACCTCGCAGCCGCCGCTGGACCATGTGGCGCGCGACGTCTGCGCGATCGAATGGGGCCTCTATGCGGCGCCGTCCTATCTGGAACGGATCGGACCGATCCGGGTGCCGGCGGACCTCGCCGCGACCGACTTCCTGTGCCCGCCCTACTTCGCCCGCCCGTTCGAGCTGCATCTGATGCGCGGCGACGAACGCGATGCGGTGCAACTGCTGCCGCGCCTGCAGTCCGAGCACTTCCCCTTCCTGATCCGCGCCGTGCAGGCCGGCCACGGGGTCTGCCTGCTGCCGGTCTATGCCGGCTGGCAGGACGCCCATGCCGGCCGGCTGGTGCAGGTGCTGCCCGACTGGCGGCCCGAGGGGCTGGGCGACCGGCTCTATCTGATCACCACGCCGAACCCGCATCCGCCGATGGCGACGCGGGCGCTGATCGACTTCCTGCGCGAGCAGATTCCCGCGCTGCCGGTGTTCCGGGACGCGCCCGACGGTACAGTCTGAACCGCGTCCGGCCCGGCGCCGGACGGCGGCGAGCCAGTCCGCCCATCCGATCCTCACGCACTTTCAATTTGCAAGCTAGAATGCTTGCAAATTGAAAGTAGAAGTCATTGGCAAGACCAATCGGAAACAGACGGAGGAGACGTGGGCCACACCGACTTTGCCAGCATGCCCTGCCCGATCGCCCGCTCGATGGCGGTGCTGGGCGAGCGCTGGGCGATCCTGCTGATGCGCGAGGCCTTTTATGGCAGCACGCGCTTCGACGAATTCCAGCGCAACCTGGGCATCGCGCCCAATATCCTCAGCGCGCGGCTGAAGACGCTGGTCGAGCACGGCATGTTCGAGCGCGTGCCGGACGAGGGCGGCGCGCGCCACCATTACCTGTTGACCGACAAGGGCCGCGATTTCTTCCCGGCCTTCGTCGCGCTGAAGGCCTGGGCCGATCGCTGGATGACCGACCGCGGCCCGATGACGGTGCTGCTGGACCGCCGCACCGGCGACGAGATCGCCGCACCGGCGCTGACCCGCGCCGACGGCAGCCCCGTGACGCTGGACGACCTGCGCGTCACCGCCGGCCCGGCCGCCGGCAACCACCTGCGCCGCCGCTTCGCGCCCGAAACCGATACCGTCGAAGCCACGGAGGCAGGCGATGACCGAACTGCATGACGCCGTCCGCGTTGCGGGCCCTGCCGGGGCGTTTCCGGCCCGCGCCCCGACGCTGACCCCGACTTCCGCTGCTGCTTCCGCTCCTGCCTCCCCTTCCGAGCCCACTTCCGCTCGCGCTTCCTGCGAGCCCACTTCCGCTCCCACCGCCGGACCCGCGGCGCGGGGCGCCGCAATGGCGGCTGCGCCTGGCGCGGCCGCGCCCCGCGCGGTGCTGCGGGCCATCGTCAAGCTGGCCGCGCCGACCAGCCTGATCGCGCTGCTGCAGGCCGTCGCGCAATTGATCGAGACCTGGCTGGCCGCGCGCCAGGGCACCGCGGCGCTGGCGGGCTGGGCCGTGGTGCTGCCATTCGCGCTGCTGCTGCAGCAGATGTCGACCGGCGCGATGGGCGGCGGCGTGGTGTCGGCGATCGCCCGCGCGCTCGGCGCCGGCAAGCGCGAGGACGCCTCCGCGCTGGTGCTGCACGCGCTGATCATCGCGGCCTTGGCCGGGCTGGCGTTCGCCATCGCGCTGGCGGGCTTTCCGCATGCGGTGCTCGGCGCGGTGGCCGGGGAAACGGCCGCCGAAGCCGCCGCCGGCTATGCGATCTGGCTGTTCGGCGCCGGCGCGGTACCGGCCTGGCTGTCCAACACGATGGCGTCGGTGCTGCGCGGCGGCGGCCGCCATGCGCTGGCGGCGCGCGTGCTGTCCCTGATGTGGATCGCCTTCCCGCTGCTGGCGTGGGCGCTGGCCGAGCCGGCCGGCATGGGCCTGGCCGGCATCGGCGCCGCCTTCGCGCTGGTGTCGTGGGCCGCGGCGCTGGGCATGGCGGTGGTGGTGATGCGCGGCGGCGCGGGCTTCGTACCGGTGCTGCGCGTGCGGCCGAACGCGGCGCTGTTCCAGCGCATCCTGTCGGTCGGGCTGGTCGCCTGCGGGCTGGCCGCGCTGGCCAATCTGGCGACGATCCTGGTGACCGCGCAGCTGCGCCCCTACGGCACCGCGGTGGTGGCGGCCTATGGCATCTCCGCGCGGCTCGAATTCCTGATGATCCCGCTGGCCTTCGGCGTGGGCTCGGCGCTGACCGCGCTGGTCGGCCGTGCGGTCGGCGCCGGCGACTGGGACGGGGCGCGGCGCACCGCCTGGATCGGCGCGCTGCTGGCGCTGGCGCTGGCCGGCACCATCGGCATCGCGGTGGGGCTCGCGCCGGCTCGCTTTGCCAGCTGGTTCACCAGCGACGCGGAAGTGGCGGCGATCGCCGCGCGCGCGCTGTCGTGGATCGCGCCGGCCTTCGGCGGCTTCGGCCTCGGCATGGCGCTGTATTTCGCGTCGATGGGCGCGGGCCGGATGCGCTGGCCCATTGCCGCCGGCATCGCCCGGATTGGCCTCGCCGCCGGCGGCGGCTGGCTGCTGGCGCATGTCGGCGGCATGGGGCTGGACGGCCATTTCCTCGGCGTGGCGCTCGGCATCACGGCCTACGGCGCGGTGACGGCGATGGGCGTGCGGCGCGAGGTGTGGTCGGGAAGGTAGCGAGGCGATGGGCCGGGATGGGGTTGAGACGAGGCGGCGCTGAGGTAGAGCCAGGGCGGTAGTGCGGCGGCGGTGAGGCGGCGCTAATGCGGGGGCAAGGCGGCGCTTGGCACCGCCAATGCGGCGAGGCTGGAACGCGGCCGCCATCGCGGCTCGGCGCCCCGCGCATGCGCGCACGCCGTATCCCCGGTATCGTGCGGCTTATCGTGCCGACGCGGCACGCCTGTCCGGAGCACCATGACCCCTCGCCGATCGATCCTGACGGCCGCGCTGATCGTCGCCCTGCTGCATTGCTATATCGGCGTGCGCCTGCTGCCCGCGCTGCCGTGGCCGCTGGCGGCAAAAGCGCTGGCCGCGCTGTGGCTCGCCATCTCCGCCGTGTCGATGCCGACCGCGCTGCTGGCGCGCCGCTTCGAGCCGCCGTGGGGCGATCGCCTTTCCTGGCTCGGCATGCTGGCGATGGGGCTGTTCTCGACGCTGCTGATCCTGACGGTGCTGCGCGAACTGGTGCTGCTGGCCTGCGCGCTGGCCGGCTGGTATCCGCCCGCGCTGGCGGTCTGGAGCGCCGTCGGCACCGTCGCGCTGGCGCTGCTGGTCTCGCTGCTCGGCTACTGGAACGCGCGGCGGGTGGCGCGCGTGGTCGACGTCGAGGTGCCGATCGCCGGACTGCCCGCCGCGCTCGACGGCTTCACCATCGCGCAGCTCAGCGACATCCACGTCGGTCCGACCATCAAGCGACCGTACCTGCAGCGCATCGTCGAACGCGTCAATACGCTCGGCGCCGATGCGATCGCGATCACCGGCGACCTGGTCGACGGCAAGGTGCCGGAGTTGAGGGAACACACGGCGCCGCTCGGCTCGCTGCGCGCCCCACATGGGGTCTACGTCGTCACCGGCAACCACGAGTACTACGCCGGCGCGCACGCGTGGATCGACGAGCTGCGGCGGCTGGGGCTGCGCGTCCTGCTGAACGAACACGTGGCGATCGAACGCGACGGCGCCAGGCTGGTGCTGGCCGGCGTCACCGACTTCAGCGCCGGGCATTTCGATCCCGCGCATCGCAGCGATCCCAAGGCGGCGCTGGCGGGCGCGCCGGCCGATGCGGCGGTGCGCGTGCTGCTGGCCCATCAGCCGCGCAGCGCGATCGCGGCGGCCGAGGCCGGCTTCGACCTGCAGTTGTCGGGGCATACGCACGGCGGGCAGTTCCTGCCGTGGAACCTGTTCGTGCCGATGCAGCAGCCCTATGTCGCCGGGCTGCACCGCCACCGGAACATGTGGGTCTATGTCAGCCGCGGCACCGGCTACTGGGGACCGCCCAAGCGCTTCGGCGCGCCGTCGGAGATCACGCGGATACGGCTGCGGCGGCCAACGGCGTAGCGGGGAAACGAGCGCGGCCTGGGCACGGCTTGAGCACGGCGTGAAGCGGCATGACCAATGTCTGGGCAAGGCCAGGGCGAGCGCTGAGCTCGCGGTCGCAGCGCGGCCAGAGCATGGCCAGAGCAAGCCCCGAGCGCCGGCCGACCCCATCCGACGCCGGTCTATAATCGCCGCACCCCGCCGCGCCTGCGGTCCTGCGTGCCGCGCGGCGGCAGAGCCTTGCCGCGGCATGCGGCCGCCGCGGCCCTCCTTCGAACGCAGTCCCCGTGCGAGCCAGCAGCATCCATGGTCTCGGGTCCGGCCCCATGAACACTGCCAGTTTCACCCACCACACGATCGCCATCCAGCAGGTCCAGCAGACGCTGCTGGGCGCGCGCCATCGCGGCGCCGACATCGCCGCGCTGCTGCGCCGGGCCGGCATCGCGCCGGCGCTGCTCGATTCGCCGGTGGCGCGCGTCACGCAGGGCCAGTACGCGGCGCTGGCGTTCGCGATGCGGCGCGCGATGCGCGACGAGATGTGGGGCCTGTGCAGCCGGCCGCTGCCGCTGGGCAGCTTTGCGCAGTGCTGCCAGATGCTGGTCCGCACGCGCACGCTAGGCGAGGCGATGCAGGCGGGGCTGCGCTACTACCGGCTGCTGATCGACGACTTCGTGCCGCGGCTGCGCCGCCATGGCGAGATCGCGATGCTGTCGCTGTCGCCGCGCGTCCCCTACGATGCGCGCCTGGCCTACGCGGCCCGTGCCTTCGCGTTTCTCGGCTACGGCCTGGCCTGCTGGCTGGCGGCGCGCCGCGTGCCGCTGATCGGCGTCGACTACCCCGATTCGGAGCTGGGCCCCAGCCCCGACGCCGCGCTGCTGTTCCAGGCGCCGGCGTCCTACGGCCACGACTACACCGGCTGGCGCTTCGAGTCGCGCTGGCTCGATCTGCCGGTGGTGCAGAACGAGGCCAGCCTGCGCGAATTCCTGCGGCACGCGCCGGCCAGCCTGCTGATCAAGTACCGCGACCAGACCAGCATCACCGAACGCATCCGCCGCATCCTGCGCCGCAACCTGACCGGCGAGCTGCCCACGCTCGAGGACGTCGGCGAGCAGCTGGCGATGACGCCGCAGACGTTGCGCCGCCGGCTGCGCGAGGAAGGCCAGGGCTTTCGCGGCATCAAGGACGACCTGCGCCGCGACGCCGCGATCGAATACCTGGCGCGCCCCGAGCTGACGCTGCCCGAGATCGCCAGCCTCCTGGGCTTCTCCGAGGCCAGCACCTTCCACCGCGCCTTCAAGCACTGGACCGGGGTCGCGCCCGGCCAATATCGCCAGGCGCATCTGCGCGAGCACTGAGCCGCCTTCGCGCATCGGCGCTTCCTCTGCGGGTTTCCCCGTAGCCGCAAGGACCTGCGCGCCGCGCTGCGTTCGCACGCGCTCCGGCTTGATCGTTCATGCCAATGCGATTCAGCGCTTCGGCCATGTATCGGTGCGCGCTGCCTTCCTAGACTGTGGTCACCGTGGCGGCAGGACCGTCGACCAGCGGACACAGAACAGGAGACAGACATGGCAGACACATGGAAGTCGCGCCGGCGCGCACTGTGGGCCCTGGCCGGCGGCGCGCTGGGCGCCTGGTCACCGTGGCCGGCCGTGGCGCTGGCCAAGTCCGACAGCTATCCCTCCCGCACGCTGACGATGATCATGCCGTTCCCGCCGGGCGGCGCCACCGACGTGCAGATGCGTGCGCTGGCGCACGCGCTGTCCAGGGAAATGGGGCAGCAGGTGGTGGTGGTCAACCAGCCCGGCGTCGCCGGCACCATGGGCCCGGCCGCGATGGCGCGCAGTGCGGCGCCCGACGGCTATACGTTCTCGGTGGCCCCGGCCACGCTGTTCCGCCTGCCGCATCTGCAGAAGGTCAATTTCGATCCACTCAGCGACTTCACCTATGTGATCTGCCTGACCGGCTACACCAACGGCCTGGTGGTACGCGCGGACGCGCCGTGGAAGACGCTGCAGGACCTGTTCGCCGACGCCAAGGCGCGGCCCGGCCAGATCAGCTACGGCTCCACCGGCATCGGCAGCGGCGGCCACGTGGCGATGGAACGGCTCGCGCTTGCGGCCGGGGTCAAGTTCAACTTCATTCCCTTCAAGGGCATGGCCGAGGAAACCACCGCGCTGCTCGGCGGCCATCTCGACGTGATCTCGGACCCCGGTTGGGGCGCGCTGGTCGATGGCGGCAAGGCCCGGCTGCTCGCGACGCTGGGCAACACGCGGCTGCCGCGCCGCCCCAATGTACCGACGCTGAAGGAGTTGGGCTACGACATCACGGTCAATTCGCCGGTGGGCATCGTCGCGCCCAAGGGCATGGAACCGGCCGTGCTCAAGACCCTGCACGACGCGCTGCGCAAGGCGATGCGCGACCCCGACTACCAGCGCATGCTGGCGGACTACGACCAGGTCGACATGTACATGAGCAGCGCCGAGTATCGGCAGTACGCGATCGACCAGTTCGCGCGCGAGAAGGTGTTCCTGAGCCAGATCGGCGTCAAGCTGCAATAACAGGCAATGCGCTGCAGCCAGGCACGCGGCAAACGCAGGCGGCGCTGATCGTTTCGGCCAGGCGCTTTGGTTGCGCGGGCCATTGGCGCATCGCGGCGGGAGCGGCACAGTGGGACCACGCAGCAGGCAAACAACGAGGACCAGACCATGACACGCAAAGTCCATGTCGCCGGTGTCGGCATGATTCCCTTCAGCAAGCCGGGCAAGAGCGAGCCCTATATGGTCATGGGCGAGCAGGCTGCGCGCCTGGCGCTCGACGATGCCGGCGTGCCGTACGACGCGGTGCAGCAGGCCTACGTCAGCTACGTCTACGGCGATTCGACCGCGGGTCAGGCGGCGATCTACCGCGTCGGCCTGACCGGCATCCCGGTCTTCAACCTGAACAACAACTGCTCGAGCGGATCGAGCGCGCTGTTCCTGGCGCGCCAGGCGGTGCAGAGCGGCGCGGTCGAATGTGCGATTGCGCTCGGCTTCGAGCAGATGGTGCCCGGCGCGCTCAAGGGCGCCTATGACGACCGCCCCTCGCCGATGGCGCGCTTCGCCGAGACCATGGGCGAGCTGCAGGGCATTGATGCGAACGCCCCGCGGGCCGCGCAGTTCTTCGGCGGCGCGGGACGCGACTACATCAGGCAGCACGGCATCCGCCCCGACACCTTCGCCCGCATCTCGGTCAAGGCGCGCCAGCACGCCGCGCGCAATCCGCTGGCGGTCTTCCGCGACACCGTGACGCTCGACGAGGTGATGGCCGCGCCGATGGTGTTCGAGCCGCTGACGCGGTTGCAATGCTGCCCGCCAACGTGCGGCGCCGCGGCGGCGATCCTGTGTTCCGAAGACTTTGCCCGCCGCCACGGGCTCGACATGCGCGTCACCATCGCCGCGCAGGCGATGACCACCGATACGCCGAGCACCTTCGCCCAGCGCGACATGCGCCAGCTGGTCGGCTACGACATGAGCCGTGCCGCCGCCGCGCAGGTCTACGAGATGGCCGGCATCGGCCCTGAAGACATCGACGTGGTCGAACTGCATGACTGCTTCACCGCGAACGAGCTGATCACCTACGAGGCGCTCGGCCTGACCCCCGAGGGCACCGCGGAGAAATTCATTCTCGAGGGCAACAACACCTACGGCGGCCGCGTGGTGACCAACCCGTCCGGCGGCCTGCTGTCGAAGGGCCATCCGCTCGGTGCCACCGGCCTCGCGCAGTGCGCGGAACTGACCTGGCAGCTGCGCGGCCAGGCCGACCAGCGCCAGGTCGACGGCGCGCGGCTCGCGCTGCAGCACAACCTCGGACTTGGCGGCGCCTGCGTGGTGACGCTCTATCAGGCGGCCTGAACCATGATCGATCGCCAATACATCGGGCACCGGATGGCACCCTTCACCGTGCCGGTGGAGGCGGGCCGGCTGCGCCTGTTCGCCAAGGCCACCGGCCAGCACGATCCCGTCTACACCGACGAGGCCGCCGCCCACGATGCCGGCCACCCGGGGCTGCCGGTGCCGCCCACCTTCCTGTTCTGCCTGGAGATGGACGCGCCCAACCCGGCCGCGATCCGCGAACTGCTGGGCCTGGACTATCGCCGGCTGCTGCACGGCGAACAGCGCTTTACCTATCACGCGATGACCTATGCGGGCGACCGGCTGACCTTCGAGCAATGCATCGAGGACATCTACGACAAGAAGGGCGGCGCGCTCGAATTCGTCGTCCGCCGCACGCGCGTCAGCAACCAGCACGGGACGCATGTCGCCGACCTGCGCACGGTCACGGTGATGCGCCATGGATAAGGGAGCCCGACCGATGCCAACGCTGCGCTACGACGCCCTGCAGGTGGGCGATGCCCTGCCCGCCTTCGAGACCGAACCGGTGTCGCGGCTGACGCTGGCGCTCTATTGCGGCGCCTCGGGCGACCACAACCCGATCCACGTCGACACCGATTTTGCGCACGCCGCGGGCCAGCCCGACGTGTTCGCGCACGGCATGCTGTCGATGGCCTATCTCGGCAGGCTGCTGACCAACTGGGTTCCACAGCAGGCGCTGCGCGACTTCGGCGTGCGCTTCGTCGCCATCACGCAGGTGGGCGACCGGCTGACCTGCCGCGGCACCGTGGTCGAGAAGATGGAGGCGCACGGCGAGAAGCGCGTGCGGATCGAACTGAGCACCGTGGACCAGAACGGCGAGGTCAAGGTGGCCGGCGACGCGGTGGTGGCGCTGCCCTGACGACAGTCGGCCGGGGCGGAATAGCACGGATAACACAGATACAGCCAGGAGCAGACGCATGAACAAGCTGCAGGACAAGGTGGCACTGGTATCGGGCTCGGGACGGGGCATCGGCCGCGAGATCGCGCTGAAGCTCGCGTCGGAAGGCGCTCGCGTGGTGGTCAACGACCTGGACGAGGCGCCCGCGCTGGACGTGGTGGAGACGATCCGCGCGAGCGGCGGCAAGGCGGCGGCCTGCGTCGGCAGCGTGACCGAGGCGGGCTTTGCGGACCGCTTCGTCAATACCGCGCTCGAGCAGTTCGGCGGCCTCGACATCATCGTCAACAACGCCGGCTATACCTGGGACAACGTGATCCAGAAGATGAGCGACGAGCAGTGGGAGGACATCCTGGCGGTGCACCTGACCGCGCCCTTCCGCATCCTGCGCGCCGCGTCGGGCTTCATTCGCGAGGCCGCCAGGCAGGAGGCCGAGCGCGGCACGCCGGTGTTCCGCAAGGTCGTCAATATCTCGTCGACGTCCGGTGTCTACGGCAACGCGGGGCAGGCCAACTACGCCGCCGCCAAGGCCGGCATCAACGGCCTGACGCGCGCGATGGCCAAGGAATGGGGCCGCTACAAGGTCAACGTCAACAGCATCGCGTTCGGCCTGATCAAGACGCGGCTGACCGAGGCCGATGCGCAGGCCGACGCCAGCATCGACATCGCGGGGCGCAAGATCAAGGTCGGCGTCAATCCGCAGATCCTGAAGAACGCCGAGGCGCTGATTCCGCTGGGACGCGGCGGCACGCCCGAGGAAGCGGCCGGCGCGGTCTACCTGTTCTGCATCCCCGAGTCCAACTACGTCAGCGGCCAGGTGCTGGTCTGCGGCGGCGGGCGCCCGTAATTCGCACCGGAACCGCGCCATGACGATCCAGCATGCATCCCGTCCGTGGATGAACAGCGAACTGGAGCTGCTGCGCGATACCGCGCGGCGCTTCTTCGAGAGCGAATGCGTGCCGCGCCAGCCCGCGTGGGTCGAGCAGAAGCATTGCGACCGCGAGATCTGGCGCCGCGCGGGCGAGCTCGGCCTGCTGTGTTCGGGCATTCCCGAGGCCTACGGCGGAGGCGGCGGCAGCTTCCTGCACGAAGCGGTGATCTGCGAGGAGCAGCAGCGCGCGCTGGTCACCAGCTTCAGCATCAACGTGCACAGCGGCATCGTCGCGCACTATCTGCTCGCCTACGGCAGCGAGGCGCAGAAGCAGCGCTGGCTGCCGGCAATGGCGCGCGGCGAGATGGTTGCGGCGATCGGCATGACCGAGCCGGGTGCGGGCACCGACCTGCAGCGGATCAAGACCACCGCAATCCTCGGCAGCGATGGCCGGCACTATCTGGTCAACGGCGCCAAGACCTTCATCACCAACGGCTGGCACGCGGACCTGATCTGCCTGGCGGTCAAGACCGATCCCGAGGCGCGCGCCAGCGGCGTGTCGCTGCTGATGATCGAAACGCGCGACCTGCCGGGCTTCCAGCGCGGGCGCCTGCTCGACAAGATCGGGCAGCGCGGGCAGGACACCGTCGAGTTGTTCTTCGACGGCGTGATGGTGCCGGCCGAGAACCTGCTCGGCAACGAGGAAGGCCGCGGCTTCCGGCAGCTGATGCAGCAGCTGCCGCGCGAGCGGCTGCTGATCGCGATCGGCGCCGCGGCCACGATGCAGCGGGCCGTCGACGACACCCTCGCCTATGTGACGCAGCGCCACGTGTTCGGCGAGCCGCTGATGGCGATGCAGAACACGCGCTTCAAGCTCGCCGAGTGCCAGACCCATGCCACCATCGCGCGCAGCTTCGTCGACGACTGCATCGGCCGGCTGCAGCGCGGCGAGCTCGACGTGCCGACCGCCGCGATGGCCAAGTGGTGGAGCACGCAGACGCTGTGCCAGGTCATCGACGAATGCCTGCAGCTGCATGGCGGCTACGGCTATATGAACGAATACCCGATCGCGCGGATGTACACCGATGCGCGCGTGGGCCGCATCTATGGCGGCGCCAACGAAGTGATGAAGGAAATCGTGGCGCGGGCGATGGACGACTGAGGCATCGGCGTATCGGCGCATCTGCGCATCGGCGTATCGGCGCATCGGCGTATCGGCGTATCGGCGTACGGGGGTATCGGGGCGAACGGCGCGTCGCCGCGGAGCGGCCGCCTGACCAACCACAGGAGACCAGCAGGCAATGACATCCGAAGCAGTGCCATCCAGCCCATCGGAGCAGGCCGCGTGGTTCGGCAGTTGGCCGCGCGGGCTGCCGCATCGCATCCGCGTGCCGCGCGTCACGCTGTGCCACAACCTGTCGGTGCAGGCCGACCGCTATCCCGACAAGCCCGCGATCGTCTTCTACGGCCGTGACCTGAGCTATGCCGAACTGCGCCGCCAGACCGAGGCGCTGGCCGGCCATCTGCATCGCCAAGCCGGTGTGCGGCCGGGCGAGCGCGTGCTGCTGATGAGCCAGAACTGCCCGCAGTTCGTCGTCGCCTTCCACGCGATCGTGCGCTGCGGCGCGGTGGTGGTGCCGGTCAATGCGATGTGCACCGCCAACGAGCTGGATCACTATCTGCGCGACAGCGGCGCGCAGGTCGCGCTGGTCGCGCAGGAACTGCTGCCGGCGCTGCGGCCCGCGCTGGCGGGCGATCGGCTGCGGCATGTGGTGGTGCACAACTATGCCGACGCGATCGACGCCGATACCGATCTCGACGTGCCCGACTGGGTGCGCGCCCCGCGCGCGGCGCTGGACGATGCGCGCCTGACGTACTGGGCCGATGCGCTGGCGGCCGCGCTGCCCGCGCCGGATGTGCAGGCCAGCCCGGACGACCTCTGCGTGCTGCCCTACACCTCCGGCACCACCGGCCAACCAAAGGGCTGCATGCATACGCACCGCACGCTGCTGGCGTCGACCTTCTCCGCGGTGCTCTGGCGCGGCCTGCATGCGGAAGCGGTGGTGATGGGCGTGGCGCCGCTGTTCCATCTGCTCGGCATGCAGAACGCGATGCTGATGCCGATCGCGATCGGCGCGACGGTGGTGATGCTGCCGCGCTGGGACGCCGCCACCGCGGCCCGCCTGATCGAACGCCATCGCGTGACGACCTGGGGCGCGCCGCCGGCGATGCTGATCGACTTCTTCGCGCACCCGGAAGCGAGCGCGCGCGACCTGTCCAGCCTGACGCTGCTGAACGGCGGCGGCGCCGCGATGCCGGAGGCGGTGGCCGCGATGCTGAAGTCGCGCTTCGACCTTGGCTATATCGAGGGCTATGGCATGACGGAGACCGCCTCGTTCCTGCATTGCAATCCGCTGCACCGACCGAAGCGGCAGTGCCTCGGCATTCCGGCCTTCGGCGTCGACTCGCGCATCGTCGACCCGGCCACGCTGGCGCCGCTGCCACCCGGCGAGGTCGGCGAACTGGTGACCAGCGGCGACCAGCTGATGCTCGGCTACTGGAACGACGAGGCCGCGAACCGCGAGTCGTTCTTCGAGCGCGACGGCAAGCGCTTCTTCCGCACCGGCGACCTGGCAAGCGTCGACGAGGAAGGCTACTTCTTCATGCGCGACCGGCTCAAACGGATGATCAACGTCAGCGGCTACAAGGTCTGGCCCGCCGAGGTCGAGACCATGCTGTACCAGCATCCCGCGATCCACGAAGCCTGCATCGTCGCGGTGCCCGACAGGCGGCAGGGCGAATCGGTGAAGGCGGTCGTCGTCCTCAAGCCCGGCACGACGCTGGAGCCGGCCGAGCTGATCGCGTGGTGCCGGGAGCGGATGGCGGCGTACAAGGCGCCGCGGGCCGTGGAGTTCCGCAGTGCGCTGCCGAAGTCCGGTACGGGCAAGGTGCTCTGGCGGGAGATTCAGGCGGAGCAGTGCCGTGCGGTGGAGACAGGAGCCGAGGCCGTGGATGCGCCGGCTCTGGGCGAAGCCAACGCCGGCCGCCTCGACAAGCCGCTTCAGCAAGCCTGATCCGTTTTCCGCTTCGGAGACCCACGCGATGTACCTGACCCAGGGACTGCACCGCGCGATACAGCGCCATCCCGCCAAGATTGCGCTTTGCCACGTGGCCGACGGCCACACGCGTACCACCGATTTCGCTGAACTGGGTGCGCGGGTGGCGCGTGCCGCCGCGGCGCTGAAGCGTCACGGCGTGGGACCCGGCGACCGCGTCGCGCTGCTCGCGCAGAACGGCGACGGCCTGATCGCGATGCTGCTGGCCTGCTGGTGGCGCGGCGCGGTGGCGTGTCCGCTCAATACGCGCTGGAGCGTGCCCGAGCTGCGCCATGCGATCGGCGACTGCGGCGCGCGGCTGCTGCTGCCCGATCGCCAGCTGACCGCGATGGCGGAGGAACTCGACGACCTCGCCACGGTGGTGCCGATCGACACCTTCCTGGCCGATGCCGACGCCGCGGCGGCGGCCGGCGCGGAATCGCTCGACGATACGCGCACCGGCGGCGATGCGCTGGCCGCGATCCTCTACACCGGCGGCACCACCGGTCGCGCCAAGGGGGTGATGCTGTCGCACGCCAACTTCTGGGCCGCGTCGATCTCGCGCGCCGCGGAACTGAACAATGCGCCGGACAGCGTATCGCTGCTGGTTGCCCCGCTGTTCCATGTCGCCGGTTTGGGCCGGCTGATCGGGCAGCTGATCGCCGGGGGCAGCTGCGTGACGCTGCCGCAGTTTCGCGCCGACATCGTGCTGTCCGCCATCGAGACACATCGGATCTCCGACATCATCGTGGTGCCGACCATGCTGCAGTCGCTGCTCGATCATCCCGGCTTCGACGCGGCGCGGCTGCAGAGCTTGAACCGCATTGCCTTCGGCGCCGCGCCGATGCCGCCGGACCTGCTGGCGCGCGCACTGCAGGCGTGGCCCGACGCGGAGTTCTTCCAGGCCTATGGCATGACGGAGACCGCCGCCGCGGTCTGCATCAATCCGCCAGCCAATCATCGTCCGGGCATGGGCGCCGAACGCCACCGGCATTCAGTGGGACGCGCCGGGCTCGGCGCCGAGATCCGCGTGGTCGATCCGCAAGGCGAGGAAGTGCCGCGCGGCACCGTCGGCGAGATCGTCGTGCGCGGGCCGATGGTGATGCGCGGCTACTGGAACCAGCCGGATGCGACCGCGCAGGCGCTGCGCGATGGCTGGCTGCATACGGGCGACGGCGGCTGGATGGACGAGGATGGCCATCTGTTCATCGCCGACCGGCTCAAGGACATGATCATTTCCGGCGGCGAGAACGTGTACTCGGGCGAAGTCGAGACCGCGCTGCGCAGCCATCCGCGCGTGGCGCAGGCCGCGGTCATCGGCGTGCCGGACGCGCGCTGGGGCGAGCGCGTGCATGCGGTGGTGGTCGTGGAGGGAGGCGAGCCACAGGACGACGCCGCGCTGTCGGCCGAGCTGACGCAGTGGTGCCGCGAACGGCTGGCGGGCTACAAGTGCCCGCGCAGTTTCGCCTATGTCGATGGGCTGCCGCTGTCGGCGGCCGGCAAGGTGCTGAAGAACGAATTGCGGCAGCGATACCGCGGCGCGGTGGCGGTTGGCGGGCGCTGATCGTCGGCGCCGCGAACTCATCAGCGAGAGGAATTCCGATGGAACGAATCGACTTCGAGATGCGGGACGGCGTCGCCACGCTGACGCTGAAGGATCCGAAGACGCGCAATGCGCTCGGGCCCGCGATGCGCGAGGAAATCGCCGAAGCAGTGCGCGTGGTCGCGACCGACCGCGGCATCCGCGCGCTGGTGCTGACCGGCGCCGACGGGCACTTCTGCTCGGGCGGCGACCTGCGCAATATCGCGAGCGCCGGTCTGGACAACCAGGGCTGGCGCGAGCGGCTCGGCGACCTGCATCGATGGCTGCGCGACCTGATCGGCCTAGACAAGCCCGTCATTGCGGCGGTCGATGGCGCGGCCTTCGGCGCGGGCTTCGGCCTGGCGCTGACGGCGGACTTTTTGATCGCCACGCCGCGGGCGCGCTTCTGCGTGTCCTTCCTGAAGGTCGGCCTGGTGCCCGATTGCGGGATCTTCCACACGCTGCCGCGCGTGGTCGGCGTGCAGCGCGCCAGGGAACTGATGCTGTCGGCGCGCGAGGTCGGGGCCGAGGAAGCGCTGCGGCTGGGAATCGCGATGGAGATTCATCCGCCGGAAGCGCTGGCGCAGCGCGCCCATGCGATCGCGCGCAGCTTTGTCGGGGCCTCGCCGATGGCGGTCAGCCTGGTCAAGCGGGCGGTGGCCGCGGATGGGGATCTTGCGACCGCGCTCGAGCTGGAAGCCAATGCGCAGGCGCTGGCGATGGGCACGGCGCACCATCGCGAGGCGGTCGAGGCGTTTCTGGAGAAGCGGCCGGCTCCGTTTCGGTGGCCGGGCTGACGAAGGGGCCCCATCTGGGCTCTGCCCTCTCCCCCTCCCCTCTCCCACGAGTGGGAGAGGGGAGGGGGAGAGGGCCGTGACAACGAACGGCGCTCTGACTGTTTTTCTCCCCTCTCCCGCCCGGCGGGAGAGGGGCCGGGGGACAGGGAAAGCGCTTCGCCTTCAGCGCGCGATCGGCTTGTAGCGGATGCGCTTGGGCTTGGCCGCTTCCTCGCCCAGGCGGCGCTTCTTGTCGGCCTCGTACTCCTGATAGTTGCCGGCGAAGAACTCGACGTGCGAGTCGCCTTCGAAGGCCAGGATATGCGTCGCGATCCGGTCCAGGAACCAGCGATCGTGCGAGATCACCATCACGCAGCCGGCAAACTCCAGCAGCGCGTCTTCCAGCGCGCGCAGCGTTTCGACGTCGAGGTCGTTGGACGGTTCGTCGAGCAGCAGCACATTGCCGCCGGCGATCAGCGTCTTGGCCAGATGCAGGCGCCCGCGCTCGCCGCCCGACAGCGTGCCGACATGCTTCTGCTGGTCCGAGCCCTTGAAGTTGAAGCGGCCGATATAGGCGCGCGAGGGCGTCTCGTAGCGGCCCACGGTCAGCACATCCGCGCCGCCGGAGATTTCCTCGAACACCGTCTTGCTGCCGTCGAGCGCGTCGCGGCTCTGGTCGACATAGGCGAGCTTGACGGTCGGCCCGATCTTGATCGTACCGCTGTCCGGCTGCTCCTTGCCGGTCAGCATGCGGAACAGCGTCGATTTACCGGCGCCATTCGGACCGATCACGCCGACGATTGCGCCCGGCGGCACCTTGAAGCTCAGGTTGTCGATCAGCAGCCGATCGCCGTAGGCCTTCGATACGTTCTCGAACTCGATCACCTCATTGCCGAGCCGCTCGCCGACCGGAATGAAGATCTCCTGGGTTTCGTTGCGCTTCTGGTATTCCTGGCTGTTCAGCTCGTCGAAACGCGCCAGACGCGCCTTCGACTTGGCCTGCCGGCCCTTCGGATTCTGGCGGACCCATTCCAGCTCCTTCTTCAGCGCCTTCTGCCGCGCCGACTCGCTGGATTCTTCCTGCTTCAGCCGGTTTTCCTTCTGGTCCAGCCACGAGCTGTAGTTGCCCTTCCAGGGAATGCCGTGGCCGCGGTCCAGTTCCAGGATCCACTCGGCCGCGTTGTCGAGGAAGTAGCGATCATGGGTCACCGCGACCACCGTGCCCGGGAAGCGGGTCAGGAACTGCTCCAGCCATTCGACCGATTCGGCGTCCAGGTGGTTGGTCGGCTCGTCCAGCAGCAGCATGTCGGGACGCGACAGCAGCAGCCGGCACAGCGCGACGCGGCGCTTCTCGCCGCCGGACAGATGGCCGACCTTGGCGTCCCACGGCGGCAGCCGCAGCGCGTCGGCCGCAACTTCCAGCTGCTGCTCGGCATTGTTGCCGTCGCTGGCGGCCAGGATCGCCTCGTACTTGGCCTGATCGGCGGCCAGCTGGTCGAAGTCGGCATCCGGCTCGGCGTAGGCCGCGTAGATTTCCTCGAGCTTCTTGCGCGCCTCGAACACCTCGCCCAGACCGCCCTCGACTGCTTCACGCACGGTCTGCTCGGGATCGAGCTGCGGCTCCTGCGGCAGATAGCCGATGTTCAGATTCGGCATCGGGATCGCTTCGCCCTCGATGTCCTTGTCGACGCCGGCCATGATCCTGAGCAGCGTCGATTTGCCCGAACCGTTCAGGCCGAGCACGCCGATCTTGGCGCCGGGGAAAAAGGACAGCGAAATATCCTTCAGGATCTGACGCTTGGGCGGAACGATCTTGCCCACGCGATTCATCGTATAGACGTACTGTGCCATGCGGCTTACCCAGTGAAATGACTGTGTTGGAGGGGGATGGCGCAGTGTAGCAAACCGGGGGCGGCGGACGGACGGGGTGGCGGATGCGCTGGCCCATGCACGGGTCCATGCACTGCTCCTGGACCGGCCCATGCACTGCCCGCTGGCCGACACGGCGACCGCTGCGCGGGCCCACGCGCCGGCCGGCGTACCGGCCGATGTACCGACCGAAGCGCGGGCCGAGGCGCCGCCCGCCGGCGCGGTATCATCGTGCCCTTCGCCTTCGGGCAAATTCCTGCCGACCGAGTACCACCATGAGCCCCAAACCCGCCCGCACGCTGACCTTCAAGTGCAAGAAGTGCAACAAGCCCGTGACCCTGTACCTGCAGAAGGTATCGGCCTGCTCGCATATCACGCCATACCAGGGCTTCTGCAAGTGCGGCGAGATGATGCGCCACGCCACCGGGGACAAGGACGCGGTGGCGTCGTTCGTGGAGTCGAACGATATTCACTGGGCGCATCACCATCATCACCATCATTGAGCGATGGCGTGTTCAGGCCACGATGCGGGCGGAGACCTTGCGCGTCGTGGACTGAATGAACCGGCCGAGGCGGTCCGCGAGATCGCGCGCGCCATGCGGCAACGACGGCAAGGTGTGCTCCACCGCGCGCGCCACTGCACCCGGGATCCGTTGGGCCAGTTCCGCCGCCTGGCCCAATACGAAGCGCGGCTGCATGCCAAGGGTTTCGGCCATCGCCACCACGTGCCGGCGCGCAATCTCGCCCGGCCGGTTTTCTCCCCCGATCGAGAACGCGAACTCCCCTGACAGCCCGGCATACAAGCGGGTGCACATCAGATCGTAGAAGGGGGTCAGCCTCACGCCCTGCCCAGGCAGCACGTACAACGACAGGTTCTTTGCGTGGCTGTCGTTGTTGCCGACGTAGAGGTTGAAGAAGATCCAGTTCAGGAAGTGGCGCAGGTCTACCGCGGGCTGGACGCTGCATTGCCGGATCAGAGCGGCACAGGCGGCGATGCCAGGGCCGCCCTCCTTTTCGTACTTGCGGTCGGACACGATGCCGGCCAACTGGCACAGGTCGTACTGGACCAGCCGTCCCAACGTTCCATCCGGCCGCTGGTACCTGTCGAAGCGCCGCACGACGCATGCTCGCGTCATCGGTTCATAGAAAACCTCGGCGGCAGGCAAACCACACTCCGCGGCAACGCGCATCACGATGGTTTCGTTCGCGGCCGACTGCCATACCTTGGCGAGGCGCTTGATGTCCGGCTTCAGGATATGCGTGGACGGCGCGACGCCGCGAGGAAGACGCGGGACGCCATCGTCGAAGATCGCCAGGCTGGTCTTGTCCTGTGCGCCCGCGAGCGAGATCCGCGCGCGGGCACCCTTCAGGTCGACGGCGGCCGCGGACGGCTTGCTCAGCGCCGCGCCCAGCGCCTGCCATGAGGTCGCCTGGTACGTGGGAGGCTTCGGCGTTTCGCCTTCCGGTACGATGACGAAGGCCCCAGCCGTGTCCCCCGCCACCTCCAGGAGCATCGAAAACAAGGTGGACGCCTTCTTCTGCTGCGCGAGATAGTCGCGCAATTCCCCCTCGGGCAGCAGGTTCTCGAAGAAGGCCTGCACGACCTCGGCGTCCTGCAATCCCGGCATCAGCGGAATGGCGGCGACCGGGAAGCGGTCCTCCCTGGCGAGCCATGCGGGCGAATAGGCGAAGGCCAATGGCGCGGTATCGTGGATGGTGCCGACCACTTCATCGCCCCACAGGACGCTGAGCCGTTCGGGCCGGGCCATCACAAGCCTCCGCTGGTCTTGGGCTTCACGACCACTTCCAGCCCGAGCAAGTCCATGATGTCGAGAACCTTCTGCAGCTGGACCGTCGGCTTGCCCCGCTCGAGTTCGACGACAAAGCGGTTGCCGGTACCGCCGAGACCGGCGAGATCGGTTTGCTTCAGTTCGAGTTGCTCGCGCCGCCGGCGGATGGCGGCGCCGAGTTCGGCCGAACTGTGAACCACGATGCCGCTGGCGGCCGAGTTACCGCTCGGGAAGTTTTGTTTCTCCGCTGCCATCTTGCGCCCCTGATATTACCGCTCGGTAATTTTATATTGGAACCACGCATCGTCAAGGGAAAAAATTACCGCTCGGTAATACCACCGGTCGCAGGGTTGGTGCGGTGCTGTACTTCACGGGAACGAATGGGTCGACGGCGTGGGAGGGCATCAGCCCCGCCGTTCTACCGATTCAATCGAACGCCTGCACCGCCAGCAGCAAAATCACCGCCAGATAGCCCAGATGCATGCGCGTGCGCTGCCGCTTGTAGCGACGCACGACGTCCGGCAGGAACAGTTGGCGTGCCGTCTTGAAGCTGGAAATCGGATCGGCCACGACGTCGGAATAGGCCTCGGTGTTGTTGCGATAGATCGTCGCCAACGACTCGCGCTCATGCCCGCCCGCCAGCTGCTGCGTCGTGCGTGAACGCTTGCTGATGCGGTAGTAGAACAGCGGCGCATCGATCCGATGCACCTTGGCCTCGGGCTCCAGCAGACGGATATAGAACTCCCAGTCCTCGAAGCCGTGCTTCATCGCTTCGGAATAGCCGGAGGTCCGGTCGTACAACGCGCGCGGATAGACCGCGCAGTTGTGAATCATGTTCTCGAACAGCAGCCGCTGATAGCTGTATTCGGGCAGCCGCCATTTCCCCTTCTTCGCGCCGAATCGTTTGACCTGGCAGTACACCAGCGCGGTGTCCGGATGCCTGCGGAAATGCGCTAGCGCGCGGCGCAGGTAGTCGGGATGGATCTTGTCGTCTCCGTCCAGCGGCACGATGTATTCGCCGCCGGTAAGCCGGATACCGAGATTGCGCGCCGACGCCACGCCGCCGTTCTGCTTGCGGATATAGGTGAAGCGGCGATCCTTCTGCACGAAGGCCTGCACGCGCTGCGCGGTATCGTCGGTGGAGCCGTCGTCGACCACGATGCAGCGCCAGTGCCGGTAGGTCTGGCGCCGCACCGATTTCAGCGTGTCGGCGATCACGCCCGCCTGGTTGTAGCAGGGGACGATGATGGCGACTTCTGGCGCTGGATCGGTTTGCGAACGGCGGAATCTGGAAAGAGACTTCAACAGCATTAATGGGGAAAGCGGGTTCTGCGGTTGCGGCCAATGATCGCATACCGACCGTGACGGCCCTGGAAAACCTGGCCATCGCCGCTCGGCGTGCTCGGTTTCGGTCGTGCCGCTGGTTCCGCCTAACCCTCGTTAGTTCAGCTTGATATCGAGCTGCTGCAGGGTCCGTCTCTCGACCTCGAACTGCTCGGCGGCGGACTTCGCATATTGCTCGCTGCTCAGGTAGACGGTTCCAGGTCGATGGCCTCCAACGACCTCAGGTATGTCGGATCCTGCGTCGCGTTTCTGAAGGCGTCGTGCAGGGTCTTGACGATATTCGGTCCATGCCGCTCGGGCCGACGATGCCGACCAGCGAGCTCGCGGTCAAGCGGCGGCGACCCGCCTGGCTCGTCAATGCCTTCGGCGCCGTCAGATGAATTACATTTCCGGGAGCAAGACTGAGGATGGGACCAGTCCAATTTCAACGATCCGGGAATCTCATGCACAACGACAAATTCGACCTGATCCAATTTTCCTCCGCGGTTCGCGATCTATTGGACAGCGAGCTCCAGGTATCGGTCGGCAATATGGAAGTGGTGCCCTTTGCCGAGAAGCTGTACAAGCTGGTGCGGTCGCATGCCTACAACGAGGGCGTGCTCGACGCGAAGCGCGTGATGGAACGCAAGCTGGCGGATGTTTCGGAGCAGCTGGATATCTTGCTGCAGTATGAGTAGCGCAATACGTCGGCGAGACATGGCGCCGTTATTCCGGCGACATAACGTCGACCTGTCGTCGCAAACTTGAAGGCGGACGCTGGCCCCGCCTCTGATGCTTCCGCGGCGATTGCCACCGACGGACATCGCTTACGGCGGCCAGCCATTCAAAACAACGTGGCTTCCATTCCCCACGCCCCTTCCCGCTCGGTCCGCGGCAAGTCCAGCCGCAGCGTGGCGCCGCCGGGTAGTTCGAGTTCGTCGCAGTTGTTCCCGGGCCCGCCGCGGTCCACGACGATGAACCGCGCCACGCCTTCCGTGACGATCAGCGAGTGGTGCCACACGCCCTTCCGATAGTTGACGCCTTGCCGGCCGTTGGTGACGAAGGCCCGCACCGCATGCGGCTCGACCATGTCGCCAGGCGGCGCCACCACGACGAGGAACCGCGCATCCCCAAGTGGAATGAACGCCTGGCTGCCGAGCGGGTGCCGCTCGAACGAGGTCAGTACCAGCGGCACCGCATAGGGTTGCGATTCGAACAGATTGATCAGCGGGCGTCCATCGTTCGAAGACACGTCCACTTCGGCGAGGTCGTGAAAGCGATGACACATGCCGCGATTGATGGCGATGGGGGTGCGGCCATCGCTTTCGATGACGTCGCCGAACGGGGCGAAGGCGTCTGCGGTCAGCGGTTGTGCGATCAGGGGCAGCGGGGCGGTCTGAATGGGCATGGCTGGACGGAATCGGGTTCGCATACTGGTCTTACCAGTATTACGATATGGCATGTCGGTGTCAATGCGGGAACTCGGCGGGTAAACGCCGATTTGTTGGGTTCGCGCGGGGCGTTATTGTTGCGCCCTACCCGTATCAATCATACTGGTCATACCAGTGATAATCCCCCCGGCGACACAACAAACACGAGGAGACCGCCATGACACCCTACCAAGCCGGCCCGGCGATTACGCCGGCGTCCGCGGCCGACATCCCGGCCGTCGCGCAAGAGAACGCGCTCTACCGCAAGGTGGCCTGGCGACTGCTGCCCTTCCTGATGCTGTGCTACGTCGTCGCCTACCTCGACCGCGTGAACGTCGGCTTCGCCAAGTTGCACATGCTCGCCGACCTGCAGTTCAGCGAGGCGATGTACGGCCTGGGTGCGGGTCTTTTCTTCATCGGCTACTTCTTCTTCGAGGTGCCGAGCAACATGCTGATGCACAGGATCGGCGCCAAGGCGACCATCTCCCGCATCATGATCACCTGGGCGCTGATCTCCGCGGCGATGATGTTCGTCACCACGCCGACGCAGTTCTACGTGCTGCGCCTGCTGCTCGGCGCCGCGGAGGCCGGCTTCTATCCCGGCATGATCCTGTACCTGACCTACTGGTTTCCGTCGCACCGCCGCGCGAAGATGGTGGCGCTGTTCATGTGTGCGATCCCGGTGTCGGGCATTTTCGGCGGACCGCTGTCGGGCTGGATCATGGAATCGATGCAGGGCGTATCGGGGCTGCGCGGCTGGCAATGGATGTTCCTGATCGAGGCCATCCCCTCGCTGCTGGTCGGCGTGGCGGTGATGTTCTACCTCGACAACAATATCCGTGCCGCCAAGTGGCTGACCGAATCGGAGAAGGCTCTGCTCGAGCGCAACATCGCCAACGAACGCCAGGCCAAGGACGCGCACCCGACGCTGCGCGCACTGTTCGCCGATACGCGCATCGTCAAGATGGCCTTCATCTGCTTCTGCACGGTGATGGGCCAGTACGGGCTGACGTTCTGGTTGCCGACGCTGGTCAAGCAGTCCGGCGTATCGAGCGCGCTGCATATCGGCCTGCTGACCGCCGTGCCGTTCTCGGTCGCGGTCTGCTCGATGATTCTCGTCAGCCGCAGCTCCGACCGCATGCGCGAACGCCGCTGGCACTTGATCGTGCCGTTCTGCTGCGGCGCCACCGGCCTGGTGCTGAGCGCCGTGTTCAGCGACAACGTGGCATGGTCCCTCGCCGCCCTGGCGCTGGCAGCCGGCGGCAGCCTCGCGACTTCGCCGCTGTTCTGGAGCCTGCCGACCGCGATCCTGTCCGGCGCCGGCGCGGCCGCGGGCATCGCGATGATCAACTCCTTCGCCAACCTCGCCGGCTTCCTGAGCCCCTACATGATCGGGCTCATCAAGGACGCGACGCAAAGCACCAACCTGGCGATGTTCGTGCTGGCCGGCGTGCTGCTGATGGGCGCCCTGCTGACGTACACGGTGCCCGCGAAGCTGGTCAACAAGTAGGCGCCGCCGCGCGGGGGCGCGCCGACGCTCGGGTACAATCGTCTGCCTGAGCGGCGCCCCTCCGCTGCGATGCGCGACCGGCGCGTCCTAGCCCGATCCTGCCTCGGCGCTCTTCCTCGTTCAGACATCAGGCATGTTCAACTCGACCGCAGTCGCCGCCAATGCCGCCCGGCTGATCCAGCAATGGATCAACGACGGCACCTACCCCGCAGGCTCGCTGCTGCCGTCCCAGCGCGAGCTCTCCGAGCGCCTCGGCATCAGCCGGACCTCGCTGCGGGAGGCGTTCTCGACCTTGCAGGGACTGGGTCTGATCGTGGCGCGCCCCGGCAAGGGCGTGTACGTCGCGGAAGGCCCTGCGCCCTCTGCCCATCCCTGGCGCTTCGCCGACTCGCATTCGCTGACCGACATCTACCAACTGCGCTTCGCGCTGGAGAATTTCACCGCGCGGCTCGCTGCGCTGGTGGCGGAGCCGGCCGACATCGACGCGCTGCGTGCCAACGCGGAAGCGATGCAGACCTGCATCGAAGCGTCGGACTTCACCCAGGCGGCGCAGCTCGATTTCGATTTCCACATGCAAATCATCGCGATCTCCGGCAATCGGGCGATCGCGGAGATCCTGCGCAACAGCGCGGAGATCATTCAGGAAAGCCAGCGCCTGCCGTTCTACAAGCGCGGTGCGCGGCGGGCTACGTTCAACGAGCACACGGCGATTATTGATGCGCTGGCGGCCGGGGATCCCTCACTGGCGCAGCGGGCGATGGCGGACCATATCGTGCAGGCGGCGCAGCGGGCGGGGGTGCATTTTCCGACGAGTTTGGATGCCAGCCTCGGGGCTCCGCCCCACCAATAGCTTGGGCCTCTCGGGTTTAGCACCTCCATTGACATGTGGAGGAGCTCGGTGCCGTTACACCCACAATCAACAAAGTTGGACCGCCGCCATCAGGTGCTGCAGTGCCTGCCACCGAGCTTCCAGCCCGGAAACGAGCTGGCACACCCGGTGATCCCGGCCCGCGCCAGAAAATCCGCCGCGATATCCTCTCACGATCTTTCAAGTTTTAACGTCGGGCAGCAAAAAAGGGGATAGAATCGTGACCGTTCGTCACACACTTGACCCAGAGCATGAGCGCCCGACACCCTGAAGTGAAGATTGAGGCTAACCCCACGAAGCGAACGGCTGCGAGCATCACTTCGGTCGACGACCTGACACTCGTCAAGCGCGTCTTGGAGATCTACGACCAAAAGAAGGTTGCAGAGCTATTGAACGAGGCGAGTCCGGGACACTGGTGCAGGGAAACCATCAATCGATGGGTCAAAGGAAAGGCGTCGCCGAAGCTTTCTCACGCCGAGTACAGCCGCCTCGAGTCGCTACTGCCAGCCCGCAAAGTTTTGGACCCCGACTTCACCTTTATCGACCTGTTCGCTGGCATAGGGGGAATTCGGAAAGGCTTTGAGAGCATTGGCGGAGAATGCCTGTTCACGTCCGAGTGGGACAAGAATGCTGTCCGAACCTATAAGGCGAACCATTTCTGTGACCCGGAACGCCATCGCTTCAACCTCGACATCCGGGACATCACACTATCAAATAGACCCAACGTCACCGAAGAGGAAGCGTACCGGAATATCGACCGGGAAATACCGAATCATGACGTATTGCTGGCCGGCTTTCCTTGTCAGCCTTTTTCTGTTGCGGGAGTATCCAAGAAGAATTCTCTAGGGCGAAAGCACGGATTTGAATGCGAGACACAGGGAACGCTGTTCTTCGACGTAGCACGGATATTGGCGGTTAAGCGGCCGGCTGCATTTCTTCTCGAGAACGTAAAGAATCTCAAAAGCCATGACAAGGGTCGCACCTTCCGTGTAATCTGCGAGACGTTGAACGAGCTTGGGTACGAAGTTGCGGACATTAACACCCCCAAGGGTCAAGATCCAAAGATAATTGATGCGCAGCTTTTTTTGCCGCAGCATCGCGAGAGAATCGTCCTAGTAGGGTTTCGTCGTGACCTCGGCATTCATCATGGCTTTACATTGAAAGACATCCATAAATATGTCCCAACAAAGAAGCCTTCATTTGGCGAATTACTTGACAAGGACATTGATGAAAAGTACATACTGACCCCCAAGCTGTGGGAGTACCTATATCGGTATGCCGAAAAGCATCGTTTGAAGGGCAATGGTTTCGGGTTTGGACTGACGAGATCAACCGATATCGCTCGAACACTGTCAGCCCGGTATCACAAGGATGGCTCCGAAATACTGGTAGACCGGGGGTTTGACGAGGCCGATGACTTTCATAGCGAATCGAATATGAAAAAACGGCCGCGCAGACTTACACCACAGGAGTGCGCCAGACTGATGGGCTTTGACCAGCCAGGCGAGTCCAGCTTCATCATTCCTGTGTCGGATACGCAAGCGTATCGGCAATTCGGGAATTCCGTGGTTGTCCCGGTTTTTGAAGCTATCGCGAAACTGATGAAAGACAGAATTTTGTTAGCCAAGGCTGCCCAGGCCAAGGCGATTTCACACCAACTGGAAATGGAATTTATTGGCTGACATTGAAGATCGCAGCACTATCGCCAGTCCAGAGTAACAACGGATCCCTTCCGCCTCGCGTTCCTGGTAGGCTTAAACCATGAAGAATCAAAGTCGAAACGGGATACGCATGCATTGCAAACGCACGATTTGCTCAGGTCGCCGGCAAAGGAGACTTAGTGCCCGCGCGCATGCTGTCCGTAGCGCCAAACATCTGTCGGTCGTGGATCCAGATGACTGGGTAGCATACATTCCTTTCCACAGATTCGCCCGCTCCGTGTCCGTATGGTAGACGTTGTCAACAGGGAGACGCGGTCGCGAATGATGTCCGAAATCCGGGGCAAAAATACGTCTCCAGAACTAACGGTACGGCGCTTTCTGCACGCCCGCGGATATCGATTCCGCCTCCACCGGAAAGGTCTGCCAGGAACGCCGGATCTAGTGCTTGCGAAATACGGCGTCGTGATCTTCGTCCACGGGTGCTTTTGGCACCAACATAAAGGATGTGCGTATGCAGCGACCCCGACGAGCCGGCCGGAGTTTTGGGCTTCGAAACTTGCCGGTAACGCAGAACGAGATAGCCGCCACATCGAAGCGCTAATCCACTTAGGATGGCGCGTCCTAGTCGTCTGGGAGTGTGGGCTTCGACATCAGAAAGATCAATTGCGCGAAATTGAGGAGTTTTTTGAGGCGCCGAGCGCGGTAATAGAATGGCCACGACTTCCACCTAAAAGGCGGCCTTTGAAATAGAGCTTCCGCACGACAGCGAACCCACCTGTGCTTCTACGCACTCTTGTTTCGAACAGGATACAACACGCCGTAGCAGAAGGGATGGGGCCACACTCGATTTCCACACATAGTTCTAGTGGACACGACAGACGAAGCCACGGCAGGAGGATCGAATCGGGGATGCACACCACATCACGAATTGCCGCAACAGAAAAACGAGCGGCCTCATACCCCCGATTGGACGCATTGACGTAAGGCATTCTGCGTATGTAGGCTTCGGAGCGGCGTGCAAGTTGCGCACGGCCGGCACAGATCAATGGTGAGACGTGAAGAAAGGCGCGCTGTCGGATTACTTTCACGGAGTTGGGACAAAAATCCTCAAAGGCACTGAGGTTGATCCCGCCGTTTCGAATGGCCATGAGTTACAAGGCATCGATGTATTCCGTGCCTTTTTAGGTACGCCCTCCGAAAGAGCGTCCATACCCGTAACCTATGTATGGCTCGAAGATGACGCCGAACCATCGGCTCTTCCGCTGCACGGTACGTGGTATGACAGCCGGCGCGGAAAATCGCACCGCAGTGCTGAGTACAGGCTGTATTACCCGGCGGCAGCAGAAGAGGTCGCTCACCGGGCGAAGCCGGGCGACCGGCTGTTTCTCTGCAAGCCCCAAGACGGCCCTGTCCTTGCGCTGTTCTGCAAACGGCAGAGTTCGATTGAGCGCCAGCTCCTCTGGCTCTTCGGATTGGAGGAGAGCGAGAGTACGGACCTCCAGCAGATCGACCTGCGGGAAACCGGAGGTCGGTTTCTCGATATTGCAGCACGCCATGTCCTCGAGCTCATCAATGTTGAGGTCTTGGCGACGGCAGACAGTCTGTTGGAAAAACTCCTCAGCCACTTCAAGGAGGCGCGGGGGAATGAGTTCCCCCCGACGGTAAAGTTTTCGCAATTTGCCCGACGGATGGCGGCGCATGTGGATCCGATCTCTGATCCTGATAGGGCACTTTTATCCTGGATGGACTTGGAAGAGCGCCTTTTTATGACGCTCGAGCGATATTTTGTCGGACAGCGTCTGCAACAGGGATTTATTGCCCGCGGTCAGCCGGATGTCGACACTTTTTTGGCGTACTCGCTATCGGTGCACAACCGGAGAAAGTCGCGGGCGGGCTGGGCCTTGGGCAATCATATCGAAGCACTGCTGCGCGCGCACAACGTCGTATTCAAGCGTGAGGCCAGGACGGAAAAGCGCAACGGCCCGGATTTCCTTTTTCCCGGAGAAGCCGAATATCACGATGCTTCATATCCGGATTCACAGCTTACGATGCTTGCAGCGAAAACTTCCTGCAAGGACCGCTGGAGGCAGGTTTTGGCAGAAGCAGACCGGATCTCGCCGAAACACTTGCTGACGTTGGAACCCGGTATATCAGTCACCCAAACTTCGGAGATGCTGCGCTCGAACCTCCATCTGGTGGTGCCACAATCTCTACACGAATCCTATCTGCCACAACAACGGGACCACATCACGACAGTCGCGGAGTTTATTGAGCTACTGCGCGCGCGGTCGCAAACACACGCGTAAGAGGACAAACCGGTCAGCACCCACATGAACTCGCTCAACAAAGAAGATCCGGAAGAAGAGTTCGACATCGTCGAGCCTCCGGCCTCGAATCTCGTCGAGTCGCTCCGCGACATCGGCTACTCACTAGAGTCCGCGGCTGCCGACATCATCGACAACTCTATATCCGCCTCAGCCCGCCACATCGACATACGGTTTGGGTGGAGCGATGACCATCAGCCGTGGGTTGCCATCATGGATGATGGCAAGGGCATGAGTGAAACTGAACTGGTCGAAGCCATGCGCCCCGGCGGAAGGGATCCGCTCACCAAGCGAAGCGCCGACGACCTCGGGCGATTCGGCCTCGGCCTGAAGACCGCATCCTTTTCTCAGTGTCGGGAACTGACGGTCATTAGCCGCCAGGGCGGTCCCGTAGCGTGCCGGCAATGGAATCTGGATTTGGTCAGGAAGCGCAACCGCTGGATATTGCGCCGTCCGGCGGCGTTCGAGATAGCGGAGTTTCCGGTCGATATCGCCGAGCTCGGCACCTCGGGTACGGTCGTGCTCTGGCGCCAGCTTGACCGCCTGGATTTGGGTACGGACCCGAAGCACTTCCACCAAGTAATGAACGAGCGCATCGCGAGCATCTGCGACCACGTGGCGCTCGTTTTCCACCGGTTCATTACCGGCGAACCGGGCAAGCCGAAGATTGCCTTCCGTGTTAACGGCTCGGCCATACAAGGC
>Ga0065721_10004722_pt1 | contig 30117 bp, 24 predicted proteins | sample Mesricmetagenome_FD_59108 | JGI IMG/M metagenome (GOLD analysis project Ga0065721, IMG submission 59108) | Mesophilic microbial community from rice straw/compost enrichment Sample: eDNA_1 v2 (version 2) | ecosystem: Engineered > Solid waste > Grass > Composting > Bioreactor | place: USA: Davis...
GTGCGGTATCAAGGCGGCAGCAACGCGGGGCATACGATCATCAATCCGCTCGGCAAGTTCGCCCTGCGCATGCTTCCTTCCGGAGTGTTCTACCCGAACGTCGTGAACGTGATCGGTCCGGGAGTGGCGCTGGATATGGAGGTTTTGCTGGAGGAATGGCAGGCTTTAACGTCTCGGGGAGTTCCAAGTCCGGCTTTGAAAATATCGGAGCGGGCGCAAATCGTGCTGCCGGTGCATCGGTTGTTCGACGAGCTGGAGGAAGAGAGATTGGGCGCGCGGAGCTTCGGTTCGACCAAACGCGGGATTGCTCCTTTCTACTCCGATAAATATGCCAAGCTCGGGATTCAAGTCGCGGAATTGTTCGATAAGGCTCGACTTCGCGATCGGCTGGAGCGTCTGCTTGAGAGCAAGAACGTTCTGTTGCGGCATCTTTATGGACAGACTCCGATACAGGCGGCGGAGGAATGGATCGAGAAGCTGCGAAGGCAGGCCGAGTCTCTAGCTCCTTATATTGGCGATACGACAGCCCTCTTGCATAAAGCCTACAGGAGCGGAGAAGAGATCCTGCTCGAGGGACAGCTCGGGGCTCTCCGGGATCCGGATCACGGGATCTATCCGTTCACCACGTCGTCTTCCACGCTTGCGGGTCACGCATCGGTCGGGGCCGGGCTTCCGCCGTATGCGATCTCCCAAGTCATCGCGGTAACGAAAGCTTATTCCAGCTGCGTCGGCGCCGGACCTTTCGTAACGGAGCTGGAAGGCGCGGAGGCCGATGAGCTTCGACGCCGCGGGGGAGATGCCGGCGAATTCGGGGTGGTGACCGGAAGGCCGAGGCGGGTCGGATGGTTCGACGCGGTCGCGACGCGTTACGGCTGCCGAATCCAAGGCGCCACCGCCGTCGCGTTGACGAATCTGGACGTGCTAGGCTACTTGGAGGAAATTCCGGTGTGCGTGGGATACGAGACGGAGGAAGGTTACGCGGAAGAGTTCCCTATCCCTTCCCGATTGGTCTCGGCGAAGCCTGTCTATAAGAAGCTCCCGGGCTGGCGATGCGACCTCTCGCAGGCGACCAGACTGGATGAATTGCCTGAAGCGGCCAGGAAGTATATCGATTTTCTCGAATCGGAGATCGGAGTGAGCATTACGGCGGTATCCGTCGGTCCAAGGCGGGAGCAGATCGTCGAGCGGTGAGGTGAAGCCGCCTGGGTACGCGACACTGGGACCGCCTTCGCAGGCGGTCCATTGCCCGATGATTACCCGATGGCTACCAGAAGGCTCGTCAGAAGCAACAGAATGGACACGGGCGCCCAAATCCTTCTTTCCCGCTTGCTTCTCGTAATAAGGTTCAGTATCGTTGCCACCGCAGAGAAAACCACGACGAACCAAACGGCCGAATCGGCGAACGGCTGCCAGCCCGGCCATGCGGAACCCGACTTGCTTAGCACGATCATGGCCAGCGCCGCCAGAATAACGACCTGAACCAAACAGGCGAATCGCATGGCCGGCGGATAGCGGCCGGGAAACTTCCCTCCCATCGCATAACCCCCCCACGGCGCTCCCGCTGCCAAGGCAAGCTGAAACAGGATCACGATTCCGATGAGAACGGTAAATACGATAGCCGATATTTGAATATACATAACCAAGCCCCCCGACTACATAAAGTATCCAATATTCGCCAATCACTTGGCAAGCCGAAGATCCTTCATATAATGTATAGATACCTACACATTAGACTAGGATGATTGTCCATGCTTAAACTACTAGGGCGGAGCATACGCGAATTCCGCGCTTTTTCCGCCAAGCTGCTGTTGTTCGAGCTTATGTATATGCTCGTTACGAGCGCCGTTATTATTCCGGTTATTACGTTCTTATTCAACCGAATACTGCGGGTCGTCGGCTCCGGATCGCTGCTTAACGGCGAGGTGTACCGGATCGGGGAAACCTACGAGGGCTTGACCGGCCTCCTTCTCATTGGGCTGGTTGCTTCCTTCGCGGTGCTGATCGAATTGTTCGTGCTTATTATCCTTGTCCAGCAACGCTACTTCGGCAAGGACATCGCGATCGCGGACGCGGTGCTGACGGCGCTGCGCAAGCTGCCGAGGCTGCTCGGCTTCGGCGTGTTCCAGCTCGTCGTGTTGGTGCTTCTCTTGATCCCTTTTATCGACTCGCCTCTGTCGGCTTCGTTCTACGCGCTGTTTAACGTGCCGATCTTCGTGAACAACCATGTTCTGGACGCTTCCTATACGGTAACCATCGCGTACGTTCTGATTATCGTGCTAGCGCTGTATACGCTGCTGCGATGGATTTTCGCGCTTCACTTTATCGTGCTGGAGGACTTGAAGCTGGGGCAGGCGATCCGCCGAAGCATGCTCCTGACGAAGGGCCGCTGGCTGCAGTTGTTCGGCTCGCTGGTCCTGATGAATATCGCCATTCTTGCGGCAACCTCCGCCGGAATATCGTTGATCGGCTATATTCCTTCTTGGCTGAACATGGACGTGCTGGCGCTCGTGTCGCAGCATTACTCCTTGACGCTGTCCACGATGCTGACTTATATGCTGACGCTGCTGCTCCTGCCGATCAATATGTTCGTGCTGACGCGTCTTTATTACGGGCTCGGTTGGAAAAAGGGGATGAAGGCGAGGGATCGGTTGAACGTGAGCCGAAGCGGGCTCGGCCGATTCGAGAGCCGCATCGGCAGCTGGTGGAGAGGACTCCGGCGCAAGCGCGTGGTCTTCGCGGCGCTCGCGGTCTGCTACATCGGCTTGTCCGTCTTTATCGGCTTGCGAGCGAACGACAGCCTCGTTTACGCCAAGTGGAGCGTGCTCATCGCCGCGCACCGGAGCGACACTTCGGTTGCGCCCGAGAATTCCCTTCCGTCCGTCGTCTCGGCGATCGATAAGGGCATGCAGGTCGCGGAGCTGGACGTCCAGCTGACCAAGGACGGAGTCGCGGTGCTTAATCACGACTCCGATCTAAGGCGTATGGCCGGCGCGCGGTTAACCGTGCACGAGCTAACCTTCGCGGAGCTCCGCAAGCTGTCCATCGGCGAAGATGAGGAAGGCCATCTCATCCGCATTCCGTCGCTTGGCGAAGTGCTTGCCGAGACCCAGGGCCGCATCAAGCTGCTGCTCGATCTGAAGCCGTACGGCGGCGTGAGCGAAGAGCTGGCGGACGAAGTCGTTCGCCTGGTCAAGGAGGCCGGCATCGAGCAGGAGGTTCGCATTCAGTCGTTCGATAGCGCTTCGCTTGCGCGAATCCGGGAGATCGCGCCCGAGATCAAGATCGGGAGAATTCTGTACTTCGCGCTCGGCGATCTGTCGGAGCTGGACGTCGACTTCTATACGATCGAGCAAGTGATGCTGACCGATCCATTCGTGAACCGGGCGCACGCCGACGGACGCGAGGTGTGGGTCTGGACCGTCAACGACAGACGCAACATGAAGGAAGTGCTTAAATTCCAGATCGACGGCATGATTACCGATTATCCGGAGAGAGCCATGTCGATGATCGACGTGGACCTGTGGGCCGACGGCGAAGACAAGGGAGACGAGTCGGTGCTGCGCCCCTCCGAAGAGTAGAAGATCAAAGCGATGGAGGAATGGCCATGAGCGCCAAATGGACGGATCCGATTTTGTTGCCGATTCCCGAGAGCTTCGAGAGCCAGCGTCTGATCATACGAGCTCCCCAATGGGATGACGGCATCAAGGTCAACGAAGCCATCCGCGAAAGCATAGAGGAGCTGCGTCCTTGGATGCCTTGGGCGCAGCAGGTACCTACGGTGGAAGAATCCGAAGTCGTCTCCAGGCAGGGCAGGGTTCACTTCCTGGAGCGTTCGGACATGATGCTATATCTCCTTCATAAAACAACGGGGCGATTCATCGGAAGCAGCGGCCTTCACCGAATAGACTGGCAGGCTAGAAAATTCGAGATCGGCTACTGGATTCGCACCTCCTTCAGCGGGCAAGGCTATATGACGGAGGCGGTCGACCGTATTACGAGTTTCGCGATCAACGTCCTGCAAGCGAACCGAATCGAAATCCGGTGCGACTCCAGGAACGCGAAGAGCGCCCGGGTGGCCGAGCGGCTCGGCTTCGCCAAGGAAGCCGTGCTTCGGAGCGAGAAGCGCGGCGTGGACGGCAGCTTAAGGGATACCCTCGTATTCGCCAAGGTTAGAGGCGCAGAGTTCTAAGTCGCTTCTGAGAATCGGCGCTCTCTCAATCCAGAATCGTGTCCTTGGCCGGATCTCTCAGGAATTCAAACATCCGTTTGATTTGCTCGGCGGTATTGCGTTCCTTCGAGAGCTCCGGCAAGCCGTTCTCCCCGAAGAAGCCGACCTCGCTCGTCTCCAAGCCGCCCTGGGCTTCCCCGCCCACGATCTCGCAGCGAATAAAGAACTTGTAGACATGGTAAGGCTCGGGCGGATGGTCGTGGAACTTCTTGTCCAGCACGGCCAGCAGACGGACCGGCGCGACCGTGAACCCGGACTCCTCCTTGACCTCTTTAACGGCTACTTCCGAAGGAGAAAGGCCGATATCGGACCATCCGCCGGGCAGCGCCCATGCGCCGTCGATCTTCTCGCGAACGAGCAAAATTTTATTTTCTCTAAATACGACGGCTCTTATATCGACCTTCGGGGTGGCGTAACCGGTGTCGCTGGCGAAGGCGAGCTTGATCTTCTCGGTTCCGGCCGTCGTATAATTCGCGAGAATATCGATGCTGAGCTCCCTCAGCATCTCGTAGCGTTCGATATCGTAAACATCCTTCGCGTAAGTCAATCCCGTCTGCGCGATCCCCTGGATTTGCTTCGCCCATTCCAGCCATTTCGGCTCCATATCCGTTAGCCCCCTAGAACTCTCTGGATTTTACCATTGTTATCATAACATCGATTTTTGAGAATTTTGAACCTATTGGGCGATTTTCCCTCTGTTATAATGGGAATCAAGAAGAAGCCGTACCGAACAGGTGGGAAAATGAGCTGCGAGGATTCCGTTCAACGAGCGATCGACTATATCGAAGAGCATCTGGAGGATGAGCTTGATCTCGCCGGCATCGCGGAAGAAACTTTTCTCTCGCTTGCCCAGTTGTACCGGGTGTTCTACGCGCTGACCGGACATCCCGTCAAAGACTACATCCGCAAGCGAAGAATAAGCGTCGCCGCCGATCACCTAAGGAACTCGAATCGCAAGGTGGAGGAGCTTGCGTGGGACAGCGGCTTCGAGTCGTACCATTCGTTCGCCAAGGTGTTCAAGAAGATCGTCGGCTTGACTCCCGCCGCTTATCGCAAGGCCGACATCATCTTCAGCTTCGAGCCGATCCGCCTGCGCGAGAGCGTCGATTACTTGGAGAACCGGGAGCATTCGGAGCGGTACCCGGACGTCAAAGTGATCCGGCTCCATCCGGAGAAGGCGCATGCGTACTTGCATCTTTCCGAGCAGGAGGAAGGCATGGAGAACGAGGCTTTCCGGGCGGCGTACGAGAAGCTGGCGGCTAGAGGAATAGACAGAGCCGTCAAAGTCCGAATTTTCGGTCATAATGTCGACCTCCCCTCAGAGGGCGGAACCCACCAATACGGATACAAGGTGCTCGTTGTCGGCGCGGCGGGAATGACTCTCGACGATGCCTTTCGAGAAGAGCCGTTCGCCGGGGGCTTGTATGCCGTAAGGAAGATCGCCGCGAAGTCTCCGAAGGTCGTTCAAGACGGATGGAACCGGCTTCTGGCGGATTGGCTGCCCAAGAGTACGTTCGAGATCGGCTCGCCCCCTTACCTGGAGGAATTCATCGCCTACAACGGCAAGGTGGCCCGGATGAACCTGCATCTCCCCGTGCAGCGCAAGCTCCGAGACGAACCGATCGAGATCGTCGAACGGGAGACGGCATCGGTTTATTGCTGGCGAGGGTACGGAGAGGAAGCCCAGAAGGCGGCCAAACAGGGGTTGATCGACTGGTACGAGAGCCATCCGGACAGCAAGCGGCAGGCCGGCCGGGGGACGTATTACATGTCCTATTCTTACGGCGCGCCGGACTCCGAGACTTATTGGTGGGAGAACGGCTTCCTCTTAGCGGAGCCGGAACCCATGCCGTCTGCGGGACTGGAGCGGAAGCGAATGGAAGCGGGGCGGTATGCGTGCTGCGCAACCAAGGCCTATGGGCTGTTGACCGGCGTCTTGGACAAGATGCACCGGTGGATCGCGAAGAGCGGCAGCTATCGGTTGGATGAAGAGAGGCAATGGTTCGCGGAGTATTACGCCGTTCAGGGGACGGACCTCGAACAGGATGCTCTCGTGAAAATCTTTATTCCTATTCTGCCGGAGGAGAGTGCCCGAGTTGAACAATCCCGCTAAGAAGAACAAGGAAGAGAACTATCAGCCCCAACACGTTCCGCAAGCGTTCAAAGTGATTAACGGCAAGCATCAAACCAAACTCGAGGTGGAGAAAATGGAGGACATGAAGCCGCGGGTCGTCGAGCACGGCGAATTGAAGCTGATCGGCATTCCGTGCGTCAGCTTGAAGGACATGGGCGGCAAGTATCGTCATGCGAAGGAAGGGCTGTTGTCGTCGACGAAGCATTTTCCGTTCGTGAAGAATCCTTCCGTTCATTACGGGATCTGGCCCGAGGCTCCCACGCAGAGCGAGTCCGACTTGCACGCTTATATTCTGTGCGTGGAAGTCGACGCCTTCGACGGCGTTCCGGAGTGGTACTTCAAGACGACGCTGCCGCCACAGAAGTGCGTGGTCGTGCCCAATAAGGACGGCGACTACGATGCCGCCTGCCGCGTCGTCGATCAGTACGTCAGCGATAACGGCCTCATCGTCGGAGCCCAAGAACGGAAGTACGTCATTTGCGAGAAGTACGACTACGAGGGCGAAGGCTTCGCCAAATACTCGCTTCCGATTCAAGGGACTCGGGAGGAACAGCGATGAACGAGCCCCTACGTCGCGGTACCCCGGAAAGTTACCGTCCTTTCAGCGTCCCGAAAGCATTAAAAATAATAAACGGAGGAATCCCGATGAACCAACCCATGCATTCGGAGGAAGAAGCAAGATCCGCCAGCCCGGTCAAAAACAAAGTCGGCAGCGTTTTCGTTCCGGTACGGGATATCGAGAAGGCGCGCAGCTGGTACTGCCGCGTTCTTGGGCTGCACGAGGAGGACTGCGGGATCGTGGGGGGCCACCTGTGCCCTCTGCCGATGGAAGGAACCGGAGTCGTTCTGGATACGATGCCCAAGTGGGGCGGCCAAGAGCCGGGCGGAGCGCCCTCGATCGCAACGCCAGCCTTTATGCTCATGACGGAGGACCTGCAGGGCTCTCTGAATTACATGAAGGAGCTCGGTGTCGAGCTCGTGACGGAGATCGAGCATGACCATTGGTTCGTCGTGAAGGATCCCGATGGCAACAAATTAATGATTTGCCGGGAATGACAAATTCCTTCGTTAGGGTTTCCCATAAGCGCATGATATAATGATTTCAATAACGGCGCTGAAGTCGAAACCTAAGGGGGTGAGGCCGGATGGAACAATGGATTGACTTGGTCCAATTGATATTCTCGTTCGGCCTCATCTACTCTATCGCTCTTCTGCCGTTCTCTTTATTTTCCACGGAAGAGATTCAATGGAACCATGCGGCCATTGCCGCCGGTTCCTCGATTGGCGTGCCTCTCAGGCCGTCTCCGCTCACGAGCATCCAGCGATGGATCGCTCGAACGGCAAGGCGCAAGGAAGCCCCCGATGACGACGCGGATTGCGACTCCCTGATTGTATCGAAGCTTACTTCATACAATAGGGAGGATAACCATAAACGTGACTACCCATTCCAAGCCTCGGAAGCGGGCCAAGCTCGCTCTCGTCCTGATCGTCGGGATGATTCTGGTTCTGTCGCTCAGCGGCTGCTCGGCGGCCGACCCGTCCCATCCGATCGAAGCTTCCACGCCCGGGTTCTTTAACCACTACTTTATCTATCCGTTCTCGGTTCTGATTCAATGGTGCGCGAACGCGTTCCATGGCGATTACGGCCTGTCGATTATCCTAATGACGTTCTTGATTCGGTTGGCGCTTCTGCCGCTTATGATGAATCAAACGAAGAAATCGGTCGCCATGAGGGAGAAAATGGCCGTTCTTCAGCCGGAGCTGAACGCGCTGAAGGAGAAGTACAAGGATGCGACCGGCGCGGAGGCCAGGCAGAAACAGCAAGCGGAGATGATGGAGCTTTACCGGAAGCATCAGTTCAACCCTTTGAATATTGGCTGCTTGCCGATGCTGATCCAGATGCCGATCACCCTGGCCTTCTACTATGCGATCCGCCGTACCCCGGAGATCGCGGCCCATAATTTCTTGTGGTTCAGCTTGGGGAAGCCGGATATCGTGCTGCCGTTCATTGCCGCCATCGTGTACTACATTCAGTTTCGCGTGTCGCAATCGGCGGCCAAGTCGAGTCAGCAGAACCCGAACCCGCAAATGGCCGTCTTAGGCTTGATTTCGCCGCTTATGATGGGCGCGTTCGCGTTCGCGATGCCGGCGGCGTTGCCGTTATATTGGGCGGTCGGCGGAATCTTCGTTATCGCGCAGACGATCCTGCTCAATAAGAGGTATGCGAAGAAGCCTGCCGGCCAAGAGCCGAACGACTCGCCCGTACTGGCCGAAAAGAGCGTTTAAAGCGAATGTTTAAAAGAAAAGGGCCGTGCCGTTCTTCCCTCCGGAAGATGCGGCGCGGTCCTTTGTCCGTTCTACGGGATTATTCTCGTGAATGACGCGTTGCCATTAGGAGTTGCCGGAGTTAATGTCGCATTTATTCATGATGAACGAGATCTGATTCTCCAAGCGGTTGATCCGTTCCTGAGCCTCCGCGTCCTCCGAGCCTTGTCCGCGAAGCTCCGCCAGCTCTTGCTTCAGCTGATGAAGATCCTCTCCCGCGTTGGAGCAATCGTAGCTGCTCTCCAGATTATCGAGCATGAACCTTCTCCACCTTTCGTCGGATGTCCTCTCCTATTATGGAGGCCGCTTCGGAATTTATTCGTATTGGCGAAATGATGGCGTATTGTAATCAAATTTCATGCGCAATCTTTACGCATTAATTTATAAAATTTCGCAAATACTGTATAATATAAGGTAATGAAACACACTAGGAGGAGAGCTTATGTCTTCATTGACTGATAAGGTCGTGGGGAAGCGGTTACGCCAATGGCGGGATGAGATTGGTTTTACACAGGAAGAATTAGCGGAAGGCACTCACTTGACTCGCTCAATCATCTCCAATATCGAGCTTGGTAAAACGAAACTGGGATTGATTGAAGGAAAGACGATTTGCGATTTTCTAGGGATTTCTCTAGAAATGCTATTAAAGGTAGATACCGATACGGAATTGGAATCGATAATTCTGTTTAGAGAAGGCGATGAAGAAACATCGAATGCGGAGTTATTGGATCGGACGGATATTATCATGAAGGAATTAATGGCTCAGGTAGAACTTTGTCAGATTGAAGGAATGAAACAAAATGTTTGAAAGAGTATCTGGCAAGGTTGAACTTCCCGGCTACCAGAAGCTTATCATAGAAAATGAAGCAGAGCAGTACGCATATGAGATTCGCAAGCAAATCAATGTTGCAATTGAACTGCCAATCGATTTAATCGAAGTCATTGAAAAGCAATTTAATACGTATGTATTTCAGCTTGTAGATTTACAAGTATCAGGATTTATTCGCGTGATCAATGGAAAAAAGGTCATATTTCTAAATGGCTCTGAATCATTGGGCAGACAATTGTATACCGCGGCTCATGAGTTATGTCATATCCTTCGCGATCTGCCGCATATTAAAGAAATAGAAAGCCTTGATGAAGAAGAGCGTGAGAGCAAACTTAAGGAAATGGAATATTTCGCATATAAGTTTGCCGATTACTTTTTAACTCCTAGACCTGCTCTTATTCAGAGTATTGCAGAGTTGAAAATATCAGACTTACGCTTGCTCGAGCCCATTCATATCTTTAATATCCAGAACCGCTTTCGGATTAGTTATCGCCAAGCTGTACGAATGTTGCATAAGATTGGTGTAATTACCGAGAAGCAACGAAACGAATTAGGTTCGATAAGCAGTAAAGAAAATCCGAATCTTCTATTGGAAATGGCTCAAAAAGCTGGCTACTCGAATGAACTCTCGCTTCCATTAGCTGAAAGTCGGATTCCGAAAATTTTCTACTCTAGTATAAAAGAAAATAGCATTCACTCCCGAATCTCATCTCGAAAGTTAACTTACTTATCGGAGATGCTGCAAATTAGCTTTGGCAGTAAGGATGGTTCTGCCGAATGACTAATGTTGTAATTTCCGATACGGATATTATTGTACATATGGTCAAGGGGCAGGTATTCTCGAAAATTATGCCTCTATTAATTGACCAAGTTTATATTACCCCTAAAGTAGATGAAGAACTTCGTTTAAGACACGCGGGTGTCTACGGGAGTTTAACTCCCTTTTTTGCCGAGGGTAAATGGTTATTTAAATTAAAACCAATGTGGAAAGATTTCAGTAGTGAGCAGAAGCGTTCTATCAATGAAACAAAAGACCAACATCGGGCTAGACTTGATCCCGGAGAACTTGATTGTCTAGCTTATGCCACTGGACTTGGAATACCTGCAATTATTAGTGATGATAAAGGAGCAAAAGAAATCATCTCTTTAGTCACGAAAAATAAGAAAGTAGTGCTGACTTTCTGGGATCTGCTGGTATTAGGTGCAAAGAAGGACAAGTTATCCTGGTCTGACGCCAAAGTTCACTACGAAGCGGTAAAGCGTGCATGTTCTCTCAAGCTTCCGGATTTCGAGTTCCAAGTGAGATCATTTGAAGATAAAGTTCAATTTCATCCATGGGTACAGAAATTTTTAGAGAGTTAGCACTCAAAAATAATAATCAGAATTTATTCGCTTGACTTCACCCTTGCAGATGGTCTAATATCGAGAACAATAAACGACCAAATGCATGGACCAAGGCCATATTGCCGGTGCCAAGGCGTTACAGAGAGGGAATCCCAGGCTGCGAGGTTCCCGCGCCGAATCCGCAATCCCACCTTGCGAGCAGCAGCGGGAGACGTTTGTCGAACCGTTGCCGGACCGACCGTTAATCGGATGGAGGATCGCCTCGTACGGCGATCGAATAAGGGTGGTACCACGAACACATTCGTCCCTGGCGAGTGTGTTTTTTTGTTTATTTACATCCGGAAGGAGGCTGCTAAATGCGGCAATCGAGCTTATTCGTCAACACGTTGAGGGACGCCCCGTCGGAGGCGGAAGCCGCCAGCCATCAGTTGCTGCTCAGAGGAGGGTTTATCCGACAGTTGGCCGCGGGGGTATACTCCTATCTGCCGTTGGGATGGCGCGTTCTGCGCAAAATCGAGAGCATCGTCCGCGAGGAACTGGAACGAGCGGGTGCTCAGGAGCTGCTCATGCCCGCCTTGCAGCCTGCCGAGCTGTGGCGGCAATCCGGCCGATATTCGGTCTATGGTCCGGAACTGATTCGCTTAAAGGATCGGCACGATCGCGAGTTTGCGTTAGGTCCGACTCACGAGGAAGTCATCGCGTCTCTCGTGAAGAACGAGATCGGCTCCTACCGTAAATTGCCCGTGACGCTGTTCCAGATTCAGACAAAATTCCGCGATGAGCGACGCCCTCGCTTCGGTTTGCTCCGAGGCAGGGAGTTTCTGATGAAGGACGCCTATTCCTTCGATACGTCCTGGGAGGGACTGGACCGATCCTACAAGGCCATGTATAAAGCCTACGCACGGATTTTTGAGCGGTGCGGCTTGAACTTCAAACCGGTTGAAGCGGATGCGGGCGCCATTGGAGGAGAAGGAGGAACGCACGAATTCATGGCGCTCGCCGAGATCGGCGAGGATACGATTGCGACATGCGGCGCCTGCGATTATTCGGCCAACCTAGAGAAGGCGAAGGCTGGCCCAGAGGAGGCAGCGAGCCCGGAAGCGGACGAGGAATCGGCGCAACCGATTCACACCCCGGGGGCGCGCACGATCGAGGAAGTGGCTCGTTTTCTCCAGATCGAACCGAAGGACATCATCAAGACGCTTATTTACCTGGCCGATAACCGACCGGTAGCCGTTCTGCTCCGAGGCGATCATGAAGCCAACGAAGTCAAGCTGAAAAACGTCTTGGGCGTCGAGGAATTGGCGTTGGCCGACGCGGCAACCACCGCGGCCGTGACGGGAGCTCCGACCGGATTCGTAGGCCCTATCGGTCTGCAAATTCCGATCCTGGCGGATTCGGGGGTCCTCGGCATGGGATCCGGGACGGCCGGCGCGAACAAGGCTGATTACCATTGCCGGAATGTCGTGCCCGGCCGCGATTTCTCCGTCGAACGAACCGGGGATTTCCGTAACGCCAAGGAAGGCGATCGGTGTCCTCACTGCGAGGCGGGGACCCTGCAATTCCACAAGGGCATCGAGTTAGGCCATGTCTTTAAGCTAGGGACGAAATACAGCGAGGCGCTGAACGCCCGATTCCTCGATTCGAACGGTAGAGAACAGACTATGATCATGGGCTGTTACGGTATCGGCCTCTCCCGGGTCATGGCGGCCGTCGCGGAGCAGAAGCGTGATGAGCGGGGACTGATCTGGCCTTTGGCTCTAGCTCCTTTTCAAGCGCATATTATCCCGGTATCCTCCAAGAACGAGACTCAAATGAGGACAGCCGAGGAGCTGTACGGCAGGCTGCGAAGCCTCGGCATTGAGGCGATTCTGGACGACAGGGAGGAGCGGGCCGGCGTCAAATTCAACGATTCCGATCTGTTCGGCATCCCCGTCCGGATTGTCGTCGGCAAGGATGCGGAGAACGGCAGAGTGGAATTCATAGAACGGGGGATCGGGGAGAGCGAGGTTATAGCCGCAGAAGAGGCGGTCTCTCGAATTCTGAACCTTTATTCGCCTAAGCCCGATTGACATTCCCGATCCTTTTCCATAAGATAGCTATTAATATCTCCAACAACGCAGAAGAAGGGTAAGTAGACATGCGAGGGTGGACTCAGAGAGCCGGTGGTCGCTGCGAACCGGTGTCCGGCGCATGCTCGAATGGACTTCCGAGTTGCTCTCCCAAACCGCCGCAAGGCGCATTAGGGAGTTGCCGGGCATCCCACCGTTACCAAGGGGACGGTATCGAGATTCGTCGCAGGGCGATCTCCGCACCGGGAAGAGAGGATCGTCACTCGCTTGCGTATCATGCGGGGGAACGATCGAATTAAGGTGGCAACGCGACAACCTCGTCCTTATCGGACGGGGTTTTTTGACTTTAAAGGGGGTGATGGCCATGGAAGGCGGCTGGTGGCGGCGGTCGATCGAGATGTCGTTTCGGATCATGTTGAATTCAAATTCAAGGAGGATGTTAACCCATGAAAGAACGAGTATTGACCGGAGATCGGGTGACCGGCAAGCTTCACCTTGGCCATTACGCCGGAAGTCTACAGAATCGTGTAATCCTGCAAGACCAGTACGAGTCGTTCGTGCTGCTGGCCGACGTTCAAGCTCTGACGACTCATTTTGACCGGCCGGAATTGATCCGTCGCCATCTACGCGAGGTGGCTCTCGATTACTTGGCGGCAGGCATCGACCCGGAGAAGGCCACGATCTTCGTCCAATCGATGATTCCGGAGATCGCGGAGCTGACCGTCTTGTTCTCTATGTTCGTTACCGTCAATGTTCTGCGGCACAATCCGACGATCAAGTCGGAGTCGAAGAACGGCGGGCTGGACGAGATGTATTACGGCTTCCTCGGGTACCCGGTCAGCCAGGCGGCCGATATCGCCTTCTGCAAAGCGACGATCGTGCCGGTCGGGGACGACCAGCTGCCGCACCTGGAGCTGACCCGCAGGATCGTGCGCCGGTTCAACGAGCTGTATAAGCCGGTGCTCGTAGAGCCGAAGCCGCTCGTCGGCGAGATGCCCAGGCTCGTGGGGACGGACGGCAACGCCAAGATGAGCAAAAGCATGGGCAACTCGATTCCGCTCGATTCGTCCGCGGAGGAACTCGTTTCGCTTATCAAACGGGCGGTAACGGATCCGGCCCGCATTCATAAGAACGATCCCGGCCACCCGGATATTTGCCCGATTTACGCTTACCATCGGGCTTTTCGGGCGGAGGGAGTCCCGGAGATACGCGAAGGATGCGAGAAGGGGACGATGGGGTGCTCGGCATGTAAGGCCCAGCTAACCTCCGCTTTGGAGCAGATGCTCGCCCCGATGCGAGAGCGCCGAGCGATCTACGAAGCGAAACCGGGCTCCGTCGACGAGATTCTTATGGCCGGTACTACGCGCGCCCGCGAAATCGCCCGGCAGACGATGCAAGAGGTAAGGGAAGCGATGAGCCTTGATTATTTCAAGTAAAAGCAAATTCATATTTTCCTCCAATTGTAAGCTCTTCGGCCTTTCTGTATACTATGATGAGCTTGTCATTGCGAGAGATTGTGAGAGAAAGTAACGGAGGATCATTCACCGATGTCCGAATTGGCTCTTGTCCATGTCGCTTATCAGGCCATTCATCAGAAGCTATTGAACGGCACCTACGTGCCGGGGATGCTGCTCTCGGAGAGCGAGCTGTCGGGGGAACTCGGGATGAGCCGGACTCCGGTGCGCGCCGCCGTGTCGCTGCTCGAGAAGGAAGGCTTCGTACGGACGCTTAAGAAGAAGGGGATTCTCGTTCAGGGCATCGAGGTCGGGGAACTGTTCGATATCTACGACCTGCTGCTGGCCCTGTATTCTTTTGCGCTGGATCAGATAGAAGAGCACCAATACGAATTGGATCTCGAAGCGCTTCGCGGTCATCTTGGCGACATGCTGGAGGCAAGCGATAATAAGTTGAACCGCGAGTACTACGAGTGCGGCCTTAAATTTATGAAGACCTTGCTTCTGGCGATCGACAACCGCAGCATTCTGGAGACCTTCGACCGATACAAGGATAAAATGCTGTTTTTTGTCGTCGCTTACCGCTCTACGAAGGGCTCTAATCGCCCCTATACGGGCAGGAAGCTATACGCGGAGCTGCTCGATCTTCTAACGGAGAAGAACTATTCGGGAGCGAAGAAGTTCTTAAAGCAATATAAGCTTGGGTCGCAGGAGGAGCTTCTGCGCCATAGCCAATCGTTAACATTAACTTAATACTCGAGCCATCGGACTTCGGAGCCTCGGAACCCTTAAACGGGTTTCCGAGGTTTTTTGACATTCCCTTCAAATCGCCGATCGCGGGCGACGCGAGGCGACAACTCGGGTGCGGATATCTGTTAAATCAAAGTCTGTGGGCGGTAAACGAAACAAAATCAGGATTAACAGAAGCCGAAAGCTCCGTTTATTCCAGGTTTACATACAAGATGAATAATTCTTGTATACAAGATGGACGTCAAAAGCTGCCGTCCTAAAGCCAAGCATGAAATCCACCCCAAAATCGGAGGTAATGATCATGGCCCAAGAAAATCTGAAATTCATTCACCTGACGGACACTCACATGAACGCGGCCGGCAAGCAAGACGGATTGTTCTCGAAGGTGCATATGGCGGACAACGTAAGAAAAGTATTCAAGCATGCGAAGGAATCGGGCGTGAAGCCGGCATTCGTCCTGATCACGGGCGACCTGTCCCATGAAGGGGATTCCGCGGATTATGCCTACATCCGCACGGTGCTGGACGAGTGCTCCGAGCTGATCGGCGCTCCGGTTCATGTCGTGCTCGGCAATCACGACCACCGCGGTCCTTTCCGCGAGGGCTACCTGATGGAATCCTCTTCCGAAGAGCCTTACTTCTACTCGTTCATGTACGACGGACTGCGCCTCATCGGGCTGAACACGCAAATACCGGGAAGCCATTCCGGCGAACTGGACGAGCGGCAGCTTGGCTGGCTCGAGGCGCAGCTGAAGGAGCCGGCTCCGCGAGGAACGATCGTCGGCATCCACCATCCCGTTCTGGCAATCGAAGGCATGCCCGGCGACCATCTGCTGAAGAATCGAGAGGCATTCGGCAATGTAATCGCGGGAACGGACGTCATCGGCGTGATGGCGGGCCACGTTCATTCGAACAACGTCGGCACCTTCCGCGGAATCTGCGCCGTCGCGGCTTCCGGAACGGCGTTCGCCGGCGAACTGGCGGATCCGGACACCTACGCGATGGTCAATGCGGTTAGCTATAACGTCGTCAGCGTGAATGACGGCGAAGGCATCACGGTCCGCACGGTCGAGATTCCGACTGCCCGCGAAGAGCTGGTGCGGTTTCCGATCTCCCTGCTTGCCGCGCAGCACTGATCGATCGGCGCAGCGTCCCTCTGTTACTGATAGGCCGCTGGCCCGGCTAACGGACATAGGCGACTCTAAAACGTCGAAAAATCGCGAACCGGAAACGTAACGGACATCCAGTCCGTTAGAAGGCCCAAAAGGCGCTAAAAGCCGCTCGTGCGGTTCTAAGGACTTCCTGTGTCCGTTAGAAACCGGAGAGGGCCAATAAACCGTTCTAACGGACTGTATGTCCGTAAGCGCACGGAGCCTTCTCCCGCAACGGCTACTATTCTAATTTTGATGATTAATAACAACGGAGGCACCCCCATGACCACGCAACACGTAACGAGAAGCACGCTGCTTCCGCTTCAAGGCGCCTTCAACTTCCGCGATATGGGCGGCTTGCGCGCGGCGGACGGCCGAACGGTAAAGCCGGGGCTGCTGTTCCGCGCCGCCGAGCTGACCGGGCTGACGGAGGAAGACCATCTGTATCTGAAGCCGATCGGCATGAGGACCGTCTTCGATTATCGCAACCGCGGCGAAGCGGAGGAGAAGCCCGATCCGGCGATCGGCGAAGCGGTCAATGTCCGCGTGCCCGCCAACGAAGCTGCCGAGCATGCGCCGCACGTCACGATGGAGCAGATGCTGGCAAGCGGCCATCATAAAGCGTTCACCGAAGACATGCTGGAGAAGCTGTACGTTCAGCTTCCGGTCGGCAACGCCTCCTACAAGAAGCTGATGGCGCTGCTGAGCGAGCCCGAGACGAATCTGCCGCTCGTGCATCATTGCGCCGGCGGCCGGGACCGAACCGGAGTCGGAAGCATGCTTATCCTGATGACGCTTGGCGTGCCCTACGAGACGATCCTGGAGGATTATTTGTACTCCAACGAGACGCTTCAAGGCTTCAACCGGTCGATGTTCGAGGCGGCTTCCAAGTACATCTCGGCGGAGGAGCTGCAAGCTCTAGGAGAAGCGATGCTCCTTCGGGAGCGGTATCTGAAGGCCTCCCTGCTAAGCATCGAGCAAGCCTACGGAACGTTCGAACGTTATTTGGCGGAAGAATTCGGCATCGACGAATCCGTTCGCGCCCGCATTCAAGCATACTGTCTGGAATAATCCAAGGTTCATAAACTCAAGGGGGTCTTATTCAACATGCAAGGTTGGAAAAAGGGAGCAAGCCTTATCTTGGCGCTTACGACGGCATTCGGATTAACCGCTTGCGGCAGCTCGGGCAACAATAACGGTTCGAACACCGCGGCTGCGGGGAACGCCTCGGAGCCGGCGGAGGCATCCGCAAGCGCGAAGCTTCCGGCACTCGATCCGGCGAACCCGACGAAGGTTACGTTCTACAGCTACAGCCTCGCCTATCCGACCATGAAGGCAGGAATGGAAGAGCTGCTCAACGAGTTTAACGATACGGTCGGCAAGGAGAAGGGCGTTATCGTCGAAGGGATCGCGGATACGACCTTAACGCAATGGAAAACAGATATTCAGGCCGGCAAGCAGGTCGATATCGTCCAGCACGGATTCGCTACCATGGACAGCTCCCGCCAGACGTTAGGCTTCAAGGCCTTCGAGGATATCTTCCCGAAGGATGAGCTGGAAGCGCACCTGCAAGGCATCTCCCCGAACGCGCAGGCGCTGGGCAGGATTGATGGCAAGATGTACGGTCTGGCCTTTACGTTCAGCACGCCGATCCTGTTCATGAACGGCAAGCTGTTCCAAGATGCGGGCCTAGACCCTAACAACCCGCCGAAGACTTGGGACGATGTGAAGGCAGCGGCTCTGCAGATCAAGGAGAAGACGGGCAAGGACGGCTTCGGGCTTGCTCCGAACAACGGCTGGACGACGGAAGGCGTCATCCTGAGCAACGGAGGCAAAGTGATAGCCGACGACCGCAAATCGGCCGAGTTCGCGAGCGACGAGGGCATCGAGGCCATTCAAATGTGGAAAGACCTCTATCATAGCGGCGCGCATGCAGTGGGCACCGATTCGGAAGTAACGGAGCAGTTCATGGCAGGTAATCTGGGGATGCTCCTTCAGTCGACGTCTGTGTACAGCGGCATCAAGAGCGCTTCCGAGGCTGCCGGCTGGCAAGTGTATGGGGCCCAAATGCCGCAATTCGGAGACAAGCCGTCCGTTCCGGTCAACTCCGGCAGTATGTTGGCGGTTCGTCCGGACAGCGACATCAAGACTGCGGCGATCTGGGAGTTCGTTAAATTCGTGACCGGGGATCGCGGTTATACGATCATCACGTCCAAAGTCGGCTACCTGCCGCTGCGGACGGCGCTGGCAGACGATCCGAACGGCCTGAAGGACTTCGTCGACCAGAATCCGCTGTATCGCGTCAATCTGGCGCAGCTCGACCGCATTCAACCGGTTGCAATCTGGCCCGGAGAGTATGCGACCGAGATCGCAACGGCATTCACCGACGCGATCGTGAAGGCTGTCTCGACAGACGCCGATGTGAGGGAGACGCTGACCCAAGCGCAAGACCAAATTAACGACATGCTTCAGCAATAACCCTCCTGTGGGAAAGGAGCTATCTTCCGCCATGAGCCATATGGAACCGACTGCCGTAATCCCTCCCTTGGCGGGGACCGCTTCGGCAACACACGCCTCCGTCAGCAGACGAGCTCTGCTGATGCGGCGGTTGAAGCCGTACTTGTACCTTCTGCCTGCGATCGTGCTGCTCATTATCTGGATGTACAGGCCGCTCCTCTATACGTGCTATCTGGCCTTCCAGAAGTGGGGCATGGTTCCCGGTACGGAGCCGACCTTCGTCGGCTTGGATAACTTTACCCGATTGTTCCGGACGGACTCCTTCGTCCATTCGATCGGGAACACCGTCTTCTATACGGTTGGGCTGCTGCCCTTCTCGATTGTAATCCCGCTTATCCTCGCCGTCGTGACGGACGGGATGAAGGGCAAGTCGAAGAATTTCTACCGGGCGATCTTCTTTATCCCGATGATTCTCGCCCCCGTGTCCGTCGGAGCCATCTGGCGCTGGCTCTTCCATCCGTCGAACGGGCTCGTCAACAACCTATTGCTTAAGCTGAACGTCGTCGATCAGCCGATCGCGTTTTTCTCTGACGCGCAATGGGCGAAGTGGATCATTCTGTTCATTACCGGTTGGAAAATGGTTGGATTCGCAGTGCTCATGTTCTCTTCGGCGCTTACCGGCATCAATCGGGAATATTATGAGGCTGCGAGCATCGACGGCGCCGGAAAATTCCGAGTATTTATTCGCATTACGGCACCGCTCGTCTCCCCGATGGTCCTGTTCATGCTGACGATGAGCATTCTGTTCGCCAGCCAATGGACATTCGCGTACATTGACATGCTGACCGCCGGCGGACCTTACGGCTCTTCGACGAATGTATACTACGAGATGTACAAGAACGCATTCGCAAACATGAACGTCGGCTTTAGCTCGGCGGCAGCCCTTGTTTTCTTCGTGGTGTTCGGGCTGATCGCACTGGGACTGAATGCTCTGTCCCGGAGGCTGAGCTTCTACGACAACTAGCACAGGAGAGGAGATCTACCATGAATAAGCGTTCGCCGGCGTTTACGCTCGTGCAGCATGGATTGCTCGCTCTCATGTGCGTGATCGCGGTATTCCCGTTGTATTGGATGCTGATCTCGGCGTTCAAGAACGAGTCGGAGATCTTCACGGCGTCGATGTTTCCGCACAAGCCGGTCTTGACCAACTTTACCTATGCCTTTGACGAGATGCCGATATTCCGCATGATGTTCAACTCGTTCAGCATTGCCATTATGACAGGCGTCTTCCAGATGGCGACAAGCCTGCTCGCGGCTTATGCGCTCGCCCGGTGGCGGTTCCGCGGCCAGGGGCTTATCTTCTCGATCCTCAGCTTGACCTGGCTGATCCCTTATCAAGCGGTCATGGTCCCGAATTATACGCTTGTGAACAGTATGGGGCTCAACGAGAATATCATGGGTATTGTGCTGCCGTACGCCGTCTCGACGTTCGCCATTCTATCGTTGTATCAGAGCTTTCAATCGTTTCCGAGAGTGCTGATTGAAGCGGCCAGCATCGACGGACTAAGCGACTTCGGCATTCTGGTGAAGCTGATTCTGCCGAATATCAAATCCATGGTGGCCTCTCTCGGTATCATCTTGTTCCTGAACGGCTGGAGCGAATACTTGTGGCCCATGCTGATCACCAAGGATATGGAGAACGCCCCGATCGAGATCGGGCTCCGGCTGTTCGTCAATTCGGACACGAATATGTGGGGCTCGCTTATGGCAGCGGCGACGGCCGCGTGCATTCCGATTCTGCTGATCTACATTCTGCTGCAGAGGCAGATCGTGGATTCGTTCGTGCGGTACGGAGTGAAGTAAGATGTTTGGCGACCAAGAAAAACGTAATGTAAAATTCATGCTCCGTTCATAATCGCTGAGTAAGCTAGCTCTGAATATATCCGCCGTATGGCGGTTCAGGAGTTAGCTTCTTTTTTTTGCCCATTGATTGATAATGATTATCATTTCTATTGGGTGAGAAACCGTCAAGAGAGGGGGGGCGCGTCGCCGGAGCCATAGCAGAACCAGGGATTGGAGCTTCATAAATTTCTCAGAGGAGTGTGCGGTTTTGAATAGGTTATTTAGGAAGTCAATCTCGCTTTTTGTTACGCTAGGACTGTTATTTTCTCTGCTGCAAATCGGACAAGCAGCGGCTGCCGTGGCCGTTACGGTGCCGGATGGGGAGTATTCGGTTCCGTTTAATGTTTTGGCGGACAATTCGGAGTCTGCTTCGGTCGCGGATTTGTACATGGAGCACGATTCCGGCAAGCTGATTGTCGAGAACGGCGCGATGGTTTTCGAGTACACGATGAACAATTACGACTGGTTCGAGTATTGGGGGTATTTAACTCCCGGCAAAACCAAGAGTTTGAGCACGGAGGATTATACCCCGTCTGCGGTGGTATCGACCCAAAACGCGGTAGTCCCCGGCAGAGGAGTAGATCAGTCGCCAAAGGAAGTATCGCATTATTACGGTACGGTAAGAATTCCGATCGAGAATCTTGCGCAGCATACCGATATCCTGATGCACATCGTCATCAAGGATCTTTACGACAACGGATGGCCGTTCGTATATGACAACTGGTATAATGCCCAGCTCTCCATGGATACGTCCGGCTTGCCGTTGATTCCCGCGGGAGGAAGCGGCGGCGTTGAGGTGCCTACGGCTACCCTGGAGCAATTGGCCGATCAACTCTCCGTTGTTCAATCGGTCTACGAAGAGACTGCGGAAGGGTATGCCGACGGCGACTATTACCCGGGCGCCAAGGTCTCCCTCTATTCGGCCATCCTGAAGGCTCGACAGACGGCCATCGATCCGGAGGCAACCGAGGAACAGTATACGCAAGCTTACAATTCGTTGGTTGCCGCTCTCGACAGCTACCACCTGCTGAAGGTTGCGGTTGATCGTTCGGCCTTGCAGCAGTTGATAGCGGAAGCGACGGCCTACTATGACGCTATCAAAGACAAGATCGCGGGAACGGCTACGGGGACGCAGAATAACAGTACCAGCACGATCGTCTTCTCCGAAGGAGAGACACCCAAGACGAACGCAACGAACCTGAGCAATGCGCTTACGACAGCCAATAGCGTCAACTCTAGCGCAGATTCGACTCAATTCAACGTAAACAGTACGCTTGCCAGCCTAAGCAAATCGCTAGAGACCGCAAAGTCCTTCCTGACGACGAAGGAGACGGTACCGCTGCTCGTTCTGGATAACGTTCCGGCTTCCGGCGAATCTGCCTTTAAGTCTTATTTCGAAGATACCGCGGAAGTTTTGCGCTCGAATTACAATGTGTATGAGAACATTGTTTGGCAAGACATCGATAAAATTAACAAGGCAACGATTAAATACTATCGGCCGGCAAGCAACGGGAATTTCGAATATTCGGCTACGGTCCGTACTCTGCTTGAGATTCCGGGCGCAAGCGGGAGCAGCGCCTGGGCAACGCAAATGACGGAGAATACAAGCGCAACGGCGCCCAACACGAGCGGAATCCTTAAATTGACTTTCTCGACGACGCTTGAACCTTCCGTTACCCAGACCGTCTATTTAAGCTTCAACGGGAACCAATTGAACGCGCTGAAAGCGAGGGTCAATGAGGCTCAGGCTCTATTGGACTCGTCCTCCGAAGGCAGCGCTCCGGGACAGTATTCGCCAGATGATCGGGCCGCTCTTCAGGCAGCTATAAACAGTGCTAAATCGACTGCGGAGAATCTGGGGTCTACCCGATTAGAAATCTCCGGAGCGGCGACCGCTCTGCAAACGGCAGTAGATAGCTTTAAAGCGAGCGCTCTTGAAGGCGTGAACTATTCGGTCGCGCACGCGACGTACTCCGCGTTCTCGACCATGGACGGCTATTTGTTGAAGCCGGCTTCTTTCTCTACGATTAATGGAGAAAAGTATGCGACTCTAACGGTTAAGGATAGTTCGATCATTCCCGCATTCAAGGTCAAGCAGAACGGCGACTACGTCGATGCGGTTGTCGTGAGCACGAACGAGGCAAACGATACGAGGGTTGTCCGCTTTAAACTAGAGAATTCGGAAGATTTGGTAGATGCCCAGGTTAAAATCGCCCAAGGAGCTTACCAGGCGACCCACGACATTCGCTTAAACTTTAACGGCGTGGATAACTCGGCGTTATCGCAAGCCGTCTCAGCAGCTAACGCCTTGCTCCGGACGGCTAAGGCGGGAACGGAGCCCGGCCAATATCCGGCGCAAGCGATCGCAGCCTTTAAGCTGGCCATCGACACGGCCGGCGAGGAAGCGGTCAGAATTCCGGGCTCGCAGCAGCAGACGGATGCGGCGCTCTCGGCTCTGCAATCGGCAGCAGCCGCGTTCAAGGCAACGGTCGTACCGGAACCGGAGAAGGGACCCGAGGACGGCGCCTACACGATCGACTACCGAATCCTGAAATACGGTACGAACGAGACCTCCGTCATGCAGGATTACGTGACGACTCCGGCTAGGCTGGACGTCTCCGGTTCGAAGCTTACCGTCTCCATAACGCTGAAGCAGGACAAGGAGATCACGGCGCTTAAATTCAGCGGCGCGGATACGACGGTTGTCAACCGCGATCCCGCGGCCAACACGCGCGTGGTTTCCTTCCCCGTAAACAATCTGAGCGAGGTTATCGACGGTTGGGTCAAGATCGAATGGCCGGAATTTGCTTATTTCAACGAGTACGATATTCAACTGAAGCTTGACCCGAACTCGTTGAAGGAGCTCGAAGAAGGGGGAGGCGGAACGGACCCGGGAACGAACCCAGGCACGGATCCAGGTACAAACCCTGGAACAGATCCGGGTTCGAATCCAGGCACGAACCCCGGGCCTGGAACGACTCCGACCGCTCCGACTACCGGAACCGATACGGATACCGGAACGGAGACGGAACCCGGTACGGATCCGGGCTCGAATCCGGAACCGACGATTACCTTCAGCGATACGAAGGGGCACTGGGCAGAGGCAGCGATTCAGAAGGCGGTTCAGCTCGGCATTACCCAAGGGTTCGAGGACGGCAGCTTCCGTCCGAACTCGACCGTATCCCGCGCGGAGATCGCGGCGTTCCTCAGCCGCGCGCTGAAGCTGGACGCGGCCGCCTCCGGTTCGGCCGGATTGTCCGACGCGGACAAGCTGCCGGCATGGGCGAAGCCGCACATCCTGAGCGTTGCCGGAGCGGGCTTGATGACCGGCTATGCCGATTCCACCTTCGGGGCGGGCGATACGATCACCCGCGCCGAGATCGCGGTCATCGTCGCGCGCGCGCTTAAGCTTACCCCTCTTGCCAATCCGGCATTGACCTTCGCGGATGCGAGTCAAATTCCGGCATGGGCGAGAGGAGCCATCGCGGCGGTCGTGGAATCGGGCCTCATGGAAGGCAAGGACAATAACCGGTTCGACGCGAAGGCAGGGTTAACCCGCGCGGAAGCGCTGACTCTGATTGTCCGTCTACTGGACTCTCTGCAGAAGGAGCACGCGTAATAATCCAAACAAGATTACGCAAGGCGGAAGCCCCCATGGAGGGAGGCTTCCGTCTTTCCTTTTACAGTCCGCCCCCGCGTCGCAGGCTGCGGTATTGGGTAGGAGACTGACGATAGAAGTCGGAGAATTGTTTGGAAAAGTAGTGCACGGTGTCGTAGCCGAGCTGCTCGGAGATTCGGGTGACCGATTGGTCGCTCTCCAGCAGCAGGGCCGCGGCTTTTTTCATTTTCAGCCTGAGCTGGTACGCCTTCGGCGTCATCCCCGTCGCGCTCTTGAACAGGGAATAGAAGTGGGACTTCGTAAGGCCGCATTCCCGGCTCATCTCCTCGTGGGAGAACCGGGCTTCCGGCTCCCACTCCATCCGCTCGAGAAGGCGCGCGATGCGGCGGTCGTACGGGAAGTCGGAGCGAAGCTCGCCGTGGGCGTGAAGCAGCCATGCCTTCATGAGGCTGGACACGAGCGCTTCGGCATTCCCGTCCGACGGATCGTGCCACCCGCAGATCCGGACGAACCAGTCCGTCAGCGGAGAATGGCCGGGAACCCGTGCATGAACGGGAAGGGCCTCCAGCTCGGGACAGCTCACCGCGGAAGGCATAAGCTCCGGGTCGGGGCGGCTCGTTTGGAACGAGAAGCGGGAGAACAGCCGATCGGGCTTCCCCCAGAGGTCGCAATAAATATTGTAAGCCTCCAGCGGAGCGGCGGAAGACAAATGGAACGAATGCGCCTCCCCCGGCCTTATGAAAACAAGCGAGCCCGGACCGACCGGATACGATCTGCCCGCAACGACGACTCTTCCCTGCCCGTGAACGAAGAGATGGAAAGCGTAGGTGTAGCCGACCCGGGTCTCCTCGTGGACGTCGCCGCGGTACGTGTAGCGGTGGGCCTCCCGAACGTAGATGGTCGTTTCTGACAGCTTACGCGCCTCAGCCGGATTTTTCTCCATCTGTATGGAACACCACCGGAATATTTTATAAATGATGGAATGCAGTTAAAAGACGCTGGCTCCACTCCATCATACAATAGTGACAGCGCTTAACGAAACAGAATCCATCACATTCGAATGGAAAGGAGCCCGGTGCGATGCGTTTCAGGCAGGTCCATCTGGATTTTCACACTTCGGAAAAAATTCAAAGAATCGGGCAAAGCTTCTCCAAGGCTCAATTCCAGGAGATGCTGAAGCTCGGCCGCGTCGATTCGATCACGGTATTCGCCAAGTGCCACCATGGCTGGGCGTACTTTCCCTCGGAGGAGAACGAGATCCATCCGCACTTAGGCTTCGACCTTCTGGGCGCGCAGATCGAGGCTGCGCACGAGATCGGCGTTAAGACGCCCGTCTATCTCTCGGCGGGATTGGACGAACGGCTGGCGCGGCTTCACCCGGAATGGCTCATAAGGGACGAGAACGACCGGACGAACTGGGCGTCGTCGTTCATGGAGCCGGGTTACCACCAGTTCTGCATGAACACTCCTTACCTGGACATCCTTATCCGGCAGATCGAGGAGGCTACGCGCAAGTACGACGGGGACGGCATCTTTCTGGACATCGTCGGCGTGCGCAAGTGCTACTGCCATACGTGCGTCAACCAGCTGCTCGGCGAGGGGAAGGATCCGCGGGACCCCAAGAACGTCAAGGAGTTGGGAGAAAAAACGTACGCGAACTACACCCGGAGGGTGCGGGAGGCGGTTCATGCGATCAAGCCGGGATTGCCGATCTTCCACAATTCCGGCCACATCCATCGGGGACGGCGCGACCTGGCGGCGGCCAACACCCATTTGGAGCTGGAGTCGCTGCCGACCGGCGGCTGGGGCTACGATCATTTCCCGCTGTCCGCCCGTTACGTTCAGCAGCTCGGATACGATTTTCTCGGCATGACCGGCAAGTTTCACTTGTCCTGGGGAGAGTTCGGCGGCTTCAAGCATCCGAACGCGCTGCGGTATGAGGTGGCGCTCAGTCTCGCGAACGGGGCCCGCTGCTCGATCGGAGACCAGCTTCATCCCGAAGGGCGCATGGACCCGGCAACCTACCGTCTGATCGGCGCCGCCTATGAAGAGGTGGAGCGCAAAGAAGCCTGGTGCGCGGACGTTCGCCATGTCGCCGACGTCGGCCTGCTCTCGGTCGAAGCGGCGATCGGCCCGATCAGCGGGGGACTCGCCGGGAAGGCGGACGCCGGCGCGGTCCGGATTCTGCTCGAGAATCAAATCCTGTTCGACGTTCTGGATCTCGAATCCGACTTTGGCGCGTACAAGGTACTCATTCTTCCGGACCGGGTGACGGTGAACGAGGAGTTTAAGGCGAAGCTGGATGCCTATACGAGCGGCGGCGGCAAGCTGCTTGCGACCGGCGCTTCCGGCCTGGATCCGGCCCTGACGGAATTCGTCCTCGATCTCGGAGTCCGCTATGCCGGGCCGAACCCCTTCAAGCCCGATTACCTGTATCCTTCCTTCGAGCTGCCTTCGCTCGGCGAAGTCTCGTTCGTCGTATACGCGGAAGGGCAGAAGGTAGAGCTGGCCGAAGGAGGGGAAGAGCTCGGGCGGCGCGAGGATCCGTACTTCAACCGGGACGTCTATTCCTTCTGCTCCCATCAGCATACGCCGGGCAGCTTGACGGAGGGCGGACCGGGCATCGTCCGGAGCGCGAACGGGATCTATATCGCCTGGAACCTGTTCGAGGATTATGCGGAGAAGGGTACCCTTGCCGTTAAGGAGACGGTGGCTCATGCGCTGCGGCTTCTGATCGGGAACCCGACGCTTGAGATCGGACTGCCCGCCCAAGGGGTGGCGACCCTGCAGCATCAAGAGAAGGAGAAGCGGTTCGTTCAGCACTCCCTGTACGCGTCCCCCGTCCGAAGAGGGACGAATGTCGAGGTCATCGAGGATATCGTTCCCCTGCATGACATCGACGTGGCGGTTCGTCTTCCGGGCAGAGAGATCACGCGCGTCTATCTGGCCCCGGAGGGGACCGAGCTCGCTTACGAGACGGCCGGCGATACGATTCGCTACAGGCTGGAGAAGCTGCTTAACCATCAGATGGTCGTACTCGATTACAGGGCTTGAATTCATCGATCAACATCCGTTCCGGCCTATTGAAACAAGGTGCTTTCCTTCGGGGAAGCGCCTTGTTTCCGCTCTTTTTCGCAGGAGAGGATTCGATTGACAACATTTTCGGCATGCATATATAGTATAGGCACCAGTCACCACTACGACCAAGACGAGACGGGGGAGAACCGCCATGAATCTGTTTCGGACGTTCCGAGGGCGCAAGTATTTGCAGCGGACCTTGATAAGCTTCATCCTCGTCGTCATCCTTCTGGCGATCGCCTCGTACCTTCTTAACGTCAATGCCCGGGGCAAGGTGCTGCGGCTCCAGAACGAAGCCGACCTGAAGCTGCTGACGCAGATCAATTACAACATCGAGAACATGAACGGAATCGTGAAGAATCTCGCCGTATCTCTCTTTAACGACGACGAGCTGATCGCGGTCAAGGCCGGAGCGGATTACAAGCAGAGCGTTCTCAAGATCGACCGATTGGACCGCACGGTCGCCGAATCTCCCTATCTCCACGCGATCGCTTTCTATAACCCGAAGCAGAAGCGCTACTTCTCCTCCCTGAATCATGGGATGGACAACGATTTATTCTACGCGGAGCTGAGCCGTTACAAGAACGAGCACCCGAACGTTCCGAAGCTTCAGCTGATTCCGCTCGACCTTGACGGAGGCTCCGACATCGACGTTTTCGCGTTCTTCATCTACGACGGGCCCTCGCTCGGCTCGGTCAACGACAACGTGCTTATTCTCACGGTGAAGCCGGACTGGATGCTGGACAATGTGAAAACGCTTAATCGATTGGCCGAGCGAGAGAACGACGGTCTCTTTATCGCCGACGGCGACGGCAGGGTGCTTATCGAGAGCGACAACGATCGACCGGATCTCCAGGGGATGAAGAGCGCGGTGCTCCAGTGGATAACGAATTCGACGAGCACGCTCGACGATTTCAATTACACCTACGAGGGAACCAAATATAAAATCACGTACCTCAGCCAAGGGCTGAACAACTGGAAAATCGTCAGCGTGAGGGATTACGACGCCGTTCTGGGCAGCGTCCGGCAGATGAAGTGGACGGAGATCATCGTGACGATCTCCGTCGTCCTTCTCGCCGTTCTTCTATCCATATACTTCTCGCTTAGGCTCTATAAGCCCGTCGGTCAGCTGTACAGCCTCGTCCGGCCCGACGGACGCGAGCCGGAACAGCTAAGCGACGAGATGACGGTCATCGCCGCTACGTACAAGGGGATGCGGGATAAGCTGTTGCTGCTTGAACAGGAGCAAGCTTCGCAGGTGAACATCGCCAAGGCGTACCATCTGAGGAGCCTGATCTCCGGAAGCGAGAGCCTGGCGGAGCCGGAATTGCTTCAGAATAAGGCTCAATACGGGCTCGATCTCGCGATTCCGGGGGCGATCCGGGTGGCGGTCGTCAAGCTGGACGGGCTGGAGGCGCTCGTTGCCGAGCAGGGAACGCAGGCCGAATCGTTGTACGGCTTCGCGATCGCCAACATCGGCCAAGAGCTTCTGCGCCGGTCGTTCTCCTGCGAAGCGGCCGATATGAGAAGCGGCCATCTCGTCTTTCTCGTCAGCGGCGGTTCGGCGGAACTGGACGAGCTAAGGGAGCGATTCGGCGAGCTTCAGCGAACGGTCAAGCAATTCTACCGTTTCTCGTTTACGGTGACGCTCAGCCGAACCTTCGACAGGTACCAAGAGATCACGCAGCATTACAAGCTTGCGCTCCGGCACTCGGATTACCGGATGATCCTGGGCAAGGGCTCGATTATCGAGCCGGACATGATCAAGGACAACGAGCGCAATCCCGAGTACCGCGTGCCTCCGGAGCTGGAGCGCCAGCTGACCGAAGGCATGAGAAGCGGGGACCGGGAGCGGACGGAGGAAGCGATCTCCCGCTGGAAGGAGATCATCGGCGGCTTCAGCTTCGAGAACATGTTCGCCGCGGTGCTCCATATGGCGATCACGCTCAGCAACACGCTCAGCGAGATGAACCACTACCACCTGAACCCGCTCTCCGTCGACCTCCAGGCGATCAACCGCCGCATTCTCGGCGCCGAGACGCTGGACGAGATCGGGCAGGTGCTGACCGAGGTCATCGGCGAGACGTTCAGCCAGCGCCAGAGCGGCAAGGAGGACAAGAGCCAGCTGATCGCCGACACGATCAAGGAGATCATCGGCAAGCATTATGCCGATCCCGACTTGAACGTCCAGAAGATCGCCGACATGCTGAAGATGAACCCGGTATACCTCGGGCAGACGTTCAAGGCGCAGGAAGGCGAAACGGTTGTCGACCTGATCAACTCGACCCGGCTCGCCCACGCCCGCCTCTACCTGGAGCAGCAGGACCTGACGGTGGCCGAGATCATGGAGAAGGTCGGCTTCGGGAACGAGAGCTACTTCTACAGGCTGTTCAAGCGGCACTACAGCGTGACCCCGAAGGAGTACCGATTGAAGTTCTCGATCGACAAGCATACGTGAACGCGCGGAGCGCGCACGTACGGCCGGCCCGGTTTTTCGGGCCGGCTTTTTTGGCGTTGCCTACCGCACGCTGCCTCTAAGTTAGGAAATAATATCCAATCGCGGCCCAACCGCCGCATGACCGTCACCAGGTGAGTAAAAATGACGCAGTTAAGTTCTAACCGCTGCCCGCTCGCCTCTAGATGAGTAAAATGCGCGTAGAATAATCAGTGGACACTCGTTAAGAGAAACCCAATAATAAAGCTTAACGGGAGGTGTTCACATGGGTGGACAACGGGTGCATCACAATGAGGAGTTCAAGCAACGCACGGTAAAAT
>Ga0065721_10049626_pt1 | contig 30087 bp, 28 predicted proteins | sample Mesricmetagenome_FD_59108 | JGI IMG/M metagenome (GOLD analysis project Ga0065721, IMG submission 59108) | Mesophilic microbial community from rice straw/compost enrichment Sample: eDNA_1 v2 (version 2) | ecosystem: Engineered > Solid waste > Grass > Composting > Bioreactor | place: USA: Davis...
CAACCGCGTGCTGATCGAGCCGCACGAGGACGAGAACGGACGTGGTTACCGCTTCTCGGAGGAGGCGGTCCTCCCGTATCTGTGGATCCTGGCGGCCCAAAAGCGTTTCATCGAAGCTCGCGACAAGGGTGACGGGGCGAAGGCGGCCAGCGAAGAAGCCGCTCCCTCGGTCGCCAGCGGACGTCCTTGAGCAAGATGAGCCAGGGCCTCTTCGCCCGGCCGAGCAGGATATAGTAAACGGATCGCAGCGCCCGAGCAGGAACACCCAAGGCGCTGCTGGATGTAGATGGGGGTAAGGCTTTGCGTATTCTGGTCACCGGCGGCGCCGGTTTCATCGGCTCGGCCCTTGTCCGCCACCTGATCGCCGAGACAGAGCACGAGGTGCTCAATCTCGACAAGCTGACCTATGCTGGCGACCTACGCTCGCTCGACGGCGTGGCTGGCGACAATCGGTACGCCTTCCGCCAGGCCGATGTCGCCGACGGGGCGGCGATCCGCGCGGCCCTGCGCGACTTTCGGCCCGACGTGGTGACCCACTTGGCCGCCGAGTCCCATGTCGACCGCTCGATCGACGGGCCGGCCGAGTTCATCCAGACCAATATCGTCGGCACCTTCGTCATGCTCTCCGAGGTGCTGGCCTATTGGCAGGGGCTGGATCCCCGCGCCAAGGAGGCTTTCCGCTTCCATCACATCTCCACCGACGAGGTGTTCGGATCGCTCGGCGATACCGGCTTCTTCACCGAAACCACCGCCTATGATCCGCGGTCGCCCTATTCGGCCTCCAAGGCGTCCTCGGACCATCTGGTCCGGGCCTGGCATCACACCTATGGCCTCCCGGTCCTGGTGACCAACTGCTCCAACAACTATGGGCCCTATCACTTCCCGGAGAAGCTGATCCCCTTGATGATCGTCAAGGGCCTCGCCGGCGAGGCGCTGCCGGTCTATGGCGACGGCGGCAATGTCCGCGACTGGCTCTATGTCGACGATCACGCGCGGGCGCTGACCCGCGTGTTCGAGGCCGGCAAGCCCGGCGAGAGCTACATCATTGGCGGCCGGGCCGAGCGCACCAACCTGCAGGTCGTGCACGCCATCTGCGACACGCTGGACCGCCTGCGGCCGCGGGCCGACGGCAAGTCCTATCGCGAGCAGATCACCTTCGTGGCCGATCGTCCGGGACATGATCACCGCTACGCCATCGACCCGTCCAAACTGGCGCGCGAGCTCGGCTGGAAAGCGCAGGAGAGCTTCGAGACCGGCATCGAGAAGACCATTCGCTGGTATCTCGGCAATGAAGCCTGGTGGGGACCGATCCTGGCTCGCAGCGACGCCGGTCAACGGCTGGGCCTCAAGATCGTCCACGCATGAGTTCGCCAGATATGCGGGACGTCCTGCTCACCGGCGGCAGCGGCCAGGTCGGGACGGAGATCATCCGACAGGCGCCGGCGGAACTGAACATCGTGGCCCCCGGCAGCGCCCAACTCGACATGGCGGACGCAGAGGCGATCGCCGCGCTCGTCGCCTCGCGGCCCTGGGCCGCGGTGATCAATTGTGCGGCCTATACGGCGGTGGACAAGGCCGAGACCGAGGTCGTCGCGGCGTGGCGCGCCAACGCCCTCGGCCCCGCGGCGCTGGCCCGGGCGTCCGCCGACGCGGACATTCCGCTGATCCATGTCTCAACGGACTACGTCTTCGACGGCTCGAAGGCGGGCTTCTACCTGGAAACCGATCCCGTCGCGCCCATCGGGGTCTACGGCGCCTCAAAGGAGGGCGGCGAGCAGGCGGTGCGGACGGCCAATCCCCGCCATGTCATCTTGCGCACGGCCTGGGTGGTCAGCCCGCACGGCTCGAACTTCGTCAAGACCATGCTGCGGCTGGCCGAGACCCGCAGCGAGCTGAACGTGGTGGATGACCAGCGCGGATGTCCAACCAGCGCCGCCGACATCGCCGCGACCGTGCTGGCGATCGCAGAGCGAATGATCGAGGACGCGGATGCTCCCACCGGCACCTATCACTTCGTGAACGAGGGCGAGGCGACCTGGTGCGAATTCGCGCGCGCGATCTTTACAGCCGCCCAGGCGCGGGGTCTGGCGACCCCGACCGTCCATCCCATTCCGAGTTCCGCCTACCCGACGCCAGCGCGCCGGCCTGCCAATTCGCGGCTGAGCACCGAGAAGCTTCGGAGGGATTACGCGATCGCGCCGCGGCCGTGGCCGGCGGCGCTCGCCGAGATCATGGCCGCCCTGGCGCCCTCCAACCCGACATAAGGACCTATCGATGAAGGGCATCATCCTGGCCGGCGGCTCCGGCACCCGGCTGCACCCGGCGACCTTGGCCGTGAACAAGCAGCTCCTGCCGATCTACGACAAGCCGATGATCTACTATCCGCTGTCGGTGCTGATGCTGGCAGGCATCCGCGACGTCCTGATCATCTCCTCGCCCGAATATATAGACAATTATCGTCGCCTGTTCGAGGACGGTTCGGCCTTCGGTCTCAACATCCAGTACGCCATTCAGCCGCGGCCGGAGGGTCTCGCCCAAGCCTTCCTGATCGGCGAGACCTTCCTTGACGGCGACCGCGGCGCCCTGGTGCTGGGCGACAACATCTTTTTCGGCGCGGGGATGAGCGCGCTCCTGAAGCGCGCGGCCGCGCGAGAGGACGGCGCCACCATCTTCTCCTATGAGGTGGACCAGCCGCAGGCCTACGGGGTGGTCGAACTGGACGACACCGGCCGTGCGGTGAGTCTGGAGGAAAAGCCGGCTGAGCCCCGCTCACGCCAGGCGGTGACCGGCCTCTACTTCTACGACAGCCGGGTCGTCGATTTCGCCAAGCAGGTCCGCCCCTCGGCCCGTGGCGAACTCGAGATCACCGATCTGAACCGCATGTACATGGAAGCGGGCGACCTCTTCGTCGAACAGCTCTCCCGTGGCTATGCGTGGCTCGATACCGGTACGCACGAGAGCCTGGTCGAAGCCTCGGAGTTCGTCCGGGCCGTACAGAAGCGCCAGGGCGTCCACATCGCCTGCCTCGAGGAGATCGCCTTCCTAAACGGCTTCATCGGCCGCGACCAACTGAAGGCCCGCGGCAAGCTGTTCGAGAAGACCGCCTACGGCCGCTACCTGCTGGAGATCGCCGAACGGGGCGATGAGATAAGGGATCGGTGGTAAGGTCATGACCGCGCCGGTCGACGGACAGGCCTCCCCTCGGCGCCTCAAGCTCTGCTTGGCCGCGTCGGGCGGCGGGCATGTGCGCCAGCTTCTCGATCTTGAGCCTGTGTGGTCGGAACACGACTACTTCTTCGTCACGGAAAAAACGGCGCTCGGCAGCAGCCTCGCCGAGAAGCATCGAACCTATTTTATTCCCCACGTGGCCGTCGGCCAGGCGCGTCTCGGCTCACCGCTGAAGATGATCACAGGCGCCGTCCGGAGCATCTTCACCTCCGCGCGCATCGTCTGGCGTGAGCGACCCGACGTCCTGATCTCGACGGGCGCCGGCGCTGTCTTCTTCGCGCTCGCCTGGGCGCGCTTACTGGGCGCCAAGGTCATCGCCATCGAGTCCTTTGCGCGCTTCGATCGTCCGTCGATCTTCTCCCGCGTCGCAAAGCCATGGGCCCACGAACTGATCATCCAGTCGAAGGCGCTGTCGGCCTATTATCCTAAGGCCAAGGTCTTCGATCCGCTGCGGATCCTGGACGGCCCCCGCCCCACGAAGAAGCCGCTCCTGTTCGCCACCGTCGGCGCCACCCTGCCCTTCAACCGGCTCGTGGAGACGGTCGCGGAGCTCAAGGCCAAAGGCGAGATACGGGAAGAGGTGATCATCCAGACCGGTATCGGAGGCGCATCCCCCGAACTGCCGGGTGTGGAAGTCGTCGAAACCCTGCCGTTCGACCGTGTCCAAGAGATCTTACGAGAAGCCGACGTCGTCGTGTGCCATGGCGGCACAGGCTCCTTGATCACGGCGCTTCGCCAAGGCTGTCGCGTGATCGCCATGCCGCGCCTGATGGAAAAGGGCGAGCACTACGACAACCACCAAGCCGAGATCACCGAAGCCTTCGCCGCGCGAAGCCTGATCGAGGTCGCGAATACGCCAGAAGATCTGATGGCCGGCTTGCGACGCTCCCGAGCGAAGGGAGACGTACTCGCCACCACCGACCCTTCAGCTCTCGTCTCCTATCTCCGGACATATCTTGGTCAGGTCCGCGAGCGCTGAGGCTCTAATTAGTCACCCATTCCGGCTTGCCGCGGCGGTTTCTCAGTCCATCGAACCAACCAGCTAGGGCGTAGCCTGTCTGGCGCCACGCGCCGCGGCGAGCAAAGCGCATTAGAATGAGAAGAAACGCTGCCCCAGCAGCCACGGGCAACCGTGCTGGAAACCGATCACGCGTGACAAGGATCTTGTTGCGCTCGTCCAAATAGACTGGAAGGCGAGGTCGACTGCGGACGCCTTTTGCGGACCCTGTTGTCGTACCCGCATGATGCAGGACGCGCGCACCCGCAGCAAATCCTAGCCGCATTCCGCGCTGCACGCCGCGCAAACACCATTCAACCTCTTCTCCATAAAGGAAGTAGTCCTCCCGCATCGGACCAACGACTTGGAGGAAGCGGGCCGTCACCATCAACGATGCGCCGCTGATATAGTTTTGGATGCGCTCCACGTCCGCAGCTGCGGGTGACGCTCGCACGGGCTCGCCACGGCCGATCGCCTCTGCGCGCGCCAGCCAAGGACGCCAGCGACCGCCGTGCGATTGCACATCGTGCTGGGAGCCAAGGATGGAACTCCCTACAGCGTCACAATCTCCACTTTCTAAGCGAGCCGCCATTAGAGCCATAGCGGTGGCAGACGGTTCCGTGTCCGGGTTCAGTATCCACCACGCCTCGGCATGAGGCGCTGCTCGCAAACACGCGTTTACGCCAGCTGCGTATCCAAGATTGCTTTTAGCTTGAAACGCCCGGACGACTTGGCCCCCACTCAACCGAGATGGCAGCACAGCTCTGAGCTGTCGGAACGCCTCCTCGCCACCGTTCTCGCAAATCAAAATCTCGAAGTCAGAGTAGGTCGAGACCGATAAGGCTTGAAGGCAAGCTAGGATGTCTTGGGCGTTACGGTAGCCGACCATAGCTACGACAAGGTGCATCTTATGCGGCACCATCGCGAGCGAGCAATGCTAAGGCGTCAAGAAAACGCCATAGCCGTATCTGGACGAGGACCTTGATGGCGGAAACTCGCTGCCGGAAGGTACTCAGCTGATCGCTCATTAGCACCTTCGGCGCGTGGAAGATCGCGGAGAACGGAAGCGCAAGGGTGCGTGCAAACCATTGCAGCCGTCCAGCACGACGCTCGCGGTAGAGCAGATAGGTCTCCCGGTTCACACGCGCCCACTTCGCGCGCAATTCTGCCCAGCTTTGCCTGGCTGGATGGCCGACGATCGCGCCGGGCGCATATCCCAGCCGAAAGCCCATGCCACGCGCACGCAAGGACCATTCCAAGTCCTCGGAAACCGCAGGCCGGAAGCCTCCCACCTGTTCAAACATCCGCTTTGAACAGAACATATTGCCGGCGCCGGTGAACCCCTTTCGAGTGATGTAAGTCTTGAAGTCAAAGGCGAAAACTCGTTCGAACGCCTCGACTGGCGTCATGCGTGCGAGGTTCTCTACGAGAACAGTCACCCGTCCGCCTACAAAATCGTAGGGCTTTAGACCGGCCACACCCTCCGCCAACCAACGTTCATCTGGTACGCAGTCCGAGTCGGTGAAGGCGAGGACCTGCCCCCTCGCCGCATCAACGCCACCATTGCGAGCTGGGCCAGCGCCCTTCTCCGTCACAACGACAAGCCGTGCGCGCCCATTGATTAACGCCGAAATGGTTGCCTCACCTTCCGGCGAGTTGTTGTCGGCCACTATCACTTCGAAATCTTCAGACGGAATACTTTGCTTCTGCAGCGCTTCAAGGCACCGATCCAATCCGATCAGGTCCCGATAGTGAGGCACGATGACGCTGATCGGCGGGTTACTGCTCGTCATGTCACAAATCGAAATCGCTCAAGCCCAATCCGCCTTCGTCGGGTGCCCAAGCGTGACTCAGGCTTGGACCTGTTTTGCGAGTGCGGTGCCGACCAGCGCTGCCCTCTTGTCCGCGACGATTGCCGAAAGGAGTTCAGGAATGAAACGGTCCATGCGCGTAAATGCCCGATCGGCCTCGTCGTCGACGATCGAAAAGCGGACCAACGCACCATCAGGGACAAAGCCTTCCATCGCGGTGCGTAGGCGCACCTCTCTTTGCTCGCTGGCGCTCGCTGGCAGATATTCCCCCATCCGAGCCCAGTAGACGATGTTCTCCTGGCGGTCTGAGGTTCGGGCCACCACACGGCGCGCCGGCAACAATCCACCACCTAGAAGCTTCACCGCGACCGGTTTTGAAGACACCAGATTAAAGCCGACCGCTGGATAACAGCTTTCCGGCCGATGCAGTTGAAGCAAGTCACTTTGAGTGTCGCCATACGCAATCAGCATCATGATTGCCGACCCGTCTACACTATTGTGATAGATACGCCCGACCATCTCGCTATAGAGCGTGGCCGCAAGTTCGCCCTCTGTTTTAGGCTGGACTAATCCGTCTGAATTCTCCGCCGACCACGCACCGAAATTTACGGGTACGGCATCGGCGATCTTGCCCTCCTTCAGTAAAACCAGCCGCTTTCGCGGCTTGAGCGCATAAGCCCCTGCCGCTGCGGAAACGCAAAGCGCGCCGAACAGGAGATCACGCTTCGAGATCATGTCGCCCTCTGAGGTCGAACAATTCGGGAGAGAACGCTGTCGACCAAAAACACCAATGTCAGCGCGGAGACAAAGAGCAATAGCCCCGCTGCAGTGTGTAGAAAGCCCTGCGCAACGGCATCTCCGAAGAAATAGGTAAGCAGCACCAGCACGCCGACTCTGATTATATTTGCGGCGACCGCAATTGGCACCACTAACGCAACGAGCAGGAGCGAGTAAGTCCACGAGGCGTTTCGCAAAAGATATATGTAAAATAGACTAATTGCGATCAGCCCAGTAATGGAATTCATGCCGGAACAGGCATCTTCCACTAGCAACTGGTATTGCGCAACCATTAGGGTGACGCCCTCACGGAACACCGGAATTCCTATTGCCTGCAGGCCGGAGGTCGTAACGTAGGAAACGAAGAGCTTTAGCGGAGCCGTTGCGCTGTCGATTAGCCAACCTGGCGGGGGAATTAGGAACGCCAAATAGAACAATGGGAACCAATTCCTCAGCATAGCCATAAGGCCAAAGCGGCTGTAAAGAACAGCCATGACGACTCCATAGAGTCCGGCCACTTCTAGACTGATGAAATCATAGGCTCGACCGAAAACGTATAGAGCTAGCCCGGCTGCCAAAATAAGGGCGGTCAACCATCCAGCACCCCGCCCCCCCCTTGCACGCCAGTCATCGGCTTTCCGCCACAGCAACCAAAGGCCAGTAACTAGCACTATCGGTCCGTGAGCGCCGGCCTCGGTCGACCACACCTGCTCGCCCAAAGTTACGGCGGTTGGTATCGCCAAGACCGCGAGGCCAACAAAGACCGGCCATGCTGTCCAAAGCGCCACCTTCGTCTTTTGCGGCAAAGTGGCCGTGGCCGAGTTCGACACGTCAAGCCTCGTTTAAAACAGAGCCTATTATCTGCGTTCCATCTTCTCTGAGCTGCGCGCCCAAAACCTTCAAATCATTTACGAAGGTGATATGCCTGCGCGCGACCAACAGACTGTAGCCGACAAGGGTGCTCACCCGTCGAACGTCAGCGCAAATATTGGCGGGTGGAGTATCGACAATGGTCAGGTCATAATCGCGCAGACAACGGCCGATCTCGACCGAAAATTTATCTGCTCCTAGCAACTCTTGCGCATTCGCCGCAACTCCCCCGGCAAACAAGACAGACAGGCCAGCCACTACATCGGAATGGACAAAGTCACCCACTTGCCCGGGGCCGCTCAGAAGCTGCAGTATTCCTTGAGGCTCTTCGGCCGGCACCACGAAATTTTGCACCTGGCCGCCGCGAAGATCGGCGTCCACCAACAGAACTTTTAGTCCGACTTGCGCGAGCGAGACCGCGAGGTTGACCGCAGTAAAGGTCGCGCCAACGCCAAGGCTTGGAGCGCAAACGGTCAACCCCCGACGCCCAGTGTCGAAGTGTCTCGCCATGACATGCGTGCGCAAGGTTCGGATAGCCTCCGATCGCAAGCTGGTCGGCTCATTGAGCATCACGACATCTGCGGAAAACCTATACTCCGGTACTGGGACGGTGTTCTGCCGCACCACGCTTACAGCGCCTTTCATCTAGTCCTCCCCGTCGTCAGGCTCGCTGGAGCTGCCGCTGTCGTCCCCGCGTAACCGCACCGAGGATATTCTTGAGCTTTGACGTCTCCCGCGCGCTCGCGGGCGAACTCATAAGGATTGTTAGCACCGGCGCGCCAAGCGCGTTCTCCAAGTCTTCCGAAGCACGCACTCGACGCCCGAACAGCTCGAGGAGCAGCGAAAGCAGAATGCCAAGGCCGAACCCGAGGCCCAGCGCGCCTCCCAAGATGAGGGGCTTGTTTGGGAAGCTCGGGCTGCGGGGCGTCACCGCATCACCTAAGGGAGTGATGCCGGTGTCAGCGACCGACGCCTCTTGGCGCAAAGCGGCCGCTTTTGCAATTGACCTATTGTACTGCTCACGGCGAAGATTCACCTCAGCTTGAAGCTGGTTCAGCTTCTCAATCTGCTCCCGTTTGGCGATCACCTTGGCCGTCTGAGCATCGACTTCGCGCTGCAAAGCGCTCGCCGACGCGCTTGCCGCGCTCGCTGCCATCCCTGCTGCCGACCTGGCAGACGCCATCTCCTGAGCGACCACCTGGGCTAGGGTCGCCCGCTGAGCTCGCAGTTGCACCATCTGCGGGTGGTTCGGTCCCAGAGTTTTAGATGCCTGCGCTATGGCAGCGTCAAGCTGCGCAAGTTGAGGGGCGGAAGGAGCGACGATCGGACCAGCAGGCGCGACCATGGCGGCAGGAGCAGCGGCCTGGCCGGCCAGCGCGCGGAGGCGCGCGGTGTCAAGGTCCACGTCGCCCTGCATGACGACGCCGTTTTCCTTTTCGTATTTTGCCTTAGCGGCATCCGCCGCATTAAGTAGCGCCCGCTCCTTGTTGGCTTGCGCATCGTACCAGTCAGCGGTCCGCGCTGCTTCTCGACGGCGGGTATCTAGCGTCGTCTCGATGTACGCATTTCGAAGCGCATCAGCCATCGCCTTAGCCTCCGTCGGCGTCGTCGCACGATATGACAGCTCTAAGATATTTGTACCTGCAACGGCCTTGACGTTGGTATTTTGAATAATTCTCTGGGCCAACCACCTGCGAATGTCTAAGCCAGACGCATTCGAAGTCTGATATTGCGTAATCACGTCTGGACTGTTCGCCCAGTTTAGTTGATCTACGGCCTTCCCAGCGACTTCGTAGTCCTTAATCAGCTCAATCTGAGTGGCGACATACGTCCTAGACCCAACGCTTGAAATCACTTCTCCCGTTACCGGATCTGGCTTCAGCGTGTTGAGCATGACCCGGGACACCGCCTCATACCGCGGCGGCACGATCATTATCGCGATTATGGCTCCCGCGAGCGTGAAGATTGTCGTCGCAAGCGTTACCCAACGATGGGCCCAGAGAATTCTCAGAAATTGGAAGATACTCATGTCGCCCTCAGCCTCAGCTGCCGCCGCTAAAAAAGTCGCTCGCCAACGACTAAGACGTCGCCGGCTTTGATCGGCGCGTCTGGGGACAGCTTAACCTTTTCGCCTCCCCGAGTTACATGAACCTTCTTCTCTGAGCCCGACGGTGTCAGCCCGCCAGCCCGGGCAATGGCCTGCCTTACGGTGATGCCGGTTTTCATTGCAAACGGCCCAGGGGCATTCACCTGGCCGGACACGTAAAAAATCTCGGCGTTTGGAGCAAATATCTTATCGCCCGGCGAGACGAAGGGATCCTTGCTTTCATCCCCTGTCGACATCTCCTCAATAAGATACCGCCGCTCCTCTCCGCTTTCGGAACGAATGATGAGGTAATCCGCGGCGTCGGGCCTCACGCCGCCGACCCGCGCGACGATTTCGGAGAGCCTGTAAGCGCGATTTATCGGCACCAAACTCGGCGATCCTACAGCTCCGAGAACTGTGACATATCGACTAGCGTAGTTAGAGACTTCAACATTGACCACAGGACTTGCATAGAAGCCACCCTGACGGAGCTTTGCCGCGATTTCGTCGCCTAGTTGCCTAGGGGTCTTCCCCGACGCCGAAATCTTGCCTATGAGGTTGAGTTGAACGGTGCCGTCGGTATAGACGCGCGCGCGCATCTTGTCGGGCTGACCGACAATCTCGACCTCGATCACATCCTCGGGCCCCAAGAGATACTCCGCCGTTGCAGGACCTGCGACAGGAGGCCCTTGTTCGCCTTGAGGCAGAGGACTGACTTGCGGGGCCACATCACTGGCTACTTGTCCAAGGGCTTGCGTACAAAAGACCGCCGAAGCCAGAAGTCCGAGTGCGAGAGGACGCAACTGCAACTCTCTTAGCTGGTTGAACATGCTAGAATTCCAGATCAGCCGAGACACCAATTCGGTTGTTTTCATAATCAAACTCGGGTGAATTCGTCGTCCTGTCTTCTCTTCCTCCACTCAAGACGAAGGATAGACGCTCAGACTGGCGATACCTCACCGCGACCGAAAAGCTCTTCGTGGTCGAGTCCGTCAATTGAAGGACAGGATCGGGCAGGACACCGCCTGCTTCGCGATCCACTTTTGATGCGCCGACACTTACCGTGATGCGCGAACCTAGATCATAGTCGCCAGCCAGACGATAAGACTCCGTCAAGTCGTAGGTTCGTCCGAAACCAGAGGCGGGGGTGACGGAGCGAGCGAGATTGGCTTGAAGGCGTAACCGATCTGATACGCGGTAGGTAAGATCAGCGGCGTACGAGTTCGTGTGCATGTCACCGTGGCCCAATAGGGCTTCCAGTCCCTTCTGTTCCACACTGGCGTAGGCGACCGTAACCGACCCCTGTATTCGCGCGCCCAGCTTGCGCTCAAGCGTAACACCCACCGAGTTCATTTCGTAACCGCCTCCAAGCAGGCGCTTTGGATACTCGGTCTCGTCGCGGTTACCGAAGACCGTCAGTGTGCCGAGCGCAGGGCGGGAATACGAGACGCCGGCCATGTAAGACGTCCGCTCAGCGTCAGAGGATTCCAGAAAATCCAAGCTGTTTTCGGTCCAGTCCTTCGAAACCGACGCAACGAGGCCGAGACCTGTCGCCCCCGCACAATTTACGTTAAGCCCCAATCGCTTCGTATCTTGAATGTTCTCTACATTCTCAATCAGGGTCGGATCATCAATTTGATTGATGCCGCGGGAGTACCCTCCCGTCAGAACACCCTGGCATGGGCCAAGTATAGGGCTATTCACCCCTCCAGAAACATCAAGCCGCTCGCGATTCAGCTTGTCATTTTTTTCATAAAACGTGTAACCCGCGACTCCTCGCAAGAATACGGACCTTCGCCCCACCGGCAAAAAAACATCCACCGTGGCTGAAGGGGTAAACAATGTGTCAGATAGACTTAAGCCACGCGCGGCTGCTTGGGCTGAGTTACTTCGAGCAACATTACTGTTGTGCTCAACTCGCGCATGCAGGCCAAGGTCGAACCGTCGAGCCTCCTGCGCCATCGCGGCCGAGGGTGCGATAAGGCCAACTCCGGAGAGGATTAAAGTCCAACCTCGAACGTTCTTCACAACTCCGCCCCCAGACATAGCGATCACTTATCGCCTTGGTGCCAATTGACCTTCAGAAGCAAACAGTGCGCCACAGTTCGTGTTCGCAATTGAGACACGAGGACGATTAACGGCGCCCAACAACAATCCTGCGCAGAGTGCCTACGAAATTTTTAGCGGCCTCCCCAAACGAGGCGCGAGCAGACGCCTCACGAAGCATGGTGCCACGCATCGAAGGCTTTGCTTGCCCAGTCACCGTGAGCGCTGCAACCCGGGCCGTAACCAGACGCTTTCGACGGGCCTGCGATGGTTGCATCAGATCGATTTCAGCTATGTCCAGCGGCTCTGTTTCAATCGCACCCGCAGCGCGGGAGCTCTCGAGCAGCCGTAAACCAGCGCTTGTTCTTGCGACAATCAAACTCCGCCCGTCTCGTTCGTCAAAATTCGGATAACCAGTTTCGCCGCCGTACCACGCATCGGCGCACGCGATATCTGCGACGCCTCCCACGGCGTCGGGACAAATTTTGCAGCGAAACTGAACCTCCTTCGACAGGTGTCCTCCCCAGCTCTCAGCATAGCTCATCTCGGCGACGCGGCCACTCTTCGTCATTGCGACCGTCTTTCCGGGCCAACCATTGCCCCTGTATCGAAACGACACAAGCTCGGATGCCTCTACGCCGAGGGTATCGAGAATTCTTTCAACCCCGCCATGGCTGGGCATACCACCGCAAAAGAACGACAACGCCAGGGGAATATGTCGCTCGATGCGTGGATCGAGCTTTCCGAGTCTCCGCAAAGCCGAGACGTCGCAAGGCTTGCCGACAAAGGCCATGAGCCCCCCCTCATCAAGGGCGGCATGAATTTGAGCTAAAGGCGAGGATGCTGTGTATCGAGAACCACTTCCTGCAAGCACTTCTGCGGGAGTGCGCGAGCAAACTGTCAAATTCTGTGTAGGGTTGTCCGGATCAGCGGCAACGTGCAGCACACGATCAATCCATCCGACCGTCAAGGCGTGGATGAGCAGAGCCGAAAGCGCGCCCCCCGAAGACCCAGCATGGCGCACAGAGTGATCAGCGGCATGGCCCACGCAGATCTCCCGCCAAGGGCCCCAATACGGGTGCGCGGCGCCCTCTATAAGCCAAGGCTCAGCTATCTTCCCCGGACAGGTCTGACTGATCGCCGCTTCCGCGGCTGGCGATAAATCGCTCCCTTGAACCGGACGCGCATATCCGGGCGGCTCCACGCCCATCCGGATCGCTCCATCGCTCAAGGACGCGCAAAGTCCACAACCGGTGCACAGCTGACCTCGAACGACGGTCTTCAGCGTCTCCGAGGACTTCATACCGACCGGCCCATCGCAAAGCTAAAGAGGCGGCGCAGCTCATCCCGATACGCGTTCAAGAGCCCTTCTACCTTTACCATGCCCGCGGCTGCCATCGACCGCAACGTCTCACGAGACTCAAGGCTCTCTAGCAAGAAGGCGAGGGCCTGATGTTCGTCAAACCCCTCGGTTGGCACTAATCTATCGTAGCCAAGAGTGCCGAACAGACCAGTGAATTTCCGACTATAGGCAATCGGCACAACGGGCGTGCCGGCCGAAAAAGCCGCGATACATGCGTGCATGCGCGCGGCAATTAAAAAATCTAAACCGGAAATGTAGGACTTGGCATGGGACGGCCCGGCAAAATCACGCACCCGGACCGCTGCAGGAAACTCTACCGCCAACCGGTCCGCCACGCGGCCATCATCGTCCCATGGATCCGTGGCGTGCAATGCATGAGTGACAAGATGCACTTGCACATTGGGCCGCTCGACAAGCGTCCGGAGCAAGAGCCTAGTTAGGCGCGCATAGTCGAACGACAAACGGAAGCGATTTCGGCCGGACTCGGCTTCGTTGAATAGAAGACCAGAGACATTTACGCCCACACGCAGTAGCGCGTCGTCGCGGCGGGTAGGAGAGGGTTGAAATGGCAACGCAAAGGCTACGTCGATCGACTGCACGGAGCGAGCGCGCGGCGCGAGATCCTGGATCGCATCCGCGGACATCTTGTCCCGCGCTACGACGGAATAGGCCCTACTCATCACGCCCCTGGCGAGCGCTTTGTACGGCTCGCGGCCGAATGGTCCGATCGTTTGCGGCGCCAGCAACAGCGGGGTCTGCTGCGCAAGCGCCATCGCTTTCGTCGCCCAAAGGAAGACGAAGCGCTTTAGGCCATATATCTCAGCGAAACTATCACCGGCGCCAATGTCGATAATGCAGTCTTGCCGGTCGGCTAACGCCCAGTACCCACGTGGAGAGATTAGCGTGCGAGTATCAATGGCATAGGTCGCCGCTGAACCTGGCTCTAAATAAGAAGCGCCGACGTCCCTCATCCCGATAATCGTGAATTCTGGAACAAAGCCCGCCGCAATGGCGACCTCGCGAACCATCGCGAGATTGGCAACAGTCAGAGCGCCAACGCCCAAGTTTCCAGAATTTGGAGAATGCCAGAGGAGACCGATACGAAGCCGCCTTCCGATCCCATCAGCCTGTTCGCCCTCCCCCATCGCACTTACCTTTGCTCAGCAACACGTCCCGACGCCGCGCGGCTCGCCGGCAGCGATCATAGATAACAACGAGTTCCAAACGTTCCGTAAGCAGCGACCGCCCGGCCAACAAAGCAAAAGGACGCGCATGAGATGCGCGCCCTAGAGCAGCTTGAACGTAGATAACGCTAGACGTAGACGAACCCGATGGTGTCCGCCTTAAGGTGTGAGACGTCGACGCCTGTCAAGACGATTGTATCGCCGCTCGCAAGTTTGACGATAGCGTCACCATCCACGCTGGCGACCGACGCTTTGATCCCAGCTCGGAAATAGGCGGACAGGTCGATCACATCGCGACCTCCGGCGCCAAAGTCAGTTATGACGTCATGGCCACTTCCAAGACCAAACCTGAAGGCATCAGCGCCTGCACCACCAGTAAGCTGATCATCTCCGGCACCGCCCGTAATGATGTCGTTTCCCAGACCGCCATCGATAGTGTCATTCCCATCCCGGCCATCGATAAAATTGGCGCCCGCATTTCCAGAAATGACGTTGTTCAGCTCGTTGCCGGTGCCCGACCAACTATTCCCAGCAGTCGTGCTAATGACCAGATTCTCAACATTCTGGCCAAGCGTGTAGTTTCCGCGGGCGATGACCGTATCAATCCCCTCGCCGAAAACCTCGATGATTTGTGCCAAGCTGTTTGGCACTATGTATGTGTCGTCGCCTGCGCCGCCCAACAGCTGATCAGAACCACCTTGCCCATTGATAGTGTCGTTACCGGCGCCGCCGACCAAATGGTCAACTGAGGATCCGCCAGTGATTACTTCTCCCTCGACCGGCCCAGGCGCGCCTGCATCGTGACCCCCGCTGGGCACCTCCACACCAGGCACGGATGTTGGAGGAGTCTCAGGCGTAGGAGTGGGCGTCGGGGTCGGGGTCGGGGTCGGGGTCGGTTCCGATCCGGGCGTAGGGACTTCAACGGGTCCTTCATTCGTCGGCGCGCCGAAGAACTTAGCCAACACGTTGTAGATATCCGACGCATCGGTCAGGGAACCCAACTTTGATGCGATGACAGCGCTGTCATAATAGCCAGCCTTCAAAGCACTGGCTTTCTGCGCTATCCAGTTATCATAAATCTCGTTGGACGAATTAAGACCATTTTTATCAGCCACCGCGGACGCAATATTTTCAGATACCAAGATATTCTTAGCACCCTCAAGAAGAATAATGCCCGGGGCTTTTTCATAGCTGGTTGTCTGAACAAGAACATTGTCCTTTACGACACCACCCACAGTATTGGACATCATGATACCTTGGGTGTCACCCCCAAGGATCGCGTTCCCCTGGATCACCACGTTGGCAAACCCTGCAGCGTCCCCCTGCAACCACATACCAAGGACGCTGGTGCCATCCCCCTGGTCCAGGACGTTGTCCTTAATGGTGACGTTGGTCGTAGGTGCGCCCTGATTTGGATCGGTCCAAAGAGCGATGAAGTCCGCGTGGTCGCCACCCGCGGTCCCCAGTTTCCACGGGCTCGCAGAGTGCAGATAATTGCCTTCGATTACGAGGTCATCCGCGCCCCCGACAATTGCCGTTTTCCGCAGATGATGAATTTCATTGTCGCTGATCGTGATCTTCTCGGAATCACCAATGGCGATGCCCCGGAGAAATTGTGAGATGTCGCTCTGGGTGATCGTCACGTTCGACGAACCCTGGATCGTGATCCCGCGCCCGGTGGGCAAGCCAATAACGTTCCCGGTGGAGTCGACAGTCGTCGCGTCGATGGCCACACCGCTGACAGCCGGCCCACCTTCGATCAACCCCCGCTCAAAGGTAATGCCTTTCGAGTGATCAATGAGGACAGCTGATGAAAACGACATCGTCGCCGCGGTGGGCACGAAGTCCACATTCACGCCGCTGACAACAATATTTTCGCTCCCTTTGATCGTCAGCGATCCAAACGACGCCGGATTGTTACTATCCGCCGATTTAATCGTTAGGCTTTCAGCGAACACCTTACCAGTGAGCGATATATTTCCATAATCCCCCCCGGCCAATGTTATAATATCGCCGCTCTTGGCTGAATTCAGCGCGGACGTAAGTTGCTCTGCGCTTGAGACATAAATATTGGACAACATCGCCCCCTAGAACTTCGACATGAACACTTTCGCGGAGGCGGCTTAAAAGCATTCTGATGGACACTCATCAACGCGACATCACGTCGCTTTTGATCGTGTACAGATTACGCCGCTCCTATCACGGCGTTATATTTCTCCACCGAACTTTTCTATCGTCATAACCGGTGTGGTTAAATTGTGTTAGGAGTTAGTCTTCTTGAGCCGGACAGGCGCGACTGTTCGTCACGCAATCATAGGTGGGCTTTGCTACCCAGCCTTGCGTCGCGATACTTATTTCAGTTAGCTCGCCGTTCTGGACCATAGCTGGACCATAGTAAGCGTCGTCTGGCCCCCACCTTTCCGCAGCTGATGTGATCGTCGAGACTCCGAGCCTGGTTGGCTTGGTGTGCTGATGATGCGTGATGACGATGTGCTGATGATGCCTGCGGCGCGTCGGGTGGAGGTGCTTGCCGGGCCGGGTCAGCGACGGCGGTGGAGCGCCGAGGATAAGGCCCAGATCGTGGCCGAGAGCTACGAGACCAGCGTCGGCGAGGTGGCCGCCCGCTACAGCCTCTCCAAGACCCAGGTGTTTACCTGGCGTCGCGATGCGCGGCGCTCGGCGTTCGCGGAGGTGGTTGTTGACGATGGGGGTGCCGGATCTGTCGACGCCGCGGGCGGTGTGATCGAGATCGAGCTGGTGGGCGCGCGGGTGCGGATCGGCCGGGACGCTGACGCGCGGCTGGCGGTGGCGGTGATCGGCGCCCTGCGGGCTGGTCGGTGATCGGTCAGGGCGGATCGGTTCGGGTGCTGGTGGCGGCCAGGCCGGTGGATTTCCGTAAAGGGGCCGAGGGCCTGGCCGGGCTGGTGCGCGAGCAGATGGCCGCCGATCCGTTCTCGGGCACGGTCTATGTCTTCCGCGCCAAGCGCGCCGATCGGATCAAGCTGATCTGGTGGGACGGGACGGGGCTTTGCCTGTTCGCCAAGCGGCTGGAGGATGGGGAGTTCCGCTGGCCCAAGATCCAGGACGGGGTGATGCGGCTCACGTCAGCTCAGCTCGGAGCCCTGCTGGAGGGGCTGGACTGGCGGCGTGTGCATCAGGCCCGGCGGACCCGCAAGAACAGTCTCTTCGCCGGCTCAGACGGTGGCGCCGGCCATTGGGCCGTCCTCGCCTCGCTCATCGAAGCCGCCAAACTCAATGGCGTCGATCCGCAAGCCTACATCACCACACCCGCATCGTCGCCGGACATCCGCAGAGCCAGATCGATCAGCTCATGGCCTGGAACTATCGGCCCTGACCACCGTGTCCGCGGGACGACGCTTACTGGTATGTTGATGATGCGGGGCGATGATGCGCTGGGGATGCGTTCCGCTGTCGGGGAAGCAGCGGCGGCCGTGTAGCGCAGACGCGAAGCCACGGATGGTCGTTATGAGTTACGAGACCAGCCTCTGCGAGATGGCGGCGCGCTCTAGCTGTCGAAGCTATGAAGGTTGTTCACCCAGGGAGAGGTCTGAACGAAGCTGGGGTTGCGACACTCCACTTCCACCGGAACTCCCTGGATGAACGTGCATAAGAATGCCCGCCTGACGCCGCGAGGTCGAGCGCTGATGGTGTCCCGGATCGTTGATGAGGGCTGGTCGGTGAGGGCTGCGTCAGCGGCGCCATCTCCCGCTCGTGGCAGACATATCGCCAGGCCACAGGCACCAACCAGATAAGATCAGTCTTTAGCCCGCGGCTCTACCTGCGGCCCCTCACTCGTAGTTGAGGCGTTTAGCGACCTCAACGGCATCTGGCCGCGGCCGATTTACGTTATTCCGATAACGCCGCACGCCTGCCCACTGGGCCCGCCAGAGCTTCACCGGATGCCATACGATGTCGGAACTCAAGTTCTTCAGCGGGAGGTGACGACGCCACTTGCGCTGCATATACCGATAGCCAACTGCGTAGGCACCGCTTAGGCTTTTGACGGGGCGTCCGTTATGAATTGCAGGCGCTTCGACGACGAACGATGGAGCGCCGTTCACCCTTCCTTGCATCACGATGTCTGTCCCATAGAAGTGGAAGCCGGGCACCCCTTCATCGAATCTCAGGCCGCTGTCTTTCCTGACGATCAAGACCAGTTCGTCTAGCGTCACCACTTCCGTCGGCTCAAAGCCGGGATGCCCCAACACCCTCCCCAAACCGGACGACCACACCAAACCCACCTCTGCGCCGTCGGGTTCACGCCCATAGAGACCCACAACGGCCCAATTAGGGGACTTCTGCTCCACTAGATCGATCTGTCTAGCCAGTCGGTCCAACCAGCCCGCAGGCAGATAGACGTCCTGGTGAGCGAGAATCGCGATCGGTGCCTCGGCGCCATCGAGCGCCGCATTCAAAGCCAGTGCGGCAGATGGGTAGTTTTCGTAGATTTTGAGTTGCAGCGCGCCGGAAACCAAATCCGGAGACCGCTTTAGGCAGGCTTCAAGAATCTCGTGATTGTTAACGGCCGCCGCAATAGCAAAGTCTTTAGCGTCACGAGCCATCTTGCGATCCAATATATCAACGGTTTGACGCCGCCTCCCCGCGTCGGAGCCGACGTATACTCCTTATGTGCCTTAGAGGGATTGACCATTCGTTGCACGGCTTCTAGCGCGACCATATAGCAAGCGAGAGCGCACCCGAGTAAACCCTGGGCCTCTCAAGGAGAGTTCGAATGTCTTCTTCCGCGTCTCTGGGCCGGCCGGCGATCGCTACCATCTACGACGATAAGCCCGCCGGCTACTTCTCCAATGCACGACACGACATCATCGCGCTCTTAAAGACAAACGCCGATGCCGCCATTCTCGAGCTGGGCTGCGGGTCTGGAGGGACGGGACGAGCAGCCATCGCCGCCGGCAAGGCGAATCGTTATGTGGGCCTAGAGCTCAATGAGACCGCGGGGAAGATAGCGGCGGAGAGTCTCAGCGAGGTGATCATCGGAGACGTTCAGACGCTAGACCTGAGCGCCTATGAGAACCAGTTCGACGCCCTGATCATTAGCGAGGTCTTGGAGCACCTTACCGATCCGTGGACGACACTGGAAAGGCTGGTGAGATGCGTTAGAATTGGCGGTGAGATCTATGCGAGCTCTCCAAATATTTCATACTGGAAAATCATCGCTCGATTGATATCTGGGAGATTTGAATACCAAGCGTCAGGCATGATGGATCAGACCCACCTACGCTGGTTTACGCCCAAGAGCTTCCGCCGGCTATTTCAGTCCGCCGGCGTCGAGATTCAATTTCTTCGCCCTATGCGGAAACCAGGCTGGAAAGCAGGAATCGTCAGCACCTTAACAGCTGGACGTCTTGATCACCTCTTTATCGCGCAGATGTTTGTGCGCGGTTATCGTTCGAGATAGGCTTCAGCCGCAGCGATAAACTCTTCTATTCGATCCGATAACAGGAGCGGAACAAATTCGTCGACCTGCTCCGTCGGCCAATCCCACCATTTTATCTCGATCAGCCGACGGATCGTGTCTGGGGAGAAGCGTTCCCGGCGCACTGTCGCCGGATTTCCGGCCACGATGGCGTACGGCGGGACGTCCTTTGCGACTACGGCTCGCGCCCCAATGACCGCACCGTCCCCAATAGTAACGCCAGACATTATCATCGCCTCACGTCCTACCCAGACGTCATTTCCGATGGATACGTCTCCCCGAGAGCGAGGATGGCCTCTAATGTGAAGAAAGCGCTGGTCAAGCGCGCTAAATGGGTAGGTGGTCACCCAGTCAGTCCTATGCTCACCTCCAAGGAAGATCTGAACGCCGGCGGCGAAGGAACAATATGCTCCAATCCGCAGCGTGGCACCTTCGCCAAAATCCAACACGGTCAATCCACCGTAGGTGCCCCGCCCGATCTCGTATTGCGGAAACTTCGAAGCCAGAAAGAGCGAACTCTGGCGTCGCCGTTGCAAACGCGTCCTGAGCTTCGAAGCAAATACCGCGAAGTTCATCGGCCCGTCCTTCCTGGGAATATCTTCGATGCAACCTGAGTGACGCCCCCACGCCGTAATCTTGACGCGATTTCCGCAGGCAACGACCTAATGCATATGCCCGCGACTACGCCCCCCAGGGCCAGTGCGGTCGCCCACAAGCGCCAATCTGTGACAGCCCATACTCCGGCAAAGTAGACGCCGATCGAGAGTAGAACGCCCACCGCGCCAGTTGCTCGCCATCCATGAAGGCGTGAACCCGAAAGAAGGCTCAAAATCCCATAATCAACGAGGCACCTTACTGAAAATACGACAGCAGCGCCAACATATGAAAAATGTTGGAGCGCGACATACAGCGCCAACAAGTAAAATGGAACTTCAGCAATCAATGTCTTCGCCACAAGATCCGGGCGTCCCGAGGCCTGGAGCCGCACAAATGGCAGAAGCGCAAACGAATTTACCCAAAATCCTATGAGCATAATTCGACCGACCTGAGCCGCCTCTCCTCCGATATGCGGCCCGACCCACAAACGAAGAAAAGGCTCAAGCAGAAATATTGCTCCGAGCACCGGCACACTTATAACCCCAAGAATTGTCATGGACGCGGTATTAACTAGAACGCGCTGTTCCGCTCCGCCTACGCTTGAAAGTCTCGGGAATAGTGCGTTCGTCAATGCGCCAGGCACGACCTGAATACGCTGGGTCAGTTGGAACGGCACCGTATATATTGTTACTGCCGTGGCGCCGAGAACCGCCCCAATCGCAAACCGATCGACCATTACCAGAGCGGGCCCGATCAGCGATGTTAGGTTTACCCATCCACCGTACTTTAGAAGTAATGCGGCCTCCCGAACATCTATTCGCAGGACATTTTCCACGACAAATTCCCGCACGCACCAATAAATAAGCACGCAAATCGCACACAGTCGAGCCAGAATGGCGGCACCGAGAAGAAGTGTTAGATTCGGACTCCAAAAATAAGCAACAGACAGCGGGAACAACTGGAAAAGCGCAGTTGAAATCGTGGACACTATATTGGTCTGAAGAAATTTTTCCCGTCCCTGCATCGCACCTGTTAGCACGCCTGTAACAGTGGCGATCGGCACCGCACATGCCAACAGCGGCACGGCAGCCATTATCTCGGCTCGCATGGCCGGACTAACTTTAAAGATGTGCCCGAAGAAATACGTCGCCGCACCGAGAAGCAGAACAGCGCCGATGAGGCCCATTCCAATATTAATGGTGAGCGCTGTCCAGAAGGTGCGGGTTCGCCTCTCAGCCGCCTCCCCCTTCTGAGACGCTATCCGAAAGGCAGTCGATCGCCCCAACCCGAGGTCGAAAAGTCCGAAATAGCCCAGCAAGAGCCACGCGATAGCGAGAACGCCATAGCGCTCGGACCCAACAAGTCGAAGATATATCGGGACCGTTACGAGCGACAACAAGAGGGGCGTGACCGCTCCCACAACATTGTAGGCCGTATTTCGGCTGACGCTCAAAATATCCCCCAGAGCACTACGAGCAGCGGAACTGTCCCACGCGCGGCGGGAACTAAGACGACCTCGGCCATTTGGGTTTGCCGACGCGCGTTGAATAAATCAACCTGCGTTCGTTCATCCCCCTCAGACAGGCAGAGCCTCAATGCCAAACGCCGCTCTTCGCGAGGCCTCATTCGTCCAACGGCCAGGTTTTTGCTTGACCACGCTGCTCGCGCTGACGCTTTTCGCGGGCTGTTCCGGCCCTGCGCTTTCGGCCATCTACTACGTTGACTACGAGCATGGTTCCGACGCCAGAGTCGGAACAACACCCGATGCCGCCTGGAAGCACGTCCCGGGCGATAAGGCGGCGACAGGAAACGCCGCGACCACAATTCTTCGCCCCGGCGACACCGTCCGATTTCGAGGCGGCGTAGCCTATCGCGGAAGCTTCACGGTGTCGTCGAGCGGAGCACCAGGAAGACCGATAGTTTTTGCTGGAGATGAGTGGGGAACAAAACCAGCGATTTTTGAGGGAGCCGATCCGGCCCAGACGCTTGAACCATGCCCATCGGCTAGCGCTTGCGCGGGCGCGAAGAACTGGAAAGACCTTACCCTCGTATCCTACGCTCCGCCCCCAACGGGGCTGATCAAATTCTTCGATACGAACGGCGCACTATTTGAGAGCCAGTACCCGGCGCCAAAGAACCCCTTCTTCGCAGACGACGTCACAGAGTACCTTCCAACGCCTGCCGCCGAGGCGACTAGGATCGAGCAGGGAGAGATTCACTCCCGGCCGTTAGCATCGTCGCTGGAGGAGAATTATGGGGACGCCTCACTATCGATATGGACCTACGGCAACCAAGTCACTCGCCGCCCGATCTCCTCCATCTCTGACGACGTGGTCCGCTTTCCGCCCCAAGGCTTGCGCCTTTACAAGGACCGGCCGGGACGAATCGCAGTCGTAAACGCGGCGGCGCTCATTGCCGATCGCGGTCAATACGCGGTCATCGCGCCGGGTCGAGCCGTCGCATGGCTGCGGGCGAAAGATACTTACCTCCAAGTGGGCAATGGCCGTCGCGCCATCGACCTCGGCGGCAAGTCGGATGTCACAATCCGAGGTTTTATCTTTCAGCATTATACATCGTCAAAATACGGCGAAGGCGTTCAGATCACAAATTCCGGGTCAGTATCGGAGCGCATTTCTATAGAAAAAAACACGTTCCAACACTCATCCCTCTACTCTGGCGCTGGCGCTATAATGATTGGGCGCGTCAACCATGCCGATATCAAAGAAAATACTTTCAAATATATTGAGCGCGGATCCGGAATACGGACAAACCTTAAACCCGTGACCAATCTATCTATAACAGGAAACAGATTCGAAAACATTGGGAAGACCGGAATCCTCGTCATGGGCTCCCACGACGTCCAAATAACAAACAATGTGCTTTCTGACCTATACGGTATCCACGGGAACGGCATATCTGTCTATATGGACAACAGAAACGTCCACGTGGTCGGAAATAAGGTAATAAACGCATCCAGGCCGATGACCTTTCATGGAGAAGAGCCTGGATCATCCCCTGGTGATCATAATATTTCGATCAGAGACAACATGTTCCTTACGAAGAGCCTGGGCTCAGGCGCCCTTATCAGCTACGGGAAGATGAGAGGCGTTCTGATAGAGAACAACGTTCTGATAGCGCCCAAAAATGGGTTGATACTATCGGCTAAGGATCAGAACGTGACCGTCAGAAATAACGCTACAACCGGCATAGCGACTAAAGGTGAGACACCCTCCGGATGGACCATAGATGGGAACTCGAGCGTCTCCAAAAAGCAACTTCAAAGCGCCCAGATGCTCACACCTTAGCGTTCCTGGCAGCGAGCCTATCGCGAAGATAACGACGGACGCGGTTCGGGTTGGAAAGCTTCTTCCAAATCGATAGATAGTCCCTAACGTCGCCATATTTGTTAATCGGGAGCTGCGAAAGCTCTGGCCAGATTAGGTTTATCGTCGACCAGAACAGCGTCTCCGTACCTTTTTCGGCCGGTGCGACGCCGATGAACGCCTCAAAGATCTTGCGTTGGGCAAACGGAAGTAAGTTCAACTTTATAGAGTTGCTGATAGGTCTCTGCCCCATTGCCCAACTCCCGAACTTTAGCTCCAGGAAGGCAAGATCAAGGACAACGCTGTTCGGCTGACCATCGAGCTCCGAGAGCCAGTTAGCGACGTCGGCAAGCAATAACGGATGAGGCGGCAAGGTCAGGCGGTCCAGAACAAACCGCTCGTTGATCTGCCCCGCATTAATGCGCTCGAAGTCCTGTCGATATAACCGGCATCGACCGACTTCCCCATACATGCCGGTAAACACCGCATCGCAATCGACTAGGTCACGAAGGGTGACGTGGGTCTGCCGAGGGGCTTCTCGCATGCAGTCGCCAACCATTCTGTCCCAAATCGCCATCTCTCTCTCGCTGGCTTGATGCAGCGGCATGACCCTGTGATTCAAGCGGAAGCGCTTCGCCAGAGTCTGACTCACAACCATGTCCAACTCAGCGCCCGGAGCAGCCAAGGTAAAAAATTGGCAGTTTGAGATTACGTCTCTGCAGCCGGCGAGCAATAATCTGGAATCGAAGCCGGCGGTCATGGTGACGGCGACAGAAAAATCACCTGTAGCTGCCCGGCTAAATTTCCTTAGGGCCTCGGCCGCGTCGATAGTCGCCTCGTTCAGCGGCCGCCATTGTTTGAAATCATCTGACTTCGGCCAGAACCGAGACACCTTCCAGCTTTCTAGATCAAGGTAATGATTGGGAAGCACCCGACACACCCCGTCGTGAGCCGTCAAGGTTCCGGAAATCCAGCCCCCTCCACCTTCTCGCGTTATTAATTGCTGGTGTAACGTGCGCAGAAAACGGCGCTCATATTGATCTTCGTTCAAGAGCAACGCGGGCGACGAGGCAGCGCGTCGGTCCCGGACCGAATACACCAACGGAAACGATCCGCCGTGATCCATGTAGACTCGGGGGGGGAACGGCGATGCGGTCAAAAGGATATACAGTCCCGCAAGTTCGGGCAGGAGCAGCCGCTCCAGATCGTCTAGCGACGTGACCGCGATTGGAAGTTTGATTTCCCCGGCGGGCAGAAATGCGTCCGCAAAGCCGCTGTACACAAACCCGACTACAGCTGCGACCGGCCGCTCATTAACATCGCGGATATGGCTCAGACGCAGCCTGCGGTCACTGGCTAGCCACGCCGAGTTGATCTGAACTAAATCATATCCTGCAGGGATCTCTGCCGGTTTGTCCGTCGAGACGATCACCTGATAATCGATTACCGGAGCGGCGTTGAAGCCGTTGCCCGCCAGTTTTGGATTGATCATGATCCGCTCCCAACGCTGAAACCTGAGCCGCACTCAAGCCACTCTCACCATAGCGCAACGTTAACGGCGCTTGCGTAAGCCTCTTGGCTTAGCTGCATCGTTTCGCATTTGGGGCCGCTACCCGTGAGACGAAAGATCGCAAGGCAGGCAAGACAGATAGAATGCCGAAATCCGCAAAACAGCGAAATATCCTGAGTGCCGGCTCGCTCCGCGAAGATGCTCACGGCGTGCTCGCTCCCTTCACGATCCCCATGAGTTCCCGCGAGAAGCTATTTCGTGGGCTTGTCTTTGCAGGACTACTCACCTTTTGCCTCATTTACGGCTTTCTTTACGCGCTCACGACACCGTTCCTGCTCACACAATTTCTCGCGCCGCTACTGCTCTTGAGCGCGCTCGTCATATGGGCGCTGCCCGATATGAAGATTGCGCCCACTCGAACTCTTGAAATTTTGTTCTTTGCTTTTTTCGTAGCAGCCGCAATTTGGCCGAACTACCTTGCCGTGGCCCTGCCAGGTCTGCCCTGGATCACCTCGGTTCGCCTGATTGGCCTCCCCCTTGCTCTCCTATTAACAATTTGCGTCTCGATATCTCCAGATTTTAGGAGCTGGGTCAGATATTCTGCAACATCCATCCCCCTTTTGCTCGCATTTGTGGTGGGATTTATTATTGTTCAATGCACGTCTGTCTTGATATCCGACAAACACATCGAGTCCCTCAATGCTGTTTTCGCTTATCAGATCAGCTGGACTGCAATTTTCTTCACTGCTTGCTACGTGTTCCTCCGGCCGGGTAACGCTGAAAAGTGGGCGTTTATATTCTGCGGCTCAGCCTCCTTCATCTGCCTGCTTGGATTATGGGAGCAACAACTCGAACGCGTGCCATGGTCGGGCCACATCCCCAGCTTCCTCGCGGTAGGAGACGAGTACGTCCAACGCGTTCTCAGCGGGGCTCGGCGCTTGGGTACGGGCAAGTACCGAGTTCAAACGATCCATTCCACTCCGCTCGGCTGCAGCGAGTTCCTGGCGCTAGTAACACCGTTCGCCATCCATTTTGCCGTCGGCAGCTATGGTCGGGCGGTCCGGGCATGGGCAGCTCTCAGCCTCCCTCTGATCTTCTACGTGATCCTCGCAACCGATTCTCGGCTTGGTGTCGTTGGATTCTTCCTATCGTGCCTTTTGTATCTCTTGGCATGGGGCGTGATGTCGTGGCGAACGCGCGGGAGATCCTTGGTGGCGCCCGCCGTGGTCCTGGCCTACCCGGCTCTCGCCGTCGCCTTTCTGACCGCGACCTTTACCGTGCAACGTCTAAAGTCGATCGTTTGGGGTAGTGGCGGCACAGCTTATAGCGATCAGGGACGGATAGATCAGCTAATTGCCGGCATCCCGAAGGTCCTGATGCGCCCCTGGGGCTATGGAGCCAGTCGTGGAGCCGAAGAACTTGGGTATACAAATTTGGCCGGCACAATGACTATTGACAATTATTTTCTTCTGATCGCGCTCGATTATGGCATTCTCGGTTTTATATTCTACTATGGCGCCATACTCATTGCTGTGTGGAGCTCAGTAAAATACGGAATCATGAAAATAGGCGCGACTAGGGAACACCGACTAATCGTTCCAGTCGGAATATCGCTATTGGTATTTTTCGTTATCAAAACTATCTTCAGTCAACCCACGAACCACACTATTCAATTCATGCTTATGGGACTCGCAGCGGCCCTAGTATTTCGAATCAAAAATGGTGACGCAGCGGGACTTCCGAGGTTGATCAAAGATTAGTCCTCAGCCCTCCGACACCTCCCGCACCCCCTCGATCCCGGCGGCCTTCAGGGCCGCCGTCAGTTCCTCCACCGTCCGGGCCAGCTCTTCGGCGTCGCGGCTGCGCAGCACGAGGTTGGAGCCGAAACCCTCGGGGCCGAAGAACGGATAGCTCCCCAGCGACATCTCCGGATGGGCCTTGGCCACGGTTTCGAGGGGAGCGGCGATGGCGCCCTCGCCTGAGCCCTCCACTCGCAAGGTGCGCGATACGGTGACCGCGCCGCTACGCAGGCGCGGCCCCACATCCTCCAGCATGCCGCGCATAATGGTCGGCACGCCGGCAAGGACGAAGACATTGCCGATCGTGAAGCCGGGCGGCCCCTGCACGGGGTTCTTGACCAGCTCCCCGCCCACCGGGACCCGGGCCATGCGCCGCCGGGCGGCGTTCAGGTCATCGCCCCAGCGCGCCCGCATCATCGTCATGATCTCTGGATGCTCTTCGAGATCGACGCCAAAGGCAGCCGCCACGGCGTCGGCGGTGATGTCGTCATGGGTGGGGCCGATGCCGCCGGTCGTGATCACATAGTCATAGCGCTCACGCAGGGCGTTGAGGGCGGCGACGATCTCCTCCAGTACGTCGGGGACCGTACGCGCCTCGGCGAGATCCACGCCCAGAACGCCCAGATAGCGCGCGATGTCGCGCAGATTGGTGTCCTGCGTCCGCCCCGACAGGATCTCGTCGCCGATGATCAGCACCGCGGCGGTCACCCGCTCGCCCCCCGGACTCCCCATGGCCTTGCTCCTCGCCTACATCGGTCGTTCGTATCTTCCCTTCCGGACTAACCCCGCCCATGGACTTCCCGCAACCGCTCGTTCGCGGTCGGCTCGTCAGCCGCTACAAACGCTTCTTCGCCGACGTGACCCTGGAGGACGGCTCGGCGCTCACCGCCCACTGTCCCAATCCGGGAGCGATGCTCGGCCTCAACACGCCGGGCCTGCCGGTTTGGCTCTCGAGGTCCGACGATCCCAAGCGCAAACTCGCCCACACCCTGGAGCTGGTCGAGGTGGACGGCGGTATCGTGGGCGTCAACACCATGCACCCCAATCGGCTGGTCGCCGAAGCCCTGGCCGCCGACGCGATCCCCGAGCTCGCCGGCTATTCGAACCACCGCCGTGAGGTGAAGTACGGCCTCGGCTCGCGCGTCGACTTCCTGCTGGAGGATCCGGCCCGCCCGCCCTGCTGGCTGGAGGTGAAGAACGTCCACCTGCGCCGTTCTGGCACACTCGCCGAGTTTCCCGACTGCGTCGCCGCCCGGTCGCTCAAGCATCTGGCCGAACTGAAGGCCATGGTCGCCGAGGGCCACCGCGCCGTCATGCTGTTCGTGATCCAGCGCACCGATTGCGACAGCTTCGCCGCCTGCGCCGAGCTCGACCCCAAATACGCCGCCGGACTGATCGACGCGGCGCGGGCGGGCGTTGAAGTCCTGTGCTATGATTGCGACATAACCCCCAGCGCCATCCGCATCGCCCGGCCCGTCCCCTGGCGGGACGCGGCGTTCAAGGAAGCCGAAAGAGCCTGACCATGACCGACGTCCTCGACGCAGAGCACCGCACCGGCCAGATCCGCATCCACGGAGCCGAGGGCTTCGAGGGCATGCGCAAGGCCGGCAAGCTGGCCGCCGAGTGCCTGGACATGCTCACCCCCCACGTGGTCCCGGGCGTCACGACCGAGCATCTGGACGACCTGGCGCGAGAGTTCATCCTCGACCATGGCGCCATCCCCGCCTGCCTCTTCTATCGCGGCTATGGCAAGACCACCTGCATCTCGCCCAACCACATCGTCTGCCATGGCATCCCCGGCGACCGGATCCTGCGTGAGGGCGACATCGCCAATATCGACGTCACCGTCATCGTCGACGGCTGGCACGGCGACACCAGCCGCATGTACGGCGTCGGCCCGGTCGCCCCGCGGGCCAAGCGCCTGATCGACATCACCTATGAAGCGCTCAAGCGTGGCCTTGCGGTGGTCAAGCCCGGCGCGCGCACCGGCGACATCGGCCACGCCATCCAGTCCTACGTGGAATCCATGCGCTGCTCGGTGGTCCGTGACTTCTGCGGCCATGGCCTGGGCAAGGTGTTCCACGACGCGCCCAACATCCTGCACTTCGGCCAGAAGGGCACGGGCGAGGTGCTGCGGGAAGGCATGTTCTTCACCATCGAACCCATGGTGAACCTGGGCAAGTACCAGGTGAAGCTGCTCGCCGACGGCTGGACGGCCGTCACCCGCGACAAGTCGCTTTCGGCCCAGTGCGAGCATTCCATCGGCGTCACCGCCGACGGCTATGAGATCTTCACCGCCTCCCCCGCTGGCCTCTTCAAGCCGCCCGTGGAAAGCGCCTGAGGCGCTTTCGTCGACACCCTGCGCCGCTTCGTCTGAAACAAGCTGCGCCCTGGCTCAGGGCTTGCATTAACGCTTCGGTAACTTCTGAACCGAGCCGATCTTGCACAGCCTTTCGCCTCCCCGCTCTTTCACAGCGCCCTTGGTGGCGGCCATGATCGTCGCCACGGCCCTCGCCTGGGCCGGCTTCATCGCCCTTTTCGGCTGGAGTGGCGCGGTCCTGTCCCTTTGGCCCAGCGCCCTCATTGGGGCCGGCGGAACGCTCGCCATCGTGCAACTCTCAGAAATGACGAGGGCGCGTTTCGTTCATATTCGAGCGGCGAGACGGGCCTAGTCAGGCCTCTGACGAGAGCGTTCGCCGAGATGGCGTCAGAACCGGTCGCAGGTGGGACTTGCGCTTTGCATTGAGGCCTACAGAACCCTGGCGAGGCGACCTAGACTGGAGCGAATCACCCGTCGCGGTAGTGGACGCCGACCAGCCTGACGCATGAACACCAGCCTTGATCATCTGCCCGAGGGCAAGCGCAGCGAGCTTGCCCGGGTGCTGGAGATCCTCTTTCGGGAGTTCGAGGACGCCACCAAGAACCGCTCGGTGGCGCGCCGGCAGGGCCGCATTCTGAAGGTGGTGCTGTTCGGCAGCTACGCCCGCGGCGACTGGGTGGATGATCCGGTCGGCGGCTACAAGTCCGACTATGACCTC
>Ga0065721_10049627_pt1 | contig 30076 bp, 24 predicted proteins | sample Mesricmetagenome_FD_59108 | JGI IMG/M metagenome (GOLD analysis project Ga0065721, IMG submission 59108) | Mesophilic microbial community from rice straw/compost enrichment Sample: eDNA_1 v2 (version 2) | ecosystem: Engineered > Solid waste > Grass > Composting > Bioreactor | place: USA: Davis...
TATTATTGGCTTTCCCCTATCACGCACAAGCCATTTTATATGATTTAAATGGTTCGCTGCATGGGGTGACCATGCATGATATCCAATTTATTTGTCTACCTTTTATTGCATTAATGATGGCTGCGTTTTTGTTGGCGAAGCGGTTGGATTTGCTGGATCTTGACGAATTCCAAGCAAATACCCTGGGTGTTGCTATTCACCAATATCGGCTATTTCTGCTGGGCTTATCCATTCTGCTCGCGACACTGTTGACCAGCATCATTGGGCCGCTGCTTTTCTTTGGTCTGGTGATACCCCATCTAGTAAAACCTCTCACTCACAAGAGTGACCACCTTATGTTCTTTTGCGCCGTATTTGGGGCAGCCTTCCTGCTGATCGCGGAATTCATGACACGTATTGTTTCGCCTCAAACACCGCCACCAGTAGGGATTATCATGCTATTGATGGCCGCACCCTTGCTGCTATTCATTACTCGACGGTATGTTGCGTATGATCAAAGCTGATGCTTATTTTCCTTACCGACGCATGTTTGGCCTGTTTGCGCTTGGACTCAGTTTGCTGCTGGGCGGCTTTTTTATTCTGGGCCTTTTGGTAGGCACTGTTCCGCTCGGTAAATTATTTCATTTGCAAGCAGACGCACATCGCGCGGCCGATTTTATTATCCGACTGCGATTCAACAGGGAAATCGCCGCTATTTTCTGCGGCGGGATGCTGGCGATGGGCAGCGCCATGCTGCAAGCGTTGACACGCAACGCCATGGTAGCGCCTGATTTGACAGGGCTAACTTCTCTGGGGTGTCTGTTGATTGTAGTCTGCGAAATACTCTGGTTGAAATCACCTGTCATGAATGTGGTCATGGGCACGGCCGGCGCCATGCTTGGATTTATCCTTTGCTTCTCGTTTACCAAAAATCAGCAGAGCAGCAATCGTCTCGGTGTAATATTGGCAGGCATTAGTATCAGTTTTACAGCGACCGCTTTTTTACAGCTGCTCATTCTCAACGCCCCTCAGGATCTGGATGATTATCTGCATTTTCTTACGGGAACGTTATATGCCATTAATGATGAAACAGTGACATTAATTATAATGATGGCACTGGTAGCATTGCCTGCTGCGTTGATGTTAAGCAAATACTTTAATGTTCTTACCTTGGACGATCAAACCTGCCACAGCATTGGTGTGCCGATGAAGCGTTATCGTGTCTATTGTTTTATGACGGCTTCTGTGTTGATTGGCACCAGTGTCATCGGCGTGGGGAATATGGGTTTTTTAGGTATTGTTGCGCCCAATCTTGCGCGTATCCTAGTGGGTAACCGCCCACGTTATGTGTTTGTACTTAGTTTCCTGGTCGGTGCGCTGATGTATTTGCTTGCGGATACACTCGGGCGCTGTCTTATTTCGCCTGCAGAAATTCCTGCGGGACTCATGACAAACATGATGAGCGCTCCGTTATTTTTATATATTTTATTCCGCTACTTTCGAGGTCAATATGAGTGGAATTGAACTTCATAGTGTGACATACCATCACAAGAAACAAGCTCTTTTTTCCGACATCAGTCTGCAAATTCCTCAGCATTGCGTAACATGTTTGGTGGGTCCAAACGGGTCGGGCAAATCAACTTTATTAAAATTGCTAGCAGGCCTTATGTTGCCCCATGCCGGGACTATTCTATTGGATAATGTGGCTATTTCAGGTTATTCACGCAAGGCGCTGGCAAAAAAAATCGCTTATCTCCCTCAGCAGTGCCGAATTCCGGCGAGCCTGACAGTGCGTGAATATGTAGCCCTGGCGAGGTTTTGTCATCAATCCTGGTTCGGGGGATTGAATGCAAATGATCATGCTGCTATCGAAGATGCAATACGTCTGACCGATTTGTCTATCCATGCAGACCGGCCTGTTGCTATTCTATCAGCCGGGCAACAGCAACGAGCGCGTATTGCACTCATGCTGGCACAACAAGCACAATATCTTTTGCTCGACGAGCCGATGACAGGACTCGATCTTAAACAGCAGCGCAATATGTTGCAGTTGTTGGCGGATTTGCAGCAAAAATATGCTAAAACGATCGTTGTTATTCTTCATGATTTGCATCAAGTAATGGAAATAGCGAATGAAGTCATCTTGTTGAAGAATGGAATCGTTTTAGGGCAAGGCCATCCGCGTGAAATGATTAATACGGATTTTTTATTAAAAGCGTTTGATTATGAGTGCGAAGTTTCATCCGTCACCGGGAACAATATGGTTTACATTCTGCCTAAACCTATTGCTGTGAGACATGCACTGGAACCTGTCTCAAAAGCATAGAGATTGGTTGCAACTGGCTTATTGTTTCAAGCAGCACACTTTATACGGCATCTGGTGAAGCAACTGAGGCATTCCAGCCTAAAAAATTGTAAACATGCAATCGTGCGATACCCGCACATTCATGCATAGCGAGATCCATTAATACAAAATGATAACTTGAAGGCATAATAGACAGCGACGGGGTTGGAAAATCAGAAGGAGTGGGGATTGCTTCGATACCAAAGTGAGAAAAATATGATAGGGCGCGCTTTAAGTGTAGGCTCGAAGTAACCAAAAAAACCTGATCATAATGTTTGCTTTTTAATATCTTGCTGGTGAATTCTGCATTTTTAAATGTGTTTTTACTCACAGGTTCGAGTTGAATGTCAGTTGGCTGAATGCCTAGCTGAACTAAACTCTCACTATAAACAACCGCTTCAGATACACCACTGCCGCTTGTATCTCCGCCGCTTACAATAACTGTACATGCGTTGCCGCTTTTTTTACATGAAAAATAAAGTTGCGCTGTTCGGTTTATTCTTGAGTAAGCTAGCAATGACGGCTTTACAGCCTGTATCTGATTGTATTTATGTTTCATCGTGCCTGCTCCTAATAACACGATGGCATTGGTTTTTTTCCAGTCAGACGGCTGAATGTAGCTGGCGAAAGGAGATTCAAGCCAGTTAAGCAGTAGCGCTGGCAAAATTCCATCACCGACTAAAAGAAAACTGGATAGCGAAGCCATAAACAGGATGAGACTGGTTTTGCTGTATCTGAACAATGTTAAACCGCCAGCTAATAAAAAAACACAAAAAATGATAATGGTTGCCACGGCTCGCTCCGAATTAAAAAAACACAAATACAAACGATCAGCGTAAAATAAAATCCCCGCATTTCTACAGCATAAAGAGTACACCAGAAATAACGTGACGTTGAATGATTAAAATAAATCATTCAATCGGTTATTTCTAGTTTAAGATTTTCTTAAGTTTAACTTGCTAGCGTATTAATGAAAACAGTGTGAAAGTGCTAAGACAGAATTGATTGCATCAAGGAAGCTCCATCATCGCTGATGAAATATAAGGAGATACTGTCATGACACTCAATATCCACGACCAAAATACACTTACCGAATATATCCACCATCACCTGCATACCAAAATAAAATCAAGCACAGGCTGGAAAAATTTTTCACAGAATGTCGAATTAACTCATGCGCTTTTGCTTGATATTGCTGATTCAACATCATTGCAATTGCTAGTGAAAAAGATAAATGAAATAAATAACACACGTGATGCCAAGGAGCGGATCGTACTGCGTGCTGCAGCAGGCGGCCTCGATGAGGAATACAGTGAGTCGTATTCGTTAACACCATTGATAGATGCGGACGTGGTTGTGCGCCTCGTTGGACCTGAATTTCAGGCTATCTCGCTATCGCATAACAACAATATCATTAACGTTGGTGCAAGTGTTAATATCGGTAAATTGGATTCTGTCTTGTATGACAAATACAATCTCGTTTTACCTACTTCCAGCTTAATTCCCTATGTCACGGTATCAGGATTATCTGCAACCGCTGGTCATGGTACAGGCAGAGATCAACCCAGCTTTGCGGGATTGATTCGGGCGATTACATTTTGCCTGCCAAATGGAGAAATTGTTAGGATTGACGACACCCATCAAAATTTTGAAGCAATTCGTTCAGCACATTTGGGCGTGTTTGGTATTGTACTGAACATGGAAATCGCATGTGTTGAAGCCAAAAAAATGCAATGCGTGATGGAAGCGCGAAGTGTAGCTGAATTAATCGATGAAATAAGAAGCGGGCTATTTATCAATGACCCTTATGTGAGTGTGATGTATGTTCCAACCTATCAATCCGATGAATTAACCAATCGCGATCTTAAAAATGTCGTGATTTACCGTTGGCGTCCAGTCGAAAAGAGTGTCAATAATGTGAATACGCATTCTGTTTTTTCGCGATGTTGGCAAGAATTGGAAATTAAGTTACAGGAAGGATTTAAGATTACTGATTTACTTAAGGCTGAGCCGTCAGTGGTTCCTTATTACATGATGTATCTTGTCTCCAAGCTGAAAGTGGGTGAAAAAGATCGTATTTCAGTAGGTCCATGGCCGACTACTCATTACCAAACGTCATTTCCACGAGAAATTAATGATGTCGATTATTTATTTGAAGTGGGCGATCATGGCCATGAAACCATTGTGGCAATAGAAAACTTGGTTAAAACGTTAAGCGAGTTTGCGAAAAACAAGCAGTACCCTGTTACTTATGCAGCTTATTTGCGGCTATTTCAGGGAACCAATGGAGGATTATCCACCAGCATTCATGGTGCGAACAAGCATATTTGCGGATTTGATATTGTTTCAAGTCCAGGTATGCCGGGTTTTGAATCGTTTAGGGAAAAAATGAATGAGTTCTTCTTTCATCAGTTAAACGCAAAACCGCATTGGGGAAAATATGTTCCTGAAGAGATGGACTATGAGAAAATATATGGCAATAATTACATCCAATTCCGTGAAGCCCTTCAGCAATGGCATGAAGAACATCATATCAAATTGGAAAAAAATATGCTCTTAAACGGATTTTTGTGCAAGCTGCTTAAACTGCCATACGCACCAGAATTACAAGCGAATCAGCCCAATGCAGAAAAAAAATGCCAGTCGTTATTATGCTCACGCGAAATGGCTAAGCGAGTTTTGCCTTATATTCAAAGCGAATGCAGCCAGGCAGATAACTTACGCAACTGCTTAAATAACCTTGCTTCAAGCAAGGTCTCTGAAGCAAAACAAAGCTTATTCCAAGCACCTGTTACTATCGCAAAAAATGCAAAGAAAAAACGAAAAAAATCCTGCTGTGTGATTATTTAATAAGAAGATAAGGGTGGGTAATAAAACCAGTACCCACCCGACTAGCTAATGATTACTTTTCATCGATATCTACTTTTTCGATAATGACATTTTCAACAGGCACGTTCTGATGCCCAGCACGTGAGGTCGTAGCAACTTTTTTTATTTTATCCACCACATCCATTCCTTCCGTGACTTTGCCAAATACGCAATAGCCCCATCCGTTACTGGACTCTGATGAAAAATTTAGAAAATCATTGTCAACAACGTTAATAAAAAATTGCGCTGTTGCAGAATGGGGGTCTGAAGTACGTGCCATAGCGATGGTGCCGCGTTTATTTGGCATCGCTTTATTAGCTTCATTTTGAATCGGTCCTTGCGTCTTTTTTTGCTGCATATCCGCGTTAAAACCCCCTCCCTGGATCATGAAGCCATTCATGACGCGGTGGAAAATTGTACCATCATAAAAACCACTTTTGGCATAAGACAGAAAATTTTCTGCTGTCTTGGGTGTGTGTTCTAGATCTAATTCAATTTTTATAGGGCCATAGCTAGTATGGAGAGTAATCATAAAAACTCCTAGAATTGGTGTTAAATTTTTTAGAAGGGTGAAGTATACTGCTTAAAGTAAAAATGTCGAGAGCGTTAAACTCACTATTCATATTTCTACTGCGACGCCTGTTATTGTTGGTTCCTTGATGATTTTCTACACATTTTCATCGCTAACTGTTCCATGCACGCTTGAAGGCGTAAGCTAGCTTGTTAAGGCTGTCTTTCGCATCACCAAACAATAACCAGGTATGATCCTGAACATACAGTTCATTTTCAACGCCGGAAAAACCGGGATTCATGCTGCGTTTTAATACAATTACTTTTTTTGCCTTGTCGACATTCAAAATAGGCATGCCGTAAATGGGACTGGACTTAATATGACGTGCGGCCGGATTAGTGACGTCATTGGCGCCTACCACTAATACGATATCCGTGTGAGAAAATTCAGCATTGATTTCATCCATATCAAAAAGATCCGTATAAGGCACATTTGCTTCTGCGAGTAGTACATTCATATGACCAGGCATGCGGCCCGCTACGGGATGAATGGCATACTTTATATTGATGCGATGGCTTTTCAGTTTATCAACGAATTCCCGCAGGGCGTGATGGGCTTGAGAAGCTGCCATACCATATCCGGGCGCAATGATCACTGATTTGGCTTGGTCAAAAAAGGGCAGTGCCTCTTCTACCGTGATAGGCTGAGGTTCTTTTTTGTATTGTGAAGTAGCTGCTCTCCTCTGGTGTGCATCTTCCTCTAGTTTGCCAAATGCGCCAAACAAGACATTCAGGATTGACCGATTCATGGCGCGGCACATTAAAATAGAGAGAATAAATCCCGACGCGCCATCCAACGCTCCGGTGATAATCTGGATGCGGTTACCCAGCATAAATCCCATCATGGCGCCGGTGAGTCCGCCATAGGCGTTAAAAATAGCGATCACGACTGGCATATCCGCGGCGCCAATTGGTGTCACAAGCAGCACACCGAATAAAAATGCCAGGGATAATAAGGTGTAAAATAGCAGATTGACTTGAGGATAAAGGATGAGATAGAGAAGAAGGAGGACCATCCCTACAAACAGGGAAAGATTGACAATATTCTGGCCTTTATAAGTAACAGGCCGCGCAGGCAGTGTGCCATGCAGTTTTCCCGCGACCATGAGACTGCCTGTGAACGTGAGCGCGCCCAGCATGACCTCGATGCTAATAATACCCATGCTGAGAGGACTGAGATTAGATCGGTAGCGATAATATTCTGCAACACCAATGAGGCAGGCCGCGAGTGCGCCGCCCGCATGTGAAAGCGCAATACGCTGGGGAATTTTTGTCATGGGTATCCAGAGCGAAATAGGAAGGCTCAGGAGTGTGCCCAGTATGAGACCCGCGATGATCCATTTATAAGTGACAATATGACTAGCGAAAAGTGTTCCTAAAATTGCAATCAGCATGCCAAGCGAGGCTAAATTCATGCCCCGTCTTGCTGTTTCAGGGGAACTTAATGACTTAATACCTAAAATAAATAAGATTGCAGAAAGCAGATAACAGAGTTGTAACAGATTCATTGCTGATGGCTCTCAGTTTTGCTTTTTTTGAACATGCCCAGAATGCGGTCCGTAATTAAAAATCCACCTACAACATTGATTGTAGAACAGGTGACGGCGATAAGAGCCAGCACATTCGTGATCATGTCATAATTCTCTCCTGCAACGGCAAGCGAACCGACCAGTGCGATACCTGAAATGGCATTGGTAGCTGCCATGAGCGGCGTATGCAGTAGCGGAGGTACACGTGAAATCAGTAAAAAACCGAGAAAACTTGCAAGAACAAAAATATAAACATCGGCTATTCCAATTGTATGTGACATAATGCGATCCCTGCTTACAGTGTGTTACCAACAATGGTAAGACGACCATTACACAGAATTTACCGTATAATTGCAAGTCTGCGCTGTTTTTATTAGCCCGCAGGCAATTTTACTTGTTGAATACTGGGGTGAACCGTTTCTCCCTGATGGGTGATGAGACAGCTTTTAATAATTTCATCAGTAAAATCCCATTGGTTTACGTGGCGTTGAGGGTTGATGTGATTTAGAAAAGCAAAAAGATTGCGTGAATATAATTGGCTTGCGTGTATAGGCAATGTACCCGGCACATTTAAAACGCCGATGAGCGTGACGCCATGCTTGATAATGATTTCTCCCGGTTTAGTGAGCGCACAATTGCCGCCCTGCTCAACAGCGAGATCAACAATGACTGCTCCCTGTTTCATTGTTTTCACCATTTCTGCTGTTATCAGAAGCGGTGCAGGTTTACCTGGAATGAGCGCTGTGCTAATGACTACGTCTGCTTCTTTCAAGTGTTGCTGAATAACGGCTTGCTCTTGCTGATAAAAATCAGCAGATTGTTCTTTTGCATAGCCGCCTGCATCCTGCGCTTCCGCATGGGAAGTTTGCAGACAAACAAACTCTGCACCCAGGCTTTGCACTTGTTCTTCAGCGATAGGACGCGTATCAAAAGCCAAGACAACACCGCCTAGTCTACGAGCCGTTGCAATGGCTTGTAAACCAGCCACGCCCGCACCAATCACAATTATTTTAGCTGGAAGAATAGTGCCTGCTGCTGTGGTCATCATCGGAAAAAGTTTGCCCAGATAATTTGCTGCCATGATGACGCTTTTGTAGCCGGCAATATTGCTCATCGAACTTAAGATATCCATGGATTGAGCACGTGCAATTCTAGGGACCATGTCCAGGGAAAAAGAAGTGATTTTTTTGGCATTGAGTTTTGCAAGAAGCTCAGGATGGCGAGTAGGAAAAAGTGGCGCAAGCAGAATGCTGTTTGCTTTCATTAAATCCAGCTCATGCAGGCTTTTTTTGTCATTAAAAAGCGGCCGCTGTACTTTAAGCACGATCTCAGCTTGATCGAAAAGCATCTCAGGGCTTGCGGCTATTTTTGCGCCTACTTTTTCATAATCCTGATCTTCAATATAGGAGCGGGCTCCCGCACCGGATTCCACAACCACTTCCCATCCTGCTTTAATCATTTTAGCTACTGTTTCTGGTACAGCGGCGACACGGGATTCTTCTGGTACGATTTCCTTGGGAATTCCAATCTTCACACTCAATCCTTTTTAGCAAAAATGTTCCTGATAATTTATATTATCTTTAGCGCATGTGATAGCTTATTTTTACAGCAGCTACGGTAGCAAGTGAAACGCCAACAACCATGGACTTTTTCGAGCAAAAAAATGCCGAGAAATTTTTAATGACACTGCTAGAGGAACGCTTTTGTTCCAATTCATCAAAAATATCAAGATGCGCCTTGAAAGCCTGATTGGCAAAATCGAAAGACTTTTCAGCCAGTTTTTTGTTATTTAGCCATTGGTGAAATAGTGGGGAAGTTTCCGCGTTGAAGGTATAGAATTTTACACCTGCATCAGGCGCATCCTCAGAATACATGGCTCTATTTTTGAATAAGGCGGTAACACGTGCTTTTGTTAGCGGGCCGCCATGAAAGTCCCCTAGAATGCGCACATAAAAATGGGCGAAGATTTCTTCCGGATCAGTCATTTTGTTAATCGCTGAAATGTATTCGCTTGTTTTTTGAGCGAGCGGATAATCTGTAAAGGTGATTCCGCTTTTTTCGCGCATAAAATCGAGATCTTCTTTAATTAACTTTGCGCGTTCCATGACTTCAGATAATTCGTTATGCGAGCAAAGCTCATTACCGTAAGTGCAATTTCGCATCTTTTCTTCGATAGCTTCATAAATAGGCAATAATTCACATAAATGTCTATATCGATCTTTTAATGTAAATGTATCCTGCGCATACCTTATTAGGAAAGGATGTTTATCGAGTTGATCATGCAGCTTTTTTGTTTTCGAATAAATATTCGAAAAATTATTACGATTATTCACTTTTAATTCCTTTTAGTTTATGCTTCCAATTTATCAATTTTGGCAGCGCAGATGAAATCATTTTGCGTTAATCCATCCACCGCATGCGTGGTATATTTAATCAGACAATAGTTATAGCCCACTTCCATATCCGGGTGATGATTTTCCTGATTGGCAATCCATGCAACGGCGTTCACAAAAGCCATGGTTTTGTAAAATCCTTTGAAGCTAAAACGCCGGCTGATGAATTTGCCATCCTGGCTGACTTTCCAGTCTTGAAGCTCGGGAAGCAATTTGTTGATTTCTTCGTGTGTCAGCGGAGGAATGCCGCCTTCGCAGCCTACACAGCGTATGGTATGTAATTCAGGCATAGAGGTACTCCATTTTGATCTTATGGTTGTGAGTCAGTAGCATAAACGGGCTCATACATGCCGAGTTGACGCGCTTGATGTATGAGGTCAATCAAATCCATATCAATTAAATGAAACAATACATCGAAACTATCGATGACATAATAAATGGGCTGCATGATATCAATGCGGTAAGGTGTGCGCAGTACCTCAAGTACATCGAATGCTTTTCGCTGCGGCACGGAGCTCTCCAGTGCATAAGGCGTTTCGCCCATGGAAGAAAGAATCCCGCCTCCGTAGATGCGCATGCCGGCAGCGGTTTGGATGAGGCCAAATTCAATAGTAAACCAGTAAAGTTTTGCTAGCATGACGCGGTCTTGCGGCGACGCTTTTAAGCCCAACTTGCCATAGGTGTGCGTAAAGTCAGCATAAGCCTGATTGGTCAGCAGCGGGCAGTGGCCAAAGACTTCATGAAAAATATCTGGTTCCTGGAGGTAATTGAGTTCTTCACGCGTGCGTATGAAGGTCGCCGCCGGGAATTTACGATTGGCCAGCAGATTGAAAAAACGGTCGAAGGGGATGAGCGCAGGGACTGGCTCAAGGGCCCAACCGGTGATATCACGTAAGACGCTGGATACTTCATGGCATTGCGGAATTCGGTCATGCGGAAGATTTAATAATTCTACACCACGCATATACTCGTCACAGGCGCGTCCCTGCACAATGGGTATCTGACGTGTAATGAGTTCATGCCAGATCTGGTTTTCTTCATCGGTGTAAGCTGCGTTTCCATTCGCGTCAACGGGCCTTGCAACATAGGTCGATGTTTTTTTGTATGCCATAGTGCCATCCTTATGCTATCGATTTAGCCTGGAAATGCGATTTCAATTCCTGCCAGCAAGCCAGATAATCTTTCTGGCGAAAATCGGCGTTATAAGCAGCCGGTGTCAACCGCCATACCTGTCTGGATTCAAACATGAATGCCAGCGTATTGTCATAATATTCCGGTTCTAAAGCGGCTGATACAGCCTTGTTAAAGGCGGCCGCATCGGGGCCATGCGCTGACATGCAATTGTGCAGACTGCCGCCACCGGGAACAAAGCCTGTTTCTTTCGCATCATAGGCGCCGTGAATCAAGCCCATATATTCACTCATGATATTACGATGGTAATAAGGCGGGCGAAAGGTGTCTTTTGCCACCATCCATCGCGGCGGGAAAATGACGAAATCAATATTCGCGACGCCTTGTACCGGAGAGGGTGAGGTTAATACGGTGAAAATAGAAGGATCAGGGTGATCAAAGCTGACGGTATTGATGGTGTTGAAGAGGGCTAGATCATATTTATAAGGTGCATATGTTCCATGCCAGGCGACTACGTCAAGTGGTGAATGGTTAATTGCCGCTTGCCACAATTGCCCCTGGAATTTGGTGATCAGGATAAAGTTACCTTCGCGGTCTTCGAAAGCGGCTGAGGGGATATGAAAATCGCGGGGATTAGCAAGGCCATTTGCGCCAATCACACCTAGTTCAGGTAGACGAAAAGGGGACCCAAAATTTTCACAAATATAACCTCGCGCTTTCTCGGCTATCAATTGGACTTGGAATTTAATACCGCGAGGGATGACGATGAGTTCGCCAGGTTTGGCATCAAGACTGCCGAATTCGGTTTTAAATCGTAGCGCGCCTTCTTGTGGAACAATAAGAAACTCGCCATCAGCGTTATAAAAAAATTCATTGTGCATGGAACGAGTCGCGCAATATAAATGAATAGCAGCACCGCCTTGCATTTCAATGGAACCGTTACCCGCCAGTGTGACCAAGCCTTCAATAAAGCTGCGGGGAACGGCAGGATAGGGCATGGGATCCCAGCGCATCTGTGTTGGTGGCGTATACGCGAGATCGAAAGGAGTGCCTGCAAGATCGGTTTGCAGTACCGGGTGAAATTCACCGTGCAAAACAGAAGGACGTATGCGATATAGCCAACTGGATAAATTGATATGTCGGGGAGAAGTAAATGCGCTGCCGCTTAATTGTTCCGCATATAAGCCATAAGGTACTTTCTGAGGCGAATTACAGCCTTTTACGAGAGCGCCTTCCAGCGCTTCAGATTCGTGATGATTGCCGAGACCCTTCAAGTTAGCGGTATGTTTGTTCATGCCTTAAGATTCCCTAATGATCGTGCCGTCATAATGATTCAGTCGCTTTCATTTTAGCAGAGGAGGTATCGCACACTTTTTGCAGTGCTGCTAAAAACCGTTCATTTTGTTCAGCGGTGCCGATTGTGACGCGAATATGTTTTGGCATGCTATATGCGGTTAGCGGTCGTACAATCACACCTTCGTGCAACAGCTTTTGATAGACGGCTGCGCCGTTTTCTACATCAATGGTGATAAAATTTCCAATTGAAGGAATATAGTTAAGTTGCATTTTTTGCAACCCTTCCTCAAGTTGCCGCATACCCTGATGGTTAAGCTGCACACTTTTCTTCACATGCGCATGATCCATCAGCGCCGCACAGGCAGCCCTGGAAGCAAGGGTGTTCACATTGAAGGGCAGTCGTGCACGATTCAATATATCAGCAATATCCGGCGACGAAACGGCATAACCTAATCGCAATGCCGCAAGCCCGTAAATTTTTGAAAAAGTCCGTGTGATGACGAGATTGGGGTATTCGCTTAAATACTTGAGCGCATCGGGATAATCTGTTTTGGCAATATATTCTGAATAGGCTTCGTCAACGATCACGAGCACATGCGAGGGAACAGATTGCATCAGCCGTTTAAAATCATTTTCATTAGTATAGGTGCCAGTGGGATTGTTAGGGTTAACCAAAAAAAGCAAACGGGTTTGATCGTCGATGGCGGCGATCATTTTATCAATATCGTGGCCCCACTCACGGGCTGGCACCATTTTTATATTGCCATAACTTTGTACAAGAATTTGAATGGTCAGAAATGCATATTGAGAGAGAACAGCATTGCTGGCTGGATCCAGATAAGCTTTAACAATCAGTTCCAGAACATTTTCCGAGCCGTTTCCTATAGTGAGCTGCTCCGGTTTAACAGATAAAAAATGGGAAAGCGCCTGTTTTAATTCAAAGCAGGCGCCGTCCGGATAAATATGCATATGCGGTAAAGCTTGTTGGGCAGCGAGAAGCGCCTGAGGACTAGGGCCAAGCGGGTTTTCATTACTCGCCAGCTTGATGGAAGAAGTGATCCCTAATTCACGTTCAAGTTCTTCAACCGGTTTGCCAGGTTGATAAGGAGTCAGGCTGCTGATTTTGGTATTGGCTAGTGAACGGAAATCCATTTTCATAATGATTATCCTTTTACATCTGCAGAGGCTTCTTCTGGCCATGCCTTAACGAAGGCAGGATGTTTTTGACAGTTTGCATCAATGCGCACAAGTGTAGGATAGGCACCCAGATCAAAAGCAAACCGTCTGGCATTGAAAAGCTGCGGGACCAAACAGATATCAGCCAAGGTAGGCTGATCGCCAAAACAATAGGGCATGTTTTGATGATGCGAGAGAAGTTTTTTCTCTAACGCATCAAGGCCTATTTTCATCCAGTGATGATACCAGCTATTTTTTTGCTCCTCGGATAGTTTTAAATGGCTCATCAAATATTTCCAGACTCGCAAATTATTAAGCGGATGCAGATCAGCAGCAATGGCAAGCGCAAACGATCTGACCAGACTTTTTTGATAGGGATCTGCTGGTAAAAGCGGCGGAGAGGGATGTGTTTCATCCAGATATTCAATGATGGCCAGTGATTGTGTTAGCACCTTGTCGCCATCCTGTAAGGAGGGAACCAGCTGCTGCGGGTTGATTTTTTGATAAGCGTCAGAAAATTGTTCGCCGCCGTGATTGATGAGATGAACCGGCACCGCCTGGTAGCCCAGGCCTTTGAGATTGAGAGCGATGCGAACACGAAAGCAGGCGCTGGATCGATAGTAGTCATAAAGTTTCAGCATATTTCTCGCGCTCCTTGACGGTTACTACTCTTTGATCAATTGCGCCAAAAATAGAGATTTGATCATGGTCAAACATTTCAATACGCACACGATCGCCAGGCTGCATGAATGGAGTAAGTGGTTTTCCCTTTTCAATGGTTTCCAGCATGCGTTTTTCAGCGATACAGGATGAGCCTTTGGATCGATCATAATTTGAAACTGTGCCCGAACCAATAATGCTACCGGCTCCTAGTTTACGTGTTTTGGCTGCGTGCGCGATCAGTGTGGGAAAATCGAATGTCATATCAACACCGGCATTAGGGCGACCAAATAATTTTTCATTCAAATGTGTCACCAGCGGCAAATGCACTTTTTTGCCGTCCCATGCTTCTTTTAGTTCATCCGGTGTGACAGCCACGGGTGAAAAAGCACTGGAAGGTTTGCTTTGAAAAAAACCAAATCCCTTGGCAAGTTCATTTGGGATCAAATTTCGCAGGGATATGTCATTGACTAGCAGAAGCAGACAAATGGCTGCTTCTGCTTCCTCTTGATTTGCACCAGCGAGGACGTCGGTTGTAATAACGGCCACTTCTGCTTCGAAATCCAGCCCCCACTGTGCGTCAAGCAGAGGAATATCATCATGCGGGCCAAGAAAGGTGTCAGATCCGCCCTGATACATGAGCGGGTCTTGCCAAAAACTTTCCGGCAATTCTGCCCCGCGTGCCTTGCGTACCAATTCGACATGATTGACGTAGGCGCTGCCATCAGCCCACTGATACGCTCGTGGAAGTGGTGGTGCAATGGCTTGTTCCTGGAACGCGATCACGCCCTTTATTTTATCTTCGTTAAGTTCACGATAGCGGGTTTCCAATAACGGTCTGCAGCTCTGCCAGTCATCCAGTGCCTGCTGCAGGGTTGCGGCAATATCAGGCACTAACACAGCGCGGGTCAGATCTTTACTGACAATCACCAATTTGCCGTCACGCGTTTTATCTTTAAGCGAGGCGAGTTTCATGATTTTTCCTCTTCTTTTTCCTGTTCCAGCGTTAACACGCCGCGGCGTATCTGGTCAAGCTCAATGGACTCAAACAATGCACGGAAATTACCTTCACCAAAGCCTTCGTCGCCTTTGCGTTGGATAATCTCAAAAAAGACGGGCCCCAGCATGTTTTGTGTGAAAATTTGTAAAAGTAATTTTTTTTCTCGCTGTGTTTCGCCGTCAATTAAGATGCGGAATTTTTTTAATTGTTCTACAGATTCGCCGTGCTTGGGCAGGCGTTTATCTATCAATTCATAATAAGTATCAGGTGTATCCAGGAATGCTATTCCCTGCTTGCGTAATTGGTTAACACTTGTGTAAATGTCTTGGGTGCCCAATGCAATATGCTGAATGCCTTCGCCGTTAAAATCCTTTAAGAATTCTTCAATTTGAGATTTATCATCGGATGATTCGTTTAAGGGAATGCGAATTTTTCCACAAGGGCTTGTCATCGCTTTGCTTTTTAATCCTGTCAGCATGCCTTCAATATCAAAGTAACGAACTTCCCTGAAGTTGAAAATGCGTGTATAAAAATCAGCCCATTCTAACATATTGCCACGATACAAATTGTGAGTGACATGATCAATATAAGTTAAGCCTGCTCCCTGATTTGCAGAAACGTGCACCTGTAGAGGAGAAAAAAGATGAGCATAGTTTGATAAATTATTTCGGTAGTCTACAAAATAAATCAAGCTGTTGCCAACGCCATAAATAGCTGGCATGTCATAGGCCACTGTTTCTCTTGCAGGTTGATAAGGCGTAGCGCCGCATGCAAGAGCATGCTGATAAGCGAATTTAGCATCATTGACGCGAAACCCCATAGCCGAGACGGAGGAGCCATGCAAATCAGCAAATTGGCTTGCCATGCTGTTTTTGGTTAGATTGATAATAAAGCGGATATCATTTTGCTGATAGATAGTTACGTCGCATGTTTTATGCTGCGCAACGGGGACAAATCCCATGGTTTCGAACTGATTAATAAGTTTTTGCGGGTTGGTCGTTGTAAATTCAAGGAAATCGAATCCATCAGTGCCTACAGGATTATGGGTATGCATGAGTCACTCCTTATCATCCAGTTATTCACTAGGCGAATCATTCGTCATAGTATGTCAGAATGTTAATAAATCAAAAGACGCATGTCACGCAGGAATAACGGAAATTTAGCTGATTCATGACGTTTCGTAAGAAAATGTTAATGTGAACGCTGCACGCCCCTCAAACTATGCCATCTAATCTTATGATTTTAAATCAAATTCGATCATTGTATGCCTTAACACTTTGATAATAATCATATACATAAGCTGCCGTATAATTTGTTACTCAATATAACAATAAACGGCATACAAAACGCGGTGAGCAGGATGGATAGCAGAATAGAAATGCCCGATGTGCGCCAAAGAGAAATTTTTGGAAAGCTCATTCTTTTTTTAAAAAAATATCCCAACAACCGCGATACCAACGCTGAACAATATCATCATTTGCTTCATTGGATGGAGCACAAGGGTTATTGTGACGGATCGGCCGGAATATGGCTTTTTGTCAATTGGGCAAACGAAAATGCTCGTAACGGAAAAAACAAGCATGACTTGGCGTGGTTTAAGAAAACACGTCAAGAAATTGTTTCATGGGATGGCTCAAATGACTTGTCTGTTGAACAGCAAAACGAATTTGACGCTTATCTAAGCTTTGCAGAATATATTCAAAATATAAGGCGATATAGCTCCGAAGCACACGGCGATTTTCACAAAATCCTGTTCGATCAACCTGCGGGACCCGAGCTTAATTATGCTTTGGGCGGAATGTTTACCCTCGCCGAACTGGAAGATCGTTTTGAAAAAATGTTCCAGGCAGGGATGTTTGAAAACCAAATGACGCTGCTGAGTTCTCATCATCATGATACAGCGCTATTTAGTATCAAAGGGAAATATTACTATTTTGATGCCAACTCGCCCACGGGAGCGGTAGAAATTGCTAATGGTACCGAATTGGCCAGATGTTATTTCAATATGAATCGCCTGGAAAAAGAAGCATCTTGCCCGGTAGGGATGCGTATCATCGGTTTTACTCCGCCTAAAAAAATCATTAAACAGACAGACCTGATAAAAGATACCCGCATCATTACAAATAAAATACCAAATTTAACTTATGGATCTGGCGTTTATGAGAAAACAGCATTGGATATGGCAGTATGGGTAGGAGATGAGGCATCAGTTGACTTTTATTTGCAATCAGGCGCTGATGTGAATTTTTCGACTGCACAGAATAGTACGCCTTTTAGAAAAGCGATTTATCAAAACCGGAAACAGATTATTGAAAGGTTATTGGATACTGATAAGGTAAATCTTAAACCTGAGTATTTTTACCTTGCTGCCCAACATCGCGCTACTGAAATATTAGCAATGTTATTAAAATATGAAGGCAAAAAAGAAGTGAATTACAGTGTGTTGCTGGAGACTGCTATTACAAATGGCGATGAAGAAACCATTCAATTGCTACTGGCATACGGCGCTGATCCTTTCAGCAAAGCTGTTGCGAAAAAGCCTCTCATTCAACTCGCTGTTGAGTTGGGATATGTTAATGCGCTGGAATTATTGCTCATTTCGTCTTCGAAAAAAATGTCGCCAGCTGAGCTGACCAGAAGGCTGAATCAATTTGACTTGCTTGAACTGGCTGTAAGGAAAGGCCACCCTCTAAGCACTCAATTGCTATTACGTTATGGCGCTGATGCGAATCGACGGATTGCATGGCAGGAGAAGAGCCTGCTGCAGTTTGCTTTAGAGCAAGGTGACGCTACAACAGCGAATGTGCTATTGAACGAAGAAAAAATAAACATTAACCAATTGGATAAAAATGGCAAAACAGTATTAAACGCAGCTTATGAAGGCTACACTGTGCTGAAAGAACGGCTTGAATATCAGGAACAAGCACTCATGCAGCTCGAATTCACCATTAAAAAAGAGGACTTGATAAGCCAGCAGAAAGAAAAAAAATGCGTGATTAAATGTTTGAAAGAAGAGTGTCATGAATTAGAAAAGTTAATTCAGCGGCTCGATAGGCATGAGCAATTTGATGTGGTTCCTGCCTTTTATTTTGCGATTAAAAATGGGCTGGTGAAACAGATGGAGCAACTGCTGGAAAATCATGATGAATTGCGGCTGGATAAAGGCGCTTTGATAGTTGCAACATCGGCAGGATTAGTCGGCATAATTGAGCGTCTCTATACACTGGGCTTCGATTTAAATGGATATGTTTCCAAAAAAACGCCTCTGCTTGTGGCAGTTGATATGCAGAACATAGAAGCAGTAGAAAAATTGCTGAAGCTAGGGGCTGATCCGAACTTTATAAATCAGGATACCTTATTTACTCCGCTCTATATGGCTGTGCGCAATGTTGATATGGTTCGTTTACTGCTAAATTATGGGGCGAATCCTAATAAAGGAACGCTATCTGGCACGACTCCGCTCGCAGCAGCGATCAAAATTGGTCAACTGGATGTTGCTGAGGTTTTAATAGCGGATGGAAAAGCGGATATTAATGCAGTTGATAATAGCAATCTTGCTCCTCTGCACATTGCAGTCCAATCTCGGAGCCTGAGCAGCGTTAATTTTTTGCTAAAGCATCATGCCAATATCCATATGCGAAACGGTGACAAGAAATCAGCCTTACAGCTAGCTGCGGAAAATGGATGGGATGATATAACACGGTGTTTAATCGTCCACCTTGCCCAATTAAATCAATCAACCATATGGCATATCATTGCCGAAAATAATCTGATAACTTTGCTAAAGCCGGCTCAATATGAATATGGTTATTTCATCAACGAAACGGACAGGGGAAATGGTGAAACAGCGTTGCATGTCGCTGTTCGACAAAAAAATATTAAGATGATTGAGCTGCTTCTGGCGAATGGGGCTTTACCGGATCGAATGGCGAATAATGATAAAACACCTATTGACCTTGCTTTTGAGAGCGAAGACACTGAGCTTGCGTTTATCTTACTAAGAGGCAGTCTCAATCCAATTAGAATGCTATGTGAAAAAATCCTGAAAGAGGGCAAGCAATGCACACTCTCCAATTCCCTTCTTTCACGGTTTATTACAGATAGCAATAATAATGAATGTCTGTCAAACAAGGCTGAATTGAAGATAGATTTTGCCGAACTTCAAGCATTAGCTATTAAAGCAAAAAAATTCGAGATTGCTGCTGTTCTGATCAAGCACGAGATGGCGGTATTCGACTATCCAGCGCCAACTATACTGCATCTTTGTGTAGCACGTGATTATCCGGTTCAGCTATTTGATCTGCTGCTTCATGAGAGCCCAGAATTGCTTATGCAATCTAATCAAAATGGGTTGACTCCTTTACAGCAGGCTGTCAAGTGCAAGAAATTTGAAAAAGCTGCTTATTTGATATCCTACTACGGTTTGGAATTGGAAAACGATATTCCTCAGGATAATGAAATAAAGCTTTTATATTTTGCCTGCGCGACGGGGGACAAGGTATTGCTTAGTTTATTATTAGATATGGGAATTAATATCAATATCGTATCAAAAAGCGGGCTCAGTCCTTTAGCGGCAGCATGTAAGAACGGTCATGACGAGATTGTGGATATGTTGCTGGACAATAAAAGAGGAAATGGCCCTGCGCTTGTATATGGCGAGGCAGAAGATAGGAGCCATTATTCTCATCTTAAACAACTCGCTAGGGATAAGCCTTATTTGCTGGATCGTATCCGCATACGAGGATACCTTGAAAAAAGAACAGGCAGAGGAAAATATACAGGATATGGGTGGGTGTTGGGCCGTACAGAAACGCAAAAAACAGGTGCTGCAAGGGAAGTGGAAATGATGATTAAGTCAAGATCCTGTAATGAAACTCTTTTTAAAACTAGAAGCGCTGATTTAACCAAAGGCAAGCTGGGTAAGAAAATTGATAAGTTGCTCTGCGTGAAGCGCAGCTAAAAATCTGCCTAACAGAAAATATTATAGGTCAAGATTTCACGTTGCTGCTCGTGTGATGATGCGTTGTGCAGCCTGCTGCCATCCTTGATAGAGCGTCTCGCGCTTAAGTTCTGCCATTTGAGGATAGTAGCGGGCATTGCTCCGCCATAAACGTGCTATCTCATCCAGCGAGGGATAAAGACCTATCTGCAGGCCAGCGAGATAAGCCGCCCCCAGTGCGCTTGTCTCAACGCAGACAGGGCGCTCGATTTCCAAGCTCAACATGTCAGATAAAAATTGTAATAGCCAATTATTTGCGGCCATGCCGCCATCCACGCGTAATGTTTCCAGGGCAGAACCAGAATCGTTTTGCATCGCTGTAAGTAAATCACGCGTCTGATAACCAACACTTTCAAGGGCAGCCCGCGCAATGTGTTCCCGTCCGCTGCTTCGTGTCAGTCCGAGTAATGCGCCTCGCGCAGCTGGATCCCAGTAAGGAGCGCCCAAGCCGGTAAAAGCAGGTATCAGATAAACGCCGCCTGTATCAGTAATGCGCTTAGCGAGCTCTTCCGTTTCGGTTGCATGGCTTATAATTTTCAGTACGTCGCGCATCCACTTTATGGTGACACCCGCTGAAAAGATGCTGCCTTCCAGACCATAAGCTGTTTTATTACCAATGCGGTAAGCAATGGTAGAGAGTAATTGGTTTTTAGACTGAATGAGCTGCGAACCTGTATTTAGCAGCATAAAGCAGCCGGTACCGTAAGTCGCTTTCACCATGCCTGGCAAAAAACAAGCTTGGCCAATGGTTGCAGCCTGTTGGTCGCCGGCCATACCAGCGATGGGAATGGATTCGCCCAGGATGTCTGAATGTATATTGCCAAAATGCGCTGCATTATCTAATACTTGAGGCAGCAGGTTTGACGGAATAGTGAATGCTCGTAATATTTCATCGTCCCACTGTTGAGTTCGGATATTAAAGAGCAAAGTGCGTGATGCATTTGTGATATCAGTGGCATGCACTTTTCCCTTGGTTAATTTCCACAATAAAAAAGTATCGACTGTGCCAAATAATAATTCCCCGCGTTCGGCGCGATCACGGGCATAGGGAACGTTGTCAAGCAGCCAAAGAATTTTAGTTGCGGAAAAATAAGGATCTAATAACAGTCCAGTTTTTTCTTGCAATGAAGCGTTGACAGGATGGCTGGCATATCGCTCACAAAGATCACTGGTACGCCTGTCTTGCCAGACAATGGCAGGATAAATGGGTTTTCCAGTATGCCTATCCCAAATAATAGTCGTTTCACGCTGATTGGCGATGCCAACTGCGGCAATGGATTTGGCGGAGAGGCTTATTTTTTTTAATGCTTCCTGGCAGCAGGTAACAGTATTGTTGAACATTTCATCAGGACTTTGTTCAACCCAGCCGTTATAAGGAAAGTGCTGTGTCAAAGGCACTTCATGTTGGCTCACGGGATTTCCAAGCTGATCGAAAATGATTGCCCGGCTATTGGTTGTACCCTGATCAATTGCAAGCAAGTAATGTGGCATCGAATTTGTCTTTATCTTTATGTGTTCATTTTTGATATACCATGCCAATCGGAAGACGGCGGATTGGCTTTATAATGTTCACAACGTTCAATAAAAATGGGTGCAAGCGTGTCTGCCGGATAGATCACCAGACAATTTTTAAAATGTGCGATGGCTTCATCCCATTGTCTGTGTTGATAAGAAGCAAATCCTTTTTCGAAAGTAATTCGATAGGTATCAACATCAAAGGGAATATCGCGTTTGCTATCACTTAACAACTCGTAAACACAGCTGCTTCGCATTTTACCTTTTACGGCTAAGCAGTCAACAAGTCGTAGCACAAATGCGTCTTTAATTTCTTCGTAAACGGTTTCACTTACCATGATACGCGTCTTGTAAAGCTTGTTAATATTTTCTAGCCGGCTAGCCATATTAATCGTGTCGCCTAACGCCGTATAGTTCAACCGTTCGGATGATCCCAGGTTGCCGACAACCGCTTCTCCTTTGTGAATGCCGATCCGTGTTCTGAGCGCCGGTTTTCCCTGTTGTGCCCATTGGGCATTCAACTCATCCAATTTTTTCTGGCACCGTAGCGCAGCGTGCGCAGCTTGGTGACAGGGCATGTCTACAGGTAGAGGCGCTCCCCAGAAAGCCATGATGGAGTCACCAATATATTTATCAATTGTACCTTTTTCTATGATGATAATTTGTGATAAATCTTCAAGGTAATCGCAGAGCTGGGTCATTAATTCATTAGGATCCATTATTTCAGCAATGGTGGTAAAGTTTTCAATGTCAGAAAATAACACCACCAGCTCTCTTCTGACGCCGCCTGCGCGAATATCTTCACCGGATTCTATCAATTGCCGAACTAATATTTTGGGCACATATTTCTGGAAGGATTTTAAGCCTTTTTTCATGGATTGAATCGCGTTTCTTAATACGATTACTTCCTTAATGCGCGATTGAATCGGAATATCATGATCGAGGTCAAAATGCTTTATTTGGTCTGTTTCCTGAACAAGTAATTTGATCGGCTTGACGATACGGGTTATCAGGCCAGAAACCAATATGATGCAAAGCGTCAACACACTCACGCTAATTATAATCGTAATAAGATTAACTTTTTGCAGAGCTTCCGTAAAATCCTTTTTTGGAATGACAACGCCAATGTGCCAACCGTACTCAGCAAGATCGGGAACCGGTTCATAAGCCACCAGATAATCTTCGCCATCCTGCTTGATAGTTAATTCTTCTCTGCTGGTTTTCTCATAAAGCGCAAATGACTTTTTGATGACAGGAATAGGTACTCGATGGATGCTAACGGGATGAGCAGGGGAGAGGGGAGTATTAATGAAAGGTTTTATTTTTGGATAGGCAATGAGATTTTCATTGCCGGAAATAATAAATGAAAAACCATGGGGGCTGATTTTCTGGTGGGTAATAAATTGGGAAAGATAATCGAGGCTAATGTCAATACCAAATGCGCCTATAAATTGGCCCTGCTTGTTGAATACAGGCGCGGCAGACGTAATTCCTGGTTGATTTAGAACCTCAAACAAATAAACGTCTGTCCAGATGGGCCGTTTTGCTTTTTTGGCTTTGACATACCACGGACGTCTACGAGGATCGAAGCTAAGATCATCTGATGAAACGCTTCTGATAATTTGCCCTGTTGGATTGCGATAAAGAATAATGTGTGTCGCAGGCAAGGTGCGCCGCGTATAAATTTCAGTAACAATACTGCCATCTTTGGCTTTTTCGGCGTAGATAAAGTCACCATGTTCATCGCCCCAATAAACCGCGAGAGCAAGGGGCAGGTTTTTTAAAAGGTAGTAAGTATAAGGTATCAGCTCTTCCTCATTATCTTTTAAAACACCTTCTTCCATAAGATGTGCACTAAACTGGCTTTCCAGTTCTGCCGGTCGGATGGCAACGTTCAGTTCTTGCTGTACTGCGGCAGAGGAATAGCGCATGAGCGCGAGTGACGTAAAAGTCAAGGTATCCATAAAACGGATAGAAGTTGCCAGGATGATGGACAGGGCGGAGACAAGGAATAAAGTGACAAAAATGAAAAGAATGCTGAAGCGGAGGGTAACGACCAAGTGCTTGAGCTTGTGGATAAGCGATTGAATCATGATATTCCTTTACGGGCGTTTTTCCGCTGCAGAAGCTTTTATTGTATTAAAAATTCACAACTGTTGTAAGAGCAAAAGCATTCTTTTCCGGTGTTTCCAATAGAAAATAATCGGAAAGTAAAGAAAGCTGCTTGCTAATCTATTGATTTGTTTATAAAAATTGAATTATGATTTCCTCTTTCACATCAGAATTGAGATCGTTATACTGGTTTGTTCATCATCCACATGCTCCATGAGTATGATAAAAAATAAAGGCATTCAAAAATGATCACAGCGCTATTTGACCTCGTTATTTTAATTTTGTCGATTGGCTTGTTGTACGCATTAAAGCAGCAAAAAATCCAATTAAGCCTACGTATCCTGCTGAGTTTGGGTCTGGGGGTCATCTATGGGTTGTGTTTAAAATTATTGCCTGAAAATGGGATGCGGATGGGCATCGAAAGTACGCTGCATTTTATGGGTTATGGCTATCTCGCCTTATTAAAAATGCTGGTCATACCGCTTATCCTCACGTCCATTATTCATGCCATTTTAAATTTGGGAACAGGGAATGGTACGGTCATCAAGAAAATGAGCTTTTTTGCCTGCGGGATGCTATTGGGGATGACAGCTGTTGCATCGCTAATTGGAATTATCATTGGAAAATTATTCGCTGTGGGCCAGGGCATGAGTTTGCCTGAAATTGCTGAATTGCCCAAACATAACTACACAGGATTAGTGGACACACTGCTTTCCATGCTGCCCAGCAATCCTGTTGCAGTGATGGCGAAAGAAAACACGATTGCGGTGGTTCTATTTGCTGTCTTGCTAGGCCTTTCAGCTCGTATGTTGGATAAGGCAGATCATGACAAGATGGAAACCTTCAGCCAATTGATTGCCTCGTTGTTTGCTATTGTAAAAAAACTGGCAGTTCTGGTACTTGGCTTAACACCGTATGGTATTTTTGCCCTGCTGTCACTCTTACTTTTAAATCAGGGAAGCGGGCTGCTGACGGGTATTATTAACTTTATTGCAGCCATGTATACCGCGATGATCATTGTATTTATCATGCACAGCGTTATCCTTATTTTCGCCGGTTATCATCCTTGGGAATATCTTAAAAAAGCGTCTACGGCTTTATTTGTCGCCTTTACCACCCGATCAAGTTTTGGCACCTTGCCTGTCACGGAAGAAACGCTGCGTGATAAATTTAAAACCAGTCAGGTAACCGCGACTTTTGTGCCGAGTATCGGCGCAACGATCGGCATGAATGCCTGTGCGGGTGTGTTCCCTGCTATGCTAGTTGTCATGACACTTACGATTATGCATCAACCTCTCACTTGGGATTTGGTATTGATGATCATGTTTATTAACGCTGTGGCTTCGTTAGGTATTTCAGGTATTCCTGGTACAGCATATATTGCCGCGACGGTGACCTTAACCAGTCTCAATTTGCCTTATGCAATTGTGGCACTTGTGCAGGGTGTCGATCCCATAGTTGATATGGGCAGAACAGCTGTCAACGTGAATGGCGCTATTACCACTGCGCTGGTGGTGGACAGGATAAGTGTCCCTGATAGGCAAAATGAATTTATTGAAATTACGTCAATAGAAGATAGCCCGGCATGACAGTGACCGCATAACCCTTGATGCTTGCGGAATAGAAGTCTAAGAGGAAAAGTCTCGGGTAATTTCTATAATCTGTTCTCTTAACCATCGGTGGCCATGGTCATTGTCATAGCGTTGATGCCATGCGAGACAGAATTCAATATCGGGAATTTTAAATGGCAAGGGTCTTACTACATAACAGGTATTATCTTTGTAAAATAAGGTCATGGATCGAATAACCGTTCCGATCAGGTGATCAGATTGTTCGATTATCTTAAAAATAGGGGTAATAAATGGTAGGCTGATTTGAATATTTCTTTGGTAACCCAGTTTTGCCAGGAATTGTTCAATGATCGGAGGATAGTGAGGATTGTCTGCACGTACTGCCACATGTTTGTTTTCAAGATAATCTTTTAGCGTGATTTTCTTTTTTGCTGCTAAGGGATGACGGCGGTTGAATAACACAACGCCCGTATCCTTAAATAAGACCTGCTTGATGATTGGGCGTTGGATATCAAAGATTTTTCCTATTCCTAAATCATAATCGCCTTTTTCAAAAGGCTCAGCACTATTTAAATGGTAAACAGAGACAATAGAAATTTTCATGTTAGGTGCTTTTTGTTGTAATCGCACCATTAATTTGGGCAATATCAATACCGCCATATAATCTGACATGCCGATTTTAAAAACGCGCTCCGAAGTTTCAGGTTCAAAGTGTTGTCCAGAGACGACAAGACTATGGATTTCTTGTAATAACTGATGTAGCTGCGGCCGCAAGGATTTTGCATAGCTTGTTAATACCATATGGTTTTTTTCGCGGATTAATAAATCGTCCTTAAATATTTCGCGTAACTGCTGCAGATTATTGCTCATTGCTGCCTGAGTAATAAAAAGCTTTTTGGCCGCTAACGTGACACTCTGTTCTAAAAGAAGAGCATCAAGTGCAACTAATAAGTTAAGGTTGATGCGATGAAGGTCCATAGTTATCTCCCATCATTTTAGCTGCATAAGTTTAGCTGATTAAGGTAATAAGTAAAATAAATTTCAATTATATCCAAAAAAGTCGCATACTTATCGACAATTCTAATTATTATTCTTTAAGCAGGTTTTTATGTTTATAATCATTGTCCTATTGGCAATTATGGGTTTGATTGGCACGGATATATTTGTCCCTTCGCTGCCTGCCATTGCAGAAATATACCATCAATCGCCCAATCACGCGCAGCTGACCATCAGCGTATTTTTGGCAGGTTTTGCGCTTTCGCAGCTTTTTTACGGACCTATTTCTGATGCAGTTGGACGCAAACCACCTCTGATTGTGGGCGTGATCATTTTTATTTGCGGCTCACTTTTATGCATATTTGCGCCTTCTTTTAGCTTGTTATGTATAGGCAGAATTATTCAAGGTTTCGGTGTCGGCGCCGGGCTGTCTTTAGCACGCGTCATTTTACGTGATTGCTACAAAGACACACTGCTTGCGGTCAAAACGGCACAAATCGCTATATTCGTTTCTCTAACGCCAGCGCTCGCACCATTTTTTGGTGGACTATTGCAGCAGCAATTTGGATTTCAGGCCAGTTTTGTTTTTATGCTCGGCTACGGTTTGCTGGTCTTGTTTTTGTTAATGACGCGATTTCAGGAAACGCTTCAGTTCAAAAATCCAGACCAGGCTATTCATACTATTTTGGTACAATATGGCCAGTTGCTCAGAAATACAGCTTTTATGAAATATGCAATTATTGCTGGGCTGGCATTTACATCAATTATTTTATACGCAAATATTATGCCTTTTATTGTTCAAAGCGAGCTGAATCTTTCGCCAGCTAAAAATGGCCTAATCATTCTCATTGCTGCGCTCGGAATCAGCCTGGGTTCATTCATTAGCAGTCGCGCAGTCAGGCATGTATTGCCAAAACAATTAATCCATGTTGGATTGATGATTTTTGCGATCAATGGATTACTGTTGCTGGTTGCTAATTATATTTTTGGAACCACATTAGTATGTTTAGTCCCGCTTATCTTTTTGATAACCATGGCATGCGGCTTCATTTTTCCAAACGCCATTGCTCTTTGTTTTTCAGAGATAAATTGTCATGTCGGTATTGCAGGAGCAATTTATGGTTCCATGCAAACATTTATTTCCATGCTAGCGAATTTTTTATTAAACGCGATTCCCCATCAAGGCCAGGCTTTATTGGGCGCGTTTTACCTAGGGATTGGTTTAATGGGATTGGCTTTAAAACGAGATCGTGTTGGCATATACTGATTGATTCTGTCATTGCATTTTACATAGCTAAAATCTGTCTGGTGAGACGCTTATTTTAATGAAGGTGCATCATGTTATTAAAAGGATCCTGTCACTGTCAGTCTGTTAATTTCGAAGTAGAATCTTATACGCCGTATCCTTTCATGCGCTGCTATTGTTCTATTTGCAGGAAGACAGCAGGCGGTGGCGGCTATGCGATCAACATCATGGGGCAAGCTGAAACATTAAAAGTAAACGGAATGAATCACGTGCAAGTTTATCATGCTATATTAGGTAAAGATAAGCATGGCAAGCCTAAAACCAGCACAGGGCGCCGGCATTTTTGCAAACATTGCGGCAGTTACTTGTGGATTTTTGATCCCAGCTGGAAAGAATGGGTTTATCCTTTTGCTTCGGCCATCGATACACCGCTGCCGAAACCGCCCGAACGGATACACATGATGCTGGATTTTGCTGCGAGCTGGTGTGAAATCCCTACGGGCAAAAATCAGATTCACTTTGCCCGTTATCCAGAAGAATCCATTGAAGAGTGGCATAAGCGGCATGGCTTATATGACGAGCAAGTTTAATCAAGTTAGAGCACACTTTTAGCCGACGGGATGACATGCATGTCACACGCGAGATCGGGATCTGTCCATATTGATCAACCAGAAAAGGAGTTATTTCAGCTTCAGGAAATAAAACAGCTTTGTTTTCAGTATGTATATAATTTAAATGTGGATAGCAAAGGTAATACTAGCGACTTGCATGAGGAAGTTATAATTGCATTCAAATTAGCGTCTTTGTTTAATACACAACAAAACGAAAATGCTGAACTAACGGAAATTAAATATGCTATTAGGCATATCCTGGCCCAGCATGCAACTTACTTGGTCTACCATGCTCCACATAATAGTTTCTATATCAAATTGCTCGACTTTGTTAAAAAAGGAAGTAACCTCAACGATGAATATTTAGCTATTTTATTTCCCTCATTAAAATGGTACGAACATGATGGCAGAAGTATCAGTGAATTAAAAAGGCATGAATTTATTCTAACGGATGATGGCACTGATTTTATTCTTCTACAGCCGTTATTCGAACAGGCTTTTTTGCGGGCTAATCATGGGATAGAGCCTTTATATGCCTATACTGATCCTCTGTCAGAGGAAGAGAGGTCCTTGTCGCCCGAGGAAATAAAATGTGTTCATCAGCTGATTCCGCAGGCCAAGTACTTTACTAAGGCTGCGATGGAGCGACTCAACATGCCGGCGATTAATTTATCCCAGGCGCTGGATAAATTAATCGCCGCTTTAAAAAAAGGTGATGTTGAACATGACGGTAGTGAAGAAGTGGCTGCAAAATCTGCAGCCTATGCCGTTCTTGAGTTCGATTATCTTTATAAACAACTGCATGTAGGAATAAAAATCGCTTTAAGACGTATGCTGGAAGAAATTGCTATTTACGATGAATTGCCAAGTCTTGTGAAAGAGTGTGTTCAAGGTAGCCAAATCAAGCTTAAAACTGTGCTCAATAAGCACCGGGATTTTTTGTCTGCTATCATGATGGGCCGTGGCTCACTTCGAAAAGGCAATCAGACGGACTGGGGCGGCTGCAAGGACGATTTGATTCAACAACTCAAACACCCGAGTGAACATTTTGATGCGAGCCGTATTACTCAATTGGCTGGATTAGTTTTAGGAAAACTCAATGAGTATTATCATAAAAGTAAAAAGCCCTGCCAAAAATTATTGAGACAATTGGTTTTATACATTTGTGAATATGTTGTTAAGCAGATTAGCGAAGTTGCACCGGCTAACAGATTGGATGAATGGCGAGCCTATCTTAACTTACTTTTTTCAATACAAGAAACTTGCCACAATTTTGATTATTTGTCTGTGAATGAACAAAAAAGCAGACTGGCTGAAATCAGTTTTCGGCTTGCTATCGTTTCAATAAAAACCCCAACGGATATCTTTTTTTCTGCCGGCAAGATTCATTCGTCTGTTTTTGCATCTAAACCCACTAAAACAACCCTGTTCAATCTCCATTTTGTAAAATTTATAGATGATAATAAAAAGGCGTTCCACTCGGCAGGATTGAAAAGTGAAGTTATTCTGTCTGATGCTGGTCGCATTGACAAAGAACATTATAAGCAGTGCATTGCCAAAGATAGTCGGCTATTTATACCGCTTGATGAAACCATACTTTCTTTGGTACCCCGATCGCGTACCCATCGGATCCCGCCTTCTCATTAATTTTTGATCGTGAGGAAGCGATCTGGTGCGTTGAGAGCTTTTACCAAGCTGCGTCATCCCCGTCTACGCGGGGATGACTGGGAGACTAAAGCCGGGATGATAAGTGAACACTCTCGGTGGTTTGCTTCCTTTTACCCAGTAAAATCAAAGAAACTGGCAGTGGGAAAATGATCGGAGAGATCGAACTTCGGCCACATGGTTTCGTTGCCTAGGTCGCGCAGGATATAAACTTTATTAAACGCAACGCTCGGTTTAGCATGTAGGTTACTATAGAGAACATAATCGATACGACTGCGCCCATTGCTTACTGCCATCGTATCAACCGTGCCATCGAAGGAATAACGGTAACCTACGTTATCAATCAAATTGACGTGTAATGTTTCAAGCAGATGATTAACTTCATTGTTAAATTCATTAATATTAAAGTCACCAC
>Ga0065721_10049628_pt1 | contig 30043 bp, 28 predicted proteins | sample Mesricmetagenome_FD_59108 | JGI IMG/M metagenome (GOLD analysis project Ga0065721, IMG submission 59108) | Mesophilic microbial community from rice straw/compost enrichment Sample: eDNA_1 v2 (version 2) | ecosystem: Engineered > Solid waste > Grass > Composting > Bioreactor | place: USA: Davis...
GCGTGGTGGAGACGGTGTCGTCGTTCTGAATGGTCGCCGAGGCCGAAGCCGTCCCCAGGATGGCACCGGTGGGGTTGAGCAGGGTGACGGTGAAGGTTTCGTCCGGCTCGGCCGTCGTGTCGCCGTTGACGCTGACCGTGATGGTCTTGCTGATCTCGCCATCGGCGAATTCCACCGTACCGGACGGCAGCGTGCCGCCGAAGTCGGTCGCGTCGGCGGGGTTCACGCCCAAACCGGTAACGGTCCAGGCCGCCTTGGAAACGCCGGTCAGGTTGCCCGATCGCGACACCGTGAAGGTAAAGACGGCGGTAGCAGAGCCGGTGTTGCCCTCGGCCCGGTTGGCCGCGGTCACCGCAATGGACAGCCGGCCGGGCGCCGTGCTGTCGGTGATCGAGAATACGACATCGTCGTGCACGAATTTTGCGCCATCGGTCGCGGTCACGCGCACGGTGTAGTTGCCGACATCGGCAAGTTTTGGGAATCCGTAGAAGCGGTTGGTGTCTGGATAGAACAAAAGCCAGGAGGGCAGCGGAGAACCGTCCGCCAGCGCAGCACTGTAGGTCAGCGTGTGGCCATCGGGATCGCTGAAGGTGTCGGTCGGCACCCGGTAGAAGAGAAGGCCTCCCTGCTCCGTCCTGGCGTCGGACAGGGGCGTGACGACGACCGGGGCGCGGTTGGAGGACAGGATGGTGAGGTTGAAATCGTCGGAGGTGGACAGGGCGCCATCGTTGGCGGTGACGCGGACCGTCAGGTCGCGCGCGTCCTCCGCCGGGGTGCCGGAGAACGTGCGGGTGCTGGTGTCGAACGTCAGCCACCCCGGTAACGACGAGCCGTCGGGCAGGGTGGCGCTAAAGGTCAAGGAATCGCCATCGACATCGGCGAACGTGTTTCCCGGCACCGTGAAGGCAAAGGCGATTCCCTTGGTGGCGCTTTGGTCGGCGATGGGGTTCCCGACTGCGGGAGCGTTGTTGACCCGCGTCACGCTCAGCACGAAGTCGTCGGAGACCGACAGGCTGCCGTCGCTGGCGGTGACGCGGATCGTCAGCACGCCGACGTCGCCGGTCGTCGGCGTGCCGGAGAACGTGCGGGTTCCGGCGTTGAACGTCAGCCACGCCGGCAGCGACGAGCCGCCGACCTGGACGGCGCTGTAGGTCAGCGTCTGGCCGCTGTTGGAATCGGCGAACGCGGTTGCCGCGATCGTGGCCGAGAGGGACTGTCCGGTGTTCACCGAGAGGTCGGGCAGCGGCTGCACTAGCTGCGGCGCTTCGTTGGGCCGGCGCCAGTTCTCGAAATCGTCGCTGCTGAAGTCGCGGATGCCGGTGAACAGCAGCACCAGATCTCCGCCCGAGATGGTGCCGTCGTCGTCGAAGTCGGCGACCAGGGTCGTGGTGTTGCCGGAATGGCTGAACACCACCTCGGCATGGCCGTCTCCGGCGACCAGGGCGCCGTCCTTGCCGCCGAACGCGAGCGGAACGCTGCCGGTGTCCGGAATCCGGATGACATCGCCGGTCCACAGCCCCGCGCCCTCGAAATCGGTGATGCGCGCGGCATTGTCCGCGCTCAGCGAAGCGCGTTCGATAACGAATAGATCGTCGCCGCTGCCCCCCGTCACGGTATCCGCGCCGGCGCCGAGGTTCAGGATGTCGGCGCCGGCGCCGCCGTCGAGATGGTCCCCGTATTCGAACCCGGAAAGAACGTCGTCGCCGTCGTCACCAGTCAGGTAATCGTAGTCGGCGCCCCCCTCCACCGTGTCGTTTCCGGCGCCGCCGCGGAGATTCTGGACGGAGTTCTGTCCGTAATCGTTCCAATACGCGCTGCCGCCGATGACACTGTCGTCGCCATCGCCGCCGAACAGGAAGTCGACACCGTCCATGCCCTTGATCGTGTCGTTGCCGGCGCCGCCGTAAAGCAGATCATCCCCGTCCAGACCCTCCAGCATGTCATCGCCACCCATCCCGAAGACGGTGTCGATTTCCTGGGTGCCGGTGAAGGTGTCGGCCTGCTCCGACAGGCGGTCGACCCAGGTGTAGGGCGTCGGGATATCGCCGACCGCAAACGCGTGCTGTCCGAGGAACCGCGTTACCGGATCGCCGGTGGCATCGAGCGTCCCATTGTCGTTCAGATCGGCGACGAGCCAGGTGTCCGTGCCGTCGAAGATGCTGAACACATCGAAGAAGCCGTCACCGCCGTGGGACAACGCCGCACCGGCCACGGGCGCAACGGCCAGGGCGCCGTTGAAGACGGCGCCGCTGTTGGTTGGATTGTAGGGGACGGAAAGGACCAGGCTATCGCCGCCATCGACTCCGGCCCCCTCGAAATCCGTGATGACGTCCGGGGAGGCAAGCCCGTTCGCCATATCGAGCATGAAGCGGTCGACGCCGGCGCCGCCGGTCAGCGTATCGGCGCCGTCGCCACCCTCCAGAAAATCGTCGCCTGCATCGCCGGACAGGGAGTCGTTGCCGCCATCGCTGTAAAGCGCGTCGTTGCCGTCATCGCCCGACAGGCTGTCGGCGCCCGTGCCCCCGTACAGCCAGTCGCCACCGTTGCCGCCGCTCAGGCCGTCGTTGCCGCCTTCGCCGTAGAGCGTATCGTTGCCGTCACCCCCCGACAGGCTGTCATTGTCCTCGCCCCCGCGGAGCTGGTCGCCGCCGCCGCCGCCGCTCAGGCTGTCGTTGCCCTCATTGCCCCTGAGATCGTCCATCCCTGCGCCGCTCAGCAGGGTATCGTCGCCCGCGCCGCCGCTCAGGTCGTTGTTGCCCGAACCGCCGTCGAGCGAGTCGTTTCCGGCGCCACCGCCCAGGCTGTCGTTGCCGGCACCGCCGTACAGGGAGTCGTCCCCGGCATCGCCGTAAAGAGCGTCGCGATCGTCGCCGCCGTCCAGACGATCGTTGCCGTCGCCGCCTTCGAGATGGTCTTCGCCGTCGAGCCCCTCCAGGGTGTCGTCGCCGCCGGCACCGTACACCTCATCCCGTTCCGACGTGCCGACATAGGAATCGGCCTGCCGTGTCAGGAGCACCGAGGAGAAATCGCGCGAATCGAAGGCATGCTGCCCCTGGACGCGCACCGCCACGTCGCCGGTGGCGTCCAGCACCCCGTCATCGTCCATATCGGCGATGAGCCAGGTGTCCGTGCCGTCGAAGGTGTAGAGCACATCGTAGAAGCCGTCGCCGCCATAGGGCAGCGCCGCGCCAGCGGCCACCACCACTGACTGGCCCCCTGTGAAGACGTAGTTGAGGTGTGAGTAGAAGTAGAACCTGTCGCCACCTTCCACACCGGCGCCTTCGAAGTCGGTGATGACGTCTGTGCTGGTGAGATCGCTTTCCACCAGCGGGGACGTAAGGAAGAAGGAGTCCGAGCCCGAACCGCCGGTCAACCTGTCCGCTCCGGCTCCGCCCCAGAGGAAATCGTTGCCCTTATTGCCGTCCAGGACGTCGTCACCATCGCCGCCCTTCAGCACATCGTTGTCGTCCCCTCCCACCAGGGTATCGTTGCCGGTGGTTTCGTTCACGTACATGGCCTTGCTCTTTCTCGCAATGAGCCGCATCTGCCGTGCTTTCAGTAACTCGGCAAAAGAAATCAGTAATAATTCTTCATGGATAGCCACGAATTGGCAACGGTCCGAGCCAAACGCGAGGGTTCGCCGCGACACAATGTCGCAACTATTTTCAATCATCGTTACGGGCATGCCCTGGTGCACGGAGAAAGGGGGCGAATCTCTGTTCTGATTGCCTGATCTTTGGGCGGTTCTGTTGCAAACTCTTCATGTAGGCGCGAGGGTTCCGTTGCAAAGTTTGACGGCGGGCGGAGATCCGATAAGGCCCAGCCCCTTTCGGTGGCTGGGGTGACCGGTGATGCGGTCCTAGAAGAGCCCGTGGAAGGGCCGACAGTTCACGGCGGCGGTCATCCTGTGGGCGGTGCGCGGGTATCTGCAGTTCCCGATCAGCTACCGCGATCTGGAGCGGATGCTGGCCGACCGCGGCGTGGCGGTCGATCACACAACCCTTTACCGCTGGATCCAGGCCTACGCGCCGGAGTTGGACCGGCGCATCCGTGCGTACCTGGGCATGACGACCGGCTCCTGGAAGGCGGACGAGACGTACGTGAAGGTGAGGGGCGCTGGATGTATCTGTACCGCGCCGAACCGATGGCCAAAGGCCAAAGAGGGTCAGTTTTCAGCCGGCGTTGACAGAGCGCGACGCCGCGCTGCTGGGCCAGATCAAGCAAGCGCTCCCACACGCCCAGCCGCGCCCAGCGGATGAACGTCTGCGCCGCCATCCACCACAGCCCCAACTCGGGCGGGATGGCGCGCCACTTGGCTCCATTCGTGCGCCGCCAGAGGATCGCCGTAACCGTGCGACGCAGGTGCTGGGGTGGCGTCTTGCCCCGCGGGCGGCACGCGTCAATCAGCGGATGCAGAACCGCCCATTCCGCATCCGTCAGAAGCCTGTGCGACGCTCAGGTGGGTCGCGATGATGCTGCGGGTATCGCTGCGTTTGAGGCAGCGGACTTCGCTTCATCCACCTGGGCCTCAAAGTTGTCGGCCCCGGCGGGCTGGGCGAAGCTGGCGCTCATCGGCAGCATGATGGTGGTCAGGGCGGCGGTCAGAGCGATGGCAGCAATGCGATGGCTGGCCATGGCGTTTTCCTGTGCGATGATGTGGATGACGACCGGCTTGATCATTCGTTGGGGAGCCGGGGCAAAACCATCACACTGCTGTGTGGCCGGAACCTGACTTGTTGGTCCTGACTTGTTGGTAACGTGATCTCGACCAAGGTGCAGGGCAGTGTCGGAGCATGCCCGCGGTCGCGACCTGCCATTCGACCATGGCTCGCGCCCGAAAAGTGCGCTGGATGCGGCGAGAGGTCAGATGGCGCTGGAGGTTGAAGGTGTTGTCGGTGGCGGAATGCAGGGAGACGAAACGTTGGGGCGGACGCGAGCGATTTGAACCGCTGCCTCTTGCACTCTCGTCACCGTCCTCTCTTGGTTAAGCTGTCATCTGGCAACGGGCACGCAGCGGAGGCCTTCGATGAGCGCGGCGAACGAACGGCTCCTTAGCAAAGCTGTGGAGGTTCTTGGATCGCGAGAGGCCGTCGAGGCATGGCTGGTCTTGCCGGCAATTGGGCTTGATGGTCAACGGCCGGGCGATTTGCTGGCCACCCCGGCTGGGGCTCACGCGGTGGAGGCGCTCCTCGACGAGATCAAGCGCGGGGACGACGCATGATGGTGAGAAGGCAGACACGCTCCGGCAAAGGGAAGAGGCCGTAGGACGTCATCGCCCTTGCCGGTCGGGCTTCCGTACGCGAAACGAGACGGCGCGCTTCAGCACGGCCAGGAACACGGAAGTGCCGACACCCCAGGTGCCATTGACGAGCAGACCGGTCAGCATGCCTGCCGGTTTCCATCCGCCACCAACTGGCATCCCTTTGAGCGGCAGGACCACGAACCAGCCCACCAGGGTTAGAACGATTGCGCCGAAGAGAAAGGAGGCGGCGAGCGCATGCAAGGGGCCGCGCGGGAACCATCGATGCAGGATTGCGAACACGCAGCCCCACAGGCCACCCCAAAAGGCCGCGGACAGGACGGCCGGAATCCCAAACGGGGTCGTCGGGGTCAGGCGCCAAGGCATTCCGGAGGCGGCTCCGGCGAGATGCAACACACCGAGCGCCGCCTGATGGAAGCTCAAGACGGACAAAGCTCCGGCCACGAAGCCCAGAGCCAAATCTCCAGACCACGCGGGCGTCGCGGGGGGAAGGGAGTTGGTCACGTGCTGCATCCCTTGTCGCCGGCTTCCGTCCGATCATAGCGGCGAAGGCGCGGAGCCGCAGCCGAGCAAACGGAGCTGAGTTGCACCGTGGTCACAGCGGTCGGCATCTTACCGATGACGGTGCTCACGGCGGTGATGGGCGACCGCATGCTTGACTGGAATGTCTGGGCCTGGGCGGCGCTCGGCGTTGCCATACTGCTGCTCGGAACCGGCGCGTGGTGACGCCGCCGCTTATCCCGCACGCGCGCAGAAACCTGAAACCGCTCGGCACTGAATGCACCGTTACACCGTGACACCCTCCTCTACGACGGTCCGGTCCATGACCCGCCGAGCTCGTGCCCACAGCGCGAGCGTTACGCCACGCGGATGGTGCTCATCATTCCCGCGGCCTGGTGTTCGAGGATGTGGCAGTGGAACATCCAGTGCCCGGGGTTGTCGGCGACGAAGGCGATCTCGACGCGCTCGCGGGGGGCCAGCAGTACGGTGTCCTGCCACTCGCGGAAACGCGTTGGCTGACCATTGCGGGACAGCACCCGAAACGAGTGGCCGTGCAGGTGCATCGGGTGGTGCCACGCCGTCTCGTTCGCCATCATGATGACGCAGGTGCGGCCGCGCTCGAGTGTGACGATAGGCTCCATCACGTGGCCGCCGCCGTGACCGTCCGGGCCGCTGGAGGCGATGCCGTTGATCGCCCAGGCCATGCCCCGGCGCATCATCGCGCGGATGTCGGTCATTGTCCCATCCACCATGGCGCCCGTCATCTGCCCCATCATGCCGCCGCCCAGGGTCACCTCATGGCGGACGGCGCCGGAGAGCTCCGGCTCTGGCAGCGCGTTGCTCGGAAGGTCGATGGGTGTATCGAGCGGCCTATTGCGCAGCGGCTCGGTTCCGTAGGCGAGATCGACCAGCCGGTAGGCAAGGTTGCGGTAGAAATCATCCACCACGGTGGCCCGGTCACCGGGGGAGCCAGTCATGTCGAGGACGAGGTCAATGCGCATGGCCGGAGCGAGAACGACGCGACCGTCGTCCGGCTCGTGCGGCTCCACCGGTTGACCGTCGAGCGCAACGATCCATGGCCGGTGGCCCTGGAAGCGTAGCCCGAAGATGCGGGCGTTGGCGGCGTTGATGAGCCGCAGCCGAACGCGCTCACCCGCCCGCACGGGATAATCCTCGAGCAGCTGGCCATTGATGGTGGGCGTGTTGCCGAGACGACCGCCGTGGCTGGCGTCCATCATATTGCCAAAGCCGTCGCTGATGGCGGCATCCTTCGTCAACCGCCAATCGCCCAGCACCCAGGTGAGGTCGCGGTCGACCTGGATGGGCTCGCGTTCCTCGACGATCAGCGGTCCCGCCAGACCGCGGCCGACCTGCTCGGCGCTGTTCTGGTGCGGGTGGTACCAGAAGGTGCCTGCGTCGGGCGGTGTGAACTCATAGACGAAGGTTTCACCGGGGGCGATGGGCGGCTGGGTCAGGTGCGGTACGCCATCCATGGCGTTTGGCAGCCGGACGCCGTGCCAGTGGACGGTCGTTTCCTCGGCCAACCGGTTGGTCACGGCGACCCGCAGCCGGTCGCCCTGGCGGACGCGGATCTCGGGGCCGGGTACCCGGCCGTCGTAGGCCCAGACGGTTGTCTCGGGGTATTCGTCACCGACCAGCCGGACCCGGCCCGGTCCGGCGGTCAGCGTGTGGGTCAGCTCCGTGGCCCGGGCCTGGCGCGGAAGACTGGGGATCAGGCCCGCCGCGACGACGGCGCCGCCCGCGAGCAGCAGGCGCCGTCGTCCGACCGGCCAGGCAAGTGGATTCGGTAGCATGTCATCTCTCTGCATGTCCCACCAGCAGAAGGCCATCTCGCCCCGCCGACGGACAGGAATATCGGACGCGCTTTGCGGTGGCGCGCGGTTCAGGCAAGGGAAAGCGGTCTCGGCGGGCGAGGATCCGGCGGCGGTGACAGGCCGTCGGCGACCGTCGGCACCGTGGCGGCGGAGGTGGCGGGCGCAATGGAAACGTGGTGGGGCGCGCTCGGCAGGCCAGCCATCATGGCCTTCTGAGCGGCCTGCACCATCGTCCCGGACACGAGGCCCAGGATCATGAGGACGGACAGTATGCGGCACAGCAAACTCATGCACCCAATATGGAAGGGAGCCGGGTTGGAGCCAACTGTCTTTCCTCGGGCAGACACCGGGAGCCTCTCCGTATGAGCATCTACCAGCATCACCTTCTGCCGTTCCTGACGGACTGGGCAACGGGACAATCTGTTCTCGCGGATTTCCGCTCCCGCATCGTCGGCGGCGCCCGCGGGCGGGTCCTCGAAATCGGCATCGGGTCCGGGCGCAATCTGCCGTTCTACGGCGCGGCGGCCGAGGAGGTGATCGGCGTCGAGGTGATGTACGGCTCACCACGGGGCGCGAACACGAATTCTCCTCTTGCGCCGAGAGGGCCCTCCACCACATCACCTCGGTCCCATCACCGGCCACGGCACGCACCGCCACAGAACTTGACCATGACCGTCCAGGCACCTGGGTTTGGTCAATTCATTGGTGTCCGGATTTGAATCATCCCCTCAGCACTCAAGTCGTTCTAAATTATTTTTTATCTTATATCCATATTTTCTCTGGAATCATTCACGAGGCGTCCCATATTTCATTTCCTTCCTCTGGTGGATCGCCACAATATCACCAATGATTCGACTTGGGCTTTCCGTGCGGAAGAAGATCATGGGGATCGCGTCCAGTCCCAGACGCCGTTAGGGACTGTCCAGCAACGGCTCGTCAGAGCCGAGGATCGCCGTCGGGAAACAAGGACAGGAGCCGCTCGTGATTGACCGGGCGCGCGGACTTGCTGCCCGGAGCCTCACCATGCTCGAAAAGACCAAACTCGCGTTCTTCGTTGTCGAAACCCAGGCCGGCTGGACCGTGCGGGTCGATGGGTTCGTCTATCCCTTGTGCGGAAGTCTCGCCGACGCGGTCGTACGTGCGACGCGCGAGGCTCAAGCGGCGGGACTGCTCGGTTTCTCCAGCGTCGTGTTGGCGCGGCCGGCGCTGGATCGCCCTTACGAAATCCAGTGGATGTACGGCCGCGACGCCTGTCCGCCGGCCACCAGGGAGGAGACCCGCCATGCCGCGCCGAATTTTCGAAGTGATGCCCGGCACTGAGGTGGCGATCCTGCCGCCCTCAGCCACCGTTCACGCCGCGGCGGTGGTGATGAAGGAGCGCCGGCAATGTGTGGTGCTCGCCATGACCGCCGACCGCTTGGACGGCATTCTCACCGAACAGGATGTGGTTCGCCGCGTCGTCGCCGAACGCCGGGATCCGGAGCGCGTCACGGTGGCCGAGGTGATGACCGCAGATCCTGACACGATTCCCGCCGTCGACCTTGCGCTCACGGGGCTGCAGATGATGGAGGACGGGGGGTACCGGCACCTGCCGGTCATCCATGACGGGCGCGTCGTCGGGCTGATTTCACGCGTCGATTTCGCGGGGATGGAAAAGACCGAGCTGGAAGCCGAACGGCGATGCTGGGAGAGGCTAGGGTAATGGCTTCCGCACCAGGCCGGAGCAGCGCAAAGCGCGCGCCGGAATTGAGAGGGCCGGAATCAAAAGGGAGTGTCTTTATGAACGCGTGCTTCATGACCTTCGTGGGGACCGCGCCCGAGGGCGCCGATGTTTTGCGTGAACGTCTTCGCTGGTCGGCCGCCGAGCGGCGATGGTCTGAACCACTGCAGACCTCCCGCTCCACTCCAACCTTCTGGCCGCCCGGTCGAGGAGCCCTGCCACGCGGAGCTCAACTGACGCAATTCACCGACGCCGGCCGGCAGCGCGCCTCCTGATCCGGCCGCGGTGAACCTCATGCATCGGCCCCTCACTCGGAAAGGCAAGCGCATGCCCAAGCATTCCCACAGTCCCGACGATCAGGAAGCCGCTCCGGCGGCACGGGAGCGGCCATCCGTCCACGCGCTCGATGCCGTGCTGGCCGCTCATGGCGTGTGGCTGGAAAGCGCTGGGCGACAAGGCCATCAGGCTGATCTGCGCCACGCCGACCTGTCCGGCCGATCGTTCTGGCGCGCCGATCTGCGCCGGGCGCGGTTCGACGGCTGCGATCTGAGGGGCGCCGATCTCGACCACGCCGACCTCTCGGAAGCGACGTTTGATGGTGCCTGCCTGGAGCGGGCGTCCTTGTGGAATGCCCGGCTCGGCCAAGCCTGTTTGCGTCATGCGGACCTTCGGAGTGCGAACCTCGATCATGCCGATCTGTGCGGCGCGGATTTGTCGGAAGCGGATTGTGCGGAAACCAGCTTGTGGGGGGCGCGGCTGCATGGTGCCGACCTGCGGAGCGCAAGCGGGTTCATGAGCGATCAACTCACCAACGCATTCGGCAATCCGGACACGCGCCTGCCGGACCGACGGGAGGGCTGAGGCATGGGGCTCGCGCACTATCTCGTCGCGCAACGCGGGGCCGGCTGGTTCATCCTCCTGGAGAAGAACCGATACGGCCCCTTCCCGAACGGACGGGACGGAGCCCTGATCGCTGCCGTGCAGGCAGCCAACCAAGCCGGCAAGGATGGTCATGACGCCCACGTTTCGTTGCGCGCCGGGGACGGCACCGAGCGGACGGTTTGGTCCTTTGGCATCGACCACTACCCACCGCGCTGGGTGGACCAGCTGCTTGTGGCGCCGCCCCCGCGGTCCAGCCGCCCGCGCCCGGCGGGGCTCGTGCCAAAGCCGCTCGCTCCAGGAGGCGGGCCATGATCGACCGCGACCTTCTGGGGCGCTACCAGGCGGCGTTCGGCTGCACCTTTGACGTCGCGCTCTGGATGCGGCGGCCGGGCGACGGTGTGAACGACATGATGCGCATTGCCCTCACCGGATATGGGCCGCCAGTGACCGACGAGCGCATCGCAAGCCGATTGCGTGAGCGGCTTGAGCCGCCGGACGTTTCGTAACCGCACCCGATCCTGCCTGCCGTTGCGCATTCGTGCGGGCCCGGATAACTGGGTCCGCGTGTCGCGAGGTGCTCGGGATGGGTTTCCTGGGAACCGGGGCGACCTCGTATCGTTCCCGCCGGCCCTGGCTATGACGGGCAGCCTCCTGGCAAACGGATAGGCTTGGCAAATGGATGGCGGTCGAGCGAGCAGCGATGATTCGCAATCAGGAAATCCGACGGCAACCCGACAGCAACGTTGAGCAGCCCTTTGCTTCTCGTTTTGAGATAACTCCAGCCGGACCGACTCCCATTCTGTTGGATTTGAGGCTGCGATGTCTTCCGTGCAACAGATGATGAATAATATTGTGCGCCACGCTCATTGGCGCGCATCGCGAATGTCTGAGCGCTCGAAACATCATAATCCGCCCATCTTGCCCAAGCGCGGCGGAAAATGTACGATATAATTTTGCAATTTCTGATTTTTTCATTTGTAATTTTCTGGACACAGCCCATATTAAAATTGTTCACCTTATGAAGATTAAGGCATGCATGCCTCTGAAAAGGACGGAGAAGACGGTATCCGGAGGCCAGTCCGGGCGCTGGGAGCGTGTTGCTTTTCTCGTCGGCAAATTGGCGGCAACGGCCGGGGTCGCTCGATCCGCGAACCCGCATCCGGTGGGAAGCCTCCTTGCGCGGAGTTGGTTCGCCGGATGGCGCACACACCGCCCGACGAACTTGGGCCGGCCCACTTCGGGCGCGGGGACCCCGCCCCAACCACACGGAGATCCGATGACGACGGGCATGATTGAGAAACTCCCCGGAATGTCTGATGACGACCTCGGCGTCCTTATGGCCAACGCCGAACGTCTGGTGCAGACCGGCACGCCAAAGCAGCAGACGGCTGCCCAGGCCATGCTGCCCGCCCTTCAGGCCGAGACCCTGCGACGGCGCGACCTGAAGCCGGCCAAGCGCATGCCGCGCGGCGGCCGGAAGGCGGCGGCTCCCCGGCCTGACGCCTGATCACACCGCGCCGCCGGAGGTCATCCATGGACAACCCGAAATACCACGTCGGCCAGATCGTCTATTTCGCCGCCGCCGCCGTGGAGCTCGGCGCGCCAGGCGGTGCCCACCGCGTCGAGCGCCTGCTGCCGCCAGCCGATGGCCGGCAGCAGTACCGGCTCAAAGTGGTGGACACCGGGCGCGAACGCGTCGCCCGTGAGGGCGAGTTGAGCGGGCGGATCACGGTCGAAGCTTTGGCGCAACGCCTCTACGAGGCCGGCAATCCGACCAACATCCCTTGGGCGCGGCGCGATCGGACCGTTCGCGATCCTTGGCTCAGGGAAGCGCTCGCCCGCCTTTCCAAGGGCACCGGGGATCTCTGATCCATTCGTAGGCCGGGCCTGAACGGGAAAAGGCGCAGCGTCCGGTCCAGTTGCAACCTCGCCACTGGGAGTTTCCCCAGCCTGTTCGGCCCGAAGGTGTGGGCCTGCGGCCCTTCCGCGGCGTCGCGTCCCCGGGCGATCGGCGCGCCGCCGTAAGGGGTGCCTTCGGCATCCACTGTTTGATCGCCAGTGGCGCCTACGAACGGCGGGTGCGCCGGCTGACTGCGCTGCCCCCGCGGCTCTCCGCGCCCGCCGTCAAACTTCGCAACAAGAACCGTGCGTACCGCGTCAATCGTGGTGCTGGACCACGAGGCTGCCGCCGATCCGGTGGACTTGCATGCGGTAGCCGTACAGCCCTTCGAGGCTCTCAGGCGTCAGGACGTCTTCCGGCGTGCCGTTGGCGACGATCCGTCCGTCCTTCATGGCCACGATCCGGTCCGCGTAGGCGGCGGCATAGTTGATGTCGTGCAGAACGATCAGGATGGTCCGCCCCTGGCGGCGCGCCACCTCACGCAGCAGCTGCATCATCTGCCGCCCGTACTTCATGTCGAGGTTGTTGAGCGGCTCGTCGAGCAGCAGGTAGTCCGTGCCCTGGCAGAAGGCCATCGCCACGAAGGCACGCTGCCGCTGGCCCCCCGAGAGGGTTTCGAGATCCCGGTCCGCCAGAGCGGTCAGGTCGAACTGCTCCAGCGCCGCCGCGACGTGCCGGCGATCCTCGTCGGTCAGCCGGCCCCGGCTGTGGGGAAAACGCCCGAAGCCGACCAACTCCCGCACGGTCAGCCGCCCGGCGAAACCCGTGTCCTGCCGCATGATCGCCAGCACCCGCGCCAGTTCGCGGCCGGGGGTGCGGTCCACCGGCAGGCCGTCCACGGTGATGCGGCCGCCTTGCAGCGGCTGAAGGCGGGCGATCAGCGACAGCAGGCTGGACTTGCCCGCTCCGTTCGGCCCGATCAGCGCGGTCAGCCCGCCCTTCGGCAGGGTCATGCGGATGCCGTGAAGAATCGCCGTGCCCCGATGGGACAGAGATACGCCATCGATCTCGATCATCGCTTGTGCCCGCTCGCCAGAAGAATCAGGAAGACAAGTCCGCCCACGAACTCCACGATCACGCCCAGCGTGGCGGCCCCACCGAACCCGTGCTGAAGAATCGTCTGCCCGCCCGCCAGTACCGCGACGGCGATGCAGGCCGATGCGGGCAGGAGCACCGCATGCCGCTGCGTGCCGGTCAACCGCTCGGCCAGTGCCACCACCAGCAGGCCCAGGAACACGACCGGGCCGACCAGAGCGGTGGACACCGCCACCAGCACGATCACCAGCACCAGCAGACCGGTGACGGCGCGCCCCCAGTCGATGCCCAGCCCGATCGCAGCCTCGGGGCCGAGCGCCATGACGTCCAGCACGTGCCGCTGCCGCCACGCCAGCACCGCGCAGGCCGCCGTCAGGACGAGCCCGAAAGCCAGCAGATCGCCGCGCACCGTGCCGAAGTTGGCGTAGCTCACCCCTTGCAGGACGGCGAAGTCGTTGGGATCGACCAGTCGCGCGACCAGGGAGGCCAGGCTGCGGAACAGGATGCCCAGCAGGGCGCCGGTCAGCAGCATCAGGTAAAGCGACCGCCGCGCGCGCAGCAGCGGCAGGAACACCGCCACGGCGATCCCGATCATGGTTAGCAGGGCGCCGGCGAACCGGACCCGCGGATCGAGGCCGGCGAAGCCAAGGCCGCCCAGCGCGAACACCAAAAGCGTCTGTCCCAGCAGATAGAGCGCGTCCAGGCCCATGATCGACGGCGTCAGGATGCGATTGCCGGAGATCGTCTGCAACAGGACGGTGGCGACGGCGATGGCCACCGCCACCTGCACCAGCGCCAGCAGCTTCACCGCGCGCAGTTCCAGAACGAAGGCGAGATTGCCGCGCAGCCCCCAGGTCAGGAAGGCGGCGACGGACAGGAGGGCCAGCGCGGCCGCGATCCACAGCCGCCGCTCAGCCACGGGCGTGCCGTCCGGTCAGGAACCACAGGAAGCAGGCGGCTCCGACGACGCCCAGAATCGTCCCGATGGGGATCTCGAAGGGATAGCGCAGCAGCCGGCCGATCAGGTCGCATCCGACCGTCAGGGCCGCCCCGCCGAGCGCCACCCAGGGCAAGGTGCCGCGCAGGTTGTCGCCGCGCAGCCGGGAAACGAGGTTGGGCACGATCAGCCCGACGAAGGGGATCATCCCCACGACCACCACGGTCAGCGCCGACAGCACGGCGACGATGAACAGGCCGATCCGCATCATGCGCTCGTAATCGAGGCCGAGGCCGATGCTGGCGTCCTTGCCCAGCGTCACGATGGTCAGCGCGTCCGCCAGCCACCAGGCCAGCGCAACCAGCGCGGCGGTGGCCCACAGGATTTCGTAGCGCCCGCGCAGGATGCCGGAGAAGTCGCCGTTCATCCAGATGTCCAGATATTGAAGAAAATCCATCTGCCACGCGATGAAGGTGACGCCGGCCGTGATGACGCCGCCGTAGATCAGGCCGAACAGCGGCATCAGGTAGGGCTGGGTCGGCGGCAGCCGGCGGACCAGAAGTAGGAACACCGCCGTTCCGATCAGGGCGGTCAGGGTCGCCACCATCATCTTGCCCAGGATCGGCGCCGCCGGCCAAAGGACCGTCGCCAGCAGCACGCCCAGCGCGGCGCTCTGCTCCGTTCCGCCGATGCCCGGATCCACGAAACGGTTGCGGGCCAGCGTCTGCATGATCAGCCCGGCGATCGCCAGCCCCGCCCCGACCAGGACCGCCGCCAGCGTCCGCGGCAGGCGGCTGATCAGGACGGTGTCGAGCGAGGCCCCCTGTTCCTCCAGGGACAGATCCGCCACGCCGACCGACAGGCTGGCCGCGCACAGGGCGAGGAAAAGGCACAGCGCCACCGGTGCCGTGGTGCGCCCGGAAACGGCCGGCTTTCTCGTTATGGGGCTTCCCGTCATGGCACGGCCTGGACCGGCTCTTTGCGGAATTGTTCTTCGACGCGGGCCAGGATGCGCAGGGTGGCCGACACGCCACCGGCGGCGATGTAGGCGTCGGCCGGCGGCAGATACACGATCCGCCCGTTCTTCCCGGCCGAGGTTTGCGCCACCATCTCGTTGGCCAGCGTCGCGCTGGCGGAGGCGCCGCTTTCCCCGACGGCGACGGTGCGGTCGAGAACGATGAGCCAGTCCGGGTTGGTCTTGCGGATGAACTCGAAGGAGATCACCTCGCCATGGATGGCGGCACCGAGGTCGGGCGCGGCCGGCGGCAGGCCAAGTTCCGAATGCAGCCAGCCGAAACGCGATCCGGCGCCGTAGGCCGACAGCTTCGGCCCGTTGGTCATGACGATCAGCGCGTTGCCCTTGCCGGCAACCGCCTTGCGGGCGGCGGCGGCGGCGGCGTCCAGTTTCGCCGCGATGGCGTCCGCCTCCGTCGTCCGGCCGAAGAGGGCGCCGTAGGCGAACAGGCGCCGCCGCGCCTCCGCCAGCATATCCTTGCCTTCGATGGTCATGTCGATGGCCGGCGCGACCTTGCGCACCATGTCGAGATGGGGTGACGAACGCCCACCGATGATGACGAGGTCCGGCGCCAGAGCGCTCAACGCCTCCAGATCGGGCTCGTGGATGGTGCCCACGGGCATTGTCCCGTTGCCCTTGGCTTCAAGCTCCGGAACATACAGCTTCGACGGCAGTCCGGCGGGCTTGACCCCCAGGCTCAGCAGGGTGTCCACGGCGGCGATGTCGAACACCGCGACGGTCCTTGGGGGCGCCGCGATGCTGACCGGTCCGAGGGCGGTCGGGATCTCGACCGCGCGCGCGGGCATGGCGGCCAGGAGCAGAGCCAGCAGCCCGGCGGCGGCGATCCGGGGCAATCCGGTGGTGCGGCGCGCGATCATTCGGCCGCCATCCGCGTCTGCGGAAGGGCGGTGGCCGCCGCCACGGCCCGCCGGTCCCGCAGCAGGATTTCGTGGCAGTCCTCCCCGAACCATTCGAGCGAGCCTTCGGCCCGCGGCCCGCCCGCCGGATCGGCGGCAAGATCGGCGAGAAAGGACGCGTAATCGACCGCCCCTTCGAACAGCGGCACCATCCCGTCCCAGCGTCCCGCCGCCGCGTAGACGTTGGCCGGTTCGAACACCCCCAGGTCGGCGCGGGAACGGATGTTCTTCAGGTGGTAATGGCCGATGTGCGGGTGCAGGGCCCGCCGTGCCGCGATGGGATCGTCCCCGCCCTCCCACACGTGCAGCACGTCGAAATTGACCTTCAGCGCGGGGTGATCCACCGCCTCGATCAGGGCGCGCGTCGCGTCCAGGGTGTCGGCCAGCGTGTTGGGGTGGGTTTCCACCAGCAGCGACAGGCCGTGGTCGGCGGCCAGGGCGCAGACCATGCGCAACCGCTCCGCGATGGCGGCCTTTTCCGCGGCGGAGGCGTCGCGGCTGGCGCGGTCGCCGGCGAAGCTGCGGATCTTGGGCGCCTGCCAGCGTTGCGCGAGGCGGCAGAGGTCGGCGGTCTTGCGCAGCAGCGCGTCGGGGTCGCCGCCGAGCGGCAGATAGTCGCTGATCATCGGTACGGAAAGGCCGAGCCGGGCGAGCCACGCCGCGTCGCACCCGGGGGCATGGGCCATGGTCCGGGCATCCAGATTGCGGGCATCCAAGTTTCGGGCATGGGCGCCCCACAGCTCGATGCCGTCGAAGCCGTTGGCCCCGGCCCAGGCGGCGAGATCCTCCAGCGACACCAGATGGTGGCGGAAGGTGATGGTGCAGAGCGAGACTTTCATCGGGCCGCCTCGGTGGCTGGCGAAAGGGGAATGGATCGGGCGGGCGGGTCGCAGAGAAGCCCGCTCTCCCGGCACCAGCGCCGGAAGACGGCGTCGAGTTCCGCCTTCAGCGCGTGTTCAAGGTGGTCCAGCCGCTCCAGCCGCCCGGCGATCTCGTCGGCCAGGATGGCGGCAACGGCGGTGTCGCCGGTCTGGCCAAGCCGCAGGACCGCGAAATGCAGCGTCTTGAATCCCTGGACCAGCTCCTCGATCTCGTCGCAACGGGCAAGGAAACCGTCGTCCGGCAGGCCGAGCGCGCGCCAGAAGAAGGCGAAGCCGTGCTCGTAGGCGTATTTGCGGATCGAGATGACCGGCAGTTCGCGCAACGCCGCGGGCAGGTCGGCGATCGTCCGGCCGTCCGCGCCGGCCAGATGGCTGGTGACGATGCGGCCGACCGCGTCGGTCAGCGGGTTGGCGTCGGGACGGAAGCAGGCTTCGAAATAGGCCTTGAGATCCGCCGGGCGGGCGGGGCGCAGGTCGCGCCGGTCGAAGACATAGCCGCCGCCCACCGTCGGCTGGCAGAAGGCGTTGACGACCTTGTCGCGCTCGATCTCCCCCTCCCACCGGAAATCGGGATCGGAGACGAAGAACATGGTTGGATCGGCGGACGTCTCCAGCATCAGGTAGTGCGGGAAGGGGTTCTGGTTGAACTTGTTCTCGCGCTCCGGCAGGTGGAACAGATCGACCATCGCCATCACGTTCAGCGTGTCGGACCGGCGTTCCACAAGGTCGAGCAGCACCGCCAGGTTTTCCGGCTTGCCCTTGCCCCGGTCGTACCATTCGCGCGGCTCGGCGCCGTAAAGGCGGTGGTACCAGCGGCAAAAGAAATCGTGCGTCACGCCCGGCGCGTGGTAGCGCAGCGTCCAGTCTGCTCCGACCGCGAAATCCGCGTCCCAGACTCCGAAGTAGAAGGGCCGGTGGTCGATGCCGGCGCGTTTCAGCGCGTCGCAGAGGCAGCTGACGACGCAATGGACCTTGATGTCCACATACTCCTCGCCGTGGACGCTTCCGGGCTCCGGCGCGGGGGCTGGGGCAGGGGCGGGCTCGCCGTCCGGCGCGAACAGGCCGGCGACGTCCGCCACCGTGTTCAGGTCGCGCGCGGTGATGATCTCGTCCGGCGCGGCGAGTCCGAAGGACAGCTCCAGTTCCAGGAACAGTTCCATCATCAGGACGGAGTCGAGGTAGAGATCCTCGTTCAACCGGGCCTGCGGGCCAAACCCCTCCAGATGCCGGTTCCGCAGGTGGTCGCGCAGGACGGTGTGGATGGCCTCGATGACCTGTTCGCGCGTCATGCGCCGGCTCCCGTCCGTGGCTGCCCCGGGATCGGCGCCGGGGGTGGAGCCGCGTGGCGCTCGGCCAGCTCGCGCCGGCTGATTTTGCCGTTGGCCATGCGCGGCAGCGCGTCCATGCGGACGATGTCGCCCGGCTGCTGGTGCGCGGCCAAGTGCGCGCGGCACCAGTCGCGGATGGCTTGCGCGGACACCTCCGGGCCGGCGCTGAAAGCCAGCCCGACCCGCTCGCCCGCAAACGGATCGGCCTTCCGGAAGGCGACCGCGTCGGTCACGCCGGGCAGCGACATCACCACGTCCTCCACATCCTTGGGATAGACGTTCAGGCCCGAGACGTTGATCGTGTCGTCCATCCGGGAGACGAAGACCAGCATTCCGTCCGGCCGCCGGTAGGCGAGGTCGCGGGTGTGGATGTCGCCGCCGGGGCCGGCCAGCACGATTTCCGCAGGGACATCGGGGGTGCCCGTCGCCAGCCGGTGATGCGGCAGCACAAGCCCCAGGTCGTTCGGCGCCTGCATGTCGGGATTGACGGCGATGACGCCGGCTTCCGAGCAGCCATACTGCTGGAACATGTGATCGACCTTGCTGCGGATGCGTTCGAACCAGGGGGCAGGCAGCAGCGTGCCCGAGGTCATGGCCGCGTGGATGCGCTCGCCCGCCGGCATCAGCTTCGCCAGCGCGTGCAGGATGACCGGAGAGGCGTAGAGCAAAGGACGTTCCGTCTTGCGCACGGTCTTCAGCACGTATTTAGGATTGGCGGTGTTCAGCACGACCGGCTCGGCACCCCGGCGCAGGCCGGCCAGAAGCCCGCAGATCAGCCCGTAGGAATGGGTGGTCGGGCAGGCGATGACCGGGGTCATGCCCTCGGCCTCGCGGAAATGAGCCACGTAGCTGTCCAGCTCCCGCTCGATGTCGCCCCAGGTCCGGGCGATGCATTTCGGGGCGCCGGTGGTCCCCGAACTCATCTGGATCAGGTGGCCCGGCAGCGGGTGGCCCGTTTCGGGAACCGGCGGGGGAGCGATCTCCTCCGGCGTCAGGCTGTTGTGGAAGAGGTACTGGCACCCGCCGTCGCGCGCCATGCGCCGCGCCGCCGCCGGCGGCGTGCTGGGGTGCAGGGGCAGAAGGCTGCCGCCCGCCGCCCGGACGGCGAAGAACAGGCTCAGCCAGTCGACGGTCTCGGTGAAGCAGGCCGCGAAACGGGCGCCCGGCCGGTCGGACAGGCGGGCCTGTTCGGCGTGGCGCGCTGTGCGCTCCTCGACCTCGCCACGGGCATAGTGTCTGTCGTCGATCCGAATCATCATGTGCCTCACGCCGTAAATTGGGCGAAGATGTTGGAAGCCGTGTGGTGAAGCTCCTCCCGCGCGCGGAGCAGCTTTCCCCTGAGCAGAGACTCGGTCAGGATGCGGGGGGCCGCGTGGCCGATCCGCCGGTGGCGGTCGGTCAGGCCGTGGCGCCGGGCGTGGCCTTCCAGCAGGTCGTGGACCCGCCGCCAGAAGACGTCCTCGCGCAGCCCGTAACAGACGTTCAGCAGGTGCGAGACGTCGGTCAGGTTGTGGACGAACAGCGTGTCCATCACCAGCTCGCGCAGCGCGTCGACCGAACCGGCCCAGTAGTACCGGTCGGGCGGGGCGGCGCGGTACAGGGGGTGCAGCGCCGGGAAGTCCGGAAGATGGGTGGTGTCGGGCAGGAAGTCGGGCGCGTATTCGACGCTGTCGTGGAAGTCGCGCAGAAGCAGCCGTTCCGGCCAGCCGTCGCGATGCACCAGCACCATGTTCTGCCCATGCGCCTCCACCGCGATGCCGTGGCAGGCCAGCAGGTGCCACACCGGCAGGACGGCGACCTCCAGCAGGCGCTCCAGCCAGGGCATCAGGCCGAAGGATCGGATCCAGGGCGCGGCGAAGGGCGTCCCGTCCGGCTCCGTCACCATCAGCATGTTGAAGGGGACCGCCTCCTCCCCCTCGCGCAACGCTGCGCGGACGCTCCGCCGCCACAGCACGGCCATCTGCCCGGCCAGCGGACCGTCGCGGTCGGCGATGATCCCGGCGTATTCCGGCAGCAGGGTCAGGGGGAGTTCGTCCGTAAAGCGGGGATCACCCGCGACCACGGCTCCCAGCCAACGGGAGATGGCCGGGCCGGTGCAGACGGAATGCGGCTCGATGATCCGGCGCGAGGCGGTGTTGACGATGTTCAGGGCCAGCTTCACGTCGGCCTTGGCTGGATCGTCGACGTTCATCACCGTGCGCACCGACTGGCTGGCGCGGTAGCGGTCGCCGAAGGAACCCAGCGCGTGGGCGCGCCCGTCGGCCAGCCAGGGCGCGAGGTCGCCGCCGCTCAGCGTCCGCCATTGCCAGGGGTGCAGGGGCAGCAGCCCGTAGCCCGCCCGGTCGATGCCCAGAGCGGCGCACCGTCTTTCGACCTCCTCCCAGGCCGCGGGACCCAGCTCCGTCCGCCAGAAGGCGTCCTCGTCGCCGCAAATGCCGTCGCCGGGAATGGCCTGGTGCAGGTGCCCGCGCGCGACCAGCAGCCAGACGAGTTGGAAGCTTCGCCCGGTCTCCGGCCCGTAGGCCGCATGGTCGCCCTCGTTGAAGCCGAGCCGCGCCTTGAAGCAGGGATGATAGGGATGCCCCTCCTCCAGCGCCCCTTCCAGATCGGCGAACGGCAGTCCGTGGCGCGGCGCCCGCCGTAGGTTGGCGTCGTTCCACCGGCACAGCGCGACCGTGCGATCCAGTTCGGCCAGCAGCCCCGTCCGATGGGCGTCGGGAATAGGCAGGCCCGCCACCATCCGCTGCGGGTCGGCGGGCGTCCAGGCGTCGTCCTCCGGTCGGCGCATTTCCACCGACCCTGGCTCGATCCGGGGCCGCCCGAAGGGGCCGGCGGCGCCCCGGCAGCGGAACTCCATGCCGCCGCAGCGCCAGAGGAAGCCCGGTACGCCGCCCAGGAGAGCGGAGTCCGGCTCGACGATCCCCTCGAACAGCAGGGCCGCCGCCAGTTGCCGCACCACACGTTCGTCGGGACGGCCCGGCAGTTCACGAGGAAAGGGCATGATACCTCCGCCCACACCGTCCGGCGCCGGTGCGGCACAGCGGATTCGGAAGATGCGCATACAGGTCCGCGTCGTTGGCGGCGCATAGTTCGTCGATGTCGAGCAGCCGTGCCGTCAGGTTGAACTTCGCGCCGATGGTCGGGCTGTCCAGAACGCACTCGACGAAGCGTCGCCCGGCTCCGGTCAGCATGCGCGACAGGCTTTCCAGCCGGTCGCGCAGCAGGCCCAGCAAATCCTCCTCGTCGATCAGCTGGTCCTTGCCCATGCGGGCGATGACGGAAAAGACTTGGTTGACGATCACGTAATAGGAGAAGCGCCGGTTGATCTCGTCTTCGTCGTAATAGAGGGACTTGATGTTGTCCGCCTCGGGGATGACGGCGCGCAACGATTCGCGGTAGCCGTTGGACAGGTAGAAACCCTGGTTGTCCCGGTAGACGAACCGGCTGGGGATGCCCTGGCCGATGTCCAGCAAGCCGTTCTGCTGGTGGGCCTCAAGCGCGATTCCGTGTTCGTCGTAGAGGCGCAGCAGCGGGTCGAGCGCGCAGTCCAGGTAGCCGGTGAACCAGCGGCGGCACGCTTCGTCCGTCCGCAGTCCCTGCGCCGCCGCGACGCGGGCGACGGAACGCTCCATGCGGGAGGTTCGGCCCGGCAGCGGGTCGGCGGTCAGGGCCGCGATGGCGACGACCCCGCGTTGCTGCCCGCCGAAAAAGGGATTTTCGCGCAGGATCACCTCGAACCCGCTCTCGCACCCGTCCGGGGAGTCCAGCGTGATGTAGGCCGGGTCGAGCAGGAAGCGGACGCCGCTGTCGGGCGTCCGCGCCACGGCGGCGACCAGCTTCGCCATGATGACCCCGGCGTCCAGTTCGTGCCGGCGGTTGACGCGGACGGAGTTGGTGATCTGCACCGGCAGCGAGAATTTCAGCATCCACGGGCTGTCGGGGCTGTAGACGGTGCGGACGGAGGAGGTGGCCGTGAACAGCGGACCGGCCGGCCCGAGGGCGCGCAGCGTTCCACGCTCGATCAGCGCCTGCACAGCCGGGTCCAGCAGCAGCGCTTCGGCCTGGAGCGGGTGCATGGGGATGATCTGTTCGCCTGCGGCCAGCGCGAATCGGCGCGAATCCTCTCCCAGCACCTCGGCGATCATCTCGGGGGCGGACCGCCGGACCGCGGAGCGGTGGCTGACCCGGTCCGCCGCCGCCGCGAACCAGTGCAGCCGGAACCGTCCGCCCATCTCGGGCGCGTAGACCGGCTGCTGCCAGTGGTTCATGCCCTGGAGGCTCTTGGGCGTCGGGTGCAGCCAATGGCCGAAGACCAGCGACTGCTCGGCGGCGATGAAGTCATCCTGCTCGCCGGCTTCCGCCGGCCGGGCGTCCAGGTAGCGGCATACCGACTGGTAACTTTGCAGGACACGCAGCAGCAGTTCCAGCTCGTTCCCCCGGCGCTCCGGCTCCGCCTGGGATCCGGCCCGGCGGCAACTTTCGCCGGCCAGGCAGCAGAGGGCGGAGAAGGGCTCGACCGGGTGCCAGTCGGCTTCGGCGGGCGACCGTTTCCAAATCCGCCCGAAACCGCAGGGGCCGCAGGACGAGCGGGCCAGGATCTCCACGCGCAGCAGCGTCCGCTGGGACGGCAGGGTCCATTCCACGCAGTCGATGGCCAAGCCGCGGCCGACCTTGTGCCGGATCGTGCGCCCGGCGTCGATTTCCCACCGGTAGCAGTTGGCGAAGTTCTGGAAGGTCGCCTGTTCGGCGACTTGTTGGGTCGAGCGCATGATCGGCCTACGCGGTCGGGGCGGACCAGTCGAGCCGGCGCTCGCCCTCGCGAAAGGCGAAACGCAGGAGATGGACCTCGATCACCTCCCGGAGCTGCGCCAGATCCTCGGGCGTCGGGCTGCTCGCGCGCAGGCGCAGCCGGCCGGGTTCCGCCTGGAAGGTGGCGGTGCCGTAGGAAAAGCCGCATTCCCCGCCGTCGTCCGAGCGCGTCACGTCCGCCTTGTGGGCGAAATGCTGGCAGAGCGTCGTGGCGTAGGCTCCGCCATGTTCGGTCTCGAACAGGGCCGTGGCTTCAAACATGCGGCATGTCCTTGGTCGGAAGGAAGGAAGGGGGCGGCCGAAACCGCCCCCGGCTTCGCGGCGCGGGATCAGAACTTGGCCGAGGCGGTCAGCAGGAAGGCCCGGCCCGGCTGGTAGAGCGGGGTGACGGTGCCGAACTCCTGCCCGTAGGTGGCGCGGTCGGCGTAGGTCTCGTCGAACAGGTTGCGGACGTCGGCGCGCAGCGCGAGGTTGGCGTGTTCCGGCAGGCGGTGTTCGACGAAGAGGTTCACCGTCTGGTACCCCTTCAGCGGCTTCTGGCCGGCCTGCACCTTGTCGTAGTCCAGGACGATCTCGACGTCGGCGCCGAAGGTCAGGTTCCAGGACCGGACGGTGTGGGCGCCGCCGAAGGTGAGAACCTGCCCGATCGGCGTGGCGAGATAGGTGCCGGTGTCGGAATCCGCGGGCTGGCCATCGATCGTCACGTCGATGTCGGCGTATTTCGCGCGGACGAAGCCGCCCGTCCAGGCGTAGCCGAGGCCCACCTCATACCCCTTCGACTCGACGTCGCGGGCGAGGTTGGCGCTGCCGGCGGCGAAGCGCGCGGCCCGTGCGTCGTCCAGTCTGGTCCGGAAGACCCGCCCCTCCGCTGTGAACCCGTCGTAGCGGGCCTCCAGCCCGACGGTGCCGTTGCGGGCGGTCACCGCCTGCGGTCCGGCTCCGTAGCGCCAGGCCGGGTTCATGATGAAGTTTTCGGCCAGCTGGACACCGCCCCAGCCGCGGGAGAAGCCCGCCTTGGCGGTCAGATACTCGGGCAGCAGGTCGAACTCGCCGGAAGCGTTGTAGCTGACGCCGCTGTTGGTCCAATCCTCGCCGGTCGTGCCTTCGAAGACCTGACGGTCGCCGCGCAGGCCAAAGGACAGGCGCAGGCGGTCGAGAGGCGCCAGCCGCGCCTGCCCGTAGAGGCCGTTGTTGCGGGCCTTCTCGGTCGCGGACATGGTCCGGTCTTCGTAATTGGCGCGGTCCACGTAGAAGTCCGTGCCCGTCGTGACCGTGCCGAGGCGGAAGGCAAAGGTGTTTTCGAGCTTGCCGTTGAACGAGCTGGTCGCGCCTTCGCCCGGATAGCGGCCCGGCACGGTGCTGGTGCCCACCGGCCGGGTGAAGATCGGCGTTTCGATGTCGGTGCGGCCGTAGGCGATTACCGCCTTGGGATTCCACAAGTCGGTCGGCATCGCGTCGGTGTAGGTGAAGACCAGATTCTGGCGGTCCAGCGTGTAGTCGCGCACGCGCGGTTCCCAGGCCGGACGCCCCGAGATGGAGCCGACGTTCGCGCGGAACGGCCGGGGCGCGTCGTCGTAGACCCGCTCGTAGCTGGCCTGGAAGCGGCTGCCGCCGTCGGTCTGCACGGCGGCCTTGCCCAGGCCGCTGATGATGTCGGTCTCGGTGCCGTCCACCTTGCGGCCGTTGCCCGCCTTGTACTTGCCACCCTTGCCGTAGGTCAGGAACCCCAGCGCCTCCAGCCCCTGGTGACGGCCGTAGCCGGCGACGTTGGTGGTCAGGCTGGAGCCGTTCGTGTTGAAGGTGGTCTTGCCGAAGGCGCCGACCCCGTCGTCCGTCAGGAAATCGCCCACGTCCTTGGTCTCATAGGCGATGGAACCGGCCAGCGCGCCCGGCCCGGCATCGGCCGGGGCCACGCCGGCATCGACCCGCACGACCTTCAGCAGGGCCGGGTCGATCAGCGTGGTTCCGTTGTGGTGGAACACCTTGTTGTTCTGGCGGCTGCCGTCGATGCTGACGGACAGGTTGGTCTCCTCCACGCCGTCCACATAGACCTTCTGCGACATCGGCACGGAACTGCCGACGCGGATCGTCGGCTGGCCGGAGAAGACCTCCTGGAGGTTCTGCGGATTCTTGCGCTCCAGATCCTCCCGCGTGATCGTGATCTGCCCGCTGCCGCTGCCGACACCCGGCGAGGCGGTCACCGACACCGGCGCCAGCATGGTGACGTCGCCCGAGGAGGTTGGGGCCGGAACCAGCATCGCGGTGGCGGAGCCGGTCTGGCGGTAGCCGACGCCCGTGCCGGCCAGCAGGGCGTCGAGCGCCTGGGCCGGCGCCATGCTTCCCGACACCGGGCGGGACGTGCGGCCGGCAGCCAGATCGCTGGGGTAGCCGATCTGCCAGCCGGTCTGGCGGATGAAGGCGTCAAGCGCCGCGGGCAGGGGCTGCGCCGGCAGCGCGAACCCCATCGTCTGCGGGGCGGCCGCGGCCGGTGCGCTCTGCTGCGCCAGGGCCGGGAACGGAAGCGCCAGCGCGCCGCCCAGGGCGGTGCTCGCCATCAGCGCCATGACCAGATGCCGGGCGGCGGATCCCCGCGCGCACTCCAAAACCCCGACAATCGAAACCGTCCGGCCTTCCATTCCCCACAACTCCCGTCTAGTGCTGATGGTGGGGGCGATCACCAGCGGACGAGCCTCGCCCCCTCTTTTCGCCAGACGTTTGGGGGTGCGGCGTCTCACAAAAAAAGACGGTGCCTATCGAAGCAGGATGATTCCGGCGGGCAGTTCGGTCATACGCGCCCCGACGATTCCGGCCAGCGAGCGGATCGCGCCGACCGGGTCGTCCAGCCGGTAGTTCCCGCTGACCCGCGCATCGGCGAGCCGGTCGTCGAGCAGGAAGACGGGGGAGGAGTGATAGCGTCGGAAGTTGTCGATGACCGCGGCGAAGGGCTTTTCGTGGAACACGTACCGCCCCTCCTTCCAGGCGAGCGCGACCGCCGGGTCCGGTCGCCCGTCCGCCGACAGGCCGTCCACGGTCGCTGTTGCCCGGTCGCCCGGCAGCAGGGTCAGCGACCGGCCGGGCTCGTCCGGCCGTCGGACCGACACCCGTCCGTGCTCCAAGTAGACCGAGTCCTTCCCGTTGTCCGACTGTACGGAGAAGGCGGTGCCCGTCACCTCCACCTCGGTGAAGCCCGCGGTCACGCGGAAGGGCCGTGCCGGTTGGCTGACCACGTCGAAGTAAGCCCGCCCCCGCAGAAGCCGGACATGACGCCGGCCCTCCCCGAAGTCGAGCGCGACCGCCGAGTCCGTGTCCAGGACGAGCCGCGACCGGTCGGGCAGCGCAACCTCCCGCCGCTCCCCGGCGGCGGTGCGGTAGTCCGCGTTCCAGCGGAGCGACAGTTCCGGCTCAAGATGCAGGCCGACGGCGAGCAGCAGCGCGGCGACGGCCAGCGATCTCCGCCATCTGCCCCACAATGGTCCCCACCACGCCCGCCGCGGTGCCGGACGGTCCTTCCGGCGCTCCGGCGCGGCGGCGGACGGCCGTTGGGCGAGCGTTGCCGCCTGAAGTTCGGGCATGGCCCCGAGCGACGACAGGCGGTCGAAAGCCTCGGCATGCCGCGGGTCGCTCCCTCGCCACGCCTGATAGGCCGCCACCGTCTCCGGGTCGGCAGGCGTGTCGAGAAGGGTCACGAACCAGGTGAGCGCCTCGTCCATGATCGGGTCCGAATGCCGATAGGTTCCGGCGTCCTGCTGGCTGTCTGCCTTGTCCTGCTCCACGCTCGGCCTTCCGCCATTCTGTGATCGGGCTCGCCTGCTACATTAGACGTTTCACACCCCGATAGGACACAATCCGTACGCTGCCGTCCTGCAAGCGGCTTGACAGCCAGAATTGATAATGATTATCAATCTCATCAAGGCAAGGCCGCCGGCGTCATACCGACCGCAGCGGTGGCCCAGCGCAACGACCGAAAGGTCTATCATGTCCGCAAGCCTGACTGCGATCTATCTTGATCAGCGCCGCTCGCTTTTCGGGCGGGCGATGAGGATCGTGCGTGACCTCCAGGCGGCTGAGGACGTCTTGCAGGAAAGCTATCTCCGGGCCTGCAACGCGGCGGGGAAGGCCCCAATCGACAACATCGGCGCCTTTCTGCACCGCACCGTGCACAACCTCGCGCTGGATCATCTCCGGCGCCGCCGGACGCAGGAGCGGTTCGAAGTCGCGCCGTCCGATGCCGTCGAGGCTTTGCAGATCGTGTCAGACACCCCCTCGGCGGAGGATCGCCTGCTGCACCGCGAACGGCTGAACCGCTTCATGGGGGCGCTGGACCGCCTGCCGGAGCGTGCCCGACAGGTGTGGCTCCTGAACCGGGTCGAAGGCTTGTCCTATCCTCAGATCGCTGCCTATCTGGGCGTGTCGCAGGGCACGGTCTTCAACGACATGAAGCTGGCCATGGGCCATTTCGCCGACACGATGGCGCACAGCGACCGGGGTTGAGCGTTCGCCGCACCGCAAACTTTTTTTGCGAGAACGCCGGCTGCCGCACGTCTGGATAAGAGGGCCGCACGCCGCCGGTACGCCATGCGCGGCCTTCTCTGGAACATCGTTGGGGCCGCAGGGTGTTGAAGGAATTTTTCAGCTATTACCGCCCGCACCGGGGATTGTTCCTGGTCGATTTCGGCGGTGCCGTCCTGTCCGGCCTGCTGTCGCTCGGCTTTCCCTTCGCGGTGACCGCCTATGTGGACCGGCTGCTGCCCGGCGGCGACTGGACGCTGATCCTGCTGGCCAGCCTCGCCCTGCTGCTGGTCTATCTGGTCAACACCGGCCTGATCGCCGGGGTCACCTATTGGGGGCACGTCCTCGGCATCAACATCGAAACGGAGATGCGACGCCGCGCGTTCGACCAGCTGCAGCGGATGCCGCTGCGCTTCTTCGACGGGCAGAAGACCGGGCATCTCGTCGCGCGCCTGACCAAGGATCTGGAAGAAATCGGCGAACTGGCCCACCACGGGCCGGAAGACCTCTTCATCGCCGTCATGACCTTCCTGGGGGCGCTGGCCCTGATGCTGTCGGTGCATGTGCCGCTGGCGCTGCTGACTCTTCTCATCGTGCCGGTGGTGATGGTTCTGATCCTGCGGTTCGGACGGGACATGACGGCCAACTGGCATTCCCAGTTCGAGCGCGTGGGGGCCTTCAATGCCCGAATCGAGGAGGTGATCGGAGGCGCCCGCGTGGTGCGGGCTTTCGCCAACGAGGCGCACGAGCGGTCGCTGTTCGCCGAGGACAACGACAAATATCGGCAGGCAAAGCTCAACGGCTACCGGATCATGGCGCTGAGCCTTGGCCTCAACTATCTCGGCATGCGGCTGGTGCAGGTGGTGGTCCTGGTTGCCGGCACTTGGTACGTCTACTCGGGCGACCTGACCATCGGCGGATTCGTCGGCTTCCTGCTGCTCATCAACGTCTTCTACCAGCCGCTGGAGCGGATCGCCGCCGTCATCGAGAACTATCCCAAGGGGATTGCCGGCTTTCGTCGCTACTGCGAGTTCCTGGCCATGGTGCCGGAGATCGCGGACCGGCCCGGCGCGGTGGAGGCGCCGCCGCTGAGGGGCGCCATCGCCTTCAAAGACGTGACCTTCGGCTACGATCCCGAACGGCCGGTTCTGCAGGGGGTTTCGCTCGCGGTGCGCGCGGGGGAGACCGTGGCCTTTGTCGGCCCGTCGGGGGCGGGCAAGTCCACGCTGCTGTCCTTGCTTCCGCGCTTCTACGAAGCCACGGGGGGACGCATCACCATCGACGGGCACGACAACCGCGACCTGACCCAAGCGTCGTTGCGCCGCCAGATCGGCATCGTGCAGCAGGACGTGTTCCTGTTCGCCGGAACGTTGCGCGACAACATTGCCTACGGCCGGCTGGACGCCACAGAGGAGGAGATCCTGGAGGCGGCCCGTCGAGCCCGGCTCGACGGGCTGATCGCCGACTGCCCGGACGGCCTGGATACCATCGTCGGCGAGCGCGGAGTGAAGCTGTCGGGCGGGCAGAAGCAGCGGGTGGCGATTGCCCGCATCTTCCTGAAGAACCCGCCGATCTTGATCCTCGACGAGGCGACGTCGGCCCTGGACACTGAAACCGAGCGGGCGATCCAGGCGTCCCTGCAGGAGTTGGCGAAAGGCCGGACTTCCCTCATCATCGCACATCGGCTGACCACCATCCGCGACGCGGACCGGATCGTCGTCGTCAGTGGCGGACAAATCGCCGAAGAAGGCGCCCACGACCAACTGTTGCGGGCGGGCGGGCTTTACCGGCGCCTGCACGACGCCCAGGATCTGGCGCCGCTGGACCAGCGAATGGCCTGACTGCGCCTTCCGCCGCCTTTAGGGAGAGCATGCAAAGGCATTGGCACGAGAACGGTGGCAGGCCGTCAGCCATGCCGCTACCCGCGTCGAATGTCGCCGCTCTCTTACGCCCGCCACCAGTTCCCGCCCGCTGTCATTCAGCACGCGGTCTGACGGCCTGCTCTGCACCAACGTCACCCGGCACATGACTTCGTCGTTATGTGCCGGGTAACGGCTGGGATTGGGCGGTGACGAACCAGCCCGCGTTGACCTGGGTGGGATCGACGCCGGCCAGCAGCACGGCGGCGCTGGGGCCGAAGCTGATCCAGGCGCCCTCCGGGTTGCTGAAGGCCGCCCAGCCGGTGCCGGCCGACAGCGCGATGCGGTCACCCGCGGCGAAATCGAAGTCGCTGACGCGGTCGAAGCCGCTGTTCGCGTCGAAGCGGAAGCTGTCCGCCCCGGCCCCGCCGACCAGGAAGTCGTTGCCGGTCCCGCCGTCCAGCACGTCGTTGCCGGCCCCGCCGCTGAGGAAGTCGTTGCCCCCGACGCCCAGCAGCGTGTCGTCGCCCACATCGCCGTCCATGCCGTCGGTCTGCGCCGTGCCGGTGATGCCGTCGGCGAAGATCGAGCCGTCGTACCAGCCCGAGCCGTCGCCGTTGTCCCAGCGCTGCGCCGCCACGATCACCACCGGCGC